>FWPU01000221.1_pt1 | contig 181451 bp, 172 predicted proteins | sample 2228361 | NCBI WGS metagenome assembly FWPU01 (sample SAMEA103939777, study PRJEB20133) | metagenome | reverse complement strand
GCGGTATGAGCGGTTGGTCCATCTGTAGTGGGCCTTTCTGGTACTGGCGTTTCTCGTGATCGGTGTAGAGAGAATTTTGAAATGACTTCTAATTAAAATTTGAGGCTAATTAAAATTGAAGAACAAACCCGCAAATAATCACTTTAATAATAGCCTGATAGAGCAAGATATTCTTTCTCGCCTACGACGCGGGACCATAGAAACCTTTGTATTAAAGGTTAGTAGTATAGGTTTAATCTTTTTAATGAATTCTACTTTAAGTCGTTTTATTGGTCCAAAAGATTATGGAACCTTTAGCTATGTTTTGGCACTTGCAGGACTGTTATCTATAATCGTGCTATTGGGATGGCCTATAGCACTAATGCGTTTTATTTCGCAGTATATAGAGCAACAACAGTGGAGCTTGTTACGTGGTGTGATCTTAAAGGCGCATCAGATCACTTTCATTTTTTCTGTGTTAGTAGCTTTGTTTTTATGGGGGATTACCTATTGGCAGCAAATACATCACGATTTAGCTATAAGTCTACGCTTCGCTGCTTTGCTACTTCCATTCTTGGCTTTCAGTGGGTTACGCCGCAAGGCTTTCCAGGGTTTACAGCTCATTAAGGCCAGCATTATCCCTGATGAGATTATTCTTCCGATATTAGTGATTACTTGGGTATACTTATTTGTAATTACTAATGCATTTGGTGCTTTGCTTGCATATATCTGTGCAATGGTTTTGGTTTCTTTGTTTGGTGGTGTATGGTTATGGCATAGTCTACCCATACAAGTACTTAATGTCCAAACGAAGTTTCAGACTCGGAAATGGTTAGCCGTTACCTTGCCTATGATGTTAGGATTGATAAGTCAAATCACCATAAATCGTATAGATGTGTTGATACTTGGAGTTCTAGTGGATATGGAATCAGTAGGCCTTTACAGCGCGGCGAATCGGATTGCCGCCCTTAATACTTTTGCTTTGACTGCAGTAGATACTATTGCCGCACCATTGCTTGCTGCTGCATTTCATGGAACTCGTTTTGAGCAGTTTAAGAGCATTTTCCGAAAAACGATGCTCTGGTCTACAGCAGGAGCTTTGCCAATGTTCACAATAATGATCCTTTGGCCCCAAAACTTGCTGATTTTTTTTGGGTCAGAATTTATTCGTGGTGCATTGCTACTTCAAATTCTGGCTGTTGGTCAATTTGTCAATGCAATGACCGGTTCAGCCGGTTTTGCATTACTTATGACTAATCGGGAACGAGAATTCGCTTGGTTAACAGGGATTGTTAGCTTGGGAAATTTAATAGGTAATTTATTTGCTATTTCCATTTTTGGTGCAGTAGGAGCAGCCGTAGTTTCTTCAGTGAGTGTGATAATAATAAATGGATTAATGTGTTATCGAGTACAGAGTATTTGTAAGATAAGGAAGCCTCACCAGGGGTCACTTTGAGAAAAGAACAGAGGGATGGACTCGGAGCCATCTTTTCCGAGCTTCCAGATGGTAGAGTGTGCAGTGTGGGGTACACCACTAGGGAAGTCGAGGAAAGGAGGTCTCTCGTTCTGTCCATCCCCGAGACTTACACGACCCTGTTGTCCTATCTGTGTCAAGCGCTTCCCACACGCCGGCGTACCCAGGGACGGCATCGGGCGCTGTGGGTCTGGGGGCTGCTCCGGGCACGGCACTGTGCCCTGGGCCGTGTCACTGATGAGCTGCCCATCGCAGGGACACAGGCCCGTCGAATCCGGCGGCTGAAGCGGTGGCTGATGCATGACCGGATGACCGTGGATCCCAGGTATGGTCCCTTGGTGCAGAGGATCTTGCAGCGGTGGCATCGGCCGGAGCTGACCCTGGTGGTGGATCGGACCGAGTGGGGAGTCTTTCATGTGTTGCTGGTGGGGATTGCAGTACGGGGTCGGGTCGTGCCCCTGGCGTGGACGCTCTTGACCCAGTATAGCTCTTCGGGTTTTCAGGAACACCAAGCGCTCTAGGAACGCGTCCGCCCCTGGTTGCCAGTCGCCCCGTAACAGGCGATCTTGGGAGACGGAGCGTGCAAGAGCGTCGAGTGGATGCGCTCTGCCCAGCCATAGGGCTGAGACTTCGGCGTGGGACAGTCGGCGGATACGCGGTTCCAGGGGCCAGAGGGCAGGTGGCAGCGGCTGATCGAAAGTGACCCCCAGTGAGATAAGGAAGCAGTAATGTTTTTAATAAGGGTAGCTTTCTTTAGATGCTATTATTTCCTCCTCATGAAGATAGCCAGCCCCAAAAAATCCTTCACTTCAAAAACAAGGAAGGTCTCTTTGTAGATGCATGAACCTCTCTACCTCACCTCAAGGTATTTATTACAAAATGTGTAACTCCTGATATTATAAGGAACTGAAGAAACATGGATACTAACCTTATTGATAACAAAGATGCAAAGATAAAGTTCTTTCTTCCACTTGTTGAAAAAAAGCAAGTTCTAGATATAGGTGTGGTTCAACACGATCGAGACAAGTATAATAATTCAAAATGGCTTCATCGAGCGATTTGTAAGGCTAGCAGTTACTGTGTGGGAATTGATATAGACAGAGAAGGGGTCCGCTTTTTGCAAGAGGAAGGCTATAGGGTAATTTGGGCGGATGCTCAGAATTTTAATCTTGGTGAACAATTTGAAGTTGTGGTTGCAGGAGATGTTATTGAGCACCTAAGTGATATAGGAAGATTTTTAGAGTGTATAAAAAACCACCTTAAGCCTAGTGGTATTCTGGCAATATCAACCCCGAATCCTTTTTGGTGGAAGACTTGGGTAAAGGTTATCTTGAAAGGAAATGCAAAACCCAATCCAGAACATACATGTTGGTTCTGTGAAATAACTCTTACACAATTATTGCGTCGTCATGGATTTCAAATAACCAAGATTCACTATGATACTATATTTGATTTTTCAACATTTTCACAAAAAACAACCAAAGTTCTAAATTACATTTTACCAATACCAAATAGATTAAAACACAACACAATCATGATAATCGCTAGAATTATAACCTCTGTTTAACTCTTTAAAATGGATAGTATAGAATTGGTTAACTCTAAGTTGTTGCCTTTATGGAAATTCGTTTTGTTCTTAGGAGCTTTTTTGGCTCCATTTTCCTATCTTAATCTACCTATACCTGGTGGTGAGACCAAACCTCTTATTAGTATTGTATGGTTTCCATTATTTACTATACTCACAATGAATTTTCTACTTCGAATGAAAGGAAATATCATTCAAATTTATCTCAGCTTATTGTTATTGTTGGGCATATGTTGGTCTCCTATTCTTGTGATAGGTCATGGTGTGCTAGATGAGTTTATAATTAGAATGCTTTCCTTGACAGCAGGAGCATCTGTAGCTATAATTGCTTCTCGAATTAGAGATGAATATCTTTTGTCAAAAATGTTAACGTATCTAATATATGCATTTATCGCAGTATTTGTCTATGGATTGTTAATTCAAGTGCCGGCAGCCGTTGGTATAACCTTCATGAACGATATAGACTTGTTTGTTAGAAGTAAGTTATTAACTAGAGCAAAAGATAGTGGTCGAGTAACTCTGTTTGCTGGTGAACCTTCATTCGCTGCCTTTCAGATTGGAAGTACACTAATGATTGCTTTGTTATTTAGACACTTTATTAAAACACGTATACTTAAAATTGTGCTGATTTCTGGACTTATATGTCTTATATTTGTGGCTAGTATTACAGGTCTAGTTATACTAGTTATCATAGTCAGTTCTCTATGGGAAATACTTGGAAGAAAAAAATATCAAAAAATTATATTTCTCTTTATTGGGATTTTTGTGTGTAGCTTTCTTATTCTTAAAGTTGATAGTATTAGTTATGAACCGTTATATCGAATTACCAACATTGCAAGAGATCGATCTGCAGTTGCAAGATTTGTACTTTTTGAATCGACATGGATTGCTGGAATGAGATCGGGAATCATGGGACTTGGCCCTGGTCAATACTCTCATCAGTGGGATAGATTTCTTAATCTTGATCCAGTAATTATGGCGAGACTTCCTATATTTCTTCACAGCATAATAGGTAGTAACGAAAAGGTTAAGCCATTCTCAGTATTAGGGGGTATTTTTGCAGAGTTTGGGATAATCGGTTTACTCTTATTTTGTGCTATATTTTTCACTTTAATAAGAAAAGCTTTTTTGATGAGGAATAGAGAAAAAAAACTCTTTCTTTGGGGAATTGTGATGGTAATTCTTTCTTTCCTGAGTGCCCATCCTTTTTCTTTGCCTAATATGTGGTTGTTATTAGGTCTTCTACATATAAAGTTGTTACAGATGAAAAAGGGTCAAAATTTGTGAAAGCTTATAATGTACCCCAAAAACTGGACCACCGAATACGTGTGACGATGCAACGACGACAACAGAGCGCTGAGTGTAAAGCGAAGGTGGCCTTGGAAGCGATCCGCGGTGAGCGGACGGTCCATGAGCTGGCCGCGGAATACGGGGTACATCCGGTTCAGATCAGGCCGTGGAAGAAGATGGCCTGAGAGGAGTTGCCCACGATGTTCTCCAGCCGGCGTGGAGCCAAGCACAAGGAGGAAGAAGCCCTGAAGGCCGTGCTATACCAGCAGATCGGCCAGCGGAAGGTGGAGCTGGACTAGCTGAAAAAAAAGTGGGCCTTGCCGGTTGAGGAGAGACGCTAGTGGATTGAACCTGGGCATCCCCGGCTGCGCATCCGCCGGCAGTGTGCGTTGGTGGGCGTGGCCTGGTCGAGCTTCTCCTCCCAGCTGGTGCCCGTCTGGGCTGAGGAGCTGCAGCTGATGCGGTTGATCGATACACAATACACCGTGACCCCGTTATAGAGGAGTTTTCCTTTTTGCGGCAGTCAGGTAGATTCCCTGGTCAGGAAAATAAAAAAAGTTTTATGCGTAAGGGCTTAGTTGGGGACTGGCACAATTACTTTACTCAGGAAGCCCGAGAACTGTTTGCGCATTATGCAGGAGATGAGTTGATTCTTCTCGGCTATGAACAAGATCAGACTTGGGTTTATGAGGAAAGTAAGGAGGTGAGAAGAAAATTAGATGCAAAAATCAGAAACTTTTGAATTACAAGAAAAGCTTTTTAAATATAAACCCTGCCCAGTTTGTGGATCTAAAAATTCAGAAACTCTTTATCCCATTGACAAAGCCTATGCTGCTTATCATTCAGGAATTGATCTTTCAGCTATTCGCTTAGGTGTGGCTTCTTGCAAAGAGTAAGGAAGGGAAGACCCTTCTTGATATTGGATCTGGATTAGGAATGTTCTTACGATTGGCTAGGGAATATGGCTTTGGTGTGGCGGGTGTAGAGCCTAACCTTGAAGCAGCAAATGAACTCCAAGATCGTTATGGAATACCAGTTCACAAATGCTTATTAGAGGAGCTAGAAAGTTCCACTCAATATGATATTGTAACTATGTGGGACTTGTTGGAACATTTACCAGATCCACACGTGGCTATATGCAAGGTATACAAAATGCTTATGCCAAGTGGTTTATTGGTACTTGAAATTCCTGCCCGAGATAGTTTTATTCATTGGTTAGTCAAAGAAGTTTATCGGATTTCCCTTGGCCAAATAAGTCGTCCTTTATTCTTAGTTTATGGTATTCACCACTTACAGTATTTCTCTGAGAATTCTATACGAAAATTCCTGATGAGGAATGGTTTTGAGATAGTGGAAGTACACAGAGATGAAACAGATGTGCAAGCATTGTGCAGAGGTCCAAAAAGAGATTTGATTAGTAGAATAAATGCCATTCTCTACAACACATTTATCCGCTTAGCATTTTTTCTAGGTCGTTTGCTTAGGAAACAAAACAAGCTAGTAGTTTTCGCTAAGAAAGTAGAAATGGGCCATGACTAAGAATTCTACTAAAGCCATTCGTGTGATGAGCGTGCTCTTTGAGGATCGTTATGGTGGACCACAGAAGCGAGTTATCCAAATTGCCAAAATTTTATCTAATTATGGAGTGAAAACAATTCTCTGTCTGCCAGAAGGAAGAGGCAACACGGCTGATATAGCAAAGGAAGCTGGTATAGAGGTTCAACGAGTTGCTTTTGAGCGTATTCCTCGTCCTCAAGAGCTTGAAAAGGTATTAGTGTGGGTCTCTTTTCTCCTGAGAGATGTTTGGCGTTTTATAAGGCTATTTCGCCGTGTGCAACCAGAGGTAGTGCATATTAATGGGGCTTTTTTTCTTGCACCTGCTTTGGCCGCAAAGTTAGTGAAAGTTCCGCTGGTTTGGCATCTAAATGATACTATAGCTCCTGTAAAGATTGCAGCGGTTTTAGGTTCGATAGTTCGATTGTTTGCTACTCAAATTGTAACTGCTGCTGAAGCAGTAACTGCTCACTACAGGGTAGCTCATGTACCCCATACAATAATTTACGCCCCTGTAGACACTACACTCTATAAGGTCATAGGAAGGATAAGAGAACATCAAACCCCTCGAATAGGCTTGATTGCTAATTGGAGTCCTATTAAGGGGGTGGAATATTTTGTCCAAGCAGTTGCACTCGTTCGAGAACAGATCGGGAATAATCTAGAAATCGTATTTGCAGGAGCTAAGATGACTAGTCATACTGATTATTGTCAATATGTGGATCAGTTGATTAATAAACTTGGACTCTGTTCCTGTATTCATAACTACGGTTTCGTCCCTTCTTCAGCGGACATCCTGGTAGGACTCGATGTGCTTGTCTTGAGTTCGACTACAGAAGCTTGTCCAATGGTAGTTCTTGAAGGTATGGCCACAGGCATACCGGTAGTCGCTACTGATGTAGGAGGCGTTAGAGAGCTACTTCTTTGTGATCCTTTATATCCTGCTGGTATTGTAGTGCCACCTAAGAATCCAGAAGCCATAGCTTCAGCAATTTTGGAATTATTGAGGAATCCAGATAAAGCAACTTTCATGGGTCAGAATGGTCGTCGGCTGGCTGAGGAATGTTTCTCTCTAGAAATTTGTGCTCAGAAACACCTCAAGATTTATACAAATTTAGCTGATAGGTCTGTAAATAAACTATGAATCCTAACCAATCAACATTGGGGAAAAATTCATGAGCTTCATTTTGGGTATCAATGCGTATCATGGTGATTCATCAGCCTGTTTGATTAGGGATGGAAAGTTATTAGTAGCAGCAGAAGAAGAACGCTTTCGACGTATTAAACACTGGGCAGGATTCCCTTCTGAGGCTATTGTCTACTGCTTAAAGGAAGCAGGCATCACATTAGGACAAGTAGAACACGTTGCTATTAATCGAGATCCTAAGGCTAATCTTTGGAGAAAGATTCGATTTACTCTTGCTACACGTCCAGCATTACGGTTAGTGCTTGATCGTATAAGGAATGCTCAAGAGTGGTTCTCTATTAAGGCAGAACTGGAAAAGATTTTTCCTGGTAAACCTTTTCGAGGGAAAATACATTATATTGAACACCACCTCGCCCACTTAGCCTCTTGCTTTCTCGTCTCTCCTTTTGAGGAAGCAGTAGCAGTCTCTGTAGATGGATTCGGCGATTTTGCCAGTGCTGCGTGGGGGGTTGGACGAGGGATAGCAATCCAGATTGATGGGAGAGTATATTTTCCCCATTCCCTTGGTATTTTCTATCAGACTATGACTCAGTACCTGGGGTTCCCTCATTACGGTGATGAGTATAAAGTTATGGGGCTTGCTCCCTATGGTGAGCCGCGCTTTATGGATATAATGAGACAAATTGTCCTGTTGCAGGATAATGGATCTTTCTCTCTGAATCTTAAATTTTTCCGCCATTATAAGGAAGATGTAAGTTACACATGGAAAGATTGTGCTCCATCTGTAGATCGCCTATTTACTCATGACCTGGAAAATCTGCTTGGTCCTGCCCGCAAGCAAGATGAATCCTTAAATCAACACTATAAAGATATCGCACGCTCGGTACAGGTTATGTATGAGGAAGCTTTCTTCCACTTATTAAATACCCTCTATCACCAATACAAACTCGACAATCTGGCTCTTGCCGGAGGCTGCGCAATGAACTCAGTAGCCAATGGTAAAGTTTATCAACGTACACCATTTAAACATATGTATATCCAGCCTGCTGCTGGCGATGCAGGCGGTGCTATCGGTGCCGCTTTTGCGGTTTGGTATCAACTTAATAGCTCCCAGCGTGAATTTGTGATGGATCATGCTTATTGGGGTCCCCAGTTTAGCCATAGTGAAATTAGTACGCTTCTTGAGAAGAAAAAAGAAGATTTAGAGGAACAAGGTTGTGCGGTAGAGGAGATTGCGGACGAAGCAAAATTATGCCACCTAACTGCCTATGCAATTGCACAGGGCAAAGTTGTTGGATGGTTTCAAGGACGGATGGAATGGGGACCACGGGCTCTAGGAAATCGTTCTATTCTTTGCGATCCACGTCGGGCAGACATGAAAGATATTTTGAATTTACGAGTTAAACGTAGAGAATCTTTCCGTCCCTTTGCTCCCTCTATCCTGCGGGAAGCTGTTTCGGAATGGTTTGAGATAGATGATGACGTACCTTTTATGATGAAAGTCTTTCAGATTCGAGAAGATAAAAGGGCCTTAATCCCTGCTGTAGCTCATGTTGATGGTTCTGGTCGTCTTCAGACAGTCTACAGGGATACCAATCCTCGTTACTATCGATTAATTGAAACTTTCTGTGGCCTCACTGGTGTACCGATTGTATTGAATACATCTTTTAATGAGAATGAACCCGTGGTCTGTCGTCCAGAAGAGGCTCTAAATTGTTTTCTAAGAACTCAGATGGATGTGCTCGTTCTGGAAAATCACTTTATTACGAGGAATTAGTATCCCAAAGAGACTTAGTCATTCTGAGAAGCGAAGTGACAAAGAATCTTGCCTTTAGAAGAAGGGTATATTATCAGGGGTTCTTCGCTCCTTCTAGTCGCTCAGAATGATGGAAAGTATAAAATTTCGTTGTAGTAGTCAGGTAGTTTTTTAAGGGACTCTATTTGCGTATTCTTATCTACGGCATCAACTATGCTCCTGAATTGACGGGCATCGGAAAGTATACAAGCGAGATGGCCGAGTGGCTTGCTGCTCATGGCCATCAAGTAAGAGTGGTCACTGCTCCTCCCTATTACCCTATGTGGAAAATTGGAGAAGGATTTTCAGGGTGGCGCTATTCCTATTCAGAACAGAATGGAGTAAAAGTATATCGCTGTCCTTTGTGGGTGCCTTCTCGTCTCTCCGGGATTAATCGTATTGCCCATCTTGCCTCTTTTGCGATTAGTAGTCTCCCTGTAGTGTTATGGCAAGGTCTTTTCTGGCAGCCTGATGTGGTGTGGGTGGTGGAACCTCCCCTGTTATGTGGGCCAGGAGCATGGCTGACAGCACGATTGAGTGGGGCCAAGGCATGGCTCCATGTCCAAGATTTTGAAGTAGATGCTGTGTTTTCGCTAGGCCTTTTAGCTCCAAGCCGGCTACAGTTTTTTGTATCGATACTAGAACGAGAACTCATGCGTCGATTTGATCATGTGTCTACTATTAGTAGACACATGTTGGAACGATTGAAAGCCAAAGGAGTCGATGATTCTCGTTGTTTATTTTTCCCCAATTGGGTAGACACTCATGTGATCTATCCCTTATCTGAGCCTAGTCTCCTTCGTACAAGACTCGGCCTCACTCCAGATACTGTTGTTGCTCTCTATGCTGGAAACATGGGTGAAAAGCAAGGATTAGAGATCCTTATAGATGCGGCTCACCTTCTCATGGCTGATGCAAAGATTCAATTCATCCTCTGTGGGGATGGAGCAGCACGGTCGCGATTACAGAAATTGGCTGAGAGGCTGCCCAATATACGTTTCTTACCCTTACAACCTGTAGACCATCTGAATGAGTTACTCAATCTGGCCGATATTCATCTACTTCCCCAGCGGGCTGATGCTGCAGATCTCGTGATGCCTTCTAAATTAACCGGTATGCTGGCCAGTGGTCGTCCAGTGGTTACTACAGCTTACCGTCATACAGAATTGGCCAGAGTTGTAAAAGGATGTGGAGTGGTAGTACCTCCTGGTGATAAGGTGGCTCTCGCAGAAGCGATTCATTATTTGGCTAAATGTCCAAGAGAACGAATTCGGTTAGGACAAGCTGGTCGAGCATTTGCAGTTATGTACTGGGATCGAGAAAAAGTACTGAGACAATTTGAGAAGCTACTTTCCTGCGGATGAGGTCTAAAAAATGGAGATCGAAACTGTTGCAAAGCACAATACGGTTAGTCGAACGCAACGCTCTCCCGGTGGGATGATTCGTCCTTACCATTCCAAATTGGCTGTCCTGTATCGTATATTCGATGGAGCTTGGATAGCGGGCAGTCTTTGGTCACTATGCTGGTTATATCAAGGACAGTGGCAAATCAGTTATAGCATAGCAGCGGCTTGGGCCATTGGGATCTTCTATCTCTTCGCGGAGGGGGGTGATCTGTATCGCTCCTGGCGATCTGCCTCCCTGCGACAGGAGGTTGTTAAGGTGTGGTTTGCCTGGCTAGGAGTATTGATGGGGCTATTACTTCTTGCTTATATTACCAAAACTTCAGCCCAATACTCTCGCCGGATTATATTGAGCTGGTTCACTATTGCTCCCCTGACCTTAAATATTTGGCGTATTGGAGTGCGGTTGTTTTTGCGAGAGATGCGTAAACGGGGCTATAATACCCGCACAGTAGCAATTGCTGGAGCCGGAGATTTAGGATCTCATCTTGCGCACAAGATCCAGGAGGCTCGCTGGATGGGCTTACGTTTGATCGGGTTCTATGATGATAAAAAACCTGTTGGATATAGACCACTAAGGACCGAATCGGTGCAGGTAAAGGGCAACCTGGAAGATCTTTGTAACCATGCACGTGCAGGAAAGATCGATCTGCTCTATATCGCTCTTCCCATGCGGGCGGTGGACCGCATGAAAGAACTTCTCAATAATCTTGCCGATACTACAACTTCTGTGTACGTTATTCCCGATATTTTTATTTTTGACCTTCTGCATGCCCGCTGGACTAACTTAGGAGGTATTCCAGCTATTAGTATCTTCGAGAGCCCCTTTTATGAGGTTGATGGATGGATAAAGCGGCTAGAAGATCTCATACTCGGAAGTTTAATTCTCCTGCTCGTATCCATTCCAATGCTCATCATTGCGATCGGAGTCAAGCTTTCCTCTCCAGGACCGGTACTTTTTCGGCAACGTCGTTATGGGCTAGACGGACGGGAGATCGAGGTATGGAAATTCCGTACCATGACCGTTTGTGAAGATGGTCCATACGTACCTCAAGCCAAGCGAGGGGACTCACGGGTAACCCGGTTTGGCGCCTTTTTGCGTCGGACCTCGCTGGATGAGCTTCCCCAGTTTATCAATGTCTTGCAAGGCCGTATGTCTATTGTCGGTCCTCGTCCCCATGCGGTAGCTCATAATGAGCAGTATCGCCAGATTATTTACGGATATATGCTCCGACACAAGGTTAAGCCTGGTATTACCGGCCTAGCTCAGGTAAATGGCTGGAGGGGGGAGACTGATACTCTGGAGAAGATGCAAAAACGTGTGGAATATGATCTGGAATATATTCGCAATTGGTCTCTGTGGTTAGATCTAAAAATCATCTTTTGGACGGCTATCAAAGGGTTTACTGGAGAAAACGCTTTCTAATATTATTATCTGATATTAACCTGAGAACCAATAGTGCTAGTTCTAATTCTGGGGACACCATACGTAATTTTTCGACCTTGGGCGGGGCAGCCGGAGGATGGTCGCTGGGCAAGCAAGGCCCGGGAAGTCCTGAAACAGAAGGAGATGAGGGGTGCTAGCTCGAACAGACCGGCAGACCGCTGGAGGGAGAGCGGTTCCTGGACATGCGGGTGGAAGGGTTGGGGCGGAGCGTGCGGAGATAAACACCAAACCGGAAGAAAAGCCAAGGATAGAAATGAGTATGGTGTCCCCAGAATCCTTCTATGACCATTTTCGCAGCCAGCGCGGAATTGCATACACCACGGACTCTGTTCTGGACAAGACGTTCACCTTGCTCTTCAAGAGATTGCCTTTACCACAAGCTCGTGAATCGATGGACAGGCTAGATGAGGCTATCCAAAAGGGATATCTTCACCTGGAATGGATCACACCCGAGCGCTTTGAGGAAGCCGAAAGCTTACGGTTGAAGCTTCAGGATAAGCCGCGGATTTCGTTTACCGATCTCACTTCCATGGTAGTGATGAACCAGCTTGGCCTTACCGACATCCTAACCGAAGATGCCCATTTTGCCCAGGTGGGGATGGGCCTTCTCATCGTCCCTTGATGGCCTCGGCCGTGCGAATTATCGCCAGAAGAGCAGAAGATGCTGGAGGTCCGGCTGAGGGATCTAGGATACATGTAGCTCATGGCTGATAGGGAAATCAGAGAGCAGATAAAGAATTCTGCCGTTCCTATGAACTGTGAGCTAGAAGCTCGACTAGCGTTCGCTCTCTTCACCTGCTATACTTATTTTCAGGAGATGAACTTAATGAGGATGGAGGAGATCCGCAAGCAGTACCAGGAATTCTGGGAATTCTGGGGACACTATACGTAATTTCTAAACCCTGGACGGTCGCAGCCGAAGGATGGTCACCGGACGAGCAAGGCCCTGGAAGCTCTGCAACAGCGGGAGAGGAGGTGTGTCAGCCTGAACAGACCAACAGACCGTTGAGGGAAGAGCGGTTCCTGGGCACGCATGCGGAAGCGTTGGGGCGGAGCGTGCGGAGACAAAACCAGGTCGGAAGAAAAGCCAAGGATAGAAATGAGTATGGTGTCCCCAGAATCCCACAGAATCCCACTGAGATATTTTTTAGACTGGCTCACTTGACCGAGGGAAGAACGTATGAGTATCCAGCTTGCCAGACGGTTATTCACGGTAGAAGAATACCACCAGATGACTCGGGCCGGCATCTTTACCGAGGATGATCGGGTGGAACTGATCGAGGGGGAAATTGTGGAAATGACACCGATTGGTAGTCACCATGCCGCCTGTGTAAGACGATTAAATCGGCTCTTTTCTCAGCAAATAGGTGAGCGAGCTTTCGTCAGTGTGCAGGATCCCATCCAAATAGGAAAACACTCAGAACCTCAGCCAGATCTGGCTCTGTTGCGTCCACACCAGGATTTCTATGCTTCGGCTCATCCCACACCGCACGATATCCTGCTTCTGATAGAGGTCGCGGATTCCTCGCTGGAGTACGATCGAGAGATCAAAGTTCCCCTGTATGCCCGAGCAGGGATCCCGGAAGTGTGGCTGGTGGATTTACCGGAAGACAGGGTGCTCGTTTACCGACAACCTGCTGCTCAGGGATATCAAGAGATAGGTCAGGTGGGGAGAGGAGAGCATCTGACTCCAGAGGCTTTTCCAGACTTGATTGTGCCTGTGCACGAGATGCTCGGTTAAACCACTCTTTATCCTACCCTTCCTCTAGGAATTCTGAATTCTTTTTGAATTCTGGGGACACCATACGTAATTTTTCGACCCTGGGCGGGGGCAGCCGGAGGATGGTCGCTGGGCAAACAAGGCCCGGGAAGCCCTGAAACAGCGAGAGGCGAGGTGTGGGATCGGTAGACTGTCAGGGGGAGAGCGGCTCCTGGATACGCGTGTGGAAGTGGTGGGGCGGAGCGTGCGGAGACAAACACCGGGCTGAGAGAAAGATAAGGGGGAGAAATGAGTATGGTATCCCTAGAATCTTGCGAACGGATCACTCTTTGCCGATAACCGATGCCACAGGGCTACCAAAAAATGCAATCGGTCGAACGTAGCCGCCGGGTGACGCCTACGGCTTTTCCCGACCCGAACTTGACGGGGGATGAAATGCTGTAGATGCGACTGATCCTGATTCCTACCAGGCGGAGACAACTACCGACTGCAAGGGGAGGTTGACGCTGCGGGTGGTACGGGATAGATGGCAAATGCAATGCCCGCTGTGGTCGAGGGATACGGACCTCCGCCCTAAGGAGAGGAGAGATGGGTATTACCTATATCGAAGGAACGGTGCGAGGGCCAACCGGCAAGGAAGAGGCCGTCCGTTTCCTGGTGGATAGCGGAGCGACTTATTCCCTGCTTCCCAAGGCCGTCTGGGAGGCGATTGGGCTTTCGCCGAAGCGGGTGTTGGATTTCTCCCTGGCCGACGGTACGGTGGTAAGACGACGGGTGTCAGAGTGTTATATTATATTGCCTCAGGGAGAGGGGCATACGCCGGTGATCCTGGGTGAACCTGACGATGCAGAAGCGCTCCTGGGGGTGGTGACATTAGAGATTCTGGGCCTGATATTCAACCCCTTCAGCCGTACCCTGCAACCGATGCGACTGCTGCTCATCTGATCAAGCAGTGTCCGAGGTAGAGCGGAACTGAATTCATCTGGGCTTGAGTTTGTGATGACCGCGGATAGCATAAGATCTTATAAACCTATCAGCACCATAAGTCGAGACGCACGGTTCTCTCTCCAAGTGTGGTATCGGCAGAAGGAATGGAGGTCAGCAACATGCCAGTGATTAAAGTACGCCAGGAGCATTGGGGCAAAATAGGGCGCCTATTGATGATTCAGGAAGGGGGAACCACCAGAATTTCCAAAGAGCATGTGTATCTTGTGTCAGATCGGTGAATTCTGGGGACACCATACGTAATTTTTCAACACTGGGCGGGAGCAGCCAGAGGATGGTCGAGGATAGTCCCAGGGTGAGTATAGCCCTGGAAGCCCTGAAATAGCGGGAGGTGAGGTGCGCCAACCCGAACGGACCGATAGACCGGTGAGGGGAGAACGGTTCATAGGCACGCATGCGGAAGCGGGGGGACGGATCAGAGATAAACAGCAGGTCAGAAGGTAAGGAGCAGAAATAAGTAAGGTGTCCCCAGAATTCCCACCCAGAATTCCCAGAATTCCTCTTTCCCTTGAAAGTTAGTGGTAATTTGCTATGATTCTGAACCTGATAGGGTTGATTTGCTTGCTTTTCTTGCTGAGTCCTGGCCGAATAATGGCTACTCCATCGCTAAGCCTGGAACTCGTCGCTACAGGATTAAATAGACCGGTGGCCATTACGCATGCTGGTGACGGTTCTGGCCGGCTCTTTCTTACGCTGCAAGCTGGACAGATCCTTATTTACGACGGGACACAGGTGTTATCTACCCCCTTCTTAGACATTTCCGCGCTGGTTTCCTGCTGTGGAGAGCGAGGATTACTTAGTGTCGCCTTTCATCCAGATTATGAACACAACGGTTTTTTTTATGTCAACTATACAAACACACTTGGAGACACGGTCATTGCCCGGTATACTGTCTCGGCTGATCCGAATGTTGCTGACCCGAATTCAGCGCTCATTTTGCTCACTATTGCCCAGCCTTTTGCGAATCACAATGGAGGTCAATTACAGTTTGGACCGGACGGTTACCTGTATATTGGAATGGGAGACGGCGGGTCGGGAGGGGATCCCCAAAACAATGCCCAAAACCCCGGCGTGCTCTTAGGGAAACTGCTGCGCATTGATGTAGATCATGGAACTCCCTATTCCATACCCCCTGATAACCCTTTTGTGGATAATCCCGAAGTCCGAGATGAGATCTGGGCTCTTGGTTTGCGTAATCCCTGGCGTTTTAGCTTTGATCGATTGACCGGTGATCTGTTTATCGGTGACGTAGGCCAAAACGATTGGGAAGAGGTCGATTTTCAACCAGCTAATAGTGCAGGTGGGGAGAATTATGGGTGGCGTCTGATGGAAGGAAACCATTGCTTTAATCCTCCTGTAAATTGCAATAATGGTTCTTTGATATTACCAATTCTGGAATATTCTCATTCCCTGGGATGCTCTATCACCGGTGGGTACCGGTATCGAGGTACCCGAAATCCCCAATTCTATGGCACTTACTTTTATGGTGACTACTGTGCCGGACGGATCTGGGGGGCTACAGGAGATGAGAATGGCCAGTGGACTACTACTGAACTCCTGGATACAGACTTTTCGATCAGTACGTTTGGAGAAGATGAAGCTGGTGAGATTTATTTGGCGCATTTAGCTACGAATAATGGAGCGATTTATCGTCTGGTAGGTAACCTTGATTGTGCTGGACTCGAACCAAATGTTGTGGGTACCGAAAGTGATGATATCCTTACCGGCACTGCTGGAGTTGATATCATACATGGGCTTGGAGGCCAGGATATCATCTTTGGCCTCAATGGGAATGTAATCTGTGGTGGACTGGGAGAGGATACTCTTTATGGTGGTCATGGAGATGATGAGCTGTTTGGTGAAAACGGGCATGATATTCTGATTGGGGGACCAGGAAAGGATACTCTTGCTGGTGGGAGTGATAATGATCTCCTCATAGGCGGACAGCACAACGATGTGTTGCAAGGAGGAGGGGGGAAGGATGTGCTGTTTGGAGGTAATGGGAATGATACGCTGCTAGGGGGGGATGAGGGGGATATTTTGCATGGCGGTAGTGGGGAAGATGTCCTGTCAGGAAACAATGGGAATGATACGCTTCGTGGTGGTGATGGGGATGATATGCTTGAGGGAGATGAAGGAATCGACATCTGTGATGGGGGAACTCATACGACGGGTGACACTGCGCTGGCTTCGTGTGAACTGATCCTTCATGTGCCATGAACTGAATTCCTCGCGAGTAAATTGCAGAATGTCCGGTTGAGTGATGGGAAGAAGTGAAGAATCTCCTGCGGGACAACAGGCTCGTCAAAAGCGAGATTCTTCGTCGCTTCCCTCCTCGGAATGACAAAGTCGCATTTGGACCAAACGGGTTCTAAATTTCCTTTAGAACCCGTTTGTTTTTTTTTTGGAATTCCCAGAATCCCTTAACCTGTTCTTGTCAATGGAATCGCTACCTGTTACTATTTAAACATGGAGAAGAATCTCCATCGAAGAGCTGATAAACAGGTCATTGCGGAAACCCTGACAGGGCTGATGATCATTTCTTGTCGTTATCATTACGAGAAAGAACTTCCACGCTGAGATATTCTTTAGACTGGCTCACTTGACCGAGGGAAGAACGTATGAGTGTCCAGCTTGCCAGACGATTATTTACGGTAGAAGAATACCACCAGATGACTCGTGCCGGCATCCTTACCGAGGATGACCGGGTGGAACTGATCGAGGGGGAAGTTGTAGAGATGGCTCCTAGTGGGAGTAGACATGCAGCATGTATCAACCGCCTCACCCAACTCTTCTCTGAACAGCTAACCAGAAGGGCTATCCTAAGCATTCAAAATCCTGTGCAGCTTGGAGAACACTCAGAGCCTCAGCCCGATGTGACTCTCTTGCGTCCACGCCAGGATTTCTATGCTTCCGCTCATCCCACACCGCAAGATATTCTGCTGCTTATCGAGGTGGCAGACTCCTCGCTGGAGTACGATCGAGAGATCAAAGTTCCCCTGTATGCCCGAGCGGAGATTCCCGAAGTCTGGCTGGTAGATTTGCTAGAAGAACAAATTATCCTCTATCGGCAGCCAAGTCCTCAAGGTTATCAGATCATCCAACAGATTGGACGCACCGCATACCTTGCACCAGAGGCTTTTCCTGATCTAGAGATACTTGCACACGACCTGCTTGTTTGAAGCACTGGAATTCTGCAGAATTCAGAATTCGTGACATCCCTTGCAATTCTGGGGACACCATACGTAATTGCTGAACCTTGAGCGATAGCAGCCCGAGGATGGTTACCGGGAGAGCAGGCCCTGGAAGCCCTGCAACAGCGGGAGGCGAGGTGTGGGACCGGCAGACCTTTGAGGGGAGAACGGTTCCTTTTTTCTCAGAGGCTGTTTGAAAAGTTCAGGTTGCCGTGAGTCGACATAGCATGAGGCGCGTCATCGAGAGATAAATCATCGCTTCGCTGCTCTGAAGCAGACCTTGTGGAGCCAAAAATCAGGTCGGAAGACAGGCCAGGGAGAGAATTAAGTATGGTGTCCCCGGAATTCACGAGCCAAAATTCGGGAATTCCAGCGCGGGCATAAAGTGGTCCTTTTACCTCGCGATCATAGTCTGTCGAGGTTTCAGCCACTTCTACTACGAGGAGGACATCTCGCGGGGTAGGATGATCAGGAGCATAGAAGTCTGACCGTGGTCGGAGTAAATGAGGTCGGGCTGGGGTTCCGAATATTCCCCCACCCGAATAGCGCTCTGGACTCGAACAATGGCTTGCCTCCTCAGTCGTTCGACAAAGAGCTGGGTCAATCGGTCCACACCGGCAGCATGTCTACTTCCAATGGGTGCCATTTCCACGATCTCTCCTTCGATCAGCTCTACACGGTCGTCCTCCGTGAGGATACCCGCCCTGGCCATCTGGTAATACTCTTCCACTGTAAACAAACGTCTGGCGAGTTGCACGCTCATGTGCACCCTCCTCTTGTAGAATTTACTGTTTGATTTCTTGGCTTGTTATACCAATCTGCGATCTCAAATCAGGGATTTCAGATGGTAACTATCTTAAGAACGCTCTTCCGTCTATCTGCCTAATCATACTTCTGTGAGCGCTTAATCTTTACATTTTCTGGCTCGGGCGGGCCAAATGGTGGATGAGAGTCTCGGTGGAAAGGTTTGCCTTGTCATCTTCGCCCAAGAATCTGTTCTAAGCAAGTAAGTTCTTCCGGTAAAAGCGTTGCCCATAGCCAGGAAACGTCTATCCAGAAACCAGCAACAACCTGACTCCTGAGTCGTCCTTCTGTGTGCTTGACTATCTCATAAGCTGTTGATGACACGGTTGGAAGCAGGTGTTGATATACCGTTTTTCTCTGCGGATCCACTGCCCAATACTCTGGTACCCCGTACTCGCTATAATGAGAAGCCTTTGTTCTCAGGTCATGGTTTCGACTTCCCTGAGATAGTACCTCAATGATCAGTGTCGGAGCACCAGAAAAGTAGACTTCACCCAAATACTTCAATTGTCTGGCGGCCACAAAGAAGATATCTGGTTCATAATCGAGGCCAGGACGCAGTTGTACCACTGCTGGACCATTTACTACCTCACCCAGATGTCGAGAGCGTACGTACCCTCCGAGGAGAAAGGTCAGGAAGCGCACAAGTTGCTGATGCCGTATACTTGCTGGCGAGTGCATAATGAGTTCTCCATCTTCAAACTCTACAATCCGGGTCTCCAATGCCTCCTCGAAATAGCGCTCCTCTGTCCATCCTCCGATACGGAGCAAATAGGATTCCTCTAGCTCTTCTCCTCCTTGCGTTATTATTTTTACGGGTAGACTCATGCTGTTTCCTTGCTGGTCTTCTTCAGAGGAGTTCCCCTAGCTCAGAACTCCTCTGCGAGTGTTTCTGTCATCAAGCATGGTTTTTTTCTGAGAAGCACTATAACTGAGTGATTCTCGAAAAACAAGAGAATTCTGCAATTCTGGGGACACCATACGTAATTTTTTGTTCTTGGGTGAGAGAAGCGGTAGTATGGTCGCAGAACAAGCAAGGCCCTGGAAGCCCTGCCACAGCGGGAGAGGAGGTGCGCCAGCATTTACGCTGAGTAGACCTGCACAAAGTTCTCCTTAACCGTCCATTATGAGAAACTTCATCCTTGGATTACACCTTCACTTCGTGATCAGAAAGGCTTTAGCAGACACCTTGGATAGGGAGAGGAAGAGGCCTCAAAATGAAGTAGCCTGAGAGAATAGAGGTAAACTATTCTTGAGTATAGCGAGATGTCGAAACTTTTCTCCCGGACATTCGTCGCTTCGAGGCCATCAGGAGTGCTACAATAAAGATACTCGCTCCACACCCCAGCATTAATCCTGCTATAAACCACAGAAGGCAGGTCATCCAATTCCCCTTATGATGCTCCTTACAAAACTCTCACTAAAAATTTTTGACCAGAAGCCCCAACCCCAGGATTGTATCGAGAAACCTGGTATCTCCAGGAAGTAAAAGTGTTCGGTTGAAAGCGCTACACTATAGGTATCGGCAGGCAAAACAAAAATCTTGAGCAGAGAGCAGAATATATTCAGGTTTAGGATGAGGACTATCATTCTCTGAGAAATCTCACCTGACCACTAAGGGCTAGTGCTCTGATAACTTCATTTGATTGGTCATCTTAAGTGGAGCGAAGGATCTCTGCAGGGCTGCAAAGAGATGCTTCGCCTTCGGCTCAGCATGACAACTAGTAAGAACTTATTTCACAGAGCACTGGTCAGGAGACCGCTTTGGGAAAGCGCCTGCGCTGAAAGCGCGGGCGTCTCGCCTGCTGCAGGCCAGAGGCCTGCGCTCCCAGGAGATCTATATTCCTCAAGCATCTTTGCAATGCCAAAGCTCTCTTTTAGATATGCTAGAGGCTAGATCTGACCAAACATGATTTCGAGGAGGAAGGTGGCAATGAGGAAATGCTGGGAAAGAAAGAAGGGAGGAGATTTCAAAGAGAGAAAAGGACTGACCTGAAACCCCTCCCCAGCAATTCGCCAGTTCATGCCCAATTTTCCCTGGAGAGAAGTATCGTTGCAAAAGACCACAGGGTATACTTAAGTCTGATGCCTCTTGCGTCGCCATCCATAGCCCAAAAACCCCAGGATTCCAATGCTGAGTAGGGCAAGAGTTCCTGGCTCCGGGTTAGGAATAGTTGCTCTGAGCGTAATATCTCCGGCTTCACCGGTATCCAGATTCAGAGAAATGAAAGAACCGGAAGCGTCGAATATGTGCAGGGTCTTGAGATTGGAATAGAGGAGAGGGTCAATGGTGATGATCCACTCGAATCCACCGAGTTCCCCGATAACCCCGCCATCAGTATTCTTACCGTAACCCCAGCGCCCCCAAAAGAGGTTATCTCCAACTTGGCGTAGTTCTTTGTTGTCATCGGATAATCGGACAACTGGATCGATAGTGCTCCCTAAGACGGTAATATCCCAGCGAACATAAGATGCACCTGTATTGCTATTATCTTTGTCAAATATCGCCGTGAAGTTTAATCCATCCGCTCCATTATAGAAGAATATTTGTCCTTCTTGAGCCATCGGAGTCGGACCATAGATCGGATGACCAGAAGCACTCCAGAAGTTATAGTTGTCGGCTCCGCTCAGGGGGCCACTGTATGGGGTTATCGTCCCCAGAAAGACCCCTCCTTGAAATACCTCAATAGATATCGCTTCTGCTGCAGTTTGGGCTCCTCCAAAAAGAAGAAGAGCGAATAGGCACATGATGCCCCAGCGTTGCATGATGTATCCTCCCTGGTTTCTTGCTATACATAAAGATGTAGTTTCTTGCTATGCTTACTGGACTGGTTTTATGCAATAAAGATGCCATTTTCTAACTAGTTGAAAATCATTGAATTAAACGTTTTCTATTTCTTAAATAGTGCAAAATTTGCCTACTAACCTGCGCAAAGAATTATGGGGACACCATACATAATTCCAGGCCCTTAGAATTATAGGGACACCACATATAATTCCAAGCCCTTGGGCAGTAGCAGCCAAAGGATAGTCGCAGGACGAGCAGGGTCTGGACCCCTGAAAAAAGGAAAAATGAGTTGCGCAAACAGGAACAGAACGGTAGACTATGGAGTGAGACCGGTTCATGCCACGGGCGAAAGCGGTGGAGTGGATTGGGTGGAGACAAACTTCAGATCGGAAAAAGGGCAGGAGACAGAAATAAGTATGGTGTCCCCAGATTTCCCAGATTTCCGTGAGAAAAACAACCGGTGGTTAGGCATAAGTATTCTGTTCCTCGTTCTGTGTCTAAGTACCGTCGAGGCTCAGGAACAAGAGGGAATGCTCTCCAGCCGCGAACTGGTGGAACGTCTTACTCGTCTAGAAGAAGGGCAGAAGGCCCTGAACCGCCGCCTTGAGGATGGACTGACGGCGATGAATCAACGCATTGAGGCAGTGGACAAGCGTCTGGATCAGGGGCTGGCGGCAGTAAATCAACGTATCGAGGCAGTGGATAAGCGTCTGGATCAGGGGCTGGCGGCAGTAAATCAACGTATCGAGGCAGTGGGTAAACGTATTGATGAGCTGAGAGAGTTTCTCTTATGGGGATTTGGGCTCACCTTTGCTGGTGTTTTCGCTTTGATTGGCTTTGTGCTATGGGATCGACGTACGGCTTTAGCTCCAGCAGTGCGTCGAATAGAAGAGTTACAAGATCGTGAGCACCGACTCGAAGCAGCTCTGCGGGAGTACGCCCGTGGAACATCTGATTTGGCGGAAGCCCTCAGAAAATATGGCTTGTTTTGAATCCAGAATTCAGAATGGCGAGAGACTATCGAAGAATCGAGGAAGAAAATGAGAGTCTATAGATGAATGCTACTCCGAGGATTTCTATGCTTCCGCTCATCCCACACCGCCAGACATCTTGCTTCTTGTAGAGGTCGTGGACTCGTCACTAGAGTCCGATCAAGAGATCAAAGTCCCTCTGTATGCCCGAGCGGAGATTCCAGAAGCCTGGTTGGTAGATTTGCCGGAAGCTAGAGTACTCGTTTACCGACAACCTTCTGCTCAGGGATATCAAGAGATGCACCAGATGAGGAGAGGAGAGAAACTAGCTCCAGAAGTTTTTCCAGATCTGGTTCTCCTTGTCGATGAAATTATCGGCTAAATCAGCCTCTCCCTGACCTTTCTGATGAAAAGGGCACACAAACCAGGAAATTATAAAGAAGAGATTGGTCGAATATGCGCAAGGTGAGTATATGGTATGTGCTGAATTCTGGGAGCTCCATACGTAATTTCTTGTCACGAGGCGGTAACAGCCGGAGGATGGTCGCCGGGCAAGTATAGCCCTGGTAACCCTGAAAAAGAGGGAGAGGAGGTGCGTCAGTTCGAACAGATCGGCAGACTGGTGAGGGAGAGCGGTCGATAGGCGTCCTCGCGAAAGCGGTCGGGTGGATCATGCGGAGCCAAACACCAGACTGAAAGCAAGGCAAGGGAGAGAATTGAGTATGGTGTCCCCCGAATTCCCCCGAATTCCCCGAATTCCCGCGAATTCGAATTCCCCAAAATTCTGGCCTGTCCTTTGAATCTCTGCTTGCAAAAAATAGAGGGCTACAGTATAGTAACGCGGTAAACAGAAAGCAGATGACAAATAATTCCTGCACAACCATACAGGAGTGCTGGTGTTATGGCGGTAGAAAAGAATGAAGCAGCCGGGAATGGATATCCTGGTGAGCAGCGAGAAATAGAAGACGAAATTCAACTGGTTGACCTTATTTATCCTCTGTTCAAACGCCGCTGGTTTATTATCTGGTTTATGATGTTGACTATAATAGCCGGAGGATTATTGGCCTTCTTGTCTACTCGTATTTATGAGTCCAAAGCTGTTATTATGCCAGAAAGTGGGGATAGCGATAGTGTTGCAAACTTACAAAGTGTTGTTGCTCAACAGTTTGGGATCACTTTACCCAGTACAAAGGCAGACCCCTCTGTGCTCTTTAATAATGTGCTTACCAGCCGCTCTTTTGCCGAACGGATCGTCGAACGGCTCAATCTGACCGAACTCGTGCTTGATCCTACGGAGGACCCGGGGGTAACTCCCGCTCTAAAACTCCAGCAGAAAGCAGCGAAGTATCTCCTGGAAGAGGTGGTGAAGATTAATGTGGATACCAGCAAGGGCTCTACCATTTCTATCACCGTACAAGAAGATGATCCAATCCTGGCTGCTCATATTGCCAATACGTATGTCGCCGAATTGGAACGCTATAATCGAGAATCAAATATTACCAAAGCCAAGCGTCTGCGTCTCTTTCTAGAGGAACGGCTGGATCAGGCAAATCAGGAACTTAGCCGGGCCCAGAGAGAGTTACGCACTTTTCAAGAACAGCATAAAGCGCTCTCTATTTCGGAGCAAGCCAAACAGACTCTGACAACTCTCGCTAATCTGGAAGCGAAAAAGCTGGAACTTCAAATTCAGTTGGCGGCTCAAGAGCAGTTTGTGCGGGAATCGCATACTCAGGTCAAAGCCCTCCAGTCTCAGATTGATGCCATCCAGAAGAATATCGATAAATTAAAATATGCCAGTGTGATGTTGCATACTCCCGGAAGTGACGATGGATCTCTGGAATACTATATACCCTTAGATCAGGTCCCTTTATTAGCGTTTCAGGAAAATCGGCTCCTCCTGGAGGTGGGTATAAAGTCTAAAGTAGTGGAACTCCTTACCGAGCAGTTGGAGCAGGCTAAGCTGGATGAAGCTAGAGAGCTTTCTACCATAACAGTACTGGAGCCGGCCATAGTAGCTGAAGAGCCTGTCAAACCCAAGGTGCTGCTTATTCTTGCCTTATCAGGGGTCCTGGGGATATTGGGAGGAGTTATGCTGGCTTTTGTGGTGACCTATTTCGAACAGGAAACCCAGAATACCGAACATGGCTCTAAATGGGAAGAGATGCACCAGGGAATCCGACGCGATCTGAGGCAGATGGTCCGGCTGGGGAAGGGATCTCTATGGATTTTCCTGATTCTTCTGTTGAGTGCCTGCGATAAGTTTCCCTTTTGGAAAACTTTAACCACAACTACGCCTGTGCAGGTGCCGGTCTCACTATTGGCTGCAGGCTATGGGAATGGGATCTACCAAACTACTGATGGTGGACAATCCTGGAGTGCTCTCTCATTAGGGCAGATAGATTTTGCTCACTATGTCAAAGTGCTGGCGCTTAATCCCCTTCCTTCGTCAACTCTCTATATCGGGACCACTGGACAAGGGCTTTATCAGGTTTCCCTGGATGCGGAGAAAGGTCCTATGCCTCTGCACAGACTGAAGGAAACAAATGTCAAAGCCATCCTCGTAAACCCTATTCATCCTGAGCAGCTCTATGTGGCTACCTGGGGTCAGGGAGTTCTGCGGAGTCGAGACGGCGGACAAAGCTGGGAAGCTTTTAATGAGGGATTGATCTATCTCTATGTACGGACGCTGGCTATTGCTCCTGTTCCTCCATTTACTCTCTATGCCGGGACAATTGGAGGGGTATTTCGTTATCGCGAAGGGCAAAGTGCCTGGGAATCTATCAGTCAAGGGCTGAATGTCCCTGATGTCAAGGCACTGGCGATTGATCCGCAAAACCCGGATATACTCTACGCCGGAACGAGTGCGCACACAGAGTGGGGAAGCTTATATCGGACAACGAATGGAGGGAAATTCTGGGAGGTTCTCGAAGGAGGACCGAAAAAGGTAACTGTATTCACGATTGTGCTGGACCCTGGCGAGAGACGAAGGATTCTGGTGGGTACTGGAAACGGTGTCATGGTCAGTCGAGATGGCCAAACCTGGGAAGACTGGAGTGCCGGTTTACCTAAGGCCCCGGTCTATAGCTTTGTCCTGACCAGAACGCCGGTGCAAGCTGTGTTTGCGGCAACCCATGGTGGGGTCTATCGTCGATTGGAGGGGGAGGAGACCTGGCTTCCAGTGCGTTACGGATTGGAAGGAGAGATGATCATGGCTTTAATTCCGGCTCCGGTAGCAGACTCGTCTCGGACGGCAAAAGCGCAGTAAGAGGCACGAGAAGGGATTGTATGAAACTTGGACCGAAGAAGGGTAACTTGAGGCTCTGATATAAGTTCATGGATACCAGAAGAAGAAAAATGGGTGGAGAGGAGTGACACCAGGCATGCAGCGCTTTATTGTTCTGTTGCTTCTTTTTGGGTTCTGGTTTATTCCTGTTGACCAAATTTCTGCGCAATTCTCTTCCGGACAAGCGACTCCTCCATCCCCAGGAACCGCTCCGGCTGCCCCTCCAGGGGCTCCTGGGCAAGCTCCATCGACTATTCCTCAAGCTCCTGGGAGTACTCCGGGTACTCCCAGCCCGGGACAACCAGCCCAGCGCTATCAAACCATTCTCCCATTTATCTCTCCCTCGGGTCAAACACCAAGTGGACAGGTTAGTCCTCCTGGCCAACAACCTGGAGGTGTCCCTTCTCAGCCCTTTCCTTCGTCCCAACAACCGCCTTCCCCGACTCTCCCTGGACCACAACCCCCCGGATTGCCTCCGCAAGGCCCCACAACAGGGGTACCCCTTCCCGGGCAGGTCCCTTCTGGGGAAATTCCTCAACCACCTCTACCACAACCCGGTGAAGCTCCTCCACCTCAGATCGTTGGGCCGGGAGAAATACCCTCTGCTCTCCCCGCAGAACCGCTCTCTGCTATCGAAGCAACGTTTACCGGACAGGTTCCACAAACCCAGGCAGTCCCTTTGCGACAGTTTGGTTATGACCTCTTCCGTTCCGCTCGAGGATTCCTGGCTCCAGTGGATCTGCCGGTAGGACCGGATTATATCATTGGTCCAGGTGATAGTCTCCTGGTGCGCTCGTGGGGAAGTTTTTTCTTCGATTATAATCTGCCAGTAGCTCGCAATGGCCAAATCTTTTTACCGGAAATTGGACCGGTCCAGGTCGCCGGGTTACGGTTTGACGAAGTGGAACGACTGATCCGGCAGGCCTTCAGTGCGAAATATCAGGATGTCCAGCTCTCGATTACTCTCGGACAGCTTCGGAGCATCACCGTTTTTGTAGTTGGTGAGGTCGGACGACCAGGGAGTTATCAGTTGAGTTCGCTCTCCACAGTGCTGCATGCCCTGTTTGCAGCAGAAGGGCCGACCAAACAGGGGACGCTCCGGCGTATTCAACTTTCCCGCGGGAAACAGATCATTGCCGAGATAGACCTGTATCGTTTGCTTTTAGAAGGGGATCAAAGCCAGGACCATCGTCTGCAATCGGGTGACACTCTCTTTGTTCCCTTGATTGGCAAAGTGGCCGGGATCGCCGGGAATGTCAAGCGTCCGGCTATCTATGAATTGAAAGGGGATACCTCTCTTCAAGAGCTGATTGCTATGGCGGGAGGAGTTACCCCTTTTGCCTACACCCAGACCATCCAGGTCGAACGAGCCCAGGAGAATGAACGGAAAATCATTCTGGATCTGAATCTGGATCAGGCTCTGCGTCCAGGAGGACCGGCGCGCTCTCTAATGCTCCAGGATGCCGATCTGGTAAGGATTTCCCGTATTTCTGCCCTCGTGCAGAATCAGGTCGAGCTGGTAGGAAATGTAGAGCGACCTGGACGATACGAATTTAAAAAGGGGATGCGGGTCAGTGATCTTCTGGAACTCGGCCGACAACTCTTGCCGGAGACTTATATGCCTCGTGCCGAAATTGAGCGTCTGGTTCCCCCAGATAACCACACCGAAATAGTGTCCTTTAATTTAGGAGCACTGCTGCGCGGGGATAAAAGCCAGGATCTTCTGCTGCAGGAGCAGGATCGAGTGATCATTTACTCTGTATATAGTTTCCAGGATTTTCCCCTTGTGCAAATCAATGGAGCGGTGCGTAGACCGGGCCAGTATCGGTTGTTTCAGGGGATGACTATTCGGGATCTGATTTTTCGGGCCGGAGGTCTCTCCAGTGGTGCCTATACTCTGCAGGCAGAACTGAACCGTATCGTTTTCTCTGGAGATGCCGGAGACTCCAAAATAGCGAGCAATGTCATTATCCCTATCCGGCTCGATGCGGCTCTTAAAGGAGATCCGCTTGCGAATATCACTCTGCAGGAACGGGATGTGCTCTTTATCCGACTCCTCCCGGAGTGGAACACGGTGGATAAGGTTGTCCATCTCTCCGGGGAATTCCGCTTTCCCGGTTCGTATGCGATCCTGCCTGGTGAACGACTCAGTTCGGTCATTCGACGGGCAGGTGGATTTACAACGGAAGCCTTTCCCCAGGGAGCGGTTTTTACCCGGGAGTCGGTCCAACGGCAACAGGAGCAGCAGTTCCGAGAGGTGCTGGAGCTCATCCAGATCCAGACCCTCCAGTCTGAGGTAGAAGCTGCAGGGATTTCCATCGAAGAACAGCGGGCGGCCAGTGCGCGCGCCGTGAGTGCCCAACGGCGCTTGCTGGATCTCCTCGCTGCCAAACGTCCCACCGGGCGGATGGTGGTGCGCCTGACCGATCCGGAGAAGCTGGAAGGAACTAACGACGATATAGAGCTCCAGGCTGGAGATAGTATCTATGTTCCGCCTATTCCTTCTTCGGTGAATGTCACTGGTGGAGTCTTTCAGGCCGGGGCAGTGGTGTTTCGTGAGGGGGCTGGACTCGATTACTATATCCAGAGAGTAGGGGGATTAACCGAAATTGCGGTCGAAGACGAGATCCGATTGGTCAAGGCGAATGGGACTGTGGTTATGCTCAACAACGGGAGAGGGAATCCCTTTTTTGGGCGGAGCCGATTTTCTGAAGATCGAGTCGAACAAATTGAACGGGGAGATACTATTTTTGTGCCGGTCAAGTTTAAAGAGGAAGTGCCGGTGCTGTCTGTCACGCAGGCTATAGTGGATATCATGTTTAAGACAGCGGTTATCGTTGCGACCACCGTAGCTGCCTTCTAATACCAGAGGACTGCTTCTTGTAACCGGCTTGTCCTCTCTTCTTGAGGCTAACCTTTACCCACATTTTTTTCTCCCTGGGATTTGTAGAGGGAAAAAGGCGGTCCATTTCCTTCCCTCTGGTCGATTCAAGGGCGGACATCTTCCTTCCCCCTCAAGGGGGAAGGTTGGGATGGGGGGACAGGCAATCCTACCGAAGCGGAGCGCAGGGTTGCCCATTTGCCGCCCCCTCAAGGGGGAGGAAATTGATGGGTTCTCTTCGTGCGACAGGGAAGAGTGTAAATTCCATCGAGTCTCTCTGTCCGCCCCTCAATCCTTGGCGGGGGGGGAAGGAAAATGATCATTTTATGGATAAAGATGAACTTCCAGAGAGATCCAAGGTGAGGATGAAAGAGACAAAATAAGAGGGAAACTCCCCGGGCCGGACTCGAACCAGCGACCAAGTGGTTAACAGCCACCCGCTCTGCCTACTGAGCTACCGGGGAATTTTGCAACCAGTGTATGAATACTATACCGTTTTCTTTTTTTTCCGTCAAGCGAATTCTATTATTTTTCTTCTCTCATCTCGATCTTCCCCATCCTCACTTTCCCGGATGACGATATGACTTCCCTTTCGGGAGCGAAGCGGAGGGTTGTCTACTTGACACCCCCACCGGGGGGAAGGAAAAAGGAGGGAGAATACGGACCCTTGCCAACTATAAGGGGGAAAGAAAGAGAGAATAGAATGGAGGTTATCATTGTCTCTTTTTCGGTTCTGGACTGGCGCGATTGTCGGCTTTCTGCTGGTTTGGGTGTGGATAGGTAATGAGTTGACTACTCCACTTTCTGCTGCACAAATTGAGTCACCAAGCAGCAATGTCCGTCTCAATAACTGGATCTATCCTGCTCTGGAGAAATTGGTTGCCAAAGGATTGATTATCACCGACCTCTGGGGGACCAGACCATTTACCCAGATGGAAGTGGCTGCGCTGCTGGCGGAAGCTCGTCTACGTCTGGAAACCTTTCAGGAAGAGGGAAAGACTTTTTCTCCCGGTGTTCAAGATATCCTTCAGGATTTAGCGGACACCACAAGTCAGTACCAGGACAAGAGAAAAACTCCTTACTATTTTCATACTCTCCAAAATCCTAAACTGCAATTGCTCTATCGGGATGGGAACAAATCGTTTTTTCCTGCTCCTGGCCTCCAGGCTTCCCAGTTTAGCCTGACCTACAATAACGAAGGGATTAAACTCGAACAAGGAGGCAATGCCTTGCTCAGTTTTGAGGCTGAGGGAGGGATCGGACCGCTTTCGCTATACCTGCAACCACTTTTTTCGGTGGGAGATGAGACGGCCAGTGCCGTGCTGCATCAGGGGTATCTCAAGTTTCGGGTGGCCGGACTGGAACTTGAAGCGGGTAAAGACAGTCTCTGGTGGGGACAAGGGTATCATGGCGGCCTCTTTCTCACCAACAATGCCGATCCGTTGAAGCTGATCAGATTGACCAATCCCAGTCCGGCTCTGCTGCCCTGGATATTCAAATATATCGGGCCGATTCGCTTTGATTTTTTTGTCAGCCAACTGGAAGAAGATCGAGTAGTCTCTGAACCGATTTTCACCGGATTGCGTATCAATTTCAAACCGCATCCAGTTTTTGAATTCGGACTCACCAGAACGATCATCATGTTTGGAGAAGGGCGACCGGAGTTTTCGTTTAAGAGGTTATGGGAAATCTTATTTGGGGATAATAAAGAGAAAGATGAAGATCTGTCCAATTCTATCGCCGGTATCGATTTTCGATTCAACCTCCCCTTTGTCCAGCTCTATGCTGAAATAGGGGGCGAAGATGAAGCTGGATTGCTCCCTACAGAGAAGGCATATCTGACCGGTCTTTATCTGCCGAGCCTCGGGCCGGGTTTTGGTCAAGATCTCAATTTCCGGGTCGAATATGCCCGATTGAATAGAGTCTGGTACAGACATGGTGTATATCAATCGGGTTACACCTACCGCAGACGTTTTCTGGGGCATCATGTCGGAGGAGGAGGCAGGGACCTCTTCTTCGAGCTCGGTCTGCTCAGGGGAAGAGAACTCAGTGGCAAACTCAATTTTGATTATGAAGAGAGAGGGATTGAGATTGAACCGGTAACCGAAAAGCACTATCAGATCGGGACAGAGTGGGAATGGACATGGGACACCAGGATCGGAAATACGTTGTTGAACTGGTCTACCAACATAGGTTTCGCCTATGACCGAATCATCGATGCCGATTACATCGCTGGGCGCAACCGAAATAACTTTCTCTTTCAGCTAGGCATTCAATTACATCGTTAGGAATTGTGGGGACACCATACCTAATTTCTTGACACCGTGTGGGAAAAACGGTAGTACTAGTATAGCGAGAATGCAAGCGGAGTAAGATCAGAGCATTCTCATCCAAGGAAAGAGTGGTTTATAGACACACCTGTGGAAGCGTTAGGGCGAAGTTTGTGGAGATAACACTAGCCCGGCTGAAAGGTAGGAGCCCGGAAATGAGTATGGTGTCCCCACAATTCCCCATAATTCATTACAGAATTATGGGGTAATGAAATGAGGCATGAGAAATGAGTACGAAAACCCGCCTCACTGCACAAGACCTCTGGCGTCTTGGAGAGGGTGATGTTCGACGCGAACTGGTGGATGGCGAGATCATAGAAATGGCTCCAGTAGGAGGAATGCATGGACAACTGACCGGGAAGATTTATCGTCTTCTAGCGGAATATGTAGAGCAGCTCAGTCTCGGTGAAGTACTAGTAGGAGATGTAGGGTTTATACTCTCCCTTCCTCATGATCCCGAAAGGGTACGTGCTCCTGATATAGCCTTTGTTTCCACTTCGAATCTTCCAGGAGGACAACTGCCAGCAGGTTTTCTCCACGGAGCTCCTGATTTGGCAGTAGAAGTGCTTTCTCCGACAGATAACCCTCTTGAGATACAACAAAAGGTGAAGGATTACCTCGATGCTGGAGCTCGCTTAGTTTGGGTGGTCGCTCCCCTGGCAAAAACGGTAACTGTTTATCGAGCTGATGGTTCGGCTCGTCTAGTACGAGACCAGGAATATCTCGAAGGAGAAGATGTACTGCCCGGTTTGATCATTGCTTTAAGCGAAGTGTTTCGCTAAACACTAATTCTATCAATTCCAATTCTGTTAATTCTGTGTTAATTCTGGGGACACCATACCTAATTTCTTGACACTTTACAGTAGAACCTGTAGCATTGTCGTATGGCAAGAATTGCAAGAGTAATTGCGCCAGGATATCCTCATCATATCACACAACGCGGCAATCGCAGGCAGCAGACCTTTTTCTGTGCAGAGGATTACACAACCTATATCCGCTTGATGGCCGAATGGTGTCAAGCATGCAAGGTGGAGGTCTGGGCTTATTGCCTGATGCCAAACCATGTGCATATGGTTGCCGTGCCAGAGTCGGAGAATGGATTGAGAAGGGCCATAGGAGAAGCTCATCGTCGTTATACGAGGCAGGTGAACTTTCGAGAGGGATGGAGGGGGCATTTGTGGCAAGGCCGATTCAGCTCATTTCCCCTGGATGAAAGGTATCTTCTTGCCGCGGTGAGATATATAGAACTTAATCCAGTACGGGCCAGACTGGTAAAAGACCCGTGGGCCTATCCGTGGAGCAGTGCTCAGGCGCATCTAACCGGTAGAGATGATACGCTTGTCACAGTAACTCCGCTACTGGCTCTGGTGCCGGAGTGGCGGGAATTTCTTCTCTCTGGAATCCCTGAAAAAGAGGCCGATGAGTTGCGTCAGCACGAACGGACCGGCAGACCACTGGGGGGAGAGCGATTTATAAACCTGCTTGAGGAAGCATTGGGGCGGAGCTTGCGTAGACAAAAACCAGGCCGAAAGAAAGTCGGTGGAGAGAAATAAGTATGGTGTCCCCAGAATAATTAAAACAACGCTTCTACAAATTCATGAGGGGAAAAGGGCCGGAGATCATCTATTTTCTCACCAATTCCCACAAATTTGACTGGGATTCTCATCTCATCGACAATGCTAATGACAATCCCTCCTTTGGCGGTACCATCTAATTTGGTCAAAACCAGTCCGGTCACCCCTAATGCTTGATGAAATTCTTTGGCCTGAGCGAGTGCATTCTGTCCAATAGTCGCATCCAGTACCAGCAAGACCTCCTGGGGGCCTCCGGGAACCTCTCGGCTTACCACCCGCTTCATCTTCTTCAATTCTTCCATCAAATTTACTTTGGTATGAAGACGACCGGCGGTATCGGCAATGACCAGATCACAGCGTCGAGCACGCGCCGCATGGATGGCATCAAAAATCACTGCCGAAGGGTCAGCTCCAGCTTGATGTTTGATTATATCCACGCCGACCCGCTGGGCCCAAATTTCGAGCTGCTCAATCGCAGCAGCGCGAAAGGTATCTCCTGCCGCCACCAAGACTTTTTTCCCCTCCTGGGTAAAACGATGAGCGAGTTTCCCAATCGTGGTCGTTTTTCCTACTCCATTCACTCCGACTACCAAGAGCACATCCGGGACAGTTTGTCCTAAAGAGAGAGTATTCGCTCCCCCTTGTTCCAGAATCCGGGTGATACTGGCCTTGAGACGATCCTTAATCTGATCCGCCTCGCGGAGTTTGGCTTCCTTAATATCTCGTCGCAAGTCATCTAGAATCCGCATCACCGTATGTACACTGATATCGGAGATGATCAGTGCTTCTTCCAGCTCTTCGAGTACCTCTTCGGTTACCGTCGTTCTACCCCGGAGTAATCCTTCAATCTTCCCCAGAAACTGCTGTCGGGTTTTGGTCAATCCGGTGCGCAGGGCATTAAAAAAGCCTCTCTTTTCCTGTGTGCTCTCCTCCCCTCTTTGCTCTGGAGATTTCACCTCTGCTCTTTCCTTTGGTTCACCGGTGGGGGGTCCCCATAATTTTCTCCACATCGTCATCTCTCGTCCTCTAGTTCAGTGGGCAGTGGTCTTGTGGATGGTCAGTGATCAATGGTCAGTTTTTCTATCCACTGTCCACTGATCCCTATGCACTCATTCGGTTCACTGCTCACTATCGACTAAGCATTCATTCTTACCGGCAATCTTCCTCTATTCCAAAATCTTCTTGTTCGAGGATACTCAGCGCAGCAGCCTGTTCAGCTTCTTTTTTGCTCTTGCCTCTGCCCTGTCCGCGGACCCGGTTTGCCACCAGAATTTCCACGACAAATGTCTTGTCGTGATCCGGCCCTTCTTCGCTTATAAGCTGATAAGAAGGAAGCCCTTCCCCTCTCTCCAGCGTAAGTTGTTGTAAGATACTCTTGGGATCCTGACGGCTCACAGAGGAGAGGCGTTCTAATTCTGGAGCAAAGAGATTCAGCACGACCTCCTCTGCTCGCATAATTCCGCCATCAAGATAAACCGCAGCAATAACTGCCTCTAGAGTATCCGCCAGCAGGGAGTTTTTCTCTCGTCCCCCTGACACCTCCTCTCCTCGACCCAGGAACAGATATTCTCCTAAACGTACACGCCGAGCTACCTGGGCCAGTGTCGGTTCTTTTACTACCGATGAGCGAAGGCGTGACAACATCCCTTCTGAGGCTTGAGGCAAGGAGTGAAAAAGATACGCGCTTATGATAAGGGTGAGCGCAGCATCTCCTAAAAACTCTAATCGCTCGTTGTGCTGGACTGCCCTGCCCTGTTCATGAGCAAAAGAGGTATGGGTAAGAGCTTGCTCTAGAAGAGCAACGGTCTGAAAATGATAAGAGAGCAAGTGTTGAAGTTCCTCTAACTTGCTCTCCGTGGAATAGATATCGGTCATGAAATACACTCTGCTCTTTTTCCTGTCCCCCATCCGACCCTTCCCCACCCCCTGAGGATCGCGGAGGACACTGCTGAGGATGGCGAATCGAGGATAGAAGATTGCGGAGAGTAATCAATTGCTATCTTCTATCCTCGATTCGCCATCCTCGAGCTTCTCATTCTTCTTCATATGCCTTAAAGGCCAGCGTAGCATTTGTACCGCCAAATCCAAAAGAATTGGAGAGGGCTACCCGCACTTTGCAATTGCGGGCATAGAGTGGGACATAGTCGAGGTCGCATTCTGGGTCTGGGGTTTCATAGTTAATAGTCGGTGGAAGAATACCATGATAAATGGACAATGCGGTAAAGATTCCCTCAATCCCACCAGCCGCTCCCAGCAAATGACCAGTCATCGATTTGGTCGAACTCACGGCCAGCTTGTAGGCGTGCTCTCCAAACACCTGTTTGATCGCCAGCGTCTCGTGTTTATCATTATAAGGAGTAGAGGTTCCATGGGCATTGATATATTCCACTTCCTCCGGTCGAAGCCCAGCATCGGCGAGAGCCATCTTGATACAGCGGACTACACCACGCGCTTCCGGGTCAGGCATGGTCATATGATAGGCATCGCCACTCATCCCATAGCCAACAATCTCAGCGTAGATGCGGGCTCCGCGTTTCTTGGCTGTTTCCAGTTCTTCTAAAATCAGAATACCAGCCCCTTCACCCATGACAAAACCATCCCGATTTTTGTCAAAAGGACGGCTGGCTCGCTTTGGATCTTCGTTGCGGGTGGAGAGTGCTCGCAAACTGCTAAACCCAGCTACCGCCAGTGGCGTAATCACTGCTTCGGTGCCACCGGTAATCATTCCATCTGCATCTCCCCGTTGAATGATCTTAAAGGCATCACCGATAGCGTGACTCGCTGCTGCACAGGCGGTGGTGGTACAGGAGTTGGGCCCTCGCGCCCCCAGATACATAGAGACCTGTCCGGCAGCCAAATTGGTAATGATCATCGGAACAAAAAAGGGAGAGACCCGTCGAGGCCCTTTATCCAGTAAAACTTTGTGATAATGCTCGATCGCCGATAAACCTCCCATCCCACAGCCGATAATAACCCCTATCCGGTGAGAGTTGTTTTCGGAAATCTGGAGACCCGAGTTGTCCAAAGCCATAATACTGGCTCCAATCGCGTAATGGATAAAGGTATCCATCTTTTTGATTTCTTTTTTATCGATATATTTCTCGGGATTAAAGTCTTTGACCTCCGCCGCAATACGGGTCGGAAAGTCCGAGGCATCAAATCGAGTAATCTCTCCAATTCCCGATTCTCCTTTACAGATCGCTTCCCAAGTCTCTTCCAGTGTATTCCCTATGGGAGTAATAGCGCCTACACCAGTGACCACTACCCTGCGTTTTTCCACAACCATGCTTCCATCCCCCTTATGCAAAGTCCACTCCCTTAGACGGCTAAGCACGTATAGTCCAGAGCTTCCCCAGCTCTCTCCAGGACAAGCACAGGACTCAGGTGTACTAGCCGACATTATTCTTGATATACTCTACGGCATCTTGAACCGTGGTGATCTTTTCTGCGTCTTCATCTGGAATTTCGATATTGAACTCTTCTTCAAAAGCCATGACCAATTCCACCGTATCTAACGAATCAGCTCCCAGATCATCGACAAACGACGCATCTTCGGTCACCTCAGACTCATCGACCCCTAATTGCTCAACAATGATTTTCTTTACTCGCTCTTCAATAGATTCCATCCTGTTCACCTCCCCTGGACATTCCACCCTTTGCTTGTTGCTGAAGCCAGTCTTCTCTCTCCTGAGCTATGGAGTACTCGTCGCTCTCTCCCCTTCCAGAACTCTTTAGAAGGCTTCTCTTACATCAAAAGCCCTCCATTAACATGGATTACCTGGCCCGTGATATATCCGGCCCTTTCCGAAGCAAGAAATGCTACACAGTAAGCTACTTCTTCTGGAGCCCCCCAGCGCTCTAAAGGAATCTGATGCTGCAACTCGGCTTTCATCTGCTCGGAAATTCCACGGGTCATATCTGTCTCAATAAAACCTGGCGCCACTGCATTCACCGTGATACCCCGTGGAGCAACCTCACGCGCCAGCGCCTTGGTAAAGCCAATCAGGCCAGCTTTCGAAGCAGCATAGTTGACCTGGCCAGCATTCCCCATTACCCCCACCACTGAAGAGAGATTGATGATACGTCCCCAGCGTTGTTTGATCATTGGACGAAGCGCTAAACGCGCACAATGAAATGCCCCAGTCAGATTGGTCTGCAGGACCTGTTCCCAATCATCCGGCTTCATACGTAACAGGAGCGTATCTCGGGTAATTCCGGCGCTATTTACCAGAATATCAAGCCGGCCTAGCGCACTCAAAATCTGGGCAAATCCCTCTTCTACTTCCTGACTCTTGGAAACATCAAAACGGCAGAGCATACCCTCACCACCACTTTTTTGAATCTCCTGGAGGGTCTGCTGCGCTGCATCTTCATTGGTCACATAATTGATGATAACACGTATTCCCTTAGCGGCCAGTTCTTTGGCAATCGCCTTGCCAATACCTCGGGAAGAACCGGTCACCAGAGCCACCTGTTCCTGTGGAGTCATGTATCTATTCCCTGCTTATGCTGATGTAGAGGTTAACAAGCTCTCTAGTGGGATAACAGGCACTTGACGATTGATTCGTTTCATCAATCCGGATAAGACACGTCCTGGCCCAACTTCCACCACTCCATCGATCCCTTCCCCAATCATCCGTTCCATAGACTCTTCCCAACGGACAGGGAGACTCACCTGCTGGATAAGGAGCTCTTTCACACAGGCTGCGGAGGGGATCACCTCTGCCTCGACATTGGAGATTACCGGATACCGAAACTCGGAGACCACGATAGTGGAGAATTCGTTCGCGAGTCGTTCGCCTACTGGCCGCATCAATCGAGAATGAAAAGGCGCGCTGACCGGCAGGAGCCTCGTCTTTGCTCCCCATTCCTCTGCCCTTTTCATGGCTGCGCGCACAGCATTGGCATGGCCAGAAATGGTGACCTGGCCTGGACAGTTATAGTTTGCTGGATCGACGATCTCGCTCCCTGTCTCCTCTCGACAAATCTGCTCTACTATCGGTCGGGAAAGTCCAAGCACTGCGGCCATGGCTCCTACTCCCACTGGAACGACCTCCTGCATAAATTGCCCCCGCTTATGCACCAGATATACTGCATCGGCAAAACGCAATACTCCAGCCACCACCAAGGCCGAATATTCGCCCAGGCTATGACCGGCAAGTATCACCGGTTCCTTCCCTTGCTCCCGAAGGAGCAGAGCACTAATAACGCTATGAATCAGGATCGCTGGCTGAGTGTAAGCGGTCCGTTGCAGCGTTTCCGCAGGTCCCTCAAAACAGAGCTTGGCTATATCAAACCCAAGCACCTCATTAGCCTCTCGAAACAGTTGTCGAGCCAGCGGATACCGGGTATAATAATCCTTCCCCATTCCTACCGCTTGCGAACCTTGACCTGGAAAGAGAAATGCAAGCCGTTCGGTCATACCCTGCCTTTACCGTAGAGATTCAAAAGAGAGATTCACCGCCTATTCCTCAATGGCCAACACTTTACGTCCTCGATAATACCCACAATGAGGACAGACCCGATGAGGCATCTTGGCTTCTCGACACTGTGGACAAATGGAAAGGCTTGGTACCTGCAATTTTTTATGAGTTCTTCGGCTATTCCGTCGAGCCCGAGACGTTTTCCGTTTCGGAACTGGCATGATTCTTCCCCCTTTTTCTGTGCAGAACAAAATGCATGGTTAGTATCAGGAACGTTGCAGCTTTTTGAGAATTTCAAAACGTGGGTCCCGCTGCTCTTCCTTACAGGTACACTGCGCCAGGTTTAAATTTTGACCACAGTGTACACAAAGCCCCTGACAACTTTCTTTGCAGAGAGGCTTGAGCGGAATAGCGAGACAGATTTGGTCATGCATGAGATCACAAAAGTCAAGACGGTTTTCTCTATAGTAATAGATGTCAAGAGCCCCTTCTTCACTCACTGATTCGGTGACCTCTTTCTCTTGCTCCGCTGTCCAGGGAAGAAACAGAATTTCTCCTACGGATAAATGCAAAGAGATGTGAAAAGCTTCCAAGCAGCGGCTACAGGTCATTTCCAATTCGGTGGAGAGTTCCCCACGGAAAATGACCTGCTCCTCCAGTTTGATCAGTTCTCCCATCAATAGTGAAGGAGTTAATACGGTAAATTCCCTATCTCCTTCCGGAAAGAGTTGCTCCGGTTCACCGCTCAATCGTACAGCGAGACCCGTTTCCGGGATACGCAAGAGATCAATTAGAAGAGTACCCATTTTACGCTACCTGACTATATCGGTGTAGGTATAATCTCTCTAAAAATAAGCACTATTGCTCTCAAAAATATCCTCATATAGAGAAACACCTCAGAACCACGGAGTATTCAGGAAAACGAGCCTAAACAATGACCAGAACATTTTATCGAAAAGTCCACTATACTCCCAGAATGGCTTAGACAACCCACAGAAGCTCAGGATACACCTGTCTCCCTACTTGGCACAATCCTGTGGTTAAGGGGTATTTCGTAGTGTTCAGGAGAAATAGTGAATCTGGAACAGTATATATATCAGATATTATATTGTCAATACCTTTTCCAGGTGAATCAACAATTCGTAATTCACGATCCCCTTTTCTCTGGACAGGGTCTTGTGGATGAGCCTATAAAGAGGGCAGAAGAGCAGTATCCGATTCAGAATGGTAGGCTCGTTTCCAGCTTTCTATGGAGTACCTTATTGCCCGATTCAAACATTTCTCATATGACTTCCCCTTGAATTCGCCGGAAAAAGAGGCTAGTATAATGGAGAACTTTTCGTATGGAGTCATACATCCGTGGATTGCCAAGTAGAGGAGTGAGGTGAAGAGAAAGGGATAAGGATGAGTATTGAACACGCACTGAAAGGCACGGCTATTCTCTCTAAATTGGAGAAAGCTATTGGCTGGGCCCGTAAATATTCTATCTTTCAGTATCCGTTTGTGACCGCTTGTTGTGGAATGGAGTATATGGCCACCGCTGCTTCGCATTATGACATTGATCGTTTTGGTGCGGGATTACCACGGTTTTCCCCAAGACAGGCGGATGTCTTATTTGTAGTGGGGACGATTAGTCACAAGATCGCTCCGGTGTTGAAAAAGGTCTATGACCAGATGTGTGAACCAAAATGGGTGGTAGCCTTTGGGGTGTGTACCTGTACTGGTGGGTTCTATGATAATTATGCAACGGTACAGGGGATTGATACGATTATTCCGGTCGATCTCTATATCCCGGGATGTCCACCGCGTCCGGAAACGGTCTTGCATGGTCTGATGATGCTGCAGGAAAAAATCGAAAAAGCGAAACAGGAATTCTAAACCATGAGTGCAAGTGTGACTTTACAGAAATTACAGGAAAATTTTGGAGCGCATATTCTGGCTATCCACAGTCATCGCGGTGATGATACGGCATTAGTCGCGCGGGAGTCTATAGTAGAGGTCTGTCGCTTTCTCAAGGAACAGGAGGAGCTCCAATATAATTTTCTCATGGATATTACGGCGGTCGATTATCGGGGGAGGCGTCCCCGTTTTGAGGTGGTCTATCACTTCTATTCGCTTCCTTTTCATCGACGGGTACGGATTAAAGCCCCGGTACCAGAAGAGGAGGCGATTATCGATTCTCTGACCCCCCTCTGGCCAGGAGCGAACTGGTTTGAACGGGAAGTCTGGGATATGTTCGGTATTCGGTTTCGTGGACATCCAGATTTACGCAGGATTCTGCTCTACGAACCGTTTGAAGGCCATCCCTTACGGAAGGATTATCCGATTCGCAAGAGACAACCGCTGATAGGCCCACGGAATTAGCTCGGAGGGAGATTGGGACGCTATGAAAGGGGAAGACGGAGAAGATCATGCTACTCGATATTGTACTCGCACTCGTTAAAGTTGCTATTGTGATCGGTGGAGTATTGAATCTGGTCCTGTTTCTGACCTGGCTGGAGCGTAAACAAAGCGCGGTCATTCAAGATCGGATTGGGGCAAATCGAGCCGAAATCTTTGGTATTCGTGCTCTGGGGCTGTTTCATCCTCTTGCGGATGGGCTCAAAATGCTGGTCAAGGAAGATTTTGTCCCCACAGGAGCAAATCGGGTGTTGCATACGCTTGCACCTTTCCTTTCTCTCTTCTTTGCTCTGGTGAGTTTTGCCGTAATTCCTTTTGGCCCAACGCTAGAGATTGGGTCGAAGAAGATTCCTCTGCAGATCGTAGATTTGAATGTGGGTGTACTCTATATTTTAGCGATGATGGCTTTGGGGATCTATGGAGTAATTTTGGCAGGATGGGCCTCGCGGAATAATTTTGCTCTCCTGGGAGGACTCCGCGCCACGGCACAGACCATCTCCTATGAGATTGTGCTGGGAGCCTCAATTATCGGAGTGGCTATGGTGTTTCAAACCTGGAGTCTGCAGGAAATTGTGGTAAAACAAGGGGAGCTACTGTGGGGTATTCTTCCCCGTTGGGGCATCTTTGTTCAGCCGATTGGTTTCTTGATCTTTCTGGTAGCCGGTATTGCTGCAACCAAACGCATTCCCTTTGATCTGCCAGAGGGGGAATCGGAAATCATCGGTTATTTTGTCGAGTATAGTGGCCTCAAGTGGGGACTCTTTTTCATGACCGATTTTGTGGAAACGGTGCTGGTGTCTGGCCTGCTGACCACGCTGTTCTTCGGTGGGTGGCATGTGCCTTATCTCACCACAGAAGGCTTTCTGTTTCCGGGTGGAACGATGCTTGGACTCCCCTATGTCCTGGTGGTTTTACTCCAGATTTTCTCCTTTGGCGTGAAGGTGCTCTTTTTTTGCTGGTTCTTGCTGTTGGTGCGCTGGACCCTTCCGCGTTTTCGATATGACCAGATGATGCGTTTGAGCTGGAAAGCCCTGCTCCCCATCGCCTGTGCTAACCTGATAATTACCGGTGCTGTTCTGCTTATAGTAGAAAGGGTGTAACAGATGCAGAAGGATAAGCTGACTTTTTCTGAGCGGACTTATTTGCTATTGATTGCAAAGGGATTGCTCATTACAGCAAAACATTTTGTGGTGAATCTCTCCCTCCATATCGCCCACCTTTTAAATATTCTCCCCGATAAAAAAGCGGCGGTGACCTATCAGTATCCCGAAGAAAGACGTCCTCTCTCTCCACGTCTCCGCACCCGGCATCGGCTTACTCGACGGGAGGATGGTTCTCCCCGTTGTGTGGCGTGCATGATGTGTGAAACGGTCTGCCCGGCCTATTGTATCTACATTGTTGCAGGTGAACATCCCGATCCCAACATAGAAAAATACCCGGTACGCTTTGATATCGATCTCGGGAAATGCGTCTTTTGCGGCTTCTGTGTGGAGGTATGTCCAGAGGATGCCATCCGAATGGATACAGGGATTCTGGAAATTTCTTCCTATAGCCGTGAAGGGATGATTTACAGTATCGACCAATTACTCCAGTGAGGAATGGGCTGAGAGCATAGCCTGGAGTCTTCGCATACATTCCCGGCTTGCTGGTTCAGCCCCTTCGGAAAATGTTGACCCTACCGGTGAACGCATCACTTCCCGGGGTAAGTGCTGGATACGCCAATGCGTCTCAAGGGAGACCCACCCGGCAAACTGGGTATCCTTAAAGTATCGGAGCTGTTCCAAAATCCGAGCTTCCCCCTCCCCAAGAGCTACATGGACTGTTTCGGCAGGAGTACGCCCTCGACGGGCATCTTTGAGATGCACATGGCCAATATAGGGAAGGGCTTGGGGAAAAGTCTCCTCCCACGGATCTTCTCGTTCTGGTAACGCCAGCACATTGCAGGGATCCCAGGCCAGAGTTACCACCTCCGGATCGTAGACCAGCGGCATAAAGGTCTCGATTTCTCGCCCTCCCCCAAGATTGGTGGAAGACTCATTCTCCACCATCAACCGCACACCATGTCTTTTGGCTTGAGGGATCAGATGGGTATGAAACCACTCGGCAATGTGGGGAAGAAGCTCCAGAGGGGTAGGTTCACGCCAAAAGGTAAACACGCGGAGCAGAGGGGGACCCGGATGACCCTCCGCTGGACTCCGGGAGGTATGGAGATTCTTGGCCAGAGCAAGACACTGCTCAAAGATGTGCAAAGTTTCCTGTCGCTCTTGAGCAGATTCCCAGACGCATTTCCCTACCGGAGTAGCGATGGCACAGATCTCTAACCCCGCTTCGGCGGTCAGAGACCGGATAGTGGCTATCTCACGGTCAGTGAGTGCTTGAGGCGGTTTCTCATAGACACTGCGTAGTTCAATACCATCAAGCTGAAATTCCCTGGCAAATGCTACTACACGGGCAAAATCCTGCGAGACTTCATCGCTGACCACGGCTAATTTCATATGTCTCTCCTTCGACTGTCCACTTCACGTCCCGATTTTTAACGGACTCACCAGACCACGCAAAGCAGCTATTACACTCTGTGCCACAATACGACCGGTACGGGGATTTTCGGGGGAAGGGACTCCTTCTATCGTCAGAGTAAACCGTGCCGTATCCGCTTCTACTTCAATATGGTGGGTATTGCGGGTTATCCCAGGATCAGCCCAAATTTCCAAACGAGTCCGATCAGGACCAATCCCAGCAAGACTCAGGGCTGCTGCCACATTCACATTGGCTGGAAACCCCTTTGCCCCATCCCGGGCACTCCCTTCAAAGACCTTGAGTGGAGTGGTGAGATTTTCCAGAACAATTCCATGATCGATAAGGTAAGGAGCACCAACGAGTGAAGCGGGAGGTTTCCGGGTTATCATTTTAATCGAGAGAATTTCCCCTTCCGCCGCCGCCCGGACTGCGTCCAGTCCCAAAAGAGCACCACTGGGGACTAAAATCCGCCCTCCAGACTGAGCAGCCAGCTCTTCCAGTTCGGGATAAAAAAGGAGTGCTCCCACGCTGAGGGGCATAAAAATGCGCCCAGCCTGCAGTACCGGCAGAGCAATCTGTTTGAACAGATGAGCGGGAGCACACTCGACCACAATATCAGCATATTTCGATAATTCGTCTAAGGCTACGATGCGAGGCGGACGGTTTAAGGTAGCTATTCGACCCTGGGCTTTGGCCACATCTCGGACAGCGACTGCACTCAACTCTATTCCAGGAATCTTTCCTTCATCAAGACGACGGGCCACCGCAAACCCAATGGTACCCAGGCCAGCGATCGCCACTCGTACAGGGGGTTGTAAGATGGTCATGGTGATCTCTTCTCCTCATACAGCTTATCGATAACAATATCGACCCCTTGGCTTCCTACCAGTACCGGATTTCCTTTGAATGCCCCTTCCAGATCTCCCGGTTGTGGTGGACCAGCTCTCCCATCTTTGTCAATCCGGGCTACCACCACCGCCTCTCCGGTAAACGCTCTTCCCGGCATCATAACATCCTCCTGGGTAAGCCAATACTTGAGTGGAAATCGTGGCTCCACGATCCGTTGCACTGCCAGAGGGGGACCTCCTTCTACCTGTCGAGCAATAATAAACAACCGATCTCGGTCGGTAATATGCGAGACCAGAGCAGGATCAACAGTAATGGTACCAGATATACTCGGTCGTTTTTCAAAGAGGTTCTCGACCGGATTACACGAAATGAGGACCAGAGATACCAGTCCGATAAGCACGAAATATTGGATGGAGAAACCGGTATACGACATCAAGAGATAACTTCTTCTTTTCTATAATTATTATATCCTCATTCTCTGCACTTTCTCTTAACAAGTCGGGAGAGAGGCATGCATCTCTCCCTGCCACAAGGTATAATATGGAAAAAAGGATTTGTCAAGAAATGGTCTGAAAATCGACTCTCTCTCCTTCGGTCCAGCAAGAGAGAGAAGCGATCAGGGTTAAAGTTTACCCCAAGCGATCACCAGGAGACTCGAACGGTCCGGCTCGAAGTGCTCTTGTCAAAAGAAGGAAAAGAGTTATGGAACAATCGAAATTTTCCAAACGCACCCGACGTGAATTCTTACAGGCCTGTCTTGTATTCTCTCCTCTCTTTATCTATGGGATAGGAGGGAAAGGAGAGGCAAAGGCTCAGAGAGCTTTGCTACAACCCACGCCGGTCTGTACCGATGATGACGAGGTCACACCAACTCAAACCGAGGGGCCTTTCTACAAACGGCATTCTCCAGAGCGCAGCTCTCTGCTGGAACCTGGCATTACTGGTACCAAGATTATCCTGAGTGGTTATGTTTTGTCTCGATCCTGTAAACCCCTGCCCCATGTGCTGCTCGACTTTTGGCATGCCGATGCTCAGGGCCATTACGATAACACTGGTTATAGGCTCCGTGGCCATCAATTTACGGATGACTCAGGACGTTACTATCTGGAAACCGTTGTCCCTGGTCTCTATCCGGGACGAACCCGGCACTTTCATGTCAAAGTCCAGGCACCATATCAGTCTGTTTTGACTACTCAGCTCTACTTTCCCGGAGAGGCACACAATAAAAGAGACTGGTTGTTTAATCCAGCATTGCTGATGCAGGTGCAGGACACTAAACACGGTAAGGTCGCTGCTTTCAACTTTGTCCTGGATATTCCAGAAGGTGCTTGATCTGTCGAACAAACTTTATCGCCGATCCGTGAAATCCATGCTCAGTCTTGTGGGTCAGCTGAAAATAGCTCGATCAACAGGCCAGTCAAGTTCCTGGAGTAACCAGTCTGTAGAAATCAGGCTTTCTAGCTATCTGCAGTGTAGTATCCTGTTCCGGGGACTTTCCTGGCTGCCTCTGTTCCCTCTTCAAAAGTCATCAAAGGGGTGGTTTTGACCGATTTTACCTCTCCTCCAGCGGAAACAGCGATAGAAAAAGCAGCAGCACTCACATTATTCGGCATCTGGCAGATCAATACCCAATCGTATTCTCCAAAGGCCAGCCATACCCCATCAAGACTCCCACCCAGTCTTTCAATGGCTTGTCGTACCATTGCTAAACGGCGCTGCGGGTCTTTTACCATAGCTGCCCAGGACTCCACGGTATAGCTACCTTGTACCAAATAATAGGCCATGGGGCGCCTCCTTTCTCTGTGCGAAATATTTCTAGCCTCAAAGAACGCCTGATCTCACCCTTTATACGGCTACTTGCTGCTCCAGTTTTTGCCCTTGTCCCCTCTGGTCACACAGGCCCAAAAAGTCTTCTGCTATTTTGTCCGATTGACAACGCTCTGGGAAGAGAATCACTTCTACCGTATACTGGATAACGTAAAGGGAGTCAACAGGAAAATTTCGGTAGAGGTCTTGCGTAGCTTTGATTTTTTGTCTCTTCCAGAAAAGGACTTGTCGAAGAGGGAAGGTTATGCTATGCTACATAGCACGGGGATAAAAGAGAGAGTAACCTGATGTGAACCAACTATCCCCTGACCGGCGTGGTTTGGGGAGACTGCGCCGGTTTTTTTAGAGAGCAGGAAGAGAAAGTCTTTTATTCCAGCGTGAAATTGTAGACAGTTTGATCAAACTGAGTATATTTTTCGTACTGGAGCAGTTCGTAGAGCCGTTTCCGGGTTTGCATCTGTGAGAGCAGAGAGCCCTGTGAGCCATGGTTTTTGAGGATCGTTAGCCCCTCTTCCACCGCTTTCATCGCGAGTCGTAACCCTGTAACCGGATAGATGACCAGATTATAACCCAGCTCTTCCAATTGCCGGGTAGTGAGCAAGGGGGATTTCCCAAATTCGGTCATGTTAGCCAGGAGAGGAACGGTTAGACTCTGACGAAAGACGGCAAACTCTCTCTCATCATGCAGGGCTTCGGGAAAGATCATATCTGCGCCGGCATCAACGTAAGCTTTAGCTCGATCAATGGCCTTCTCCAATCCCTCCGACTCGCGTGCATCGGTACGGGCAATCAGCAAAAAATGTTCATCCTGTTTTGCCTCGGCTGCCGCCTTGATTTTCTGAACCATTATATCCGGTGCTACCAGTTGTTTGTGATCAAGGTGCCCACAACGTTTGGGGTTGATTTGATCTTCGAGATGACACCCGGCTAATCCCAGCTCTTGCAGCTCGATCACTGTACGGGCCACATTCATCGGTTCTCCAAAACCGGTGTCGATATCTATAAGAGCCGGTAAACTGGTAGCACGGGCAATTTGCCGGCCGCGCTGGGTCACTTCGCTCATTGTCGTCAAACCGAGATCTGGAAGTCCTAAATCGTTGGCCAAGACTGCTCCTGAAATATATACCCCATCCCAGCCTTGCTCTTCGATCAGCATAGCTACGAGTGGAGAAAAGGCCCCAGGGAAGCGGAGCAATTTCCCTGTTAGCAGTTTTTCTCTCAAGATTCGTCTTTTGGTAGATGCATCGACCTGGGGAAAAAGCATCAGAAAATTCCTCGATGGTCTCGTGTAGAATAGACCAGGTGCGCAAGCGGAATCTGGATATGAAGCTGCAAGAGTTCGTGTGGCTTGAGAGTTGGTAATCGCTGTACTGCCTCTAAAAAACGTTCGCGCTCGCTCCTGCTGATAATCTGTTCGGTTAAGGTGTCAAATTTGCGCATATAATCTTTTCTGGTAAAAGGCCGCGCTCCATAAGGATGCGCATTGGCTACAGCTAGCTCGTCAACCAGTTTTGTCCCGTCTCGAAAGCGGATTTCCACTCGTCCCCCAAAGGCTTTCTTGCTGGGATCAGCCTCATGATACCGGGCAGTCCATTCGGGATCTTCTACGGTGCGAATTTTATGCCATAGACGAACCGTATCCTCACGGCCAGCCCGTTCTGGGGTGTAGCTCGCTATGTGATGCCAGGTACCATCCTGCAGGGCGACGGCAAAGATATACATAATGCTGTGATCGAGCGTTTCTCGGCTCGCGTTAGGATCCATTTTTTGGGGATCATTGGAGCCAGTTCCGATTACCGAATGGGTATGATGACTGGTATAAATCACGATCTCCTCAATAGTTTCGAAATCAGGGACCTGGGAGCGCATACGAAAAGCGAGATCAATAAGTGCCTGCGCTTGGTACTCTGCAGAATGTTCTTTGGTATACGACTCAAGAATAGCCCGTTTGGGTTCTCCAGGCTCTGGAAGCGGCACTTCGTACACCGCATCTGGGCCATCCAGCATCCAGGCAAGGACACTATCCTCTCCTTCATAGATTGGAGAAGGGGATTTTTCACCACGCATGGCCCGATCAACAGCTTCGATAGCCAATTTGCCTGAGTATCCTGGTACATATGCTTTCCAGCTCGAGATTTCCCCTTTGCGCGACTGACGGGTGGTAAAGGAGGTATGAACGGCCTGCTGGATGGCCTGATAAATGATATCAGGTTCGAGGCTCAACAATGTTCCAATCCCGGCCGCAGTAGCGGGACAAAGATGGGCCATGTGATCAATTTTATGTTTATGCAGGCAGATCCCTTTTACCAGATTTATATGAATTTCATAAGCGGTAACGATCCCTTTGAGTAAGGCTGCACCATTCTGATTTTTTTGCTGCGCGACGGCAATAAGAGGGGCAATGTTATCCCCAGGGTGTGCATAGTCGGCTGCCAGAAACGTATCATGAAAATCTAATTCCCTTACGGCCGTGGCGTTTGCCCAGGCGGCCCACTCGGCACAGAATCGCTGATGAGTGGGGAGGCCAAACACGGTTGCGCCATGTTGATGGGGATGAGCGAGCGCCTGGGAACGGGCATTTGCTACAGAGCGACGGTTGATGGCCGCCAGAGCCACTGCGGTATTATCGATGATACGATTGATGACCATTTCTGTCACCTCGTCAGCAATCGGAGCGGGATCAGTGGCGACCATAGCGAGTTTCCACGCCAGTTGTTCTTCTTTGGGGAGACGAGCTTTCGAAGGATAGACCCGCACCAGGTGTGTTCTCATTTTTCCTCTCGTATCCCTTACCAGATTCTGATCTCTGTAGAGGCTTCTTTAGAGAAAAACATTGCTACGGATTCTCTTTTCCCCAATACTTATTATTCCCCCTCCGCTCCCCCCCATCCCAACCTTCCCCCACCAAGGGGGGAAGGGGCGGACAGAGAGACTCGATGGAATTTACACTCTTCCCTGTCGCACGAAGAAAACCCATCAATTTCCTCTGAAGCTCCGGGGGGAATGCGCGAGTTGAGCAGCGAACTTCTGCTTTCCCCTCCGCTCCAGGGAGAAGCAAGAGTTCGAGACAGATGCCCTGCGAGCACTGCTCAACTCGCGCATTATACTCCACTTCCGGTTAGCGAGGAATCTTTTCTTTGAATTGTACCATGAGGAGTCTAAGAGTGCAATGCTACAGACCAGGCCAGTTTCGAGGGGGTTGTCGAAGGAAGATGCTCGTGGAACTTGCCACTTTGGGCTTGCATCCTGGAAGAGAGAAGCGTATACTGCCATCTTCGGAATCAGACCAGAAAGCACGAATCCAAAACTTGTTTTGGGCAATGCGAGGGAAGAGACTCTCCGAAGTATCCTGGAGTTTGAGAGTAATTTTACGGAATCAACCTCCGCCCGAAGCAAAGGGTTTAAGAGGATAGGGGTACCCTGTTCACCAGTACTGTAATCATTCATCATCGGAGATGGAAAGTTGGGAGCAATAGAAGGAGAAAGATATGCCAAACCAGAAGGTAACCGGAAGCCATCTGATCGGTAAGGCCCTTCAGCTCGAAGGGGTAAAGAATATTTTTACGCTAGCCGGAGACCATATCTTACCGGTGTTAGATGTCATGGCCGATATGGATTTTCGTTTTATCGATACCCGCCATGAGCAAGCGGCAGTGCATATGGCGGATGCCTGGGGGCGTATGACCGGGCAGCCTGGAGTGTGTATGTATACCACCCCCGGCTTTGCCAATGCTCTCCCTGGACTCGCGCATGCATGGCACAGTGAGAGTCCGGTCATCTCCATCAGTGGGTCGGCTGATTTAGCCGAATTAGGTCGGGGAGCCATGCAAGAGATAGATCAGGTGAGTGCGGCCAAACCTTTGACCAAAGAAGCCTGGTTAGTGCACGATGCTCGTCGCATTCCTGATATGATCGCCCGGGCTATGCGGATCGCGCTCAGTGGTCGTCGTGGACCGGTCCATCTGACCATTCCCATCGATGTCCAGGAGCAGGAGGTCTCGGCGGAAGAGGTCACCTTCTACCAGCCGTACGAATATCGAGCGTCCGAACAGATATTTGCTGACCCCAAACTCATCCAGCAGGCTATTCACCTGCTGCATCAAGCGCAACGCCCCTTTTTGATCGCCAGCGATCCAACCGCTTATGCCGCTTCCGGAGAGGTGCTCAAACAATTTATCGAGTTAACTCATCTTCCTCTGTTTACCGAAGGGCTGGCACGTGGATTAATTGCCGACGATCATCCCTCCTGTTTTGGCTTCTTTGAACGGGGTCTCAATCGGGCAGCCCGTTTACTGTCCGAGGCGGATGTGGTCCTGCTTTTAGGCCGCAAACAGGATTACTCGATCAGCTATACCCGTCCACCCGCTATCGCTGCGGATGCCCATATTATCCAGATCGATCCTTCCCCAGCAGAGATTGGGCGGAACCGGGGGGTAGCGGTAGGAATTGTTGGCGATATCGAGGCAGTGGTGGAGCAGTTGGTGCAGGAGGCAGCGCAGAGGACATGGAAACCCTTGCCCTGGCTCCAAAAACTCCAGGCTGCTCGAGAAGAGCAACGTCTCTGGTTAGAGAGTTTGGCTAAACCAGAAACCCCTATGCATGCCATGTATGTGCACAAGACATTAGGAAGTTTCTTGAGACCTGACGATTATTTATGTTTTGATGGAGGGGATTTCTGTCATTTTGGCCGTGCTTTTCATCCAGCCAGACAGGTCCGGGGATGGTGGTATGTACCGAGCCTCGGTATGCTGGGGTCGTCTTTACCAACGGCTATGACCGTAAAACTCGCCCATCCCCAATCGCGGGTAGTCCTTTGCACCGGTGATGGGGCTTTTGGTTTTAATGCCATGGAGTTTGATACCGCGGTTCGTCATAATTTGGCCGTTGTGGCCGTGTTAGGCAACGATGCTGCCTGGGGAATCGATCGACAAATCCAGATTGGTCTGTACAATCGACCGATTGCCACTGATCTGCTCCAGACCCGGTATGACCAGGTAGTCCAGGGCCTGGGTGGGCATGGAGAATTTGTAGAAAAACCAGACGAATTAGCTCCCGCGCTGGAACGAGCCTTTAACGCTGGCAAACCAGCTCTGGTCAATGTGGTAGTGCAGAGGGCGATCAGTCCCCGGGCTGAGGCGGCTATTGCTCGCAGATTGCAGAAACGATAGGTAGAAAACTTTTCACCAGGGGAGAGGATATAGGAAGCAGAGGACTATCTGCTGGGAGTTCCTCTCTTAATCTGATAGCTTTAATGCCATTACCCACATAGGTTGTTTGCCAATGGGATAGGTCTCTAAAGGGTGCAGGGTTCCCTGCTGCAGATCAATGCGGTAGACGGCAAGTTGCCCTGATGCCAGGCCACTGGCATATAGGAACTGCCCTTCTGGATCGAGGTTGAATGCCCTGGGTATTGCTTCGGTCGGTTGTTGTCCTATAGCAGTCAAGGCGCCGGTAGTGGAATCAATCTGAAAACAGGCTATGCTGTTATGACCGCGATTTGAAGCATACAGAAATTTGCCATCTGGAGTGATACGAATCTGTGCACACGTATTTTCTCCGGCAAAATCTCTCGGGAGAGTCGACACAGTTTGCCATTCGGTCAAAGTCCCACGTTGCCTGTCAAAGTGATAAGCGGTCACGCTGCACCCCTGTTCATTGACAAAGTAGACCATATCTCGGTGTGGATGAAAACAAAAGTGCCGTGGACCGACTCGCTTCAAAGGGGTAACTTGTGGTGGTGTATTTGGGGAGAGTAAACCGCTATGTTCGTCAAAGTGGAATTGCATGATCAGATTTGGACCGGCAATATGGGGAACAAAAGCAAATTTATTCGATGGATCAGTCTGAATAGCGTGCGCATTCGCCGCTGTAGAGAGCCATTGTACAGGTCTGCTTTCCAGTCTTCCGTCGGCATGAATTGCATGCACAGCGACTCCACCAGCCCGATAATAGGCTGAGAACAAAAATTTCCCCTTGCGATCAGTGGCTAGAAAACAAGGATCGGCCTCAAGAGATATTCTGCTCAAGGGTGAGAGGCTTCCGGTACGGGGATCGATACGAAAACTGGTCATTTCACAGGTGGAGCGTATTCCAGCAAACAAAAATTGTTGAGCAGGATCGACTGCCAGTGGTCCCACCGCTCCTTCAACAGGAACACTCTGCTGGAACTGTAACTGTCCAGTAGATGGGTTCATTGTATAAATAGCAATGGTATTCTCTCCAGAGAGCGCAATGTACATGTAATAGGGCATCGTTTTCTTTCTCCATAGATGGACAAATGTTTTGTGTTTTCGTCATGGGGTAAGGTATTGCGCATACTGAGGCACTCACTCACCAAACTATACACCAGAACGCAAAAACTCTCTCTCAGTGACTTGATGAGAGCAGGCAGGATCATAGTTCGCTTATTTGTATAACCGAATCATACAGCATACAAGTATCCAACCGATCGGCTTCCATTCATCCAAACTGGTCGGAAAGATCGTCGCATTGTATCTTTGAAATCCAGAAGAGTCAATGAAAAAGCATCAAAGGAAAACAGAGTGCAGAGTAAATGAGAAGGAGTAGATATGGGAAGGCTCGAAAAGAAAGTAGCCGTTGTCACCGGAGCGAGTAGAGGAATTGGGAAGGCGATAGCCTTCGCTTTTGGACGAGAAGGAGCGAATGTGGTAGTGACCGCGCGCACAAGAGAGGCTCTGGAGGAGCTGGTAAACCGGCTCAAACACCAGGGAACAGAGGCCTTAGCGGTAGTGGCAGATTTAAGTAAAGAAGCGGATATTCTGCGGATAGCAGAGGAGACGGTACACCACTTTGGACGCATTGATATTCTGGTCAATAATGCGGCTATTATTCATCCCCGGATCAATTTGGTGGATTTCGATGCCCATTTGTGGCGGCAGGTCCTGGAGGTAAACCTGACCGGCGCCGCCTTGCTCACCAAAGCGGTGTTACCCAATATGATGGCCAATCGGTCAGGGAAGATCATTAACATCTCCAGCATAGGGGGGCGGAAAGGGGGCAAAGGGCGCAGTGCCTATCGGGTAACCAAGGCCGGGCTGATTAGTCTGACGGAAAGTGTAGCTGCGGAGGTGAAACCGTACGGCATCGATGTCAACTGTATCTGTCCCGGTGGCGTGGATACAGAGGGCTATCGCGAAGCCTTTGGGAGCAAGGGGCGAATAGAAAATCCCAAATTACTCCTGCCTGAGGAGATTGCCGAACTCTCGGTGTTTCTGGCCTCAGAGGCAAGTTCTGCTATCACAGGCACTGCTATAGATGCTTTTGGTGGAACCAACCCTCTGTTCGCTTAAATCGGATAAGACCCTGGAAACTATCAGGACATAATGCCCTTTCACGAAAACAGAGTGATTATAGTGGTACGCCCATTGAGGCCCAAATATGTGGTTCGGCAAGGGAAAGAATATCATTGTGAGAACCCTGCTCCACTTCCAGATAGGTAATCAGATGGGGGAATAGTTGAGCTAATTCCCGAGCCATTTCTACGGGAACTACTTCATCATGGTTCCCATGAATAATGGTCACCTGGGGGGGTACTGGATGGGCAGCTAATTCGGCTAAACGAGCTCGATTATCATAGTTATGAAGCAGGAGATAGCAGAGAGGAATCCCCACGATGCGACAGGCCATATCAAAGAGACTGGTAAAAGGGGCCAGGAGAATAACCCGATCGATCGGATGACGAGCGGCGAATAAAAGAGCTGCTGCTGTACCAAGGGAGTGGCCCATTACTCCTAAGCGCTGTTCAAGCTTTGCTCGATCGATCTGGAGATATTTCGCTAATTGATCCACGGCCTGTTCAGTGGACTGGAGAATGGTTGTGGGTGACGCTTTCCCCTCGCATTTTCCATATCCCGGGTAATCGATAAGAAGAAAACCGGTAGACTGGTCTGGAAACCGTTGGACAAAGTCTATCCAGTTCAGGGCCAGAGAAGCAATCCCTCCGAAGAGCATCCACACGTGTGCAGGTGGAGAACTGGTTTTTGGCGGAGGAAAATAAAAAGCTACCTGCTGACCAGCTTCAGTGCGATAGTGAAGCTCAACCAGCTCTGCAAAAAGGGGCGCATAGCTCGCATCGTATGGTCGTGGAAAATAGATTAACCGATGCTGAACCACCAGCAGAAACAGAGCAACACCAATTAGCCCCAGGACAACGATAAAGAGTACTTTCATTCCGGCTCTTTCCTTCTTTGGTTCAAACTCATAGCGAGTATTCCTCAAACAGGAGCTTCTCCGCACAGTTTATTCCTTTGCACTGCTCAGAGCCTGTCCGGAGTAAAACGAAGGAATAAGCGCTGAGTGAAACGAAGGACTCAGAAGGGCATTTGGGTATTTCCTCGCTATGAGTTCTTCTGTTACAACAGCGCGTGTAGTCGTGACCTCTCAGAGACAGGCACTTTACCATCCGGGACACATCGGTTTGCCTCTCTTAGAGAAGGGCTTCAACCTCTGTAAGGCAGAGCAACCATACCATATAGTGGAGTTAGCCTTCAAGCAAGGACAACCTTTCTTAAAAAGCAAAAGCTGTTGACGAGTGTTCTTTAGAGGCATACAATAGCGGGGAGATTGAAAATAGACCATCACGCTGAGAGGAGGACGACATCGTGAAAGGAAAAGCGGCAGTATTTCTGGAGAAACTTAAACCGCTGGAGTTTTGGGAATTTGAGTTACCAGAAGTTGATCCCGATGGATTGATAGTCCAGGTAACCCTGGCCAATATTTGTGGGAGTGATGTCCATGCCTGGGAGGGAAAAACGCCTCGAAACGGTCCGACTATTCTCGGGCATGAGATGACCGGCAAGGTTTTTCGATTAGGGAAAAATGTGCAGACCGATGCGCTGGGTAATCCACTGCAGGAAGGAGACCGGGTAGTGTATGTGTACTGGCATCCCTGTTTGCGCTGCCCAATATGTCTCCGGGGGGAACCAAACTTCTGTGATACTAAGGCTGCACGTGCTGGACGCGACCGCAGTGATCAATGGCCCTATTTTACCGGTGCTTATGCGGATTATTTTTTCCTTCGACGTGGTCACTATGTTCTCAAAGTTCCGGAGCATCTCTCCGATGAAGCCGTGGCACCAATCAACTGTGCCTTGTCTGAAGTGATTTATAGTCTCGCGCAGGGCGGGGTCTCTTTGGGTGATCCGGTGGTGATTCAAGGGGCAGGTGGTCTGGGAATCTATGCCTGCGCTGCTGCAAAATCGATGGGGGCTGGGACAGTGGTCATTCTGGATAAACTCTCTGATCGCCTGGAAACGGCGAAACAGTTTGGAGCAGACTACACGCTGAATGTCGATGATTTTCCCACCATAGAGGATCGAGTGGAAACGGTGAAGAAGTTCACAAATGGAGGAGCCAAAGTGGTCCTGGAAGTAGCTGGCTCTCCGGCTGTAATCCAGGAAGGGATCTTAATGCTGCGATCCCGGGGGAATTACATGATTATTGGAAATATTATGCCCGGTTTTACCACGGAATTTGATCCGACCTGGCTCTATTTGGGGTCGAAGCGGATGGTAGGAGTTCGGGGCTATGAACCCTGGGCCTTACAAAAAGCACTGGATTTAGTGAGTACAACTTATCAGAAATATCCATGGGATACTCTGCTCTCACATAAGTTTCCTTTTCACGAAATCACTACAGCCTTCACCCTCTCCTATGAGCGAAAGATCCGCCGAGCAGCGATTGTGGTGAATGAGGTCTAAAAGCAGTAAAGAGGTGAATAAGCCAAAGAGTTCTTGACAAGAATCTCCTCCAAGTGTAGAATCGGAAAAATACTGAATGTTCCGGAAAAGAAAAAAGTGCTCTTCGTATCAAATATATGTGATTATCCCCCAGAAAGAAGTGGGTGATTATGCGAAGATATATTGTTCATCGGATTCTGGCGACTATTCCCGTAATGGCAGTGGTAGGCATTTTTGTCTTTAGTCTATTGCATCTGACACCAGGAGATCCAGCCGCGATCATTGCGGGGGACTATGCTAGCCCAAAAGACATTGAACGCATTCGGCACAAACTCGGACTTGACAAACCTATCCATGTGCAGTTTGGAATATGGGCAAGTCATATCTTACAGGGGGATCTGGGAACCTCCATTTTTTCCGAACTCCCCGTCACCAAACTGATTGGTCAGCGATTGGAGCCGACGCTGGCTCTTACGGTCTTTACCATGTTAATTGCCATTATTACTGCTATACCGATGGGAGTGATTGCCGCCTGGAAATCGGGGACATGGATTGACCGAGCAGTTATGGTATTTGCAGTCCTCGGTTTTTCTATGCCCGTCTTTTGGCTGGGATTCCTCTTGATGTATTCTTTTGCGATCAAGCTTTCGCTTCTGCCTGTCCAGGGTTATGTGAAACTCAGTGAGGGGATTTTCCCCTTTCTCAAGCATATTATCCTCCCTTCTCTGACTTTAGGGCTCGTCTACATGGCTCTGATCGCCCGCATCACCCGAGCAAGCATGCTCGAAATTCTGCAAGAAGATTATATCCGGACTGCACATGCCAAAGGAGCCAAACCTACCGCTATCTTGATAAGTCATGCGCTCAAGAATGCGTCTTTACCTATTGTAACGATCATCGGTGTGGGCTTTGCTCTCCTGATCGGTGGAGTGGTTGTGACCGAGAGTGTCTTTGCTATCCCTGGACTGGGACGGCTCACCGTTGATGCCATCTTGCACCGCGATTATCCAGTCATCCAGGGAGTGGTGTTGGTTATTTCTGGAGTCTATGTGTTGATAAATCTCGTGGTAGATCTCTCTTATGTCTACCTGGATCCACGAATCCGTTATTGATGAGGTAACGTATTATGCCGACTGTGGATATGACCAGCGCCTGGGAACACGTAGGAAAACGTACTCGGTGGATTCCTCGTTTTATGGAAAAACAACCGACGATGATCCTGGGGATTATCCTGATTATCGTCATGACGATTTTAGCTGTGGGTGCTCCGCTCTGGACCCCTACCGATCCGTTAGAGATTAATCCCATCGAACGCCTCCGCGAGCCGTCTGCAGAACATTGGTTTGGCACGGACCATTTGGGACGGGATATCTATACCCGCACGGTATATGGAGCGCGGATTTCTCTGTTTGTAGGTCTCTCTGTTGCCTTTGTAAGCATTATAGGTGGGTTATTTATCGGGTTGATCAGCGGGTATTATCGAATGGTAGATACGGTTGTGATGCGTATTATGGATGGCCTGATGTCGATTCCAGCGATCCTGCTGGCTATTGCTCTGATGGCTTTGCTCAGTGCCAGTGTGCGGAATGTTATTATTGCCCTCTCTATCGCCGAGCTTCCACGGGTAGTCCGGTTAGTGCGAGCCGTTGTGCTCAGTCTGCGCGAACAGATGTTTGTAGAAGCTATGCGGGCGGCAGGAGCAAAGGTTCCCCGTATCTTGTTTCGACATATCATGCCCAATACCCTTGCCCCCATTATTGTCCAGGGCACATTTATCTGTGCCTCTGCAGTGATTGCAGAAGCTTATCTGAGCTTTCTCGGTGCAGGTACCCCTCCGCATATCCCTAGCTGGGGGAATATTATGGCTGAAGGGCGTCCTTATGTACAACTGGCCTTCTGGATTGTGCTCTTTCCAGGTCTCTTTCTGGCTTTAACTGTCCTTGCCGTGAACCTGGTTGGAGATGGGTTACGTGATACCCTCGATCCCAAGCTGGCTCGGCGTATGTAGAAGAGCAGTCTGGATACCTTCCTTACCTCCGTTTCCTTGTTTAGTGTCCAGGGGTTAGTGTGTAGTATTCAGTGAGGACCTCTAACACTCAACCGCATTCTCCGCATCCTCTGTGACTCTGTGCTGGATGTAGCAGAGGAACACACTGCAAAGGAACTTTCGCGTAGTGTACTAGCATCTCTCGAGGCTCTGAGCATGGGGAAACAACGAAATTATGGGTGGTATATTGTCGGAACCGGATTTCTTATCCTCTTTCTCGTTGGAGCGGCTCGTTTTGCCTTTGGTATCGTATTCAAGCCGATGCTGGCTACCTTTGGCTGGAGTCGGGGAACCTTGTCGCTGGCCCTGACTCTCAACATGGCGATGATGAGCGTTACCCAGCCTCTTGCGGGTAGACTCTTTGATCGACATGGGCCGCGTGAGGTGCTGTTGCTCTTTACCTCACTCACGGCGGTAGGCCTCTTATGTACCGGGTGGATTTTCGCTCCCTGGCAATTGTTTTTTTCTTATGGTATCCTGACCGGTATCGGTTTTGGTGGTGTATCTACTTCCACTATATCTACTCTCATTAGCCATTGGTTTCCGCACAAAACCGGCTTAACAGTAGGGATAGCTATGGGTGGTCTCTCTTTAGGCCAGCTCCTGCTCATTCCCTTCCTCAGTTGGTTGATGCTCATTATCGGCTGGGAATACGTCTATATGCTGCTCGGAGCTCTGATCGCTCTTATCTGTCTCCCTTTGATTCTGGGAGTGATTACCCTCCCGGATACTCCCCCAGTAACCAAGAAGAAGGAGAAGCTTTCTCAAGCTTCAAAGCAGCAGCCACTTCCCCCTCGGGCCTCTCTGCTCCGCTCTCAGGCCCTTCAGGAGGTCCTGCGAACCAGAGATTTCTGGTGGATGGCTATAGCCTATGTCATCTGTGGTTTTGGAGATTTTTTGGTGATGACTCATCTCGCCCCCTTAGCAACGGATATGGGGTTAGATCCGATTCAGGCCGGAGAGTATCTCGGCTGGATGGGTGGCCTGAGTTTGCCCGGCGTGATTGCCTTTGGTCTGCTGGTAGACTCTATGGGGAGTACAAAACCCCTTGCTTTGACTTTTCTGCTACGGATTATCGGTTTTTTGCTCCTCCTCTTTCTCCCCAATGCCACGACTCTCTTTCTTTTTGCGCTCATTTTTGGCTTTACCTTTTTCGCTTCCGGTCCCATGGTTCCTGCTCTTTTGCATCATCTCTACGGAGCAACCCACCTCGGAGAGCTTACCGGAATGATTATGCTCCTGCACAGCCTGGCCGGAGGAATAGGGGGATATATTGGGGGGCTCATTTTTGATCAAACGGGGAGCTATCAGCCAGCATTCACTTTCGCCCTACTCCTCACCATCATTGCCACCATCGCCAGCCTTGCTATTCGGGAAAAGAGAAGGCTTTAGGGTTCTCTCGAAACAGCTCATATCGCTGGGCTGGCCAAAGCGTAGATTAAACTCACCACGCATTCCTCCAGCCACATGGGGTATAAACCCATCAAACACCATCCGCTCTTCTTCATCTTCATGGAGAGCCAGATAAATCATCTGTCGAAGAAAGCGGCCACTTTGGGATATCCCGAAGATGTAGGCATATTCGATATCACCGGCGCAGGGGTTCCCCGCCGCAGCAAGGGCATATTTGAGAAAGGAGACAATATCCCGGACAGCGGCAAATCCCAAGCCGACAATTTTGCTCCCTCGAGTCGCATAAACCAGTTGGTATATACGACCAGGTTCAAATCGGGAACAAGAGAGATATAGTAAGGCTCGGGATCAGTCTCAAGCTGCACAAAAGACCATCGATCGCGACTAATCGGCGTAGCAGGTTCATTAGGATGGTCCCGTACCGTCAAGCTAGCGTTGGGATCATTGATTTGAACTGACGGATGAGGAAGGTGTTGGCGATCAGCAAGCAGGATCATGTGCGTAGGTTCGTTGACCTGAAATTGACACAGAATACGGCCAGTTAGCGGATGTCCGCCCGCTGTGGGGGTAGAGGCCCGCGTTCCCAGGATATCTCTATTTCTTATCGCCTGGAGTAATACCAAAGAGCTCTCTTGGATGTGTACAAAGAGAAAGTTTCTCCATATATTTCTTACTTACGCGGTACAGACGAAGTCACGCCTCTCAAGAAACCCCATGGTATACAGAGCATGCCGAATTTGTCCGCGAGCCTTTTCCCCGGCTACTGAGACTACAATAGGCTGACGTATCACACGGACCAGCTCCTCTGGAGGAATCACCGGTATACCCTGGATGCGATTTCCTAAACGCCCTGGATGTAATTCTACAATATACGCAGGTGTTTTCCCATGCGTCCAGAGGGCTCGACAGAGCTTTCTTCCCGTTCCCCCATATCCCCACAAGATATAGGTAGGTGTATCTGCTAGAAAACCGGATGCCAGAAAAGCAGCTTTACAGGCGATGAACCGCTCAATAGCATAAGTGGAGCTGGTGAGGGAGAGCCGATGTGGACTGTGTCGCCAGCTCAAAAGACGTTGGGGCACTATACCGATAGAATACCCATGGGTAAGAAGACGCAGAATCAAGTCGTAGTCTTCAGGCCAGCCGCGATCCCGGTATCCAAAACGCGTCAATACCTCACGACGTATTACCAGAGTAGGATGAGCAATCGGACATTCTATAAAGGCTTCGGTCTGGACTCGTTCTACCGTATCTATACTATTCAGCCACCGCTCGTAGTTCCGTGATCCCTCTCCTAAACCAATCCGCGGGAAGAGACGCACATGACAACCCACAGCAATGAGGTCTGGATCAGACTCGAGGGCTTGGATCTGTTTTGCCAAACGGTGTCGGTGCATGAGGTCATCCGCATCCATACGAGCGACGAAAAGACCGCGACAGATGGTAAGTCCAGTATTCAATGCCGATACAATCCCCTGATGCGGGGTAGAAAGGATGACAAACCGATCATCTTTGCCTGCAAACCAGCGTGCCCAGACCAGAGATCCATCGTCTGACCCATCATCAACAAGAACACATTGCCAGCGAGGCTCGCTTTGTCTTTGAATACTCCGCAGACAAGCTGGCAAAGTCGCTTCAGCATTCCAAACTGGTATGAGAATAGAAATCACTGGTTTCATGGTAAATGAGGAGCATCGGGAGCCGGTTCTACTGCAAAAGCATTCAGCACACAGGCGATCATGCCATAGTAACCCATCGTTGCGGTAAGCTCTACCAATCCTTGCTCTCCATAACGGGCTTTTGCCGCTTGAAACGTAGTCTCAGACACTTGATGCTTGCGAAAGAGTTCCCGACCGTACTGGATGACCAGCGCTTCGTCTGCAGTCAGGGTACCCAGGGGGCCCTGATTGGCCACTATGGTAATAGCCTCCTCGTGGACACCGGCTTTACGCGCGAGTATTACATGGGCTGCCCATTCGTAGTTGCAATCAAATTCACGAGCAGCGGTGAGAATAGCCAGTTCCTTATCCGCTGGTGGAAGGGTAGATTCGAAACGGAGATACGCACCTAAGTGGGCGACTCGTCCCGCCACTTCGGGACTGTGGAGTAAGGTAGGAAAAGGGCCAGTGATTTGGCCCCGACTTTGAATGATGGCATCGACGATGTGACGTTTGTCAGAAGGGATTTCCTCTTTTTTCGTAATCTGGTGTATTCTCGCCATGTTTCCTCCACTCTCTACGAGAACTCAATAGGGTTAACTCGGAACAGATCATTCCACTCCTTCCCTTGAATGAAGGGAAGGGTTTCGGATACACAGAAAATGATACTTACTACTTTCCCCATAAGTAACTATGACTAAGAATTTTTGTCAAAAGCCCGTTCGCTTCACCCCTACTCGAAAAACGGATGACGAATGGACTTCCCTCCGCTACGCTCCGGGAGGAATGTGCTCTGTTCACCCTGAGCGAAACGACAGGTCTCTGGTAGAAAGGGGTGAAATGCTTCGCTTTGCTCAGCATGACAGGAAGAGGAAGTGATAGAATTGAAGAGTGCGAGAAATTTAGTCATAGGTACTTATAAAGGAGATGGACACTCTCCTGCAAAGAAATTACCATCCGATTGCATAAGCAGGCATCAGGCTAGCCATTTCTCCACGCGGATCAGCTCCACCACATACGATACCATGATTTTCATCTACCTGTACCCCTACCACATACCCTTCGATCCAGTCTGGCTGGATAACGATCTGATGACCCTTAGTCTGAAGGGCCCGTCGAACTTCGTATGGGATACGCCCTTCCATCCGCAACACCCCTGGATTTGCCGTATGCGGATAGGTCGAACTGGGAAAATGCAGACTGCTGAACTTCGGGGCTTCAATAGCTTCCTGTAGCGACATACCAAATTCAACCACATTCAAGAAGAATTGTAAAGTCCACTGATCTTGTTGATCGAGTCCCATAGTACCAAAGGCTAGAAAAGGTTTTCCCTCTTGTAAGACCAGGGAAGGAGTAAGAGTCGTGCGGGGACGTTTTCCTGGAGCGAGCGCATTGGGATGATCCTCATCAAGATAAAACATCTGCATGCGGGTGCCTAATGGGAAACCTATCCCTTCAATTACTGGTGAATCGGCGATCCAGGCCCCACTTGGAGTGGCGGCGACCAAATTTCGTTGTTGATCTACTACGGCCACATGCACCGTTCCACGCTGCCATTGACGTCCTATCAGCGCTCTTTTTTCCGGATGGAGTGGTTTGTGGTTGAAGGGATCACCGGGTCGTAATGCGAGTGAGGCACGGTCTGGATCGATCAAACGACGCCGTATTGCTGCATATTCGGCAGAGAGCAGTGCCGGAATGGGGACAGAGACAAAATCAGGATCACCATAATAGGCCTCTCGATCCGCAAAGGCTAGCTTACTGGCCTCAACCAGGAGATGAATATACGCTGGCGTGTTGTGTCCTAAACTGGGCAAATCGTATCCCTCTAATAGACGCAGTTGTTGTAAAAAGACTGGTCCTTGACTCCAGGGACCACACTTGAAAACCTCAAAGCCACGGTATTGGAGGGAAACAGGGGTTTCGACTTTTGTCTCAAACATCGCAAAGTCATCTGCGTCAAGGAGTCCCCCATGTTTTTGGACAAAGGTGACGATCTCCTGGGCAATCTCTCCCCGATAAAAGAGTTCCCGAGCTGCCTGGAGTCCTGCAGTTCTTCCCAGGCTTGTGGCAGAGCGTTCAGCCTGAATCAGACGCTCAAATGTCTGAGCAAGGTCCCGGTTCAAAAAAATCTCTCCTACGGCAGGTAGTGTCCCTCGAGGGAGATAAAGCTGGGCAGAAGTAGGCCAGCACTCCAGGAATTTTGGTTGAGCATGCCAGAGAGAAAAAGGAAGATAATCGCTGGGTCCACGCAGGCCTGGATGCATGGGAAAACCATCCTGGGCCAGAGTGAGGGCAGGTTGAAGCACCTCAGAAAGGGTTAACGTACCAAAACGCTCCAAAGCAGTAATCAGCGCATCACAGGCTGCAGGGACTCCAGCAGCCAGCAGGCCTTCACCCGGGATCAAGGCATAATTTTGGCTTCGAAACCACTCGATAGTCGCACGACGGGGAGCAGCGGTGTTGCCATTAATCGCATAGACCTGCCCGGTATCCGTCCTATAAATCAGCATAGGCACTTCTCCCCCCAGCGTATGCATATGCGGATTGAGGACTCCCTCAGCAAAAATCGCTGCTACTGCTGCATCGACCGCATTTCCTCCCTGTTGCAGGATCTGGACGCCTATTAAAGCGGACAGATAGTGCTCCGTTGCTACCATGCCCTGTGTACCCATGATCGTTGGACGAAAGGTCAAAACGGTTCTCCTCTTTGTAGACACCCTCGCCGGTACATCCTTGTCTGGTTCCAGGCCTCCTGATTCAATTGCAGTTTCCGTCAAGCCTCCACCAGAACCAAACTATCGCCACACCTGTCATCAGAGCGCAGGGACTAAAAATAAACAGCTCCTTGCTTGCCTCCCGTAGAGCTGTGCCGACTTCCCCCTTTATTCCTTATAGTTCTCATAGAAAATATAGGGGGTAGAATAGTCACTAAACTCAAAGTAGACTTTCCTTTCTCCAGGATCGACCTGCAGATTAAAATTAGCATCGACATAACCATAGCCATACCGGTACGGTCTTGGATTATGGTCATCAGTGCCATAGGCGGTGCTGATTTTATCTATCTGGATAAAGCGCTGCACCAGTTTATCACCCGCATAGATGTCCAGCACTCCATTCGTGCCAGTCCAATTTTGCACTGCACGACCCAGTTTGTTTTGAGCTTCCTGAGTACATCCACCAGTAAAGAGCAGGCTAGCCAATCCGATCAAGAGAAGAAATATAGAGAGTAAGCGTTTCATAAAACCTTCCTTGCGGATAGTTTCGGACATCGTCGCAGTCCGGCACAATACTCCACAGCTCCGTTTGGAGCTGAATTACGAGGGCTTGAGGTTCAGGAGCTAACCAGAGGGTATATTGCTCTCGCTTATGACGAAAAAAGCAGAAATCCTTGAGGGTAAGTGTAAAAGCCTGGACCTTTGCACACTGCTGGGCAAATCGCTCACCAAGCATGGGAAACTCTGCGTGTGGGCGAAAAGGATACAGCAGAGTAATATGGGGCATCCATCGTCTTATCTGTCGATCATACTGCTGCCGGATAGCCTGGATTGGTGGCCAGAGCTCACGAGGAGGGATGATCACGACAGCAGTGGTATGCGTTTTTTGACTCATGCAGCTAACTATCTTCCAAACCAGCTAACTTTTCTAACACACTGACCACGGCGGCGTCATCGACATCCCCCAGACCAAAATGACAGGCGGTGGAGATGAGCTGACGGGCTATAGGGGTGAGGAAGACAGAGGCACCGGCTTCTTCAGCCATATCACCAACAATCCCGAGATCCTTAAGGAAAATTTTGAGAACGCCACGGGGTTGAAAATCATGCTCAATCATCCGGGGAGCTTTCATTTCAGACACTCGACTATTCCCCATGCTCTGTGTAATCACTTTGTACATCAATTGTGGATCAAGCCCACTCTTTTTCGCCAAAGCAATCGCTTCGGCCGTGGCCACCAGATGAACTCCTACCAGCAGTTGATTGATGGCTTTCATCCGTTCTCCATTCCCCAGGGAGCCGGTGTAGTAGATATGTTTCCCTATAGCTTCAAAGAGGGTTCGGCACTGCTGAAAGGCCGCTTCCTGTCCACCAACCATCACACTAAGGGTTCCTGCCTCAGCCCCTTCTTTCCCTCCACTGACCGGGGCATCAAGGACTACTATTCCTTCCCTTTCTAAAATCTGTCCTAACTCCTGCGCTTGCTGAGGAGCAATGGTGCTGCAGATAATAAAAATATCCCCTTTCTGCAGAGTCTCTTTGAGACCGTGGGCTCCCAGCACCACATCCTGCACTTGAGCATAGTCGAGGACCACTGCCAGCACTCGACCACATTGTTTGCCGATCTCGGCTGGAGTATTTACCGTGCGGGCACCAAGAGCGTGAAGGGCCCGAAGCGGTTCTTCTTTGATGTCGCATACCACTAGAGAGAAGCCAGCCTTGAGCAGATTCCGGGCCATACCCATTCCAATATTCCCCGCACCAATGAGTCCTACAGTCGTCTCGCGTGCCATGAAAATTTCCCTCCTGATTTATCTGGCTCATGATTTCTTTTCCAAAAGAAACCATAGCACAAGCTCAGAGAGAAATCAAACTCCTCTTCAGGGCTCTACCTCCCCTTGCTATCCATTAGCGAAGAAGAGAGTGGTCAGTTTCTCTCCAAGGGAAGTCCAGAGAGAATACAGGTATTTAGAGAGTAAACAGATACTGTTCCCCCGGTCTGAGCAAAAGACCTTTCACCCCGGGAGCCTGTTTTTGGAGCTCACGCAGAAATTCCTCTCCTTCCTGAAAACGATAATGGATCGGTATAGCCAGTTTTACTCCCAGCCAGTGAGCTACCAGCGCTGCTTCGTTTGGATAAAGTTCCGTCAGCGATTGTCCATGTACGTTGACCCCACCTACACCTAAAATAGCGACATGTGGTTGATATAATTCTCCATACAGCTTGAGGTCCCCGTGGATCGACGTATCACCACCAAAAAAGATCCGTTCGCCACTCCCGGTAGTGATCAGGTAAGACAGCGGCTGAGCGCTAATATAGCCGGTGCGGGTCTTGGCAAAAGAGAGGTGTCGGACCGGTAGAGCCTTGACCTTGACCTCATCAAAAGAATACTGAACTCCAGAGACCATGTGATAGATCCGCTCTTCAGGGATTCCTGCTTCATCCATGGCCCGGAACCGCGTAGCGACATCACACACCAGGAAAGCTCTGGAGCGTTGCATAATCTCAAAAGCCTGTCCTACATGGTCACCAGCCGTATGAGTAACCAGTACCAGGTGCACACTATCAAATTCCTCCGGTTTTACCGGACTTGGCGGAATACCATCTTTTGAGCTTCCTGCTAGCATAGGGTCTAAGAGGATACGGGTGCCTTGTTGGGTGGTGATTTCAAAAGCAGTCCATCCCAAATATCGTAACTGCACTGACATGGTCTGTTTTCCTCCATAGCTGGACAAAGATGCTCTAGAATATATCCCAGAAAACCCTCTGGTAGTGCCCACCTCGATAAGGGGATAGAGAGAGCCCAGGAGTCCTATCGTCATCCTGAACCCTTCGCTTTGCTCAAGGAGTCGAATGGACAACCCTACGCTCCGCTCCGGGGAAACTCTGTGAAGAATTGTTCCCAAAATAGGAGCTTCTTTGCACAGTTTATTCCTTCGCACTGCTTAGAGCCTGTCCTGAGTAAAACGAAGGACTCGGAAGGACATTTTGGGATCTACTCGCTATGAGTTCTTTAACTAAAGCGACATTTTTTTAAATAACCGTTCCGGAATCAACTTGATGATGAGCATAATCCAGCGCCAGAACCAGGGGAGGTATACGATGTCTTTCCGACGGTGAATTGCCCGGTAGATCCCGCGGGCCACAGTTTCTGGCGACACAAAAAGGGCATTCTTTTCCATACCCGCAGTCATTGGAGTATCGACAAAGCCGGGCTTGATGGTGATAACCGAAACTCCACTAGCGGCGAGACGATTTCGTAATCCCTGGAGAAAGATATTGATTCCTCCTTTGGCTGTTCCGTACACATAGTTACTCTTGCGCCCTCTATCCCCTGCTACCGAACTTATCACAGCGATACATCCCCTCTGTTGTTGCTCAAAATAGTTAGCGGCAAGAGTTAAGAGCGACACCACACTAAGGAAGTTCGTGGTGAGAGAGTGCAGGGTTGCTTCTACACGTTGTTGACAGCGAAGCTGATCCCCAAGCATGCCATGGGCAATCAGGAGAATATCGAGCTGTCCGAGTTTATTAACTGCCTGTTGAAAGAGGGTTTCGTGTCGATCAAGATGATTCAGATCGAGCAGAAACGTCTCTACCTGTTGGGCTCCCCGTACCCGGAGATCATCGGCAATAGCTTCCAGCTTCTTATCGTTCCGTCCAACCAGGAAGAGATGATCGCCATCTGCGGCAAAGAGCTTCGCTGTTTCCTGAGCAATCGCTGAGGTGGCTCCCACGATCATGATTTTACGCACAGCGTTTTTCTCCTTCCGTTACAGTTACCCGGCGCCAGAAACTGGAAGAAAACCGCGGATCTTTGTAACGAGCAAACTCCGTCCATTGCGGAAAATAGCTCTGAAAACTTGCCGCAGACATCCGCGCATCTTTGGCCGGATAGACCACTCCTTTACTTGCCTGAACGATCTGATCGAGTTCGTCCAAGAGTTGTAAGGTTTTGTCCCCTTTATACCCAAAATCGAGAGCCAGGGTCACTCCTGGTCTCGCAAAGGAGAGCAATCCAGGGGAAGGCTTTTCTCCAAACACTTTTAAGACAGCCAGAAAGGAAGCCAGCCCCGAAGCAGCAATACGTTCCAGAAGGAGACGAATACTTTTCCCTTCATCAAAGGGGACCACACACTGGTATTGCAAGAGACCTGATTTCCCATAGAGCCGATTCCACCGCCCAATAGCATCCAGGGGATAGAAGAATGGATCATAATAAAGAATCTTTCGGAGCTTCTTCTGACGCTGTTTATGGTAATAGCACAGGTTAAAAGCACCGATGGTCATTCTGTTCAACAGAAAACCAGGAGCATCGAACGGTATAGAGAAGAAATGAGTGCGTGGGATCCTTGCAGAATGACACTGTTCTGGCGTAGCATGATTTCCTCGAAAAAAAATACCTCGACCGAGATGTTTCCCTTGAGCTAAACCATCTATCCAGGCTACCGTATATTCAAAGTCCTCATCAGAAGCCAGCGAGAGGTCAAAAAACTCCTGCAGGTCAGCAAAACGAATCTGTTCTACAGCCATAAAAGGGGTAGAAATTGGTTTAAGTTGAAACTCTGCCCAGGTAACCAGGCCAGTCAATCCTAATCCCCCAATTGTGGCCTGAAACAAATCAGGATGTTCTACGGGGGAACAGAGAGGACGTTCACCAGAGGAACGGACCAATTCAAACTGCCGTACATGACAGCCGAATGTCCCAGCTTTATGATGATTTTTCCCATGGATATCATTGGCAATGGCTCCCCCCACCGATACATATTTGGTTCCCGGGGTGACGGGAAGGAACCAGCCGTGAGGGACAATCAATTTCAAAAGCTGGGCGAGCGTCACGCCAGCTTCACACCGTATAATCCCCTTCGTTTTGTCAAAAGCTATAAACCGATTGAGCCCTGCAGTAGTGAGCAATATCCCCCCCTCGTTGAGGCAACTATCCCCATAACTCCGTCCCTGACCATAGGGGAGGACGGAGGAGTCTTGCTCTTCCAAACAGGGAAGATCCTCTCGCCAAAAGAGTGGGATAATCCGGGCATGCCTTATACGGGGATATCTTCCCCACGACTCATAGTGGTGCATTGAACCGGGTTCCTTTTTTGTTCTAACCTGCCTGTCCTTCTTCTCTTTTCCGGCTTCATATCGGACTTAAAGCGAGTCTCTGATTGTTTTATAGCCTGGCCTGCGGTTCTATTTTGCCTCTTTGCGAAAGAGATTGCAAGCCAGACTCTTCTCTCTCTCCATGGAAAAATAACGGACAATCTAACTTCGAGAGGTTTTCTTTAATATCCTCTCTTGACATAAACCTCGCTTTTGCATAGTATGGGAACATCTTATCCAAGACCGATGGGGGTATGACAAACCTGCTTGTGGGTGGGGCACCTGTGCTTTCAGAGGAGATGCTTTATCTAAGGATCTCTCGTAAGAATACTTGAAGAACTCATAGCCAGTGAGCCTCCGAATGCCATGCTGAGCGTAACGAAGAACTTCATAATCTTGCAGCGATGCAAACGAGATCCTTCAGGGAGTTTATTCCATCGTTACACTCAGGACAAGCTCTGAGCAAAGCGAAGGATTCAGAGTGGCGAGCGGATTTCCCTGCGCTGCTCTACGGGATGACAAGAGAGCGAGACCTGCTATGAGTTCGCATACAGTCAGGGGAGCTTTCTGAAATTGTATAACTCTTCCTGGAAACATGAGTGCCTCACTCAGTTCTATTATGGACAAGGGGTTTGCATGTACAATATGAGTAAGCGTTTCCAGAAAGGTCTCCGGAAAATACATGAGTCAGAGAGGAGGAAACAAAATGAACAGATGGCAATTTATCTGTCGAGGAATCTTGGTAAGTATGGTTGTAGCCAGCTTAGTGCTGGGCTGGAGTGTCGTTTCAGTCTGGGCACAGAATAAAGACAAACTGGTGGTAACTGGAGATGTAGAAACCCTGGATCCACACATTAAATATGATGTTCCAGCCGCCCTTTTCAACCTGAATATCTACGATAACTTACTTCGGTATCAGGGCAATCCACCGAAAATCGTTCCCTGGTTGGCCGAGCGATACGAGATCTCTGCGGATGGAATGACCTGGACCTTCTATCTGCGCAAAGGCGTGAAGTTTCATGATGGGAGCGAGCTCATAGCGGAAGATGTGGTCTATACTCTCGATAGACTTATGGCTTTGGGCAAAGGACCGGCTTCCGCTTTTCGTCCGATCCTTGCCAAGCAAGGAGCAGCAAAGGCAGTAGACAAATATACTGTAGCCATCAGTTTGGCAAAACCCTTTGGCCCATTTAATGCTGTTATTCCTTTGGTGTCGATTGTCAATCCTCGTGTCCTGAAGGCTAACGAACAGGATGGAGATTGGGGAGCCAAATGGCTCGCGAATAATGATGCGGGATCCGGAGCATATAAACTGGTTAAGTTTCAACCACGCACTCTCATTCAAATGGTCAAGTTTGATGATTTCTGGAGAGGATGGGAAGGTAAACATGTGCGTGAAGTAGAGGTGCGAGCCATCTTAGAACCAGCACAACAGGTACTGGCCTTGCAAAAGGGGGATGTGCACACTACGCATACCTACCTCCCTCCTGATCAGTTAAAACGTCTGGAAAGAGATCCAAATATCAAACTGCTCTCCGAGGAATCGATGCGGCTCTTCGTTATCCGCATGAACAATCAACGCCCCCCGTTTAACGATATTCACGTGCGCAAAGCGATTAGCTATGCCTTTAACTATGAAGCGTTTATCAAAAATATCATGTTAAACCAGGTTGTACGTAACCCTGGTCCTATTCCGCGTAATCTCTGGGGATTTCCAGAGGATTTACAGGGGTATGAGTATGATCTGGACAAAGCAAAAGAAGAACTGGCCAAAGCGCAGGTCAAGATTGATCGACCTATTGAGATCCACATTCAGACCGCTCTTGACATTACAAACCAGGCGGCTCTTCTCCTGCAAAGCGATCTGCGCAAGATTGGCATTGAAGCACGTATTGTCAAGTCTACCTGGCCTACCCTGGTGGCCAGCACAAATAGTGTAGAGACTACGCCGGACATGTGGGTACACTGGGTGAGCACCTACTATGCGGATCCGGATAACTGGATTGGCCAGATGTATGACTCGAGCAATTGGGGTACCTGGAAAGCCTCAGCCTGGTATAAAAACCCTAAGGTGGATGAACTGCTCCAAACGGCCCGCACCCTGACCGATCAGGAGGAACGGGCAAAGCTCTACAAAGAAGCCACTCGTCTGGTAGTTGCTGATGCTGCTGATCTCTGGATCTATAACACTGTGGAAGTCGGTGCCTTCCGAAAGAATGTGATGGGCTGGCAGTTCTGTCCAGTAGGGTCGGGTCAGGAGTTCTGGCCGATGTATTTAGAATAAGGCTTATCAAGCTACGCATGCTGAGCCCAAGGCGAAGCATCTTCAAAGTGAAGGTCTTCGCTTTGCTCAGCATGACCCAAACAATGTACACGCTGCTTCCTCATTAGCGGAGTCTTCTTACCATGAAACTCTTTGCGTTTATTGTGAAACGCTTGCTCTATATTATCCCCACTCTTTTAGGGTTGGTCATTCTCACTTTTTTTCTCGCCCGTGTTGTGCCAGCCGATCCGGTGGCGGTCATTGCGGGAGAAAACGCGACCAAAGAACAAATCGAGGAGTTACGGAAGCGCTATGGCTACGATCGGCCCCTCTATATTCAACTCGGGTTTTACCTTAGACAACTGGCTACGGGAGATTTGGGGGCGAGTATTTACAGCGGGCAGGATGTGGTCAAGGAGATTCTCTGGCGTTCGCCTGCCACTATCGAGTTAACCTTTGTGGCCATGTTTATAGCCATCCTGGTAGGAATTCCGCTAGGAGTTTTTTCCGCACTCAAACGAAATTCATGGCTTGATCATCTCTTACGCATTTTCACCATCTCTGGGCTTTCCATTGCCGGATTCTGGTTAGGGATTATGCTCCAGCTCTTTTTCAGTATGTATCTGGACATCGCTCCTCTGGCGGGACGTATTGGTGTGGCTGAACCAGAGCATATTACCGGACTCTACCTGATAGATGCCCTCTTGACCTGGAATTGGCCAGCCTTTTTTAGTGCCTTGCACTATCTCTTTCTCCCAGCCTTAACGCTGTCTTTCCCAGCTTTAGCTACTATTACGCGTTTTACGCGCTCCGGGGTCCTCGATATCTTGCATCGGGATTTTATTCTCTACGAACGCGCTATGGGGCTTCCTGGTTTTGTGATCATCTCGAAGTATCTTCTCCGGAATGCCATCATGTCTACTGTCACCCAGATCGGTCTCCTCTTTGGAAGTTTACTTGCCGGAACAGTGGTTATTGAGACCGTATACTCCTGGCCTGGTCTCGGACTCTATGCTGTGAATGCCATTCTGACCTTCGACTACAAACCAATCTTGGGAGTGACTCTCTGGGCAGGGACTATCTATACCTTTGTCAATTTGCTCACAGACATTGCTCAGGGAGTGATTGATCCACGTATACGGGAGTTTGCATGAGAGGATACCGGCTCTTTATCAAAAAATTCCTGGAAGATAAGCCAGCCACTTTAGGGTTACTCATTGTGCTTGGTCTGGTGTTCACTGCTGTGCTGGCTCCGTACATCGCTCCCTATCCGAATGATGTGTTTGACAATCATCCGGCTGAACGCCTCCAACCCCCAAGCTGGGATCACCTCTTTGGGACAGATAGCCTGGGTCGGGATATTTTTAGCCGTATTCTCTTTGGGGGACGTATCACTTTACTTATCTCTCTCACCGTAATTGGCTTATCGCTATTGATTGGGGTACCGGCAGGACTCATTGCTGGCTACTATGAAAATCTCCTGAGCGAATTGATTATGCGTATAGCGGATATTTTTCTCGCCATTCCGCGGGTGATACTGGCCCTGGCCCTGGCCCAGGCGTTAGGGCCGAGTCTTCCTAATGTGATGCTCGCCCTCTCCATTACCTACTGGCCCTGGTTTACCCGGATTGTCGTTGCAGAAACCAAAGCCTTAAAGAAAACCCTGTTTATCGAGGCTACCGAAGGACTCGGTGCTGGAGATTTTCGGACGATTGTGTTTCATATTTTACCCAACATTGCTTCCCCGATCATCGTGCGCAGCACGATTGGAATGGGATTTACTATTCTCACCGCGGCTGTGCTGGGTTTTCTAGGACTAGGAGCTCAACCCCCTACCCCAGAATGGGGGGCTGCTATCGCCGATTCCCGGCTTTTTTTGCCGGACGCCTGGTGGTACGCTACCTTTCCTGGCCTGGCCATTTTTCTCGTGGTTATGGGATTTAACATGCTGGGAGACGGATTACGCGATGTCATCGATCCTCGGCTGAGACGCTCACCGTGAGGAGAGTGGTGAGTGTTAAGTGGTGAGTTGGAAAGGTGAGTGGTTAGCATGAAAATTCTTGAGAGAAAAGGGAGTAATCAGAATGTCTGAAGAACAGATTCTATCGCAACTATCCGCAGATAATGTCCGTGCTCATGTCGAGTATATTACCCAGAAGATTCCTTCTCGACTGGCTGGATCGGAAAATTCAGCACGCATGGCGCAGTATAGTGCAGAAAAACTCCGCGAGTCTGGCCTTGAAGCAACGGTACACACTCTGCCAGCCCTGGTCAGCTTCCCAGGACCAGCAGAGCTTCGCATACTCAGTCCCGAAGAGAAAGCTATTGCAGCGAATACGCTGGGACATAGCCTTCCCACTCTCCCTGAAGGGATTAGCGGAGAGTTAGTATATGTGGCTTCGGGCAGTTTCGCCGAATACGAGGGAAAGGATGTGGTGGGGAAAATTACCCTCTCGGAACTTTCTTATTCCCCAGCTCGTCATGAAAAACAGCGGATCGCTGGGTTGAAGGGGTCTATTGCCCAGATCATGATGAACTGGGGACATCCGGAGAATCCTGCTTTGCCTTTTGGATCAGTCAAGCCAGTGTGGGGAAATCCAACTCCAGAAACCGCCCGCACTGAGATGCCTACTATCCCCTGTATCGGTATTACTCGTCCAGCCGGGCTCTATCTCAAAGACCTCTGTACGCGAGGACCGGTCAGGGTATGGTTACGCACCAATGTTGACAATGGCTGGAAACCCATTCAGGTCACCTCGGGATATCTCTCTGTGCCTGGAAGCGAAGATTTTGTGGTAGCGGGAGGGCATCAGGATTCGTGGCCAGGACCACAGGCGACGGATAATGCGGCAGGTAATGCCTGTCTGATGGAGTTAGCGCGAGTATTTGCTCGGTATAAGGAACAACTCCGGCGAGGGCTTCTCTTTGGATTCTGGATGGCCCATGAGACCGGCACTATGGCCGGTTCATCCTGGTTTGTGGATCAGCACTGGGACTGGCTTCGTGAGCATGCTGTCGCCTACCTGCAGATCGATCAACCGGCCATTATTGGAAGCAGCGAGTGGGGAGCTGGTTCCAATGTGGAGCTGCGGCGTTTTCATCAGGCTATTGAGCGGCGTTTGTTAGGAAACATGCCTTTTCACTGGCACCGCGCCCATAAAACAGGGGATTCCTCCTTCTTTGGGATTGGGATACCTATGATTGCCGCCAATAGTGGCTATACCCAGGAAGAACTCCAGGCAACCGCGCTAGCTACTCTGGGCTGGTGGCATCACTCTTTGGAAAATACCATCGATAAACTGGATTGGAACTTGATGGCTCTCCATCTCAAAATTTATGGGGCATATCTCTGGGAACTCTGCACGGCTCCGATTCTCCCTTTTGAATTTGTGAGTGTCGCTGAACAGTTTGGTTCCCGTTTGCAAGAACTCCAGGAACCTGGAAAGAGTATTGGGCTGGATGGGGCGATCAAACGAGCGGAAAACCTCCGCGAAGCTGCCGCCCGTCTGGATGCGGTCGCCCAAAAATGGCAGGAACGTTATCGAGCTGGGCAGGTACAGGATGAGGAGCCAGCCGAACTGCTCAATACCTGTATGAAACGTTTAAGCCGTCTGCTCGTGCCTTTGGCCAGCACGGCAAAGGGGACTTATGGTCATGATCCGTACGGGTATACCCCGCAGACGACCATGATCCCTTCTTTATATGATGTGCCGAAACTGGGAAAACTCCCCGCAGAGAGTGAGGAACGCTGGCAGTTAGAGACTCAATTGATCCGTGACCGCAATCGAATCGCCGATGCTCTGGGAGATGCCTGCTGGATTATCGAGCAGACCCTGGCGAGGGTGAAATAATCAGCCTCTCCTCTTTTCCCTCTCCGTTTTGTGCTGAAACAATACTCTACCGAGTGCCGGGTATGGACTCGTCGTACTGAGAGTCGATCAAGGCCAGATGCATGACTTATCTGGAGGTAGCGAGCCTCAGATACGATGAGCACCCCTGTGACGTCTTATTGGCGGAAGCAACAGAGGGTGAAGGGGAGAGGAGAGGACAGGGCAGACGACCAGTAGCAAGGTCCTGGAAACCTTCCGGTAAGGAGTGTACGGTGACAACACAGGAAAAATGGCTTAGAGAGCAAGCCAAAGCGATCTTTGAAACCGCGTTACAAGCAGTAGATCCCAAAGAAGCCATACGACGTTACCTGAGCCGACAGGGGGATACTCTTCTAGTGCATGACAAGACTTATGATCTATGTGCCTTTAAAGACATCTATGTGGTAGGAGCGGGTAAAGCAGGAGCAGCCATGGGTGCAGCGGTCGAAGAGATTCTCGGAGATCGGCTGACCGGAGGAGTGGTCATCGTTAAATATGGTCATACCGACCGCCTGCACAAGCTGACCCTTATCGAAGCGGGACATCCGGTCCCTGATGAGATGGGGGTCAAGGGGGCTGAAAAGATCGTCAATCTCCTGAAAGAGCGAACAGAACAGGATCTGGTTCTCTGCTTGATCTCAGGGGGAGGATCTGCCTTGCTTCCCTTTCCAGCAGCCGGGATCACCCTGGAAGAAAAGCAAGAAGTCACCAAACTTCTGCTCCGTTGTGGGGCAAATATCAATGAGATGAACACATTACGAAAACATATTTCTCAGGTCAAAGGTGGACAACTGGCTCGTGTGGCTTATCCCGCCACCTTGATCACCCTTATCCTCTCTGACGTAATTGGAGATCCCCTCGATGTGATTGCCTCTGGTCCTACGGTACCTGATCAGAGTACTTTTGCGGATTGTTTTCGTATTTTAGAGAAGTTTCAGATTGTAGAGGAGATTCCTGCGTCGGTACGGAGGCATCTGGAACGGGGACGAGCTGGGGAGATTCCTGAAACACCCAAGGCCGATGATCCGATCTTTGTAAAAACCTCCAATGTGGTGATCGGCAGCAATATTCTCGCAGTAAAAGCGGCGGAAGAGCGAGCGAAAGCCCTGGGTTTTCATACGTTGATTCTCTCTACTTTTATCGAGGGAGAAACAAAAGAGATTGCCCGCATGCATGCGGCTATAGCCAAAGAAATTGTGCACAGCGGTCATCCCCTGTCCCCTCCGGCCTGCCTTATCTCCGGTGGCGAGACCACCGTGACTATTCAGGGAGAAGGCTTAGGAGGACGGAATCAGGAGTTTGCTCTGGCTGCGGCTGTAGACATTGCTGGCTGGCCTAATGTGGTCATCTTAAGCGGAGGTACTGATGGCACGGATGGTCCAACTGATGCAGCAGGGGCCATTGCAGATGGAACGACGGTGGCCCGAGCTACTGCTCTGGGTCTCGATCCGCTCCGTTTTTTGCGCGATAATGATTCGTATCATTTCTTCCAGGCACTGGGAGATTTGCTCATCACGGGGCCAACGAATACCAATGTGATGGATGTCAGACTGGTGCTGGTTGGTTCAAAAGAATAAAAGGGTAAAAAAGGAGGCCCATGGAAGAAACACAGGGTAAAGACCGCTGGTATTACGTTTTTTTTCCCTTTCGAGTGGCAGAAGGAAATACGTCAGTCCTCATTCCTCTTTTCATCGATCAGATCCTCAAAGGTGGAGTGGGCATGGTGGGTACAGTCGCTGCAGTGACCTCTCTTGCCTCTGTACCTGCTTCTACATTGTGGGGACTCCTCTCTGATCGCTATAAACGCCGTAAAATCTTTATCATTATTGGATTTCTTGGGTCGGGAATCCCATTTCTCCTCATGGGGATATGCCAGACTATCAATCAATTCCTCTTCCTCTCTCTGTTGCTCGGTTTTTTTACCATTGCCTCAGCTCCTGTCTCTTCTGTCCTGATCATGGAAACGACTCCACGTTCTCGATGGGAAGAAGCCTTTGCCATATTTAACAAGATTGGGGGCTGGGGCTGGGTCATCGGCCTGCTCTGTGGTTCGGCCTATTTTGCTCTGTTGCGTGGCCGGGTCAGTGATGAACTCAGTATGCGTGGTTTATTCTTTCTCATCGGGGTCCTCTCCATTTTCTCTGCTATATGGGCTCATTTGTGGATTCGAGAACCTGAGCAGAAGGTCTCACGCAAGGATTATTATCAGGTTACCGGGAAGAAATACTTTGCGCATGTCGTCATCGAACGGGTTCGGTTTTTACCCCGGATACGTCACAATATTCTCCGCTTGCAGCATATCCGGGAGCTGCAGGGAAAGATGAGCAAATCCCTGCAACGGTTTTTGATAGCCAACTACTTTCTCTTCCTCAGTTTTACGCTCTTTTATACTCCATTGCCTATCTATATGAAAGAAGAACTGGGCATGGCCAAGTTCCTCATCTTTATCGTGTATATCGCCAAATCAGTGGTCTCTGCTTCCACCTTCCATCCGGCCAGTCGCTGGGTGCGCCCATTTGGGAATAAACGGGCAATGATCTGGGCGAGTTTACTCCGTATACCAATCTTTGCTCTGTTTGGCATAGCCGGATTCTTTGGAGAACAATTTACTCTGGTGACCTTCTTATCGGTACTCAACGGTTTGGCTGGATTAAGCTGGGCGATTATCTCCCTGACCAGTTCTGTGCTCATCGCTGATCTTTCTCCAGAAGGAATGGAGGGAGAGGTAGTGGGGTTTCAGAAGACGGTCATCGGTGCTTCCAGCATTTTGGGCTCACTCATTGGTGGATATATGGCCCAGTGGTTAGGATATGGCCTGACCTTTCTCTGTGCAACTTTGCTCCTGATATTCGGAACTCTCCTGCTGATCAATATCGAGGAGAAGAAAGATGATCAGACTACGGAGGTTTAAGCGAACAGACTCGAGAGCTAGCCTGCTTTATCTCCCCACCAGGCTTGCCTTTCTATGGTATGCTGGGTTCTGTACCATGTTCAGGCCTGGTTAAGCAGAGCAAAGGAATGGATTGGGTAAGGAGCGAAGAAGTTCCTGAGGATAAAAAGAGATTTTGGGCGGCTTTCCTCTTCAAAAGGGCGCAAGACAGCCGGATTAAGATGCTGAGGGTTTTGATCCTTGCTCTGTTGCCGGATTCAAAGCCAGTTGCAATGCATCGGCCAGGCCACAGCATAGAGCGTGGGACGCCAGGCGACCGAGAGAGCCCAGGAACCTTCCAGCAAGGCTTTTTGAAAATCAGCATAGATCTGTTTGCGTTTATCTTTATCCAGCGTCGTGCGCCCGGCCTGCCCAGCTTTCAGATAATCTTCCGGAACCTTCTCCCACAACGGATTATTCTCCAGACGGTATGCGGAGTTGAGAGTAACCTGGCTGGGATCAGTTTGAGACAATCCAGCAAAGGAGAAGGTCATGTGGTAACTTCCAGACATTAACTGCAGTTGTGGCCAGTACCGTGGCCTCAAACCCATTGGGATAACCGGCCTGCGTAATCAGCTCCTTCGCTTTTTCCAGATCAAAAGAGTAATATTGATCAAACTTGAGATCAAAGGCCAGCGAAGTGGGAGGAAAAACGGAAAACATTACTTTCTCCTTTCCGTTTTCCGGGTGATGGGACAATCGATTGGACAATGAGGGTATTATAGGTCAAAAGGTATCAGAACAGGGATCATTTCTTCATGAGGAATTACACCGACTCATTGATCAAAAGAACAATAGAATTGCCAGGTTTCTACAAGGGACTTAGAGTGATAATTTGGTCTGAAGTGTTCTTTCTCTACTCATAGCTACGCTACTGTTTCGTCTGGAGGTAAGCCAACTGCCTCATAATATCTGCGTCGATTGACTTTATCCCGCTCCAGCTCTTTTCGGGCGTATGTAGCTACATCGAAAGCCTTTTCTTGGGGAACGACAATAACTCCATCATCATCTCCCACTACCACATCACCTGGACGGACTAACGCTCCACCGACATTAATAGGAACCTGCATTTCCGCAAACTCCAGTCGTCCTTGTACCATACTACGTGAGATATGGCGTGCCCAGACTGGGCACTTCTGCCTTCGCACTTCTGCTGTGTCCCGGCAGCCACCATCGCTGACGATACCTACTGCTCCTTTTGATACAAACTCCAGCGTATTGGAAGAGCCCAACAGTCCTACATCTAGCCCAGCAGCGTCGATCATAATGACATCGCCCACTTCGATACTATTCCGGAAAGGATAGGGGCAGACTTCTTTGTACCACCAAGAAACATAATTGGTATACTCTTCTGGGGGCATCGTAGGGATCTTCCGATTAGTCGGTACATAGCGCACCGTTTTGGCGATCCCACAAAAACGCAATCCTGGTACGATAGCTTTGATCGCAGGGGAAACGTATCCAATATCGTGCAGCATATTCCAGTCCATACCGTCAGAGACATCGGAGACTCGTAAAGGCTGAAAGGCTTCGATTAGTGCTTTGCGTAGTTGATGATCCATACTAACTCCTTTTTTATCCTGAATAACATGGAGAATGGAGAATAACCTTGGAAACCTCTTGTATAATGTAAAACATCCCAGCAAAATGTTCTATTAAAGAAAATCCCAATTACAGTAGCTGTTGCGGTTGCAAACCAGTTCATGGGTATTATGAGGAAGAGAAAGAGCGTATAATACCATTATCCTTTTAGAGAGCCGACTAAGAGCCCTCGTATCAGATACCGCTGAAAAATAGCGGCTAAAAGGATTACTGGCCAAATAGCGATCATGGTACCAGCGGCTGCATGCCCCCAATGCAGGTCTAGTCCTGTTTCAGCAGTGGGTCGAACAAAAGGCATCAGAGCCACCGGTAACGTCCGGGAGACTTGCGACGATGTAAAGGTATTAGCCAGAAGAAACTCATTCCAGTTACTGACGAAAAGGAGAATAGCGGTCACTGCTAGCGCTGGAATAGACAACGGTACCACAATTTTCCCCAGCATACGCCAGTTACTGCACCCATCGATTTTTGCGGCATCAAAAAGTTCTTTCGGAAGTTGATCGAAGAAGACTTTACAGATCCAGATAGCTGTGGGTAAGTCTACAGCAGTATATAAGAGAACTAAGGCTACTTTGGTATCAATAAGTCCCAACCGTCGAATAAAAACGTATAGCGGTATCAGAATCGTAATCGGTGGTATCAGTCGGATCAGGAGAACCAATACAAGCAAAAGAGTATTTCCACGAAAACCAAATCGTGAAAACCCATAACCAGCCATCGCGCCGATGACTACCACAAAAAGGGTCGTGGTCGAGGCCACTATAAGACTATTGAGAAAATTTGTTCCCAATGGAACCGCTTCCAACACTTCAACATAATTGGAGATACGGAATTGGGTCGGGAGGATTTGACCAGGATTATATACTTCCTGGATATCTTTTAATGAAGTCAGCACTAGCCACATAAATGGCCCAAGAGCTATAAAGCTTATCCCCAAAATGTGGCTATACTTTATCACTTCTCCCCATCGAACTTTCACCCTCTTCACTCCCTTTCGTAATAACGGCTACCGGTCTACTCTCGGCATAGCCACCAAGTAGATCACGCTAATTGTCAAGGTCCCTCCCAGCAAGAGGACTGATAAAGCAGAACCGAGTCCTAAGTCATAATTCATAAAAGCACGTTCGTAGATAAATGTCCCAAAGACATGCGTAGTGCCGGCTGGTCCTCCTCCAGTCATCAGATAGACTAAATCAAATGTCCGCAAGGCATAAGTAGTACGCAAGAGCAGGATCAATAATAGTGTCGGGCGTAACAAGGGCAGAGAAATACGCCAAAACTCTTGCCATGCATTGGCACCATCGATGCGAGCTGCTTCGTATAACTCATCTGGGATAGCCTGTAAGCCAGCCAACGAAAAAATCATCGAGATAGGAAATTCACGCCAGGCACTCACCCAAATCAGAATGAGCATTGCTAATCCAGGTGTACCAAGCCATTGCACTGGTTGATCTACCCACCCAAGACGAATCAGGAGATAATTGACAATGCCATACTGCCCGTCAAAAATCCACCCCCAGATAACTGCTACCACAGTCCACATCAACATCCAGGGAATGAGTAACAATCCGCGAAAAATATTGAAGAATCGTGTTGCCCGACTAATGGCTACCGCAATCGACACACCTATCACCAGTTCGATAGACAGGGTAGAGGTTGAAAACACAACCGTACGCAATAAAGAGTCCCAGAATTCTGGATCTTCGAGTCCATACCTATAGTTTTCCAGCCCAACAAATGGCATACCCTTTTCTGGAGAGGTCAATTGCAAAAAGTGCAGACTCAAGTAGAAGAGTCGAAGAGCTGGATAGCCTAAAACGATGACCAGAATCAGCAGAGCAGGAAGGACCATCAACAATCCAAACGCATTGTCTCGAAAAGAGAGGTGTCGTCTCCATCTTTTCTGTTGTCCTGATTGGCGACTCGCAGACTCAGCTAAGGCCATCTTTCCTTTAGCTCCTTCTTTTCCTTCTCACCTTATCTCTCCTGTTAGAATCGCTTCTAGTTTTACTCTTCGAGATTCCGTTTTCCTGCAAAGTCACCAGAGATATTGGGGATGAAATAACTTCCTGTAGGAAGATGAGCAAAACAATTACCTCCCCAAGATAAGTAAACTTTTCCAAGAAACTCCCTTGAAAATACTCTAGCGATTCATTCGAATAATCCGCAGGATTTCTCTGGCGGCATTTTTTAGCGCTTGTTCTGGTGTATCTACTCCTGTTGCTGCTCGATCTAGGGCTCGCGAAAGAGCCACATCTGCTTGTCCCTTTCCTTTGAAGCGAGGTTCAGGAATCGCATTACGCAAGGCTTTTCCATAAATTTCTAAAAACTCTGCCCGTTCTGGCACCTCTTGGCGTAAAACTGGATCATTGAAAAAAGACATGCGGGGCGACCAATCCAGCCCCATTTTATGCATAAAGCGAGTAGAATCTGCATTAGTTAGAAACTGAATATATTGGAAAGCTAATTCCTTTTTTTGAGATGACTTAGGAATATACCAGGCTCCACCAGAAAGACGCGAAGCAGGTTTTATTTTATAAGGATGAGGAGCAACGGCTACCTTCCCATGGAGGGGGTGATCGGGTTTGGTGACGCGTCCTGCTGTTTTCGGAAAACCGAGCATGCTGGCAATTTTCCCAGCTAAAAACAGGCTTTCCACATCATCTTCCCCCAATTGGGCGACATTGAGAGGTGATACTTTATATTTATCCCGGAGGTCAAGGAGAAATTGTAACGCTTCTATTCCTTCTTTGGAATCAAAAGCCGGCTTTCCCTCCTCATCGAGATATTTTCCACCATTAGTCCATAAGAATTGTCGAAAACTGGTCGTTGACTCTCCTGTACCAGCTCCTGGCCGAAAAAAATAGCTGTATCCCCAAATGTCTATGATGCCATCCCCATCTTTATCTGCAGTGACCTTCTGGGCAAATTGCAGCAACTCTTCCCAAGTTTGCGGGGGGGTTGAAAACCCTGCTTCTTCCAGCAGATCAGATCGATAGACAAGGAGAGTCGTATCTGTGCTATAAGGCCAAGCCCAGAAGTGTCCTTTATAGGTTAAATATTCTACAAATCCTGGAAAGACGTCCTGTATGATCTCATCAGGAATTTTGAGTTTTGGATCAAAACTGCCATCAAGTGGAATGACATACCCGGCATCTTCCATATCCGTATCCGCTGGAAAATAAAGAAATGCATCATAGCGTGTACTTCCACCAGCAAAGGCTGTCATCAAGGCCTGTTTTGCATCAGCTCCCCCTTCCAGATTCACTTTGATGCCAGTCTCTTCTTCAAATTTTTTCGTGAGTGGTACCACAGACTTCCAATCACTAGAGCTTGTAGGTCCGAATACCGTAATCTCTTCCGTTGCTGCACTTACCCCTCCAGTTACCATGAAGAGTACAGCTATAACCCATATAGTAATGTTTTGTAACAGCATAGTGTCCTCCTTAGGCTTTCTCAATAGTGTATAAAGCACGTCAATCAATACCCCGATTTTGCTATCCGTCAGAAGAATTGCTCAACATCCACTGTGGCATCGAGTGGTCTTCCAAGAGCTTTGTAGAGATCAGCTCGTACCCGCATGTCATCTCGGCGAATCTCTTCTGCTATCTGCGCTACCTCTTCGGCTAACTCTTGCGGCACTACCACTACTCCATCGCTGTCTCCAACTACAACATCATAAGGGGCTACCCGCACCCCGGCGCATTCAATGATTTCATTCACAGTACTCTCTTCCAAGCGACCGATGACATGCGTCATCGACCGGACAGTGCAAAATACAGGAACACGCTGCAGTATTATCTCATCAGAATCTCGACAACACCCGTCAATCACAAAACCACGCACTCCGCGATGAGTAAATCGCAGGGTATTTGCCGATCCAAGCAAACCTGCCATTTTTCTCCCAGCGGCAATTACCAGCACTGAACCATCTGGGATAGTCTCTTCACGCGCAAAGCGATAAGCGGACAAGCGTTTAAGTTCTTGAAAGTATTCTTCTGGAGAAAGGCGGGGATAACTTTTGTTGGTTGGGACTAGTCGTACAGTGTATGCTCTTCCCACGAACCGTGCTCCTTCCCATATTGGTCGCATCTTTGGAGACATAACATATGTATCATAGTACCCAAGACAATCCAAGGCATCGGAAATATCCGAGCAGCGCAGTTTTTCATATCGAGTCACAAGATCATCTGTTGCCATAATTTTGTGGCTTCCTCCTTTCTGGAAAATACCAATCTGCGGTTTGTGTTCCCTTGCTGTATCAGAATACAAATCCTTTTCAGGCTTTGTAGCAGGAATAAATCTCTGGAGTCTCACTCTGGCCATGCTTGTTCTACTTGTTCTATCTGATCAATTCTCTGTAGTTGACTTCACATTTGGTTAAGTAGACGTTCCGGATAAGGATTTTCTGTACCTGCAGCATCAACTCATGAAAACGGGTCAAATGGGGTAGCAATTCCGGATCCTTATGGTATGTCTTTTGAGATAAAACCAGAGTTTCCTGGATCTGGACTAGTAGTGTTGGGGTCGCATGCTGAGCAGCACATCCTGCTCCCTCGATTTCCAATAAGATACGACAGTAGTAAAGGTATTCAAAATCCTTATAGGCTGAGTTGAATGACCTGTCCTCTTGAGCAAGTTGGAGCAGTTCTTCTTTAACTGGAGATCGACTGATAGAGAGCAATGCGGCCAAGTCTGTTTCGTATAAGCGTTGTCTAGGAATAAAGTGTCCACTCAGGATAGCAGAACGAATCTCATCATAGGCTCTCTGATAGAGAGGCTTTCGCACAAACTGTTACATAACAAATCCTTAATATTTCCTGATTTAACCCGGTCATGGAAAACACAAGTATATATAATGTATGATATATGCAAAATAACACTAAGCCACTCTATAATACCCCATAGGTTATTGTCAAGAAGAATTCCTATATAAGACACAAGTATCTTTGTCCGATTTGATCAGTAAATGTCTTCCAAAAACTCGGAGGGTCTTCAGAAAACCGGCCAAAATTATCCAATCCTTGTAAAGCTGTATGAGGAAGTAAACCTGCTCTTTTTGGCTTGCAAATTCTTTCTTCAGTTGCTACGCTCTATTTATAATAATAACTCGCCACGATGCACTGTGCTTTTGGTACTCTGAGCCATGTGTGTGACTTATTAGGGCGTAAGAGTAGAGGAAAAAAGGATATTTATCTGAAAAGGAGAGAAGGCATGTCGAGAGGCAACTTCTCCTTGCCCACGGTGCTGCTAGAAGAGATGAGCTGGTGTGAGGTTGCTGATGCCCTGCGAGCTCCTCATCCCGTTGCGCTGTTGCCCATTGGGGCGACCGAAGCGCATGGACCACACCTGCCCCTCCACACGGATAATATTATTTCACTGGAAGTGGCCTGCAGAGCTGCACGAGAGCTCCACAAGAAAGGGATCATGGCCCTCGTACTTCCTCTTCTCTCCTATGGGGTTACTTACTGTGCTTCCCCTTTTGCCGGTACCCTCACCTTGACCCCGGAAACGATGATTCACCTGGTAGGTGATATCTGTCTCAGCGCTTTACGCCAGGGCTTTCGTACGGTGTGTATCTGCAACAGCCACCTCGAACCGACTCATTTCGAAGCCCTACAGCAAGCTGGACGATTCATCAAGGAGCAGACGGGAGTGACTATCGGTATCCCCGATCAGCGGACGCCAGAGTGGGCAGCCTATCTTACTGAAGAGTTTCGGAAAGGCTCCCGGCATGCCGGAGCATATGAGACTTCGCTGATTATGGCCGCAAGACCGACCCTGGTTAGAGAAGAGCTGCGGAAGACACTGACCCCAGTCTGGATCGATTTGCCGGCCAAACTCAAAGCAGGAGCAAAGACCTTTCAGGAGGCGGGGAGTGAGCTGGCCTATTTCGGCGATCCGGCTGGAGCGTCCACTCAAGAAGGGGAGGCCTGTTTTAGCGCTTTGGTCCGGATGATTGTGGTGACCGTAGAAAGTCTGCTTCAACCGTCACCATAAGGGGTTGCCTGTTTGGCCGGTATGTATCAAAGTTTGCGCCTCCTCTCGCATGCGATTCTCTCCTTCTGAATCGCCCAGACTCTCGCCACTGAGACACGAGGCATGCAATGTAACCGAATTGTTACAAGATCTTCGATAGATTGTTACATCAGGAGGGTATTATTCGTTAACACAGGGGGCATGAGCTCGACCAGAGTTTGGGTCTTGATGGGTCTTGACAGGTATACTCCACTCATGGAATAATAGCCCCCACTTCTTGAGAAATACAATAAGAAGAGCAGAAACGTATAGAGTGTAGGCTCATGCCTAGAGTGAACTTCAGGTAGCGTAAGAGAGAAGGAGCAGCAATGATGAATAGGAAAAGCTTACAGACAATTGTATGGTTTGCCATGCTGGGAGTTCTCATCATCTGTGCGGGGGGATCTGCGAGCGCAGTAGAAAAAACCGTAATCCACTGGTGGCATGCCATGGGTGGACAACTCGGCGAGACGCTAGAAACCCTGGCGAACAAATTCAATGAAAGTCAGAACACCTATGAAGTGCAACCCTTACGCAAAGGGAATTATTCCGAAACGCTGACCGCAGCAATTGCCGCTTACCGGGCGAAACAACCACCCCATATCGTGCAGGTCTTTGAGGTGGGCACGCAGACCATGCTCCTCTCCGGAGCGGTCTATCCGGTCTATCAGTTGATGAAAGATCAGGGTTTTACAATCGATTGGGGGAAATTCATCCAACCGGTGATCAGTTATTATACCAAGGATGGACATCTCTATTCCATGCCCTTTAACTCCTCCACCCCTATTTTGTATTATAATAAAGATGCCTTTGCCAAGGCTGGCCTGGATCCGGCTGCCCCACCGGCTACCTGGCAAGAGGTGGAAGCGTTTAGTAAAAAACTGATTGAGAGTGGGGCTGCGAAGTGTGGTTTCAGTATCGGCTGGCCTTCCTGGACCATGATCGAAAACATGCATGCCTGGCATGATCAGCCCTTTGCTACCCAGGAGAATGGATTTGGTGGTCTCGATGTGGAATTGTTGATTAACCGGGACTTTGGTGTGATGCACATTGGGAAACTGGCTGAATGGCAAAAGACAAACATCTTCAGCTATGGCGGCCGCCGGGGATCGGCTGATCCAAAGTTTATCAATGGCGAATGTGCCATGTATATTCAGTCGTCTGCCTTGATCGGAGGGTTTACCAGGCAAGTGCAATTTCAGTGGGGTACCGGTCAATTACCCCACTGGGGGGCTCCTTACAAAAAACAGAACTCGATTATCGGTGGGGCAACGTTGTGGGTTATGCGCGGCCATAAGCCAGCGGAATATAAAGGGGTAGCGGAGTTCCTCAAATTTCTCTCTGATACACCGCAACAAAAATTCTGGCATCAGCAAACCGGGTATTTGGCTATCTCCAAACCAGCTCTGGAAGAACTGAAGGCGGAAGGATACTTCCAGCAAACACCGGTGCAGTGGACGGCCTTTGCCCAATTGACTCGAGCAGAGCCAACCGCGAACAGTCGTGGTATCCGTATTGGAAACTTTGTCCAGATCCGTGATATCATTGAAGAAGAACTGGAGAATATCTTTGCTGGAAATAAGAGCGCTCAGGAAGGCCTGAATGCAGCCGTCCAAAAATCCAACGCTGTGCTCAAGGAATTTGCCGCGTTGTATAAATAGCGGTGTAAGAAAGGAGATAAGGAGATATAGAGATAAAGGGGATGAAGAGATAGCATGTTTCAGGAGATTATCCCCTTAGCCTCCTCATCCCCTTCTCTCCTTTACTTACATTAAGAGTGAGGATTTCCGTGAAACGTACCGTCTTCCGTAATCGCTGGTTACCCTATTTCCTGGTATTACCCCAGGTAATGGTGACCATCGTCTTCTTTTTCTGGCCCGCTTTTGATTCCCTGCGTCTCTCCCTCTTCCAAGCCTCTCCTTTTGGGGATAGACTTATTTTTGTGGGGCTCCAGAACTTTATCAACCTTTTAGCGGATACCGAATATCATCGGAGTATTCTGAACAGTTTTATCTTTGCTTTTGGAGTCACCTTTGGGACGCTGGTCATTGCGCTCGGTTTAGCCGCTCTGGCCAATCAGAAAATCAGTGGCTTAGCATTTTATCGGACCGCCTTACTCTGGCCCTATGGAATTGCTCCAGCCGTTGCCGGAATTATCTGGCTTTTTATTTTCCATCCTGCTTATGGCATCTTGCCCTATTTCCTCTCCTTTGTCACCACCTACGATTTCAACTGGCTGCTCAAGGGGTGGATTGCCATGCTGCTCATCATCGTTGCCTCGATCTGGAAACAGCTTGGATATAATATTGCCTTTTTTCTCGCCGGCCTCCAAACTATTCCGTCCTCTGTGCTGGAGGCAGCGAGTGTGGATGGCGCGGGAGCATTACGAAGGTTCTGGACTATCAGTTTTCCGCTTCTCTCTCCGGTTACCTTTTTCTTATTTATTATTAATATGGTTTTTTCTTTCTTTGAAACCTTTGGAGTCATTCATGCGGTAACTCACGGGGGACCTGGTGGGGCTACGGAGATTCTGGTCTACAAGGCTTACAAGGATGGTTTTATAAATCTGAAACTGGGGTCTTCGGCTGCCCAATCGGTGGTGCTGATGATCATCGTGATTACGTTGACCATTCTTCAGTTTCGCTATACGGAAAAGCGGGTGGCTTATTAATACTACAACGAGACTTTACTCTTTCTGTCATTCTGAGGCCTTCGCTGTGCTCAGGATAAACTTTGGAAGGAGCGCAGAATCTCCTGAAGAATAATATATTCTCCAAAGACGAGATTCTTCGTCGCTTCGCTCCTCAAAATGACAAATTTTATTAACAGGGTTTGCCAGACAATCGGTATAAAATGGACATGAAAGAGCAGCGGTTTGAAATGAGAGTAGGAACGAATGCTAAACCAGCAGCGGGGCCACGACTGGAGCTGTTTGCGCTGAGAAAAAAGCTTCTCTTTCCCTCCCTGCGGCGGGAGAGTCTCCTGGTGCACTGTTTGTTGATCCTTGGTATTATGGTAGTCGGTTTTCCTCTCTATTACACCTTTGTAATCTCAACTCAAAGTGTTCAGGAAGTTTTGTCCCGTCCTCCGCTTTTGCTTCCCTCGAATTATCTGTGGGAGAACTATGTAACAGCGTGGATCCGATCGAATATGGGGCGGTTGCTTCTGAATAGTACCATTGTCTCTATTACTATTGCGGTCGGGAAAATTGTCATCTCTATGCTTTCTGCCTTTGCCATCGTCTATTTTGATTTCCGTTTTAAACAGATCGTGTTCGGCATGATCCTCATCACGCTGATGCTCCCGGTACCGGTACGGATTATCTCCACCTATGAAGTTATAAGTCAACTGGGCTGGATAGATACCTATATGGGTTTGACTATTCCTCTTATGGCCTCTGCCACCGCTACCTTTCTCTTCCGACAATTTTATTTAACCGTTCCCGATGAGCTCGCAGAGGCTGCCCAATTGGATGGAGCTGGTCCCATGCGGTTCCTTTGGTCCATCCTCCTCCCCATTTCCTGGACCAACATTGCAGCCCTTTTTATCGTCCTCTTTATCTATGGATGGAACCAGTATCTCTGGCCCTTGATGATCACCAACACGAAAGAGATGCAGGTTGTGGTTATTGGCATCGAAAATCTCGTACCACGCTCTGGCACTCAGCTTCCCGAATGGAACATCATTATGGCTGCTGCAATGATGGCGCTTCTCCCCCCTGTGCTGGTGATTCTCTTCCTGCAACGCTGGTTTGTGAAAGGATTGATAGAGACGGAAAAGTAAGGAAATCTGGGGACACCATACGTATTTCTGCTTGGATTCCCTCTTTTGCCCGGGCTTCTGGCGCTGTAGGATCCACCACAACACTTTGGCAAGCGTCTGCAGAAAACGGCGCCCTGAACTCCTGGTTTCACCAGATCAAGGTTGCTGGCTGGCGATAGCCTTGCTGAGATGGTGGAGGAGGCTCGGTGCCACTCCTCAGACAATCCGTGCCTAGCGGAAACACTATGCCAGCGCCACCTCAAGTCAAGAATTACATATGGTGTCCCCGGAATTCCCGGAATTCCCGGAGAGAACGCAGCGGGCCTATGGATTAACCTAATGGCTCGGAGGTGCTGCTTATGATGGAATTCCAGCCGAGCTTGGCTCTGAGTTGACAGAGGTGGCTGTTCATGTTATATCTTATACAATGTCCAATAGTTTGACAATGTTACATTTGTATTTTACCGCAGAGAACGCGGAGGTCGCAGAGGATACTTCTGGGATGAACGGCCAAAAAACGCTGTTCCTCTCCGCGTTCTCTGCGAACTCTGCGGTTAATTTAACCTTGTCGATATAGTAAGGGAAGAGTAAAGGAGGTGGGTTATGATGCGACAAAGAAGGCTTTTCATGGCAAAATCGGTTTTTTTCTTCCACCTAAGTAGTCTCTGTCTCCTCCTCGTGCTGGTGCTGGGAGCTTTTCCCTTGGATACTCTGGGGGCAGAAACGTCCATCGTGATCGGATTGACTGGTGATGCGGAAAGTTTAGATCCTCACGTAACGGCCATCTCTACCACGGGGAGTTATCAGGCCAACATCTTCGAAACGCTTATCTACCGGGGACCTAATCTGGAGGAAAAACCGGGATTGGCCGTCTCCTGGGAGCCAGAGGGAGAGAATGCCTGGATCTTCCATCTCCGGCAAGGGGTGAAATTCCACAATGGAGAACCGTTTACCGCGCAGGTCGCCAAGTGGGCGCTCGACCGGGCCAAGACGCACCCCAAGTCGTTGACCAAAGGGCAACTGGCACAAGTCAAGGAGGTGCAGGTGATCGATGATTACACCATCCGCCTGGTTACCTATGGTCCCTCTCCCGATATCCCCCGCAACATGTTCAATGTTTACATCGTGCCTATGCGCTACCTTCAGGAGGTCGGCGATGAGGTGTTCGGTCGGCAACCGGTCGGTACCGGCCCGTACAAGTTCGTCGAGTGGATCAAAGATCAGCACGTAAAGATGGAGCGGTGGGAAGAGTACTGGGGACCGAAACCGCCGATCAGGTACGTTACCTATCGCCCGATTCCGGAAGATGCCACCCGCGTGGCTGCCTTGCTGCGTGGAGAGATCGATGTGGCCGAAGCCGTACCGGTAGTGGATATTCCCCGCATCGAGCAGAGTCCGAATGTCCGAGTCATCCGCAAGCCTGGACTGCGCTTGATCTATCTGGCCTTTGATACCAAGCGGAAACTGGGTGGTTCTCCCCCAGACGGTTCCCCGGGAATTCCGGAAGGGCAGCCCAATCCTTTCCTGGATAAACGAGTGCGTCAGGCCATCTATTACGGGGTCAACGAAGATGAATTGCTCCAGTACGTGATGGAGGGGAGTGGACAGGCGGCGGCTCAGATGATTCCCCCTCCTGTGTTCGGTTATATTCCAGAATTGGAGCGCTATCCCTACGATCCGGAAAAGGCAAAGGAACTCCTGGCCGCGGCAGGGTATCCGGAGGGGTTCTCCGTGCGACTGGATACCCCCAATGATCGCTATATCAACGATGAGGAACTGGCCGTAGCTATCGCCGGTCAACTGAAGAAGATCGGGCTCAAAGTGACCGTGAACGCTCAACCGCGGGCCATCTTCTTCCCCAAACTGATGCGCCAGTACGAAAACTCCTTCCACCTGAGTGGATGGGCAGGAACGATCGGGGCTTACAACCTGCTCGCGCTAACCGGCTGTTTTGACAAGAAGACCGGCTTTGGTCGAGCCAACTATGGGCAGTATTGCAACCCAGAGTTGGATGAGGTGATCAAAACGATCAACCGCACCATCGACCCCAAGGAGCGCATGAAATACTTCCGGAAAGCGGCGGAGATCATCCACGAAGAGGTGCCCAAGATTCCTCTCCACTACCAGGAACTCATTGCGGGGATCTCCAATAAGTTTGACCTGGATGTCCGTGTGGACGAACAGATCTGGGCCAAGGAAATCACCCCTAGAGAATAGAGGGCGGCCAAGGGGGACACAGGGGACCGCAGTAGAATAACTTCTTCCCTTGTCCTCCCTTGGTCCATATAGGAGAGGGAGAGCGAAGCGCATGGTGCTGGTGTAGTACGCGGTGAAGCGTCTTTTCCAGAGGGTGCTCGTCTTTTTTGTTGTCTCTGCCATCATCATCTTGATGCTGGTGGTGACTGGAGACCCGATAGAGCTTATGCTTCCCCCTAATGCGACTAACCAGCAGCGAGAAGAGATCGAGCGGCGGATTGGCCTGCCAAATCTGGGATCAAATCGGGGGACACTATACTTATTTCCGCTTAGGCCCTCTCTTTCTCCTTGACTCCTGCCGCAAGCTACCCCTCAATGCTTCTGCGGGCTTCCCTCAGAAACCCATAGTGGCGCAAAGGGCTATCGATCTTACCAAAAACGGTCACTGGCGATTGCCTCATCGCATGAGGCTATAGGGGAGAAACCTCCTACTTCGCCTCGATCATCATAGGTTTACCCTTATCACCCACCTGAAAGACTATGATCTTCGTAGGCTTAGTCGTGCTGAGGTTCCGACCCTGCATCACTCTACGGATGAGTTCTTCGTACACCTCACCAGCTTTGAACGTCTGCGACCTTGCTCATCGGTGTCGACAGTAAGTTCGCCCTCAAGGACGTAAACAAAAACGGGGCCAGGGTGATAATGTCTGCCACCAACAAACCCGGGGGAAGCTCGAAATGCCTGATCAGTATCTCTTTGCCTTCTACTCCCGGCAAATCCTTGTGCACTAATGGTGTGACTTGTGCCTTTGGCTTGTACTTCTTCTCCTGAGCACGAATCCCTTGGACGCCAATGGCTATAACGTCTATAGCTCCTACCAAGACAAGACCACAGAACAAAGCTGCTCGTTGCATACGATACCTCCCTTCTCAGATGGATCAACAGGAGTGGGCCACAGGCGATACCTGCATCCGTAGTGGCGTCTAATTTTTCGCCAGCTTTCAGAGCAGATAGCTCTTGCCGTTACGCTCGGCCCAAAAGTGGTAACGACAATTTGCCGAACTTTCCTTCCTTCTCCAGCCAGATTCACAGCCGGAGGATACCATCTCCCTCGTTCTTTTGGCAGCCTACCGGTTGACCTCAACCGCAGTGCGGAGCCCAGCCCAGTAGAGCAACGTCGATTGTATGTCGTTGTTCGATGGCATCGTTCGTGGTCCCGGAAAGGGGTTGACCATAAGTACATAGAAGTCCACGTTCCTATCCATCATATTCACGTTGGTGAAGCCTGCCCTTGTGAGTGTTTCGGTTAATCCATTCTTTGGTTGTCCGAAATGCCGCGTAAACCTGAACACCACTCTGCCATCCAGTTTCAACACACGCCAGCTCTCTCTCAGCCTAACGGCATCGGGTCAGATTTGCATCGAGCTGATCATCAGGGCCTGATCTACCGTGGTATCCTCGAACGGGGAGCTCTCCGGAAGCTTACCGGAGCTCAACCCGCCCTGCTCTGATGGCCTGAGCGTTCCAAACCTTGGCTTGCTCCGACCATTCTTGGGAGAGCTCAACACCGGCAACCCAGCCCAATTGAATAGAATCGGCCAGAAATTGCATGGACACACCAAATTAAATCTTCAGCACTTTATTGTTCGACTGAACGTCGAGCAGATCGATGGCTCCTGAGCAATCTCTCCTGAAGCTTCCATAGCCTACTGCACAGTTACCCTTTCAATATCTCTTCGTGGCATTCTCCAGAGAAAACCAGCACGAAAAAAGGGATTCTTGCCCTACCGTGTGCTTTGTCTGCACTCTTGCTACGAGAGCTGGTTACTCTGGGTGGAAGGCACACACATTGGGGCCTTATCTCGAGGGACAACGGGGAGCAGAAGACCTGAAACGAGAGGAAGTGTGCACGACAGCTCTCCCCTTTGGCAAGAAAAAAAGTTAGAGTGCAGGAAGCCCTGCAGAGAGGGCTGTTTTCCTGTGGCACACAAGTCCTCACCAGCGAGTCGGGGATACTCAAGGGAAGAGAGCACTGCAGAGACTATCGACTGGATATGCTGGAGAACTCTGGATAGCCTCTCCGGATACATGCAGGAGGAGGAGAGTCGGTAGTTCTTATGAGTGTTGGGCAGAGATCGGGGTATACAGACATGCCACAGGGGCAAGCAGGAGAGAAGGAAAGTTATTGAACCAACTTACTCCAATCATTAGAGGGATCAAAACCGTTGAAATAAACATGAGAGGACCTGTTTTGGTATCCAGGAAAGGTCTTATAGAGAGCGCATTCTCCTCAGAGGAGATAGAGAAGAATAGCTATACTTCAATTATGCGATTCCAGATAAATCTTCTCACTACTGTCGTCATAGACAAACAATTCTGCATAGCGGCCCCAGTTGACAATGGTCTCCATCTGTCGTTCCGCTTCTGTCGGAGGAAATTCGAGTTCCAGGGCAGTTTGGATCACGTCTCGTTCGAGCTGATGCTCATTCGCCGCGTGTAACATAGCGAGAAGCCACTGAAAGAGAGGTAAACGGCGGATCCGCGAAGCAAAAATCTCTTTTCGAGCCAGAACACTCGCCTCGGCAAAGGTCTCACCGAGCGGAGTCAAGGTAATATCGCCTTGGGCAATGGTCGCAAATCCGAGCAATTCCGCTGCTTCGATCAGACGCAATAACTGATCCGAATCCACACCCAGTTCCTGGGCTAATTGGTAAATATCCGCATGGTTATTGGGAGTTTCATCTAGATGTTCTAGCAGGCCGGCGAGACGGTTGATGCCTACATGCGGTAAGGCACGAGTCCGACCTTGTTCCCCAGGAGCGGTTCCTAATTCGATATGCTCTGGTTGGGTTTGACCCGCTAAGGTGGAGTAAACCTGATCCACAACACTCAGGAAGGTTTGAGCTTTCCGTTGGCGCGGGTGCGGAAGATTGACCTGTACTTCAGCCATCAATCGTCCGGGGGCTTTGTCCATAATTACAATGCGATCAGCCATAAATACCGCCTCTTCAATATTATGCGTCACAAGCAGAATGGCTTTGGTGGGAATATGGCCACTGGTCCATAATTCGAGGAGTTCTCCACGAAGCGCCTCCGCACTGAGCACATCCAGGGCAGAAAAGGGCTCATCGAGACAGAGGAGTTCTGGTTCCACCGCCATGGCCCGGGCAAATCCTACCTTCTGGCGCATCCCCCCGGAGAGTTCACGAGGATAAGCCGTTTCAAATCCATCCAGCCCGACCTTATCTAATAACTCCATGGCGCGCTGGGTACGAAAAGGGAGAGGTACACCACGAGCTTTCAGGGCCACCTCCACATTCTGTTGTACGGTAAGCCAGGGGAAAAGGGCAAAGGTCTGAAAGACAATGGTAGCATGCGGATTGACTCCCAAGATAGGCTTGGCCCTGTACAAGACCTGGCCTTCGGTTGGTTGTTGAAGTCCGGTGATAATGCGCAATAGCGTACTCTTTCCACATCCCGAAGGACCAAGAATGGCCACAAACTCTTCTTCGTTGATCAGCAAACTGATATCCTGTACCGCCGGGAAACGGTGCTGACCACTGCTATACATCTGGGTGATGTGTCGGAGTTCCAACAGAGGGGTTTGCATTGTTTACTCCATACGATAGTGTTCTTCCGCGAGACGATAAAGCTGTCGCCAAACGAGGCGATTAATGAGCGTAACGGTTAGGATCATACTCAGGGTTGAAGCGAGGAGTAGTGGATAATCCCCTTTCGCTGTCGCTTCGGCAATCAGGGCTCCAATACCGGGAGTAGACAGCGTGTGGCCACCAAACTCAACGTATTCTGCAACGATACTCGCATTCCACGCTCCCCCACTCGCAGTGATAGCTCCGGTAATGATGAAGGGGAATAGGGCCGGGAGAATCAAGGTTCGCCACCTATCCCAGCGAGACAGTCTCAAGAGGGCAGCAGTATATTTCAAATCCTGAGGAATAGCCGCAGCCCCCGCAATCGTGTTGAATAGAAGATACCACTGAGTGCCCATAAGCATCAACAATACCGCCGCGAAGTTGAGACCACCCGGCAGCGTCAACAAGACAAGTAAAAATACTGGAAAGAGGGCGGTGGAAGGTATCGAGGCAGCGATTTGTACCAGCGGCTGCAACCATGCCGCCAGCCGGGCATTTGTCCCAATAGCAACGCCTACGGGTACAGTCCAGGCGACAGCGAGACCCAGAGCGGTCAGGACCCGAAGCAGGGTTGCTCCCAGCCCCCATCCTATTCTTTCCCATGCAGCGGGGGGCACTGTGATCAAGACTTGCCCGGCACGATATACTCCATATACCAATCCCGCTCCGATCAGCATCCCGATAAGATAAGCACTCCACACCCGAAGGAGACTGGTCTGAACCGGTTTCTCGGTTACCGGAAAGTACCGGAGGAGCATCCTATCCAAACTTTCGAGAGCAGGACGTATTATCTTTCGCTGGAACCAGGTGGTGAGGTAGGCGCTGCGCAACGCCTCATAAAACCAGGAGGTCGGAGAGCGCTCACTCTCCACCATCTCTACTTTGAACCGTTCTCCCCAGGCCAGAAGAGGTCGCCATACAAACTGATCCAGAAGCACGATCACCACAATTAATGTCCCAACTCCCCAGGCAATGGCCTGCAGATCCTCCTGGTTGGCCGCCTCTTGCAGATAGGCTCCTAACCCGGGAAGACGAAAATCCCGTTCGCCCACTGTAAAGATTTCGGCCGCCATTAAGAAAAACCATCCACCGGCCCAGCTCATCATACTGTTCCAGATCAGACTGAGCGCGGCAAAGGGAAGAGCGATTACACGAAAATGCAACCAGCCATTAAATTGGAAAATGGTACTCGCTTCGCCTAACTCTTTGGGAATGGTGGTCAGGGATTGATACCAGGCAAAGGTCAGATTCCAGACCTGACTGGTAAAGATCAGCACAATCGAGGCGATTTCAGCGGCAATATGCTGAGGAAGTATGGCACTAAGGCTTAAGAGCACGACTGGTAAAAAGGAGAGGATGGGCACACTCTGCAACACATCGAGCAAGGGAAGGAGGAGCGGCTCTGCCCAGCGATTATACGCGGCTAGATATCCATAGATCAAGGTGAAGAGAAGCGAGAGCAGGTAAGCAGCCCCCATCCGCCCCAAAGACCGTGCTACATACCAGGGTAAAACCGCTGGAGAGAGCGAAATGGTCGGTCCAGTAATGACAGGGGGGGCATCCAAGGCCAAATGAACTCCCACGTAGAGGAGAGCAGCGATACTGAGCAAGACTATCCCGTCTCCCCAGGTCACCAAAGGACGCTGGGTGAACAGGTCCATTTTAAAGAGAGGAGGAGCGAAGCGCATAGATGAACCTACCTATCTTACTGGTTAGCCAGAGAATCTTCGGTCGACCGTAAAATCACGAGCCCTTCTTTACGCAGAGAGAGTCGCAGCTCTGCACCCGGTATCAGACGAAGGGGAGTATAGGTATAGAGAGGAAAACGGACTTCCAGCTTGTACCCATTACAGAGAACAACTTGTAACTTCTGAAAGCTGGAATGGCGATAACTGTCTACAATGGTACCGGTGACCTGATTGTGCCGTACAGCACGTATCAGCGGACGATCAGGATAGAGGACTTTGATATCCTCCGGTCGAATATAGGCCGTAACCTTCTCTCCGGCTGATAACAGAAGGGGTGGAGCTTCGAGGTGGAGACCATCCCAGTCCAACAGGAGCCCCTCCGTCGTACTCTCCACCACTCGGGCACGAAACAGATTCCGAATCCCCATAATCTCTGCGGTCTGGTGATTTGCGGGATACTGAAGTACCTGATCAAGAGGACCAACCTGCTCGACCTTGCCTTCCTGGATAATGGCTAATCTATGCCCTACCATAAAGGCATCCTCCAGATGATGGGTCACATAGATCACGACGAGGTCAAACTCTTCCTGTAAACTCCGTAATTCTTTTTGTAACCGCTCGCGTAAAGCCACATCAAGGGCGGCAAAAGGCTCGTCCAGGAGTAAAACTTTCGGTTGCACAGCCAGAGCTCGAGCGATGGCCACCCGTTGCTGCTGTCCACCAGACAGTTCATGGGGATAATAGTGGGCTCGATGAGAGAGATGCATCCGTTCCAGGAGCAGCAAGGCTTGCTGGTGGGCGTTTCGTTGTCTCCATAGCGCGTAAGCGACATTTTCGAGGGCGGTCAGATGGGGAAAGAGGGCATACTGCTGAAAGACATACCCAATACGGCGCTTCCGTGCCGGAACACAAATGGTAGGAGCCGAAGGATGTTTTTGGAAAAACGGTTCTCCATCCAGCGTAATTTCTCCACTATCTGGAGTCATGAGACCCGCAATAGCGTTGAGCGTTTGGGTCTTGCCTGCTCCCGAAGGGCCAAACAACACCAGTACCTCTGTTCCTACCTCCAGATGTACCCGAAGCTGAAAGGTAGCGAGCCGTTTCTCAATATTGACCACAAGGCGGGTTGGAGTCATACTCCTTCCTCCGGGCTACGCTCTGCTTTGCGTCTTGTAGCCAGTGGTTGCTTGGTATATTCCATGTGACGTACCCACCAGAGACTCAGAAAAGCAACCACGGTCATCAAGAGGACCATCTGGTTGGCCAGAGCATATTGACGGTTCTGGACAGCATCATAAATAGCCATGGGAAGGGTCTGCGTACGACCAGGGATACTCCCAGCCACCATGAGAGTTGCTCCAAATTCTCCCAACGCCCTTGCCGCTCCGAGCACCAGACCGGCCAGAATACCTCGTCGAGCTAAGGGGAGCGTAACACGACACAACACACCCACCTCCGAAGATCCCAAAGTGCGGGCAGCATTTTCCAGGGCCGGGTCTACACTGGCAATAGCAGCCCGAGCTGCCTGCACCATCAGAGGGAGCCCTACGACCGTCGAGGCCACTACCGCCGCTTTCCAGGTAAAGAGCACCTGGATCCCAAACCATTCTACCAGGGGACTCCCTCGTCCCAAAGCGAGGAGGAGATAATAGCCTACTACACTGGGTGGGAGCACCAATGGAAGATGGATTACCGTCTCCAGGATCATTTGACCGGGGAAGCTCTTGCGCACCAGGAGCAACGCTAGCAGGAGGCCAAGAAGCAGAATCAAGACCGTAGCTACTGCCGCCACTTGCAGGGAGAGAAGGACAGGGGACCAGTTCCAGGTCATTGCAGGGGTTCCTCATCCGGTAAGACAAAGCCATATTTGCGCATAATGGGTCGGCCTATGGGCCCGTTGATAAACGCGGCAAACTGCCGGGCTTCTCTTTCATGTTTTGTCCCTTTGATGACGGCAAGTGTCTGATCAATAGGGTGATGCAATTCCTTGGGGATCAGCTCCCATTTTCCTTTTACCTGTATACTGAGGGAGAGCGCGACGATAGCTACATCCACATTCCCCGTTTCTGCATACTGGAGAGTCTGTCGGACATTCTCCCCCAGCACTAACTTGGGCTGGAGTACCTCCCAAACACCGGCGGATTGGAGGGCCTCACGCGCAGCCATACCATAGGGGGCATGGAGGGGATTGGCGATGGCAACCCGCTTCACCTCAGGACGAGTCAACTCTTCGATGCGTGTAATGTGCAGGGGGCTGTCTGTTCTCGTCCATAATGTGATCCGACCACGCCCATAGAGGGCTTTGGTATCAGGGATGATCAACCCGAGCTGTTCCAGCTCTTCGATAAAGGATATATTGGCGGCGGCAAAGAGGTCTACCGGTGCTCCATACTCGATCTGTTGGGTCAGTTGGCCGGTAGAGCCAAAATTGAAGGTGATCTGTATGTCGGTTTCCTCCTGAAAGAGTCTCCCCAATTCCTGGAAGGCAAAGAAGAGATCCGCCGCCGCTGAAACGGTCAGCCTTACCGGAGATGAAGGGTTGGCCTGAGCAGAATATGGAGCCATGGAGAGCCATGCCACAATACATAGCCAGAGTAAGAAAGGAATACCACGAACGAAAAATTTCTCCATGAAAGTTGTCTCCTTTAAATAACCTGTCTTAGCACACACCGTCACAGGTCGAGAATCATGTTCAAATTGAGGAAGTATTCAACTAAAATCTACCTTCCGCTCTCTCGAGTTTCACCACCATAGCCACTATAATTGTTTACAGATAACATAGCAAGTTTACAGCCAACATAGCAAGGATATTTGACACGCTTATAGCGGCCTTGAGGTTCAAATAGGCTTTTCTCCTTTCCCTTTTCTTATATTATGATTATATTATGATTAAAAAATACCTTCTCCTCTTGACAGAGTCTCTGGGAATCTCTATATTTAATACAGCTTGTTACAAAAAAGTATCCAAAATTGTTCAATCTTTAGCTAAAGGTAGGGTGGGCTCTGCCCACCAACACAGCCAGGGGTATTCTTGGTGGGCACAGCCCACCCTACATTTTTATGGCGGTGAAGAGTGCAAGAAATTTAGTCATAGTTACTTAAATACGTCCGTTCAGAGATTACCGATATTATATCAAGTGGTGATGGGGTTCACCAGAACCACTGTGCTCGACACAGTTGATAACCCCTACTGAGGCCTGGCCTTGGATAGGGGTTTTTTATACCCCTCTCCAGAGGCGGCTGGAGAGGGGTATTTTTTTTGAGCCAATGTTGTTGTAAAGAAGGAAAAGAACGGTGAAGATCTTGAGTCCAAACCCTATCGACAAGACCGGAGGGAAGGAGAAGAAACGTCGATTGGTGTTGAGTGGGGTAATTTTGTTCGCCTTCTGTTTGCTGATCGTGAGCCTGAACATTTCCCCTTCCCCTCAGTCTGGCCGTCAACCTGCACCGATTCGGCTCATCCCAGCTCTTCCGTTACCGCTCTACGGAGTGCTCTTTCTGTTGATGCTAGGGAGCGTCATCGTTCTCCTCATACTCTTGCTGCAGGGAACCCGCTGGCGGAAGAAACAAGACGAGGAGTTTCAACTCTATCAGGAGCCACGCAAACCGTCTCCCGCTCTCCTCATGCTGGCTCTCCTGTGCCTTCTTCTCCCTCTGGGGATCTTCTACTATCTCTCGCAATATCAGTATGCCTCTCCACGCTTTTCCGCTCTTCCTTTCTCAACGACCCCCAAAGGCTCTCCAGAACCACAGTCACCTTTTTCGCCTGCCCCTCTCCCGCCCGAGGAGACTCCCATAGAAACCGCTTTTCCGCTATTGAGCCTCATCCTGTTTGGACTTGCTGTTCTTCTGGTGGGTTCTCTGGCTTTTCTGGGGCTGTGGGTATGGCTAGGAGAGGTGCTCTGGCGCTGGCGTTATGGCCAGATTGACCGCACTATGCTGCAGGAACTTATGGAGGCTATGACTCTGGGTATCGAGGACCTGGTGAGCGAACCAGACCCCCGTCGCGCCGTGATTGCCTGTTACCAGCGCCTGGAACAGATGCTTCGACAACAAGGACTGCCTCGACGTGTCTATCAGACTCCAGGAGAATATATGCGCATCGTGCTCCGCCATTTCTCGCTTCCGACTGCTCCGTGTACGCAACTCACTCGACTGTTCGAACGGGCCCGTTTTAGCCAGCATACCCTCGATACCACAGATAAGGCGCAAGCAATTACTGCACTTACCACCATCAGAGCATCTCTCCATACCTCAAAGGAGCAACTATGACTCAACAAACCGACCGCTGGTGGCTGTCCCCACTTCTCAGTCTCTGTATACTGGCTTTGATCACGGTTCCTCTCAGTAGTTTGTTGTATGCTCTCATCCCGGTCTCTTATAGCCATATAGTACTGAGGGGAACGGTAGCCTTTTGGTTGATAGTGCTGTGGGGTATATTCGTGCATTCCCTGCGAAACTGGGTGCAACTCCATCCCTCTTCCCTCTTTCCATATACCACTCATTCGGTTCCACCGGTGGAAATCGATCGGGCTTTTGTCACCTTGCGAAAAGAGCTTCTCTCCGCGCTCAAAAGTGCCCGCTACTTCCACAATGTCTTGCGACTGCGTATGTTTGCTCTCTTAGTGAAGAAGCCCCCGGAAACATTTCGTCTCTGGTCCCGCGAGGTGTTACCACCCTTTCTTTCCAATGAAGAAGCGGAGTGGCTCAATCTTATCCCAAAGGAAGCACTTCGCCATCGTTGGCATCGTGGCCCGTCATTAGAACAGATCGAGCGACTTTGCAAGCAGTTGGAGGAACGTCTATGACCCTGCCAGAAGTGATGAGGTATGCCCAGCGTGTACTCCAGACACTCAACACCGTGATTGTAGGAAAAGAGCCTGTACTCCGCCAGCTCCTCGTCGGGATTCTGGCCGATGGGCACATCCTGATCGAAGATGTGCCAGGAGTAGCCAAGACTCTCATTGTGCGGCTCTTGGCCCAGGTGATGCACTTGCAGTTTCAACGGATTCAGTTTACTCCAGATCTGTTGCCGGGCGATGTGGCCGGAGGATTTATTTTTAACCAGAAGACTACCGTTTTTGAGTTTCGATCCGGCCCGCTCTTTACCAATCTTCTGCTTGCCGATGAAATCAATCGTGCCACTCCCAAGACACAGGCTGCACTCCTGGAAGCGATGCAGGAGTATCAGGTCACGATTGAGGGGAAACGTTTTCCACTCGAACTCCCCTTTCTGGTATTCGCGACCCAGAATCCAATCGAATTTGAGGGGACCTATCCCTTGCCCGAAGCGCAACTCGACCGTTTTCTCATGCGTCTGAGCATCGGGTATCCTTCCCGCACCGAAGAGCGGGACCTGCTCCAGCGCCGACAGGAACGCCGGCAGGATGTAGTCCAGCTTGCTCCGTTGATCGAGAAGGAAACGTTGCTCGCTATGCAACGTGCGATGGAAGAAGTCTATGTCAGTCTGGAAATCGAGCAGTATATTGCGGATCTGGTGTGGGAAACACGGACAGACAATGGTATTCAGATTGGAGCCTCTCCGCGGGGTTCTCTCGCCCTGTTTAAGCTCGCCCGTGCCCACGCTGCTTTAGAAGGTCGAGATTTTGTGACCCCTGACGACGTGAAAGCGATGGCGGTGCCCGCCTTAGCGCATCGGATTGTGCTCCAACCTGAACTCTGGGCCAGACAGATCGAGGAAGCTTCGCTCATTGAGGCCATTCTGCAACGGGTACCTACCCCCAAAACGGAGCTGTAAATCATGCATATGGTGGTATCTCCGCACACCTACTGGTATGGAGTATTGGGAGGAGGTGCTCTGGTTGCCGGAGTAGTGCTGCAGCGAGTGGAACTGGTGCTGGTAGCCGTTCCCTTTCTGCTTTCCCTCCTCTGGTTTGCCGGGCGAGATTCTCCACCCATATATCGTATTACCTATCAATGTGATGCAAGACGGGTCTTTGAAGGAGATACCTTGACCACTACACTTACTCTGCAGGCTGTGACCGCGCTCCCACTCGTAGAAATCGTCGATCTGCTTCCGAATCAGATACATCTTCGGCGAGGCACCAACCATGTGATGCTCTCACTGGAAGCTGGTGAGGAGGTGACGCTGACCACTACGTTGACCAGTTTCCGTCGTGGAGATCTGTTGCTGGGGCGGCTACGGATACGGGTGCTAAATCCTTCAGGAATGTTCTGGTATGAAGCGGAAGAGGAGAAAGCACACCATTGCCGAGTGTACCCGTCGATCCGCCTGCTCCGCCGGACCCTTCTCCCTATCCACACCCAGGTCTATATCGGGAACTATGTCTCGCGGAGGGTCGGGGAGGGGATTGAATTTGGATCGATACGACCTTATGTCCCTGGAGATTCAATCCGTCGGATTCACTGGCGGCTCTCCGCCAAGTGGCAAGCCCTCTACGTCCGGGAAGCACAACAGGAGCGGAATACTGATGTTGTGCTGCTCCTGGACTGTCTCCGTAACCTGGGCAGTGTGGAGGATAACACGCTCGATCACACCATTAGAGCAGCAGCGTCCCTCACGGCCTCTTTTCTCCGTCACAAGGATCGCGTGGGTCTCATCAGCTATGGAGGTACGTTTAGTTGGGTTCGACCGGAGATGGGATTACGGCAGTTGTACCGGATCCTTGATCACCTCGTAGCCATCAGTGTACGCTGGAGTTATGTCTCCAAAGATATTACCCGTGTTCCGCACAGGATCTTGCCACCCCAGGCGTTGGTCATTGCGCTCACTCCGCTGCTCGATGCCCGTTTTATCGTCACCTTAAACGATCTGTTAGCCCGGGGATTCGACCTCACCACTCTCTATCTTTCTCCGGTCACAGTTGTACAGCGTGTCCTCCCTGATACTCGAGTGAACAGCATCGCCTGCCGACTCTGGGAACTGGAGCAGAAAGTAAAATTGTATCATCTGCGGACGCTGGGCATGCGGATCGTACGCTGGGATGGTGAACAACCGCTAGATATCTGTTTCGCCCCGCGCCGAGAGCGGCGGAGAGAAAGGAAGAGGGGAAGATGATCGGTGGGGGCGCCTGGATACTGTTGCTGAGTCTGGTGGGGTATCTGGGGTGGAACTGGCCGATATCCCTTCTGATCGGTGGAGGAATATTAAGCCTCTTCTGTGCGACTCTCGGATTAGTATTCCGTCGCTATGGCTGGTGGATAGCAGCCGCTGGGATTGTGCTCATCCTCTATACTGTTCTGCTCTTAGGAAGACGACCTTTCCTGGAACCCGGTGAGGTCTTGTTTGTCGGGGTGTTCCTCTGGCTCTGTCTGGAATTGGCTGGAGTCTGGTGTGACCTGCCGACTGACCGGTTCACCCCGAGTGCCTTCTGGTCTCTGATTCACTCGCTCGGATGGCGAATGCTGCTCACCATGAGTGTCATGAGTGGATTCTTGCTCGTAGCCTGGGGGAGTCCAGGGATGTGGGAAGGAGGGCTGTGGGTATTCCTGTTGCGCATACTTAGTGGATTGATTATCCTGGCCGGGACCTGCGCTCTGCTCTACTCAAAACGCTTCCCCTGATTATTACCTCTGTATCCATTGTCAGAAATTGAAGAGAGAGCGTAACCGTGTTATGTTGAGTCTGCTATGTCCTTTTTTCTCTTGACATGAAAGAGACAATATTGTACTTTAACAGTAGAGACGTTATAATGAGGTTAGATTCGGGAAGAAGTAGAAATCCCGAGTGGTGATGGAGTCCACCGAAGAACCACCCCCAAGGGTTGATGACTCCTGCCAAGGTAAATAATACCTGGTGGGAGTGGTCAGCGGTATATACTCCAGAGAAAACTCCTACCAGGAGAAAAACAGGTAGGAGTTTTTTTATGGGCCATATAAGGCAAGATCCAAATGGTTCAGCGTTGTCCATTCATATCTCGTCTCATGACAGTTACCATCCCAAGGAGTTTCTAAACAGAAAGGCCGAAGAGCTGGCTGTATTCCCGGCACTGATTGCTATCTCTGGTCTCTGGGCAAATCCCCAACCCTATAAAGCGCCATTCAACTCCCTCTTTCAGTACGACGCCATTTTGGTCCTCGTGTTGATGAAGCCGCTCATAGCTAAAGGAAAATGGAGAGTAAAACCATCAATAGTAAGCTTGCCCTGAGGGTACAAGCCAAGAAGAGGGATATCTATGGAGAAGAGAATCATCTTTAATATAATCCAGGTCCTCGTAGTGATGGCCTTCGCGCCGCTGGTGATCGGCGTGCTGAACCGCCTCAAAGAAAATGTCCAGTCTAAGCGAGGCCCCAGCATCTTCCAGCCGTACCGAGACATCTGGAAGCTCTTCCACAAAGACGAGGTGGTTTCGGAGCAGAGTTCCTGGATCTTTCGAGTCACACCCTACGTGGTCTTCGTTACTCCGATCTTTGTGACGCTACTCATTCCGGTCCTCACCGGATACCCGCTCTTCTTCGCCTTCATGGGGGACATGCTGGGGGGCGGATTCATTCTAGCACTGGGTGGTTTCTTTGCGACTCTCGCTGCGGTCGATACCGGTAATCCTTATGGTCCGATGGGAGCAAGCCGAACCCGGATGGTCGGTTTTCTCGCCGAACCGGTCTTTATGATTGTGTTCTTCACCGTTTCCTTTGTGGCGGGTTCAACCATCCCCTATATCGTCCAGAAACATTGGGTTACACCGTTAGCAAACTTCTTCGAGCCGTCCCATGTGCTTCTGATGCTCGCGTTCCTTATGCTTATCCTCGCAGAGGCTGGACGTATCCCTGTGGATAATCCCTCTGGACACTTTGAGTTGGCAATGATCGACGAGTCAAAAGGGCTAGAGTATTCCGGCTGCGGCGCAGCATTGATGAAGTGGGGTGGGAGTATGAAGTTCTTTGTCCTGCTATGCATCTATCTCAATGTACTGGTGACACCATGGGGCCTAGCACAGGGTGAGGCGTTCTGGGAAGTCCTGGCGGCGGTACCCTTTATTTTAGCGAAGGTATTCATTCTTGTCCTCGTGCTCGTAGCTATCGAGTCGTCACTTGCCAAGTTGCGGTTGTTCCGCATCACCGAATTCCTTGGCGCGGCTTTTGTCACCGCGGTGGTCGCTATGCTCACCCGATTTTTTGAGATATAGGAGAAAAGGCTATGTCAGACTACAATATGACTCTGTCAGTGCTCACCAAGCTGAATGCGCTGATGGGAGGCCTGTTCCTCCTCACCACCTTCGGACTGGTGGCGACACGTCAGATGCTCGCCTGCTTAAAGCTATTTGTCCTCCAGTCCATTTTCCTGGCCGCATCGGCACTCGTCCTAGGCTACCAATACACCTCAATCCATCTGTTTGCCATAGCCGGAATCACGCTTGCGATCAAGGCGTCTTTGATCCCCTGGCTTCTGCGCCGCATTGTCAGCCAGGAAGTCTACACACGTCGCGAAATCTCTCAGGTGTTGAATATCCCTACCTCGCTCCTCATTGCAGTCGCCCTGACCCTTTTTGCCTCTTTTATAGCGAGTCCTCTTCTCGTCTCGGCCAATGGCCCCTTCACACGTGTTAATCTCCCTACAGGGATGGCCGGGCTCTTCCTTGGCGCCTATACGGTCACGGTCCGGCGAGAAGCGGTACCCCAAGTGATCGGGATTCTGGCCATGGAAAACGGAACGTTTTTTGCTGGGGTATCCATCGCCCCAGGTCTACCCTTTATTGCCGAGCTAGCCGCCGCCTTTGATTTATTAATTATTGCGCTTGCCATGGGCCTTCTGACCAGAAGGATCCAAGAACACATTGGCACTACGACCGTTGGCGAACTGACCATTTTACGGGAGGAATAGATACCTATGGAGCTGATTTACATCCTGAGCATACCCTTACTGACCGCTGGTCTCTCTCTAATCCCCTTTGGAAAGAAGTTTGCTGCAGGATCTATGCTACTGGGCACTGCTACTATCTTCCTCTTAGCCCAGCAGATAGCATTCGAGACAGTAGAGGGGGGGAAGGTGCTTACACTTGGTAACTGGCTTTCCTGTGATAGTTTTAGTGCGCTGGTACTTCTTCTGGTAGCGTTTGTGGGGCTGACCGCCGCTCTCTTCTCTTGGGGATATATGGAGAAAATCATCGAGGCAAAAAATCTCTGGAAAGTGCGTCACTACTATACCCACTATAGTTTCTTCTTGCTCTCCATGCTAGCGGTTCCTCTCCTCTCTCACCTTGCGCTCGTCTGGATCGCTATTGAATTGACTACCCTTTTATCGGTCTTCCTGGTGAGCTTTGAAAATACTCCGGAGGCTCTGGAAGCAGCCTGGAAGTATATAGTGCTGACCTCCACCGGGGCTGCATTTGCTCTGTTTGGCATTTTATTGCTCTATTGGGGGATGAGTGTTTCTGGAGAAGAACTATTTACCTGGTCTGGGCTGTTGGTTGCTTCACCGAAAATGTCACCCATACTCCTCCACACCGCTTTCTTGTTCATCCTGATTGGTTTCGGTGCTAAGGTAGGGTTGGTGCCTCTCCATACCTGGCTCCCTGACGCCCATAGCCAGGCTCCTTCCTCGGTCTGCTCGCTTCTCTCCGGTGTGGAGACCACCACTGTGCTCTACGCCATTTTGCGGCTCCTCCCCATTATGGAAGCCTCTCCTACCCTGAAGGTTGAAATATGGTTTGTTTTCTTTGGTTTACTCTCCGTCGGTGTAGCGGCCTTTTTGCTGGTACAAGTCAAGGATTACAAGCGTCTCTTTGCCTTCTCTACGGTTGAACACATGGGTATTATCTTGGTTGCTGCTGGTTTAGGGAGCTCTGCAGCGCACTTTGGGGCTATGTACCAGATCATGAGCCATGCCCTCACCAAATCCTTCTGTTTCTTCGCAGCCGGAGCCACCCTTCTGGTCGTGGAAACGCGAGACATCTCGGCGGTTCGCGGACTCATCCGGGAGTCACCGATCGCCGGAGTCTCCTTACTCCTGGGCGGGTTGGCCATCGCTGGCGCTCCGCCGTTTGCCGTATTCTTGAGCGAATTCTCCATCTTCAAGGCTGGGCTCGCCAATGGTCAATACCTCATCTCTGGCCTTCTGGCTTTTTTTATCGTGCTCGCGTTCTGTGGCATTATGTTTCACATCAATGGCATGGTCTTTGGAAGACCACCAAAATTTTTGGGAAAAGGAACTCTACCGATCACCTGCGTGATGACGTTGGTTGTGGCGGCGATTCCTATTATAGTGTTTGGCCTCTCTCTCCCGACGTCGCTTTACGAGTTCCTGCGTCTTGCAACCACTGCTCTAGGGAGGTAAGCAGACATGAAACTTCTCGAGAACAACAGGTTACATTTAGCAGAACTCTCAAACACCATGACATCCCGCTGGCCTGGGATGGTTAAGACCAGTCTGGACCCAGAACGGTTACTCTGCGGCGTGGAATGCGACATCAGGGCGCTGCCGGATGTTTGTGGATGGCTTTTTTCTCAACTGGAATATAGCTTTGCCAGCCTCGTGGTGGAAGAAACCCTTGAGCACTGGCTCCTCCGGTATATCTTTTATGGTAACCAGGAGAGTGGGCAAATGCACCTCCTGGTCCGATTGCCCCTCTCTGAGACGACCGTTCCTAGCATCAGTCCGGCAGTACATGCGGCTGATTGGCAGGAACGTGAGGCTGAGGATCTCTTTGGCCTAGTCTTTGAAGGACACCCACGACTTGGCGATTTTGTCCTCCATGAAGAATGGCCGGAGGGTGTGAATCCGATGCGGCGCAACTTTGATGCGGCAAAACCTTTTGTCCATCGTCAGGTAGACCCGGCGTGGCAGCCGCTAAGGATTGTACAAGCTCCGGGCGCCTTTCTGATGCCAATCGGTCCGGTGTATTCTGATTTCGCTGAATCTGCGCATTTCCTCCTGGAGACAGTAGGGGAGGACGTCATCCGCACCATCCCCCGTTTCTTCTATAAATACCGGGGGGTCGAAAAGATTGCCGAGGGATGCTCCGTTGAACACGTCCTGCTCTTAGTGGAGCGCTTCTCGGGTACTTCGGCGTTTGCCCACTCGCTCGCCTTTTGTCAAGCGGTGGAAACAATTTGTCGGGTTGAAGTGCCCGCACGGGCGAAAGCCCTGCGTGTGCTTTTGGCCGAGTTGGAGCGTGTACGCCATCATATTACTGCAATCACTGGCATCTGCAATTCCACAGCCCTGGCCGTGGCCACCAGCCAGGCGAGCATTCTCGAAGAGGAATTCCTCCGCCTCTCCGGTGCATTCACCGGGCATCGCTACCTGTTCGGCCTAAACATACCGGGTGGCTTATCTATGGACTTCAGCAACGAGGCCTGCCAGAAACTCACCGAAACCGTACACGCTCTCCTGGAGAGGTTATATGTCCTCTGGGAGATGCTTCGTCTCTCCGGCAGCTTTCTCGATCGGCTGGAGGAAGTCGGGGTCGTTTCCAGAACACATGCCCTCTCTTACGGGCTGGTTGGCCCCATTGCGCGGGCTTCGGGCGTTGCGCGGGATCTGCGCCAGGTGCTCCCCTATGCTGGATATGAGACCGTAGATTTTACCGTGCCATGCGAGCAAGAGGGGGATGGCTATGCCCGGCTCCGGATACTCTTTCGGGAAGCAGAGCAGTCGGCACACGTCATGAGCCAAATAGCTACAACTCTTCCATCGGGGCCTGTCCTCTCCCCACCCTTTGCAGTGACTTCTGGATCGGCCCTCGGGTGGGTGGAGGCTCCGCGCGGTGCGGCTTTTCACTGGGTACGTATCGGAGAGGACGGCCTGGTTGCACGTTATCGGCTGACTACACCCTCCTTCACGAACTGGCACGGATTTCATCTGGCAGCGGAGGATTTTGCTTTTCAGGACTTTCCGATCATTATGGCTACCTTCGGACTCTCAAACGCGGAGTGTGATCGATAGGGAAAAAGGAGACGGTATGACCAGATGGGTATTCAAAGGATTGCGAACCGGCATCAAGACGACCAGGTACCCGGCACAGGAAGAGACGACTCCCGGTGTCTCGCCGGGGTTACCATGGGGAGTGCAAAACGTAGGAGACGAAGCTCAGTCGGTAGTCTCACGCTGCCCGACTGCGGCAATCAGCCAGGTAGATAGCCAAGTCTCTGTGGACTACCGGCGTTGTATTCACTGCTTCCGTTGCTCGCGTGCTACAGAGAATCCTCTCCCCTGGCAGCGGGGGTATGAATGGGCAGCAATCCAGGATAGGACACCTAAGTTGGGAAAAGCCTTTGGTCGGTCTCTGCATATCCTGGTTGTGGATGCTGGCAACTGTGGGGCCTGTCTGAGCGAGACTCAGCAGATAAACAACCCCTACTACAACATCCATCGTCTAGGCTTTTTCATCACTCCCACGCCACGGAACGCGGATATCCTGTTGGTTATGGGGCCGGTCACTGATCACATGAAACGGCCGCTTCAGAAAGCCTACGAGGCCATGCCCACGCCCAAACGGGTGGTGGCAATCGGTGCCTGTGCCCTTTCCGGCGGTATCTTCGGGCCAAGCTTCGCTTGTGCAGCGGGTGTCTCAGAGGTCATCCCGGTGGATGTTCTGGTACCCGGATGCCCACCACCACCGCTTGCCATCATACACGGGCTTCTGGTGGCAGTGGACCGGAAGCCTTTCGGTTCACTTATTTCCTCTGAATCCTCTACTGGGAGGGAAACGACATGAGCGAACCAGGTACGCTTTTCATGCTGTTTCTGGTACTCTGCGGCGTCGGTGTGATTCTAGCCGCTATACTCTCTGACCGGCGGAATCCGTTAGCTTTGGCCTGGGTAGCCTCCTTGGCCGCCGGTGTCATCGTGTTCGCCAGTGGAGATGTCCTGCTCTCTGGTCGAGCGTTCCAGGCTGCACTCTGGACGTTGCCATCTTTGGGTACACTAACCTTCCGGATGGACCGGCTTTCGGCCCTGTTTGTGTTTATCACTGGGGTGGTATTTTTGCCAACTTCGATCTTCTCAGCCGGGTATATGCAGAAAAGGTACTTGGGCCACTACAGTCTGAAGTCGTTCAGTATCTTCTATCATCTGCTCTTTGCCTCCATTGTTCTACTGCTGATGGCCGCCGATGTGGTCTCTTTTCTACTGACCTGGGAGACCATGTCAATCTTCAGCTATTTGCTCGTCAACTATGAGCACGAGCGTGAAGAGCATACCCGTTCAGGCTTCTTGATGCTGGCCATGAGCGAGGCAGGGACGCTGGCGGCAGCCCTGGCCTTCCTCCTCTTGTCTGGGGTATCAGGAAGCCTGGATTTTGCCTCATTACGGTCTGCCGCAGGTCAGCTTGGCGAAGGGGCCCGTTGGGCAGTCTTTCTCCTCTCCTTCTTTGGTTTTGGAGTCAAAGCTGGTCTGGTACCGGTTAACATGTGGTTGCCTCAAGCCTACACGGCTGCTCCTGAAAATTTTGTACCGGTCCTTGCCGGAGCCACCCTGAATCTTGGTCTCTATGGTATCGTGCGGGTGAATGCTGACCTGCTCCCGATTCCCCTGATCAACCAGGGATTGCTCGTGCTGGTCGTGGGAAGCCTCTCTGCGCTGGTAGGCATTCTCTATGCCACCACCGAAAACGACTTAAAGAAGATGCTGGCGCACAGTTCCATAGAAAACGCCGGCATCATCACCGCTGGATTGGGGGCAGGGTTTATCTTTATGGCTTCCGGTCATCTCGTCCTGTCCGGCATCGCTTACATTGCAGCGCTCTATCATATGCTGAATCACTCGCTCTATAAGTCTCTCCTTTTTCTGGGAGCCGGAGCCGTGGATGCTGGCGTGGGTGGCCGAGATATGGATCGCCTGGGCGGATTGATCCAGCGGATGCCCTGGACAGCATTATTCTTTCTCGTGGGGGCACTCTCCATTGCTGCTCTTCCCCCTTTCAATGGCTTTGTAAGTGAATGGTTGACCCTGCAGAGCCTGCTACAAAGTGCGGTGCTCCGCTCCACCACTGTCAAGATCGTATTTGCGCTCTGTGGAGCGGTACTGGCCCTCACCGTGGCTCTGGCGGTTACCTGTTTTGTCAAGGCTTTTGCGATGAGTTTTTTAGGAGTGTCCAGATCCAGGGAAGCGCGTGCGGCGAGAGAAGTGCAGCGCTCGATGATCTTCCCGATGGGGATACTGGCCGTTTTATGTCTGCTATTCGGCATTCTTCCAACCTATGTTGTTCCAGTGTTGGACCATGCTGTCACTCCCCTGACCCAGGAGAGTGTGGTTGATGAGTTGGTGCCGCCATTCTTCACCGTAGAGAAAGAAGACCCCAAATTCGGCGAAGCCTTTGTCTCCGAGTTCCACGATCTTGGAGCCCAGACTGGCCGTGGTCTCCTTCCCGGTCGTGGGTTGGTGATCCTGCACCGGGGCTCAGAGCGCAATCCGGTGGTCTTTGCCCTGTCCACTTCCTATACTTTTATCGTATTGTTCTTGCTACTGAGTGGAACCTTTGTAGTGGTGCGGCTACTCACCCGCTCCCGTTCGGTAACAAGACAACCGATCTGGGATGGCGGGCTTCGCCTGCTCCACCCGGAGATGACCTATACTGCCACCGGATTCTCGAACCCCGTACGGGTGATCTTTGACGCCATCTTCCGCCCTTCGACTGTAGAAGACACCAAGGAGACAGTCGCGGAGCATTTTCGGACGGCAATAAAGAGTGAGCGAGAAGAAGTGCATATTGTGGATCGGTCGGTCTTTCGGCCAATCGTGGCTGTAACGCGATCAGTGGCCGTGTTCTTCAGGCGGATGCATGCGGGAAGTGTCAATGTGTACGCGGCGTACATTCTTGTGACCATGGTGTTGCTCTTACTCATAAAGCGATTCCTCTAGGAGAGCTAAACGATGACTACTAAACCCACTATATATGCTAGACACTGGTTGAACCGCAACGTCTTTGCCTTTGGTCTGACCAGTTTCTTCAGCGATTTCTGTCATGAAATGGCCACGGCTGTGCTTCCGCAATTTATGCAGGCGATTGGTGCTTCTGCGGCTGCCCTGGGTTTCATCGAGGGGGTGGCGGATGCCCTCTCCAGCTTCGTCAAACTCGGGGCCGGGTATCAGAGCGATCGGATTGGCCATCGTAAAACGTGGTCTGTGTTCGGCTATACACTCACTGCAGTATCGAAGGCCGTTTTTGCCTTTGCCTTTGCCTGGCCACTCATTCTGCTGGGACGAGTCGTGGGCTGGTTGGGGCGAGGCATCCGCGGTCCTCTCCGCGATGCAATGCTGGCTGACTCCGTGGCGCCGGAAGATCGAGGGAAAGCCTTCGGATTTCACCGGGCGGGAGATACCGCCGGCGCCGTGGTCGGTCCGCTGGCCGCCTTTGGGTTATTGAGCCTGCTTAACCATCCGGGTATCGGCGTATCCCTTGAACGGTGGATGCCATCGCTTGTGAGCGTATCCGGATGGCCATTCCGCATCATTTTCCTCCTGACCCTGATACCGGGTCTGTTGTCCGTGGCATCGATGGCATGGCTCGTCACCGAAAAGAGACGAGCACCGAACCATCATTTACGATTCTGGGGGACGCTGCGAGCTTTGCCCACGGAATACCGTGCGTTTCTGCTCGCTGTTGGCTTGTTTGGGATGGCCGATTTCGCTCCCACCCTGATGATCCTGCGGGCCACTACGCTCTTAGAACCCCAGATGGGGGTGTTCGAGGCTGCTCGGATAGCGACCCTGTTTTATCTCCTTCGCAATATCGTCTACGCTGCCGCCTCCTATCCCATCGGTGCGCTGAGCAACCGGTTCTCCAAGACACGCTATCTGGCCGTTGGATATGGCGTAGCCGTGGTTACCTTCCTGGGCTTTGCCTTTACCCTTCCGTCAGCGTGGTGGTTCCTCGTCTTCTTTGGTCTTTCCGGTATCTTCATCGCCTGGGAAGATACCATGGAAGGGGTCTTAGTGCGAGACTACGTGTCTACGGAGATCGCCGGCACGGCCTATGGTCTTCTCGGTGTGATCAACGGCATTGGCGACTTCGCTTCTAGTCTGATGGTGGGGGTGCTTTGGACGATGGTCGGTCCAGTATGGGGATTTCTCTATGCTGCGGTGCTCGGTCTGGTCGGCACCGGGTGCATGGCGAAGATTCCCGTGACAACCAGGAGAAGCTCTCTTCCTTAACAAAGGAGAACGGAATAATGATACCGGAAATACCGACGAACTTCCAGGCGCGGCTGAGGCATGGCGTTAGGCGCCGTGCCACGACCCAGGAGGCATTTTTCCCATGACTTTTCACAGCATACTCTTTGAAAGACCCGAAGACAGCATAAAAACAGAACCGCTTGAAGCACCTGGCTTTTTTGTTGATTTAAATCTTGATCAAATTGTCGACGCCATCACGGCCGGCAAGCCGGAATATAACTTAAAACCGTTTTTTTACGCTCCTTTGCACGATATCGACGCGATCACATATCGTCACGAAATCATGCAGGATCTGGAGAATAAAATTTTATTTGAGAACATAAAATCATTTGCGTACAGAATGCGTATAATGCGTAAACACCTTACTCAAGCCGACAAGCTTTACTATAAATATCAGAAGGAAAGCTGGTTTTTGGACGCGGTGGACATTTATTGCGATGCCATTAATTGCCTGGTGCACGATTTATTCCTTGCAGAGTTAACATCGCGCGGCTTCTTGACCTTCCGCGATTATTTGGTGCACTATGCCAGTTCCGACCGGTTTACGTCACTTCTGGCGGAAACAGCCCAGCTTAAAGCCGATTTATCTACAGTCCACTATTGCCTGCTCATCAAGGGCAACCGTATCACGGTTCGCCAATATGAAGGGGAAATTGATTACAGTGCGGATATTTTGGAAACCTTCGAAAAATTCAAACAGGGAACGGTGAAAGATTACCGGGTTGAATTTTCCGAATGGCCGGACATGAACCATGTAGAAGCGAAGATCCTGGATTTGGTCGCCCAATTGTATCCGGACATATTTTCCAGTCTTGACAATTATTATGCAAAACACCGCCATTATCTGGATGAAACAATAGGAGTTTTTGACCGGGAAATACAATTTTACGTCGCCTATCTGGAGCATATCGCCCTATTCAAACGGAGGGGATTGAAATTTTGTTATCCGCAAATGTCCACTAAAAGCAAGGAAGTTTATGAGTATGAAGGATTTGATTTGGCCCTGGCCTATAAACTCATTAGTGAAGACTCGTCTGTTGTCTGCAATGATTTTTACCTGAAAGACCCGGAGCGCATCTTTGTAGTAACCGGTCCGAACCAGGGGGGCAAAACCACCTTCGCCCGCACCTTCGGGCAGTTGCATTATCTGGCCAGCCTGGGCTGTCCCGTCCCGGGCAGGGAGGCGCAACTCTTTCTCTTCGACAGGCTCTTTACGCATTTTGAAAAGGAAGAAAACATCCAAAATCTCCGGGGCAAACTGCAGGATGACCTGGTCAGAATGCACCATATTCTCCACCAGGCCACCTCAAACAGTATCCTCATCTTGAATGAAATTTTCACTTCCACCACCGCACAAGACGCGCTCTATTTGAGCAAAAAGCTCATGAAAACACTCATAGAATTAGATGTGCTGTGTGTTTGGGTCACCTTCATAGACGAATTGGCTTCTTTGAGCGAGAAGACCGTCAGCATGGTTAGCACAATAGTGCCCGAAAATCCGGCATTGCGAACCTATAAAATTGTCCGAAGGCCTGCCGACGGGCTTGCATACGCCATAGCCATTGCCGAAAAGTATCGACTTACCTACGACCAGTTAAAGGAGCGTATCAAGTCATGAAGGCTTTTCTCCTGTATAAAGATCAGGATTTTGACCTGCAGCAGAAATTACCGTGGAATGCACAAGCCCTGACCCAAGACCTGGAATTAAACACGCTGTTCAACGCCATGGCGCTCGGTGACGAATTTTTGTTTGCCGTAGCAAAGAAAGCGGTTTTGTCCGGTTTACATAATGATTTGGACACCATACGATATCGCCAAAATATCCTGAAGGATTGCCTGAAAAATCCTTCTATTGTCCGGGAGATCTACGCTATCGCGGTCGAAGCCATTGAAAGTGAGAAAAAGATTTTTTTTGGCTTTTTCCGCAAATCCCCTACTACGATACTGCGTAGATCGATAGAAGTGTTGCAGATGTTTATGGGCATGCTTAAAAAACTCAAGAATATCGCCGATGAACAGGCCGATACATTTGAGTCAGAGGGCTTTACCGCATTTTTCGCCATGCTCAACAAAGAACTGGATGATACATATTTCGCCAGCATTCAAGCTCATCTAAGGACACTGAAATTCCGCGACGGAGTTTTGATCAGCGCTGAATTGGGGAAAGGCAATAAAGGGACCAATTATATACTTCGTAAACCACCAGACCAAAAACAGAGTTGGATAGAGCGGATCTTTGCCAAAAAACCGCCGGTCTACACCTTTTCTATCCATCCTCGCGATGAAAACGGCTTCAGGGCCCTGTCGGAATTACAAGACAGGGGGCTCAACCTTGTGGCCAATGCGCTCGGCCAGTCCACGGATCATATGCTCAATTTTTTCACCCTGTTGCGGACCGAATTAGCCTTCTACGTTGGTTGTTTGAATCTGCAGGAGCAACTTGTCCAATTGGAGGAGCCGATATCTTTTCCTCAGTTCGATGATCCTGATGAACGCAGACTTTCTTTTCAGGGATTATACGATGTCTGTTTGGCTTTAAGCATGAGACAAAAAGTCGTGGGCAACGATGTGAATGCGGATAATAAAGACCTCGTGATCATCACCGGCGCCAACCAGGGGGGCAAATCGACTTTTTTGCGAAGTATCGGTTTGGCCCAATTGATGATGCAATGCGGTATGTTTGTGCCGGCCGAGTCTTTCTATGCCCAGGTCTGCAATGGCCTTTTCACGCACTATAAACGGGAAGAAGACACCAGCATGAAAAGTGGGAAACTTGATGAGGAACTCAGCAGAATGAGCGATATCGTAGACCAGATAACGGCAAATTCCCTGGTGCTGTTTAATGAGTCATTTGCCGCGACAAACGAACGAGAAGGCTCGGAGATTGCCAGGCAGATCGTGAGCGCATTATTGGAGAAGCGTATCAAGGTTTTCTTCGTTACGCATCTATATGAATTTGCCCATGGTTTTTATACCAAAAGAATGGAAAAGGCTATTTTCCTACGGGCGGAAAGGCAAGCCAACGGAGCACGAACTTTTAAATTAATCGAAGGAGAACCATTGCCAACCAGCTATGGCAAAGATCTGTATATCAGCATATTCGGAACATAAATGAGGGGTGTGCATAAATCACACCAATAGGTTGACCTAGAACACCGGTCAAGTATTACCCCTTCCCCCCGGTGGGGGAAGGTTGGGATGAGGGGTGACCGGGATAACCGCCGAGAGCCGTGCCTGGCCGCACCCCCACCCTCCCCTCCCCCATCGAGGGGGAGGGAGTTTGCCCGTGCCGGCTCTCCAAGCGATTACTTGACCGACGTTCTAGCCGGCCAAAGCGGTACCTCTTGCGGTAACCACACCAAAGGAGGTACCCAGCGGTTAGTCTTCATAATCAGGGGAGTAGATGCGATTGCCCTGTGTAGGATTACTCTTCTTCTTGAAGGAGCTCTTGAGAAGCTATATAATCCTGCTTAATAATTCTGCTTACTTTCTCTTTCTCTAGGAGTTTCTACCGATGATCAACCCAACCGCTTGGTTTCTGGTGTTATTTATGGTCGGAACGGTATCGTGGGCTGCCGAGAAGATTTCTCCTTATGGAGGAAAACCATCATGGAAAATTAAGGCGCTTTCGGCTGCGGAAGTGGAGTCATACTTGACTGGAAGTGGTATGGGGTTGGCAAAAGTAGCCGAACTGAACCACTACCCAGGTCCACGACATGTGCTGGATCTGGCGGATAAATTGTATCTTACAGAAGAACAAATCATAAAAACGCAAGAAATTTATCATGCGATGCATACGGAGGCAGTCCGACTTGGGCAAGTAATTGTAGAGAGAGAACGCTTGTTTGATAGCCTGTTTGCAGCGCAAACAATGACGGAGACTAGACTGCAAGAGTTTGTCCGTGAGATTACCCAGTATCTCGGAGCACTCCGCATAGTCCACCTCAAAGCGCACCTCACCCAAAGAGATATTCTCACGCGAGAACAGATCAGGCGATACGATGACTTAAGAGGCTATACGACTAATGTAGAGGACAGGCACCAGCATGGTCATACCCGGTGAAGTTGATCCTAACAGCGCTGTACAGCCAACTGTGCTCTCGAGTGCCGGTTGCGGTCAAGTAGTAGATTCTCTCTAGGTGGTAGATCTGTCAGAATATACGAAGATACATGATGAAGATCAAATCGTTTGAGTTCAATGTACGAGAATTGGCTGGATCCATGGGAGACTTCGGCACGCTCTTTCCGTTGGCTATTGGCTATATCGTGGTTTGTGGTCTCAATCCGGCAGGATTCTTAGTGATGATGGGGCTGGCCAACATCGTTACTGGTCTCATCTATCGACTCCCTATGCCCATCGAGCCGATGAAGGTGCTGGCGGTGGTTGCTATTGCCCAGCACTGGTCACCTTCGATGGTCTATGCCTCCGGATTTGCCATGGGCGTTACCTGGCTCCTCTTTGCGCTTACTGGTCTCGTGGATTGGATTGCTCGGATCACTCCGCCTTCCGTGGTACGCGGGATCCAGGTGACCCTCGGCGTGCTCTTAGCGGTCGAAGCGTTCAAGATGCTTTCGACCGGGTGGGTACTTGGCCTCGTTTCCATTTTGATCGTGCTGGTACTCCGGCAGAATCGCTACGCGCCTGCCGCTATCGTACTGATGGGCCTCGGTGTGGTCATCATGCTTATGAAAGGACAGTTCCAGCAGATTAGTCCCCCAAGCTTCCGCCTGCCACCCCTGACCAGTTTTCGGCTGGAAGAAATATGGCGGACGCTTCTCCTGGCCGGTTTTTCGCAGATTCCCCTGACCGTGACTAATGCCGTTATCTCTACCGCGGCCTTGATCAAGACCTACTGGCCAGACCAGCCGGTGAGTGAAAGACAGCTTTCACTGAATCAGGGCATCATGAATCTCCTCCTGCCCTTCTTCGGTGGAATGCCTCTGTGCCATGGCGCTGGAGGATTAGCTGGACAATACTACTTTGGCGCACGCACCGGGGGAACGAACATTATTGAAGGGATAATCGAAATCGCTATGGGATTGTTCCTCGCGACTTCTATCGCGGGATTATTTGCTGTTTTTCCCACCGCCATCATCGGAGCCATGATGTTTCTCGTCGGCATAGAACTCACCAAGTTTGCCCGGAAAACGCGAACGAAGGATCTGCTGCCTATAGCCACCACTATCACTATTTCTTTGGCTACAAATATGGCTTACGGTTTCTTCGTGGGGCTGATCGTCTACCATCTGACCCGGTTTGTTCTCAGAAGGAAAGGGTATTGCAAGTGTCACCTCAAAACGGTGGCCCCTAGATAACAAGGGCTTTGGGGCTGCTGCTATGAGTCGTCAACACGAGAGAAGCAGTATTTACCTCCCATCCCTGCCTGGTTGATCGAGACCTTTTGAGACATTACCGGACATTTTGACTCATTCAGAACCCTTTTCTAGTAACCATGAGTTCCCTATCCAGTTTCTAACTATAGTTTGGTACATATTTTGCTTAAACCACCAACCAAAAAGCCCTGAAAAATACAAGGAATAATAACTTGACAAGGTCAGATTCTGGTCAACCTGCGATGGCTTTGCTTCGCTTGCCATGACATAGGAGGTGTACCAGAGGTCATTGCGAGGCTTGTCTCGAGTGGTAGCGAGGGAACTCGACGAAGCAATCTCTCATGGGACATTGTCCAGAGAAAACAAAGTTGACAAAGCACGAGTGCCAGCAGCAAACCGCTTTCCAACAGGGCGCAGGTAGAGATTGATAATAGTAAAGAGAGGGGAACAGATGAGCCTGATTGTAGCCAAGGATGTATGGAAGTCGTATACGATGGGCGAGGTAGAAGTCCAGGCGCTGCGGGGAGTAAGCGTTGAGGTCAAAGCCGGGGCCTTGCTCGCTTTTGTGGGTCCCTCTGGCAGTGGAAAGACCACGCTTCTCAACCTGATGGGCTGTCTGGATAAACCAACGAGCGGTCATCTGGAGGTCGCTGGGAGAGATGTCACCCAACTCAATAGGCAGCAAGCAGCCGTGTTTCGCGGAGAAAACATCGGATTTATCTTTCAAAATTTTAATCTCATGCCGGTGCTCACCGTGTTTGAAAATATCGAGTATCCGCTCGTCATGGTACAAAATAGGCCGGCGAGTGAACGCAAGACGCGAGTACTCGCCTTACTCGAAGCGGTGGGCATGTCAGACCAGCAACAGAAGTTTCCCGAACAGATCTCCGGTGGACAAAAACAACGGGTGGCTATTGCCCGGGCGCTGGTGACCCAGCCCAAGCTGGTGCTGGCTGATGAGCCGACCGCCAACCTGGATCATGCTACGGCGTCTATGATCATCAAGCTGATGAAACAGATGAAAGAGGAGTTTAATACTACCTTCATCTTTTCGACGCATGATACCAGGATTATCGGCGAGGTCGAGATCATCTGTACCTTAGAAGATGGAAAACTTATTCGCTGCGAGGAAACCAACCATGGGTAATCTGAGTAAAATTGCGGTGCGTAACCTGCTGCGGTATAAAAGGAGAAGTCTTTTGACCGTCTCCCTCATCGCGTTTGGGGTGATGTTTGTGCTGGTCTTTGTGTCCGTCACCACCTCCTTCAAAGAGCTGATGATCACCCAGATTACCGATTCCTTTTTGGGGGATCTCCAGATCCATCGTCGTGGATATGTAGCGTCTATTGAAAACCTTCCGTTAACCCTGAATCTCTCGCCTGGGGAGGTAGCGGTGATCGAAAAAGCCTTAGAGGGAATTCCAGAAGTAAACGCGTATTCGGAACGCATAAAGTTTGGGGGTATATTCAGCACCTTTGTGGAGACCACCAACATCCGGATCAATGGGGTATACCCAGAGCAGGAGTTTGCCACTTGCTCTCGGATGGCATCCCGCATTATCCAGGGAGAGAAGAATGTGGGTGCTTTGCAAAGGGGAAAGATTCTTGTACCTGAGCTGTTAGCGCAAGGGTTGGGGACAAAGGTCGGAGACACCGTGGTGGTGGTAGCCACCAACAAGGATGGCTCGGTGAACGGAAAGACCTTTGTGGTGGGTGGCATTTTAGAAAGTGCTACGGGGCCGGGAGGGCGGGATGGGTACATCCATCTGGAAGATGCCATGGAGATCCTGCGCATGACGGAAAAAGAAGTGAGCGAGATCACGGTCAGTATTAAAGATCTTGGACAGGTGGAACGGGTAGCCCGGATCCTCCAGACCCAGTTCGCTGGCGAAAAAGACGCAACCGGAAAAGCACTGTTTGAAGTGCATCCGTGGGACAAGCTTTCCCCCTTTGCGAATATTGTGAATATGATTGATGTGATGACCTTCTTTATCAGACTCATGCTCATCGCTGTGGTCCTGATCAGTATCTTAAATGTGATGATTATGGCCGTCTATGAACGAGTGCGCGAGATTGGCACGATTGCGGCCATTGGAACCCTGCCGTGGAAAATTCTCTCCCTGTTTTTGGTCGAAGGTTTTTTCTTGGGTCTCGCCGGAGGGATAATCGGGGTTCTGGTAGGGTTAGGAATTATCCTTATTCTGAACCTGGTGCAAATTCCTTTTCAGTTTGGGGTAGGCGGATCATTTATCCTCGCGCCTACCATCCACCCCCTCGAAGTAATCACTGCAGCCCTGCTCGTGATTGTTATTTCTGTCTTGGCCAGTGTGCAGCCAGCGTATAAGGCTTCGCGTATGGAGCCCATCGACGCGCTGAGACATGTATAAGGAGTGAAGCATATGAAAATGAAAATCCTATTTTTGACCCTAGTGGGGGTGTTCTGTGTGACCAGCCCCCTGTTCGCTATCGAAGGCAGTGCTCTTCTCCAAGCTGTAGACGCTAATCTGCAGCCAGAGTCTTTTGAAGCCTACCGAAAGCTCATCAATATCGAACCCAATGGATCCAAAAGGGAGTTCCTCTTATATATGCTCAAAAAGGGGAATGATAAAATCGCTGTCCTCTTTCTCGCTCCGGCAAGCGAGAAGGGACGAGCCACCCTGCGATTGGTCGACAACATGTGGCTCTATATCCCGAATGTGGGCAAACCGATCCGAATCACCAGTCTCCAATCGGTGGTGGGAGGAGTATTCAACAATGCGGATATCATGCGCCTGGACTACCATGTGGAATATGACGTACAACAGCTTGAAGATGAAGGAGATGAGTATCTCCTGGATTTGAAGGCGAAGAGCGGGGCGGTGGCCTACGATCAGTTGAAGATGTGGGTGGATAAGGAAACAGTGATTCCCACCAAAATCGAATGTTACACCGCCACGGGGTTATTGATCAAGACCCTGTATTTCAAGGAGCGAAAACCCTTTGATGACGAGACTATGCGTCCTGCGGTCATCGAAACAGACAGCCCGCTCTACAAGGGTTATCGTTCCATTATGGTGTTTGCCAGGATCAAAAAGAGAAGTATTCCTGATGAAGTTTTTACTCTGGACTTTCTGCCCAAAATTGAGACGGCCCGATGAAGTGTGGGATGGGAGCTCTCCTTCTCTGTTCTTCCCTATTCTTCCTTTCTGCTTTACCCCTGTACGCGCAGGGAGAGTATGAGATTGATCTGTCTGAGATCGAAAAAGAGATCGAAAGAACAGTGGAAAAACCGTATAGTCTGGGAGGGTTCGTGGAGTTTGAGCCTACCCTGTTTGGGCTCGATCAGGATGCGGCTTTTTATCGATTGCGATTCTTTGATCGAGATGAAGGAACTATTCTCGATCAATACAACTTCCGTCTCCGGCCTGAGGGGACATACCGAAAAGGGATGCTCTCTTTATCCGCCAGGCTTGATACACTCGTAGAGTACAACTATCAGGGACGGGACTCAGAGACCCAGCTCTTTGAGGGGTTTGCCTCTCTGAAACCCCATCCAAGCTTTACGCTGGATGTAGGGAAAAAAGTGGTCAAGTGGGGCAAAGGCTATGCCTGGAATCCAGTAGCCTTTATCGACCGTCCCAAAGATCCAGAGGATCCAGAAGAAGCACTGGAGGGATTTTACCTTGCCACGGCAAATATCATCCGCAGTTTTGCAGGCTCCCTGAGAACAGTGTCCTTGACACCGGTCCTGCTTCCAGTCTCTGACGAAGTGAATGAGGAGTTCGGGGAACCGAGCCATCTGAACTTCGCTGCCAAGCTCTATCTCCTCCTGTATGATACCGATATCGACTTCCTGGTCTTTACTGGAGGGAGTCGAACTACCCGCTATGGGGTGGATTTTGCCAAAAACCTTCGGCCAAATTTTGAAATACATGGGGAATGGGCGCTGATAAATAACTTTGAAACAATGGTCATTAACGAACAGGGAGAGCGTTCGCTCCGCACAGCAGATGTGATGAGCTATCTTGTAGGTCTCCGCTATTTGACGCAACAGGAGACCACGTTTATCCTGGAATACTACCGCAATGGCACCGGCTTCACCCGTGCAGAAATGGGGGACTTTTTCCAATTTGTGGATACGAGCTATCGCACTTTTGTGCAAACAGGAGAGGAGAGTGGCCTACGCCGCGGTTTGCAGTTAGCAGAGGGAGCATATGGACGGCCTAACCCCATGCGACATTATCTGTATTTTCGCGCGAGCCAGAAGGAGCCCTTTGACATTCTCTATTTTACGCCTGCTCTAACCTCCATTGTCAACGTGACGGATGGAGGCTTTGTCCTGATCCCTGAGCTCGCCTACAGCCCGAGGACAAATCTGGAACTACGGCTGCGTGGAGCGATCCTGGTGGGTAGGCAGGACACGGAGTATGGTGAGAAACAGAATGATTACCGAGTGGAGCTACGGGTCCGATATCATTTTTCGTTGTAAACCTACTATGATAGCTTCGCTGAAAGCAAGAACCCCTTTAAAGAAGTGTAGACAAAAGAGGTGTCTATGGTCATTAGTGCCCAGTTGAGTCTTTATCCTCTCCGGCAGGAACACCTGTCACCGGCTATCCAGGCAGCGAATGAGACACTCACTGCTGCTGGTCTGCATCCGGAAACTGGTCCCATGAGCACGATAGTGACGGGAGAGGCGGATGTAGTGTTCACTGCGCTGCACGATACCTTTGTTCGCGCTGCAGCTATGGGTCATGTGGTCATGACTGTGACGTTATCAAATGCCTGTCCGGTTGGAGGGGGGGCCCCCTAATGCCATGGGAGATCTTTGAACGAGAAGCGTGTAGATTGGAACTCCAGAGTCGTATTACACCCGACTTATTGCCCGGTGTGTCGCTTGGCGGATTCATTTTTAATCAGAAGACTGCATCCTTTTGCCCCCGTGCATTCTGGCATCTGACCCGGTCGACAGGGTGGCGAGTTCTGGCCAACGGTGGAGTGATGATAATTCTCCCACTTCTGAGCTCGGCTAGTCTAGGATTAGGGAGGGGGGGAGTATGGGTGTTCCCCGTGTGGGTATTCAGCGGGCTGATTATTCTGGCCGAGATCTATAGCCTCCTCTACCAGAGACGCCTCCGCTGACCATTTCTTCTTCATCCACTGCCAGAGGCGAAGAAGGAAGCGAGGCCATCTGCTCACCGGAGAGCCCAAAGAAGCCGAATGTACCTCGTTACCGAAGATCTCTCGTTTTCCCACGAACTGTTCAACGACTCGCCGCCAGGAATTAGACTCGCTGCCCCAGGGTTCGTGGGCAAACCGGTAATCGTGCTTCCGATCAAACTCTTTTAACTCCTCGGCCAGGCGCTGATATCTTGTGCACTGGATCTCCAGCAGACGCGGCAGGTGAGGAGAGGACTGCCCCACCAGAATGGCTTGGCGGAGGTGAGGCACGCAAAGCCCTGCGGAGCGGGAAAAATCGGCCAGAAACACCGGGTTGCCTAGCGAGTGGCAGAGCACTTCCAGCGCACACCGCTCTTCCCACTGGACCCAGATACAGACCGGGCAGCGCGTTTTCTGTCTCCATCTTCGGGTAAACCGTTCGAGAGCAGCCGGAGGGAAAATAGCTTGCGGGAAGAGTGAGGTGCGACGGGGAAGTTGTTGTGTCAATAACTTCTGCAGATCTTCTATCTCCTGACTGAGTAAATCGTGATAGATAATCGCAATGCCCTGCGCACTACCCATAAGCTCCCGGACAGTGAACCAGGCATGCCAGTTACAAAATCCCCGAGAGCGCCAGAGAGTCATGCGGGTACCCACATCGGTTACCGATTCGTAAAAGAGCGCATCCAAAAAGCGAAAGGTACTCTGGTGCATAAGCGTGCAGATCGGGCATCCTCCCAGTTGACAGGCTTCTGTCAACTGGAGATAGGCCAGGGACTTTTCCGTGGAATGCTGTCGATTCAACATGACTCTCTCCTCCCCTCCCTTTTCTGCTTATGAGAAAATTTCCCCTTTCCTTTGCTCTCCTGGAGGCCAATGACTATTCTCTCTGGTGTAAAAAAGAGAGAAAGGCAGAAAGGATTCCTGGTAAGGTGTTCATAGAACAGAGGGACCAGATTATGCCGACTTCGTTCTCTGATTTGATGACAAATTGAACCTCCAGGTTTGTGCAGGGCATCCAGCACATCAAAATAGAAGAGAGATAGGGAAAGCACAGAAGTATTTCTGGTAGTCTTCACCATTAGCGTCTCTGGAGAGCTATTCTTCGCTGGAGCGCGGAGTATTCCCAGAATTATTCCCTTCCTGGACAACCCGTCGGAGTAGGTCAATTCGGCTGACAACTCCCACCAGTTTCCCTTCTCGTACTACCAGCACTCGTTTTATCTTGGGAGCTACCAGATACCCTACCACCTCAGAAATAGGAGTCTCTTCTTCCACTGTTAGAGGATTCAGCATCATCAGTTCCCCGGCTGTTTGGGCTTTGGCCTTTTCGATCTGCTCCCGAAGGCCTCCCAGAAGATGGTGAATCAGCGGGAGTTTGAGGACCAGACGCTGAACCCGATCCAGGGTAAATTCCTGGAGTTTTACTACCAGATCTTCCTCCAAGACCAGGCCGAGCACGCGCTGCTCTTCATCCACAACCGGCAGGCTCCGAAAATGATGGGTGGCGAAAAGAGAGACGAGCTCTCCAATCGGTGTATCTACGCGGACAGTGACCGGATCAGGAGTCATGATAGTGCGTACCGGTGCGGTCAGTGAGATGGTGGAGGAAAGAGGGATAGAAGAAGGGGGAGTCACCGGGGTAGAGGGCTGCTGTTTGGGAGTGGAGATCGCCGTATATTTGACCACTTGCACCTCCTGACGAACGATGAGCCCCTCCTGTACCATACGCTCCAGGCGAGGAAGAATCGCACTGATCCGTTCAGGTCGATCAATCACCGTGATGACCACCGGTAAGTCGGAAGAGAGGGTGAGAATACCAACCGTATGCACCAGCGAGTTTGCCCCGAAACCCATAGTGCCCCGGAAGACGGTAGCTCCGGCCAACCGTTCCTTGTGGAGTAACTCCACGATAGCCGTAGCCAGGTTCTGACCCTCCCACCGATCAGACTCCCCAATATAGATGGTAAGCTGAGAATAGATACCTCCCTTGTCCATAGGAAAACCCCATTTCTTTCCGTATACTCATAGCGAGTATCCTGCTCTTGCCCTCCTAAAGCACCGCGCAGGAAAGACCTTTCGTCGTCCCAGAGCGAAGCAAAAGCTCAACCTGTCTGGTGAGCCTTGCTCGCTATGCGCTCTCTTTTAGAGCAGGCGAGCCAGGACTATACCAAGATAGACGGCTACCAAACCGTAAAACATATTTCCGGCGATGTTCAATCCAGCCATCGCTACCTCCCCTCGTTCTAACAAGGCAAAGGTCTCAAAGCCAAAGGTACTGAAGGTGGTATATCCTCCTGCAAATCCGACCGTAAGAATGAGACGGAGATGAGGCCCCCATACCCCCTTCTCTGCGATGAGCGTGCCAACAAAACCGAGAAAGAGACAACCGCTGACATTAATCAGCATCGTACCATAAGGGAAAGCCACTCCCCATTGTTTCCCTGCCCAGAGTCCAACCAGGAAGCGGAGTACAGCTCCAACCGCTCCACCCACCATCACCGCGACCATCTGCGAGAGTTCAACCATCAATCGATCTTGTCTCCTTCGCGCATACTCAATGACTCACCTTCTTCCTTCTATCGGCTTCTTACATCCATCCTCAGCTCCAGAGGCTTTCCTCTTTTTCCATCCACAAAAAAACCTCTATCAGGTTTCCCCGATAGAGGTTTTCTTAAAAAGAACCCCTATCTGAGAAATCATCTCACATAGGGGGTATCAACTGGGAGTCTATCCAGTGGTTTCAGGCGAACCCCATCACCCTCTAAATTCGACACCACTCTTCCTCTGTGCACTTGACAATGTCCCTTTTACCCCTGTGCACCCAGGAATCGGCCCCGGTCAAGTCGCTAACCTGCCCTCCCTTACATGGCTTGTCGCCTATGAAAAGGCACCCGTCTGTAAGGATAATTCGAGAACCTGTTCCGTAATTATTCTCTTACCTCCCATTTTATTGTAGGCAAATTGCGCCAGGATGTCAACGAGAAACTGGATAAGTAAAGTCCCTTGTCTTCGATAAGGATTTAAGGTAATAAGTATAAGATTTTGTTTTGAATAGATAAAAAAGCTGCAAAGAACAAACCATCGCATAGCGAGGACAGGAAAGAATTCATTGAAAAAGATCTTTACCACCATCCTGACCCGACGGTTGCAGAAAACCTGGCCGACAGGTCCTCTACCGACAGTACTTCCTCTAGCACTATCGCCTCCAGGAACTCCTCCACCCTGTCACTCCGGGCAGCCTATCGCTCCACGCGGATGTGATCGGTTTCGGAAAGAGATGTTATAGCGTTCCGGGTATTCCTCACAAAGGACAAGTCGCAGCTTGGGGTCCTCACGGAGGAGCTTCACCAGTTCTTTGCGCTGCGCCAAAATGATCAATACCCAACCGCTTATCCACTTCGTTGGTTGGTCTTGCTATTTCAGGAGATGGACACTGAGTACATTCAGCCGACTGTCCAGTTTGCGTTTTTCACGGAGTTCTATGCTCGCTATTTCCTCTTCTAAAAGATCATTTCTCAAGGGTTGTGCTGAGCCTCTGGCTGTCAACCGCCAAAGTACAGACAGCCAGGGAAGGCTTACTTTGCTAATAATTGATCGAGTTTGCCTTCCAGCCGGTCAAAGCGGCTTTCCACACGGTCTAGCCGTTTATCAAACTGGGTGGCCCAGGTGGAAAGCTGTTCATGGAGATAGGCACTATGTGTGGTGAGGCGCTGATCGAGGGCATCTATCTTGTCACTAAGCTGCCGGTCACTCGCATCCATCTTTTCGACCAGACGAAGTTCCACTTGGGTGAGCCGCTGATCGACGGCTTCAATCCCTCGTTCGAGCCGTCCGAGGCTGACCAGCTTGCTGAGCACGAAGAGCATCACGCCCATGCTCAGCCCCCAAAAGGCGCCCCAAATTCCATACTCCTGAAAGGGTTGTGACCAAGTCATGTTAGAGGTTCTCCTTCTGTATCCCTTGTATTCCTGCTTGCATCAGCCGGTTAACCTCTTCTTCTCAACCTCTTCTTCGGGAACTAGCCACTGTTTACCGATCCGGGTCGCCTTGAGCTCCCCGGCACGAATCCATACCTGGATGGTATGCGGTTTCAACCGCAAACGGTCTGAAATTTCCTGGGTTTTGAGTAGTGTAGACACGGGTTTTCACCTCCTGTGCGGTAAGTGGTGAATAATAGTAAATAGTTTGCTTTGTAAAACTATTTGTTAGTATAGAATATTTTGTGTAAAAAGTAAAAAAGGTTTTGGGACAGGATATCACAGGGTCTGGCTCTGGCTGGAGCTTACGAATAAAAAGCTCCAGCGGGTAACATCATAGATCTTCGCATGAAAACGATAATAGCGGTCAATGGCGGTGGATGGATGGGTAGGTGCACGCTCACCGGAATGAGTCAAAGGACTTCCGCTTGATTTTCTCAGACAACTATGTGATGTACTAACGCTCGTATGTATCAAGTCTATTTAGCTACATCTTAAGGAGGTAGGGTGGGCTCCGCCCACCAACACAGCCAGGGGTATTCTTGGTGGGCACAGCCCACCCTACATTTTTTATGGCGGTGAAGAGTGCAAGAAATTTAGTCATAGTTACTTAAGAGATTTGTCGTTTAAATCTTCTGCAATTCCAGAAAGGAAAGCAGGGTTGTCGCACCGATGCCTTGTCCTCGCTGGGATGGGGTAGCGGTGGTGACGGAGGGCAAACGTGTATAGGGGAAGCAGCGGTTTCTTTGCCGGAACCGTCCCGGTGGTGGTCACACCTTTCCGGGAGAGCCTTCTTCGAAAGGATGTTGACCTGAGGTGAAAGAGCAGAGCATTGCCATGCACCTCAACGGAGCGGTATGTGGGATATCTGGCGTGTCCTGCCTATCCGTCCCAGCACCGGGCGTGCTCCATGAAAAAAAGCCGCTGTCCTCCAATCTGTTCATTCGGCGGGGCGCTATCAGAACGCACCGGAAGCCAACACGGTCGACATCCCGAAAGTCGAGGCCGCTGCAAGGGAGGCGAGGGGGCGTGTTGTGGGTCAAAAAGAGCACCAGCGCTGGGGATGGCAGGCCATCGATTCGAAGACAATTTGTGACAAGGTGACCATAAGGCAAGGAGACAGAGGGACGGAGGGAACCGTCAGCGCCGGGGGAACGCTGACGGTCACAAAGAGGGAAGGTAGCGCACTGAAAGTAGTGCGGTGCATCGAGGAAGGAAAATGCAATACTGACGGGAGGGAAAAGAGGGGTGCTTTCTCTTATTCCCTCACCTCACCATAATAACAACTACCTATGATAATGATATGACGATTCTGTGAAGATTATGTAACAGTCTTTTCCCACTTGTTTTCCAGTGTCTTGCCCTATCAGCAGGAGCAAAGTATCTTTTGATCCTGCAATCTTTTCCAGCTATTTTCTTTATTCTGTAAAAGGCACCTCCACTTGAATGAGCCAGATGGCGTTTTGATCGATCATGCCAGTGGTGGGCAGGATCTTTTGAGTGATGGTACCACCTTGATCTGTGATTCCAAAATCATCGTCATTGACCACCGCGATAGTTCTATTATTGAGCGCCACCATCCCTTCTGGCTTATCATGAGGATAGAGTCTGGATAGTATCAAGAGATCCAGGACCAGTTCCTTGGTCACTGGTACAATCCCTGCTTCCGCCAGCTCAGCCACAGTCAACTCTTCTAGTGTGCTACCGTTAAACAATCGCCCATTTTCACCATTGTTCGGATCACTGACATCAGTCGCTTGGCTCACATCAATTTTATAGATGCTCTTGATCGTCGATGGATCATCTGGATCACCTGGAAAATCCCCATCGCGCTCCAGAACCAAGAAAGTAGTATTGGTCAGCGCGATAATAGCGCTATTAGAAAGCCCGGGTCTTTCCTGAAGATAGACAAACTGTTGAGTTGCACCGGTAGCAATATTCAAGGTCAAAATCCGCGTTGCCTGAGAAGTACGCCGCACGGCACTCGACGGATTATCCAGTGAGGATTGCATAATCCCCACCAGCGTAGTGCCATCAGGGGTAATGGTCAAACCTTCCATGCCCCGATTTGGACGCCGCTTCGCGAATACCAGAGGAATCCGACGCCCACCGGTACCATTGCCAAACGGATTAATACGCTCGATCGTCGTCCCATCGGCGGCAAAGTGCACGATATGTGGGCCGTATTCATCAGACACCCAGAAGGTACCATCCGGCAACGCGACTAAGCCTTCCGGATCTAAACCCTCTGGAGCAAAGGGAAGGACATTCCCTTCTAGATCAAGGGGAGTTTCTCCGGTACCGCCGAAACCAGGAGGATTGGGCAACCCGGTCAATAGCCCGCCAGCCGCATTGCGAAGCTGGAGGACACTCTCACGTTGCAGGGCAGTGCCATTGACCCGGAATCGACCAATTTGCGGAGCAAAATCCGGTCGGGGAAAGACTTTTGTGTCATCTGCTGGTCCATCAAAATTTGGACCACGATCAGTCAAGAGATAATACTGACCTGGAGTATCTGGTACCGGAGCCATATCCGAACCAAACCCCCCATTGAAAATATCCACCCCATCTACGGTGGCCAAGATAGGTGGTGCGGAGTCAGTAGCGACTAGAGGTACTGTAGTGATCCGGCCCTCGCCTCCTTCTGGATACCGAGCCGCCGTAATTACTCCTCCCAGCTCATTCTGGATATAGTTGACCAGGGCCTGCTGGTAGGTAACGCCTAACGTCGTAAATTGCATCTCTCGGAATGGGTACTGATCCCCACCGCGGGCCAAGAAATCAATGGTCGCGATATTGAGGGCAGGGGCATTGGGCACTACGACTCCGTTTTGTACAAGCACTGTCCCATCGTTTAATACTACTTCTTGTACACGACTTCCTGAGGTAGTTACATTCCCGTTGTCATCGAGTTCCTGGGGGACACCGGTCGGCGCCCACCGAAAACGAAAACCCGAAATCTGGGCAAAGCGCCCATCGGTAAACTCCACCCGTGATACCGCATTTTCGAGAATTTCCTTGAATTGGGTAGCTGAAATATTAGGAACAATACTTACAAAGTTGGCAAAGGGAAGCATATTAAAGGTATTGAGCTCGCTCAGATCGCCGGGCCCTATTATGCTGTCATTCCGGATACCACCACCATTCTGCAGAGCCACATCGGGCAAGGGTGCTCCGAAATTCGGCGCCACTTGAGTCGCCTGGAAGCGGAGAGCATCCGCAATCAGGTTCCCTTCATTGGTTTCTCTGGTGCGTATATTACTGCGTTGCCCATTCAAACCCACTTCCGTGAGACCAATAATATTCTGAGCCAAGGCCTCCACTGCTGCGGCTACTGGATCGACTACCGCCGCCTGTATCTCTGGATCAGGCCCTACTGCATCATCAGTATTCCCGCCAGCCACGCGTATAGGACCGCTTGTCGCATCGATATCGATAATCGCACCATTTGGATCAAACTCAACAATGAGGCGGCCTACATATTTATAATTGCCACTAGTCGTTACCACCGGGATCTCATTCCCATCCGCATCCGTTGCTGTTAAGGGATAGGGGCCAACGATATTTTGCTCATCACCCGGAATGAGACGGTCATTAGGATTGGCTAGGAGTTCATCACCTCCACCGGCCACTGCGACATCTATCCCGCGGAGTTGAGGAATGAGGGCAAGATCTTCCTCCACACTTTGTAAATGACTGATCAGGATAATTTTATTTACCCCTTGCGCGCTCAGCGCATCTACTTCCCGCTGAACAGCCCCGGCGACGTCTGGATCAACCCGAACATTGCGTGGACTGGAGATAAAAGCTAATCGAGGGGTAGTTGCTCCTACAATGCCCACCCGTTCGCCATTGACTACGACTATAGTACTCCGCACGATTTTCCCCGCATCCACGAGGGACTGTAAAACAGGCTCACCACTGAAATCTAGATTGGCACTCACAAATGGAGGGGAGGAAAAACCGGCAATAAAGTCCGCCAACACCTCTGGGCCAAAATCAAATTCATGATTCCCAATCGCTATAGCGTCATAATTGATCAGATCTAACCCGATGCTATCATAAAAAGGCACTCCTTTTTGCAAACTGGCGTTGAACTCTGGACCGGCCAGAAAGTTATCTCCGGAGGACACCAAGATTACCCCAAGCTTTACCCCAGCGGGCGATCCTTGCATGGCTTCATTCCGCAGATTACGAATGAAAGTCGCAAAGCGGGCGATCCCTCCAAAATCTTCAAGCCCTTCTCCAGCGTTGATAAGCTGTGATTCGCCATCATTATTATGCAGGATGGTCAACCGGAAGTTGGTGTCTGCTTGCCCTCCATTGTCGTCATCATCGGATTCACAGCCGATCAGACCAGTCAGCAGCACGGTGATTGCTAGGAATAGAAGTACACTCCAACGTTTTACACGCCACTCTTGCCATACCATCATCATCCATCCCTCCTCTGCCCAAAAAAGAAGTCCCCAAAAAGCAATTCTCTAAGCAACTTTTCTACACAAACTCTACCCTATGGACTCAGCAGATGTGACCCTTACAAAAAGCTTCTTCGCAGAGTTTCTTCCTTCGCTATGCACAGGACAGGTTCTGACCACCGTGCAGAACGGAGAATGATATTCCAGAACTTCCTCGCTACCAGTTTTATATAAAAATATTTCCTATTGGAGGGGTAGGCTGCCCATCCCGCATTTTCACTCCGCCACCGTGACGCAACGTTTCTGAACCACCATTTCACATGCTGGACACACATACAGTAGCTCAAACACTGGTGGAAACGTGTCTGGGATCTCATTCACCCATACTGTTGTAGGATAATGACAGCGGTGGCAACGAGGAGGCCGAGCAGACAACCAAAGGAATAATAGCCATCCTGCTACACAAAGCAGACCGAAACTCATCCACAGCATAAGCCTATCCACTGATCACGTTTGGTTCGCTCATTTCTACCACCAGAGAGCGAATCAAATGGTTGTGGAGAAGACGGTTCGTAAACCGCCCTCCCCACAGCAATATGTCTTCTCAAGAGATGAGCAGGAAGACAAACAGAGAGAAGGTTATTGTTTTGCCGCTAATTTCTTGGCAGTTTCGTTTAGATCTCGAATAATTTGATAACGAGCATCAGTCACCTTCTGAAAGCCACCAAACCACGCTCCTCCCTCCGCAAAAGCTTCTGGATGCCGTGCTTTCATCGTCACCAGAGATTCCTGGATAGCGAGCTTCAGACTCTCAGGCAGGTCCTTCCGTACCACCACCGGATCATTGGGGATCAATTTCGATACCCAGATCACCCGCAGGGCCCCGCGGGGTACCTTTCCTTCACGGGTTAATTGTTGCAGGTCAGGAAGATTCGTTGAAGCGACATCCACCTTTTTATTGGCCACAGCAAGAATAGAAGCTTCGTGGGATCCGGAAAAGGTAAGTTTGGAGAAATACGCTTTCGGTTCAATACCCATCTCCATCAGGAAAAAGGTCATGGGCACGAGATAGCCTGATGTCGAATTCGGATCATTAAACGCAAAGGTTTTACCTGCAATATCCTCTGGGCTAAAGAGATCAGAATCCGAGTGCACGATCAGACACGACCGGTAGCCAAGAGATCCATTGGCATGTTGTACCTGTGCCACCGGTTTTACATTGGCATAGTTGTTGTTGGTCGCTTCCACGTACGCTTTTGGTCCTAACCAGCCAATCTGGGCTTTGTTGAACCTCAGCGCTTCAATGGTCCCCCGGTAATCGGTAGCCGTCATATGTTTCACTTTGATCCCCAGATCCTTTTCCAGTTGTGTCAGCATAGGTCCCCATCGCCTGGTGATCTCTGGCGCAGATTCGGTAGAAAGCAAGGCAAAGATAATTTCCGGTGGCCAGCTCGGATCAGCCGCCTGGATCGTAGAAACCAGGAGAAAAAGGGTAAAAACGGTGAACAGCAGGAAACGTATAACTCGCATATAACTTCTCCTTTCTAGATAGCTGCCCGTCGAATACGGGCAGAGAAAACATCGACAAACATAACCATGGCTACAATGAGCAAAATCACTGTAGCTGCCTCACGATCATTAAAGGAACGAATCGTATCCCACAAGTAAAAACCGATTCCTCCCCCTCCCACCATCCCGATGACAGAAGCGGAACGGATATCTGACTCAAACCGTAGCAGAATATAGGAGAGAAAGTTAGGCAACACCTGGGGTACTATACCAAAGGTAATGATATGCAACCGCGTGGCGCCTACCGCAGCCACTCCTTCCACTTGCCCAGGATCAATCGCTTCTATCGTCTCACTCAACAATTTCCCCAAGACCCCTGCCGTGTGGATACCTAGGGCTAACATACCGGCAAAAGGGCCTAAACCCACTGCCGTGACAAACATCAAGGCAAAGACAAACTCATTCACCGCCCGGAATATATCCATAATCCGACGGGCCAAATGGTAGAGAAGGGGATGAGGAGCTATGTTCCGTGCCCCTAATAAACCTAAAGGAATAGAAAGAACTACCGCGATCAAGGTCCCCCACAGGGCTATACAGATGGTCACCACACATTGCCAGGCATATTCATCGATATGAGCAAAGGAAGGATGAAGATACCCTTTGAGAAAGATCCCAATATTTCCTACGTCGCGAAACAGTTCGAGAGGTCGTAGCTCAATAACCCGAGCTGCCCAGGCAAATATTATGGCCAGAGCTACAGTGCTCAGCAGATTCCGCCCAAGATGAGACTCCAGGGGTGGAGGCTGAGCCACCGGTCTGGTATGCAGATCAAGAATCGATTCTGAGCCATTCTGTTTCATGATGGTCTTCCCAGAATAGTTTTTCTATCTCCAAAATTTAAAGGTAATTCCCCAAAGATCTCCATCATGACCGACTCGGTAAGTTTCAGAGGGGGACCGTCAAAAACCAGTCTTCCTGCCCGAAATCCCAGAATGCGATCTGCGTAGCGTAGGGCGTACTCTACATGATGGAGAATGGTAATCACGGTAAGCCCCACCTCCGAAGCTATCTGTCGGAGCGTATCCATAACCAGGATACCATTCATCAGATCGAGGCTGGCTACCGGCTCATCGGCCAGAATCATCGCTGGTTCCTGCGCGAGAATCTTTGCAATGGCCACTCGCTGCTGTTCGCCTCCTGAGAGGGTATCCGTACGTTGCCATACGCGATCCAGCAACCCTACATGATCAAGACAGCGCAGAGCAATCTGCCGTTGCTGTCCATGGAAATAACGGAGAAGCGAAGCCCATCGCTGCCACCCTGTCAGATGTGGCAAACGACCGATCAGCACATTATCAATCACCCGCAATCGTTTGACTAAGTTGAACTGTTGATAGATCATGCCTATTCGAGCACGCTGAGCACGCAGCGCAACCCCGCGTAGCTCGGCTAAATTTTGTTCCCCTAAACGGATAGACCCACTCGTCACCGGAGTAGCACAGCAGAGACAGCGGAGTAAGGTGGTCTTTCCGGCGCCAGACTTGCCAATCACGGCAACGAACTCACCGGGGAGGATGGTAGCGGAAACCCGATCTAAGGCTCTTTTACCATCAAAAATCTTTGTCACCTGCTCCAGGACCACCACCGGTGATCTCTGTTTTCCGCTCTTGTGTAAAGCGAAGGTCTCCAAGATTCTGCTTCCTTTGTATACTTACGTACAACTCGTCACCATTAAGTATCCAATTTCCTTCTCTGCTACAGCAATCGTACTTGCTGAAAATGGATTGATTTTGGATACTTATTTCTGAGAAGCTGGACTTAGTGGCTCGGAGCTCGTAGCTTGTGGTAAGCGTTAAGTTTATTCTGACCACTGACTCCTGACCACTGATCACTGACCTATGACTTCAACGCAGCAGTCACCGATTGACGATAGCTTGACCACGAAGGGATAACCGCCATGAGCATCCCCAGCCCAATCAGCGCTAGCATCATCCTCATCTCTTGGGCCGTAATGGCCACCGGTAACACGAGACCGGTTTGTCGGAAAAATATCCAGGACAGCCCTCGTGCTCCAATCCACCCCAAGAACAGCCCCCATAAGGCTCCTGCACAAATCATCAGACTGATATGACACCATACTACCGCAAAGATATATTGCCGTGATGCCCCTAAGGCCCGGAGCACCGCAAACTGCTGTCGGCGAGAGGCGAGCGACGCAAAGACGGCGAGGAGAATAGCAGCGATGACTAACCCCTGGGTTCCGATAGATATCACGGCTAAGAGGTCACGGACATCACCCAGTAAAACATATAATTCGATCAGGACTTCAGCAGGGAATAGAGCCATGGTGTCTGGGCGCGTACGATACTGATTCCGGAGCCGATGGGCATCCACCACCGATTTAGGCTTTACTACCAGAGTCGGTATCCCTGGAATATCTCCGAGCCAGGGTGGTCCAATCTCGGTTTTGACTTCCTCATGGTGACCTGCTTCTTGATGAGCAACCTCTACTCCATGACCGGTGGGTAGATCATGCACTGCCCAGACCGCCTCTATTGGTGCGATGATGGCTCGGTCCCAGGGATTCCCCTGGCGAGGCATTCGTCCGACCACTTCGCAGGTAAATGCCTCATGGGTATGCTCTTCCTCCTCGACAACCTCGCCAGGCTGACCATGCACTGGCGAGAACGTATCCCCGAGCTGGAGAGCAACATCTGCTCCGATTACCACTTCCTGCAGGGTGGCAAAGAGGCGGCCTTGTGTTGGGAAAATTTTTCCCCCTTGCGTGATAAACTCCACGGTGGAACCAACAATCGGATACTGCTGATAATAGTCACCAAAGGCAATCGGTGCGACATACTGTACCCCTGGATCTTGCTGGAGTTGAGCTAAAATACTGCCGGGGATCAAATCGAGAGCAGCGGGCTGCAGATACACGGTGGTGAGAATCAGTTGGGTAGGACTCCCCCGTGCCCCAATCAACAAATCAAATGCATCTGCCGCCTGGGCACTTCCCCGGCGTAAAGCTCGGTCTTGAGCGCTGATAGCTATCCCCAGAGCTGTCGCAAGAGCAATCAGACAGATTACCGCCCCACATCTAGACCAGGAACGACGCAGGTCAGCTATCACTACCGGAAAAGGGTTCATCATAGTTATATCCCTCCCCGCAACATACCTTCACCAAACTCATACCGGATGAGGTTTCCTTTTACCAGTTTGTAGAGTATATCCGCTTGCATGGCCAGGGCCGGATCATGCGTCGCTACGATAAACGTACTCCGCGTTTCGCGGCACATAGTCAGCAGTAGATCGTTTACCAGCGTAGCGGTATCCGCATCCAGACTCGCCGTCGGTTCATCGGCAAGAAGAATCGGTGGGGCAAACAATAAGGCCCGGGCTACTGCCACCCGTTGCATTTCACCACGCGACAGCTTTTCTACAGGCTCATGCACCTGGGTTAATCCCACCCGATGCAATAAATCATGCGCCCGTTGTTTAAGATAGGCTGGTATACAGAAATATTCAAAACTCGCGGGCACGAGCACATTTTGCAGTGCGGACAGGCCTGGGAATAAATGAAAATCTTGAAAAATAAGTCCAACCGTGTGCCGTCGCCACCGGTCGCGAGCACTTTCTGGGCATTGGGTAATATCGATCCCATTCCATTGTATACTCCCAGATTCTGGTTTTTCTAAACCACAGAGCAGATGCAACAGTGACGTTTTACCAGAGCCAGACGGTCCCGTGATGGCGACAACCGTGGAGGGTGCTACACACCAGGAAGGGATATGTAGTACTGGAAGAAAGCGATTTCCTGGCAGTGGATAGGACAAACGCAGGTGGGTTACACAGAGCCGTTGTCCCTCCTGCCGGGCCTCTGATTTCGAGAGAGAAGAGGGATTAGAGTATAGTGACTGTAGCATCGACAATCCTCAGCAAGCTGACAAATCCGGTATTGGGATCGACTTTGGGTCCCACTTCGAGTCTGCCCTCCACTTCCACTGGCTTAGAAGAAGAGACATGTTCCACTGGATCTTGCGTATAGACCAGCACAATGTCATTCGGCCAATCAGCATCCGATTGACAGAATGGACAGATCGATACTGGTTGTTTGGTCAATACAAAGAAATTCGAGTGTGGTTTTAAGGGAGGAGCCATAAAGCCGCGCATGGCTATCTGTTTTCCCGAAAGTTGCCGGACTTTGTCCGAAAACTCAAGACCCAGCACTCCAAACGCTTTATAGAGCTCGGAGAAGCGGAGGCGCATGTTCTGACCAGTCGCCCGAACAACAACAGTGGTCAGCATCCAGAGCGGCATCCACCAGAGAGATACCCGCAGGACAGTGCGACGATCCATAACCTATTCCCTCCACTTTTCCCTTGATCTATCCCTATTTCCGAGCCATTTTTCCATTCCCTAACGCTAAGGCATTGGCCATAACGCGAAAGACTTCCGTATTCTCCATAAAACCAGCGGCCAAATCCGAGCCGGGTCCCATGCTGGTAAGCACCACATCCTCTGCTGTGTGCACCCCTGTACTGGCGCTCCGTGGTAAGTTTCCCTGGCGAAGAACGGCACCGGGCACTTCTTTGTATTTCTCGTTAGCCAGATAGATACCATCCTGCTTGAGAGCGGGGATAAACGGTCCATCGACTTTGGGTTGGAAGGTTTCGTAATAGTCCGGAAAGTTACTAAAAAAGATAGCCAGGCGTTTGGAAACGGCAATAGAATCTGGATAGCCATCGCCATCTGTGTCCGTATAGTTGGGATACCCCGCCTTAGCATAGACTCCAACCTTTGAAAAGAATGACATTTTTGGCTTTCCGAATGGCTTCCGTCGCATACACTTCCCAGGTTACTTCGGCAGTGTGGATTCCATCGGTCACAACTACCGTATATTTACCGGGTTCGTTGAGAGAAACATCCCGGAGGAGTAGAGCTGAGGCCTCCACTCCTTCCTCTTTTTCGATAAAAGTAGCAGTACGACCCAATACGCTGCTATAGTCCATTCCATCAATAGTGACCCGAACAGTACTCTCTTTGACCACCGTGGGAAATTCCACCTTAAAGTCAAAGCGTGAACCAGTGAGAATGGTGGCGCGATCAATCGGATAAATAGTTTGAGCTTGGAGAGTGGTTACTGCTACCAAGCTTATAATAAATAGAGTAGCCAAGACCGCTTTGCAGCTCATACGCATTTCTTTCCTCCTTAAATTGTTATGATATAATAGACAGATGCTTCTATTACCTTGTCAAACGTATTTTTGTGCGTTCTTTTTTCTCACCGAAACACCTGGGGTCTTCGTTGCGCTCAGACACCCCGAAGCGCAGCGTAGGGAAGTCCATTCGTCATCCCGGACCGTAGCGGAGGGTTGTCCATTCGACTCCAGGGTTGAGTGCTGGTAGGGACCTGGAGACCCCGGGTGTCCGCGGCGGAGCACGGTCCCCAGGTGTCTCCTTGCCCATGCCCAATTTCAACCTTGATAAGGCACTAACTTCTTCGGCATCTTTATCCACGGTTCGCTCACACTTCTTCTATCCAACTGCAGATAGGGCATCCAGGAGGGGCCCTACTTGCTGTGCCATCGCCCCTACTGGCGAAAAGACTTCCTTAAATCGTTGGTGCTTCTGGATTCAAATCCACCGAGTAGAGTCTTTGTCCAGCGAGATTGTAGAGAGAAACGGTCATCACTTCGGTGCTGCCATCAATCTTCACTGTGCCAAAGAATTGGAGTCCTTCCGTGGGAGGCCGGTTCGGTTTCATCCCCTCCGGTATGCTATTGAACTTCACTTGCGGACCAAAGGTATTATCGAGCTTATTTGGCCCAAAGGTGCCCGCGTTCAGCGGTCCCGCCACAAATTCCCAGAAGGGATCAAAGTCTGTAAATTGAGCGAGGTTTGGGTCATAGTAATGGGCAGCCGCGTAATGCACATCAGCCGTCACCCACACCACATTCTTGATACGATTTGCTTTGATAAAACTGAGCAACCCAGCCATCTCCAGTTCACGGCCTAGCGCTGGTCCATCCCCATTGGCCATATTTTCAAAGGCTTCTTTTCCATCACGAACCACCAGCCCAATAGGCATATCACTGGCGATCACTTTCCAGGTGGCATTTGAAGTCAGAAGTTTTTGTTTCAACCAGCGCATCTGGGTTGTGCCGAAGAAGGCTGTTTCGTCACTCATTATCTCCTGACGATTGGCGGTGTTTGGGCCACGATAGGTGCGTTTGTCAATCACGAAAAGTTCGAGGGACGGGCCATATTTAAAGGACCGGTAAATCCGTTCCGGGTCTCGGAGATCATAGCGAATCGGCGTATATTCAAAGAAGGCTCGTTTGGCCCGTGCGGCGAGAAGGGACACGCTCTTGACCTTATACCGGTCATCGCTGAGCAGCATCTCACCTGGATACCAGTTGTTGGTCGTCTCATGGTCATCCCACTGCACAATCTGGGGGACTGCGGCGTTAAAGCGACGCACATTCACATCCAGGAGATTGTAAATATAATTCCCACGGAACTCGGCCAGTGTCTCGGCAACCTTCTCTTTTTCTGGAAGCAGGACATTTTTCCATACCGTCCCATCTTCTAAGGTCACTTCTGATTTCATCGGACCATCCGCGTAGATGTAATCACCACAGTGGATGAAGAAATCAGGATGCAGGGTGCGCATCGTTTCATAGATCTTCATTCCCCCCCACTCCGTGTTGATACCCCATCCTTGTCCAGCCGTATCACCAGACCAGGCAAAGAGTATATCCTGTCGGCGCATTGGCGCGGTATGAAAACTACCGATGACCGGTTCACTCACCACTTTGGGATTGGTGAGATCCTGGAAAGTCACCCGATAGAAGATCTGCTGCCCTACAGGTAAATCAGTAAGATCAATTTTGGCGGTAAAATCCGTAACTTCTAAAGCAGCAGGGCCAATAATCCGCCGCACATCTCGGAAGGATTCGGTGGTGGTATATTCGACGATCATCTGCGCTGGACGATCACTCCGGCTCCAGACTATCGCCCTCTGCGCGGTCACATCTCCACTGGCTACCCCATAGGGAATGGCCGGGCGCAGATGCTCAGCAGTCACTACGGCTGGAGCCGCTCCTTGGGCAAAAAGATTTTGTGCCCTAAAAGTACTCAGGAGTGCACTGGCCCCAACCAGCGTACAGGACAAGAATGAACGACGACTCATTTTCCGGATAGACATACCTCTCTCCTCCTGTTGTAAGTAAGTATGACTAAGCATTTTTCACAAAAGTCAGGAGTAGGGTGAGCTGTGCCCACTAACACAGCAATGGTTCTTCTTCGATGGGCTGAGCCCAACCTACATGCTATACACCAAAATGCAAGAAATTTAGTCATACTTACTTAATAAGACTTTATTCAGAACATTTTTTGCTTTAGTTCTTTCCCAGCTCTAAGCCCATTATATCCCCACTTTCCCCCCATCCCGACGATAAACCGCTACTACACTCGGTCGTGGTGGCAGATGGTCTTGGTAATCAGGAAAACGGCTCCGAGGGTTTTCAAAGGTGGAGTCTTTTCCTTCGCCTGGATGCTGAATTGCGATAAAAAATGTGGTATTGTCTGGGGTAAACTCTGGCCCACAGACCTCTCCACCGGGTACTCCACTGAGGAACATCTTGGCCATGCCCCGCTGCGGTCCCTCAGTCTCTACCACATACACAGCGTCATTCTTCTTAATGGTGGATGGTTGCCCATCCGTCGCTATCCAGGCTCGCCCCTGATCGTCAAAGGTCAAGTTATCTGGACAAGAAAACCAGCTTACCTCTTTCTGATTCTGATAAAATGCTTGTTGAGCAGGATCATTTGGATCACCACAGACAATAAAAATCTCCCAGTGGAACTTTGTAGCTGTATGATCTCCACCAGCCTCGGTCATCTCAATAATATGTCCATGTCTGTTTTCCGGACGAGGATTGGCTTTGTCTACCTGATCCGGTTTCCGACGGGTATTGTTAGTCATAATGGCGTACACTTTGCCGGTCTTGGGATTCGCTTCCGCATCTTCTGGACGATCCATTTTTGTTGCACCGAGGAGATCAGCAGCCCGTCGGGTATTGATGAGGACCTCGGCCTGTGAATGGAAACCGTTCTCTCTAGTCAGTGGCCCTTGCCCAAAGACTAAGGGGAGCCACTCGCCAGTACCATCATCGTTGAACTTGGCAACATAGAGGGTACCGGAATCGAGGAGTTGCATGTTGGCAGCACGATTATTCGGATCGTAGCGCCCAGCGCTGACAAATTTATAGAGATATTCAAAGCGTTCATCATCTCCACTATAGGCCACTACTCGATTCTCTGGGGTGATTACAATAGTTGCTGCCTCGTGTTTACAGCGTCCAAGCGCAGTACGCTTTATCGGTACAGACTGAGGATCATAAGGATCAATTTCCACTACCCAACCGTAGCGTAACGGTTCGTTCGGTTCCTTGGTCACGTCAAAACGCTCATAGTGGGTGGCCCAGCCATATTCATCTCGTACGCCATATCGCTTGTGCAGGGCCTTGATGGTTTCGTCTTGGATTTCCTCTACCTCCCCACCGAAGTACTGGTGGAAATTTTCCTCCGCAGATAACACTGTGCCCCACGGGGTCACTCCACCCGCACAGTTGTTCAAGGTGCCACGTACCTGGGTGCCGGTCGAATCATAAAAGGTTTTCAACAATGGGTGACCGGCAGCCGGGCCGCCTAGGGTTATCATGGGGGAGTCACCTGTGAGCCGACGATTGTATGGCGAGTCTTTGACATAAGTCCACTGGCCACTAGCGTCCCGTTGTACTTCGATAATCGATACCCCATGCGCTGCTAATTCAATCGCTACCATCTCTTTGGTCTTGGTTTCGTTTTTCCCGTCCCAATTGGGAAACATCAGCTCAGGGTTTGTGTACTCGTTATTCACTACCAAAAGCCCATGTGTGGAGTTTTGGCTTCCCAGCGGTAGAGGGAGAAAAGCAACGAAATCACAGTTATAGCCAAACTGCCCCCTTTGCTGGTCTGCAGTCTGGGAAAAAGGGTCAAATGCCTGGGCACTAGCTGTAATGGGATCACCCCACCGGATGAGAACGTTGTAGGTATATCCCTCCGGTACAAGCAATCTATCTTCATTAGAGTGGGTTAAGGGGATGAATCCCCCGGCAGAGGCGACTCTCGCTGGTATGAAAGAGCCAGCCGCAGCAAGAACTAAACTGGCTACTCCCCCTTTGAGGAGGGTACGTCGAGAGATATACCGTTGCAGTATGGATTCAAAAGTTTCATTGTTACTCTGATTGGAAGGGGGATTTTCATCGAGCCAATGCTCCTGATGGGGAAACTTACGTGTAGATACCATTATTCTGTCTCCTTTTTCCTTCGATACTGAACTCATAGCGAGTAGTACCTCCTTGTCATCCTGAACCTTCTGAACCTTTCACTCTGCTCAGGGTAAACTCCCCAAGCAGAGCAAAGGGAAGTGAGCAGGTCATCCGTGAAGGATCTCTCGTGAATTGTCCCAGAACTACGAGATTCTCGCCGCCCTCAATGCCATGTGAGGATTTACTCGCTACAAGTTCACTCATATAAGAGATTGTCAGGAATTTGCATAATGCGGCGGTATGTAACCTGTATTATGTTATCATCTTACCAATCCTTCTAAACTGAACTCTACTATAGTCGACGGATGTGACAGCAAGATGGCAGTTCGGTGACAGTTTTGTTATAGTTCTGTGACAGAATTATGACAAAGAGAAACGAGCAGGTCATCGATTAGCGCAAAAGGGAGCACCACCTCTTGTCTTCCCTGGAGAATTATGGTACAAATTATAAATTTATGAACTTGTAGTGAGTAAATCCGCGCATGACATTCTGAGTCCTTTGCTCCTCTCCGGAATAACCGGGAGACGACAATACTCGCTAAGAGTTTCGTAAGAGAGGAAACCGGAAGGAACAGGAATCCTGGCTGCAGAGAGGATTTCGGCTGTTGGCTTAAGAAACCAAAAAGGAGAAAGCAGTGATTAGTCCACAGATTTTTCGGGCTTACGATATTCGTGGTATTGCTGGAAAGGATCTGACCGAACCGGTAGTCAGGGAGATTGGAAAGGGGTACGGGACCTATATTCAGAATCATGGAGGACAACAAGTCAGTATCGGACGAGACGTTCGCCTGAGTTCCAAACCCTTTCATGATGCGTTGATTGAAGGCATCCTGAGTACCGGGTGTCATGTTATTGATGTAGGTCTTATTCCTACCCCTCTGCTCTATTTCTCCCTCTTTCATCTCCCGATTGACGGGGGAATTATGATTACGGGGAGCCACAATCCTCCAGAATATAACGGTTTTAAAATCAGCCGGGGTCAACAAACTCTCATCGGAGAGGATATCCAGGAGATACGTTATCTCATCGAACAGCAAAGCTTTCGACAGGGTCAGGGTGAACTCAGTTCCACCGATATCGTGACACCCTATCTGCAGATGGTGCAGGAAAGAATTCATTTAAAAAAATCTTTGCGTGTGGTGGTGGATGCCGGAAATGGAACAGGAGGGCTATTAGCTCCCGAGCTCTTACGCCGCCTTGGTTGTCAGGTCAGTGAGCTGTATTGTGAACCGGATGGAAATTTTCCCCACCACCACCCTGACCCGACGGTTATAGAAAACCTGGCCGATTTGATTCGCGAAGTACGTACACAAGGGGCGGATGTTGGCGTAGCCTATGATGGTGATGCAGACCGGTTAGGGGTCGTAGACGATCAGGGTAACATTGTGTGGGGAGATCAATTGATGATCCTCTTTGCTCGTGATGTCCTGGCTCGGCAACCAGGAGCAAGCATTGTCTTTGATGTCAAATGTTCACAAAACCTGGTGCAGGAAATTACAAAGCTGGGTGGAAAACCGGTGATGTGGATGACCGGGCATTCGCTGATCAAGAAAAAACTGCGGGAAGAAGGAGCCGTTCTGGGTGGAGAGATGAGTGGTCATCTCTTTTTTGTGGATGGCTATTTGGGCTACGATGATGCTATCTACGCCTCTTGCCGGCTTCTGGAGATTCTTTCACATGCTTCCTCTTCTCTTTCCATGATCTTAGGAGATCTTCCGCGCACTTACTCCACTCCAGAGTTGCGTGTGGAATGTCCAGAAGAAGAGAAATTTCACATTGTGGAGGTATTAAAAGAGTACTTTGTCTCGCGGTATGAAACGATTACACTCGACGGAGTAAGGATCAATTTTCCCCACGGCTGGGGTTTGATACGCGCTTCGAATACTCAGCCGATTATTGTGCTCCGGTATGAAGCGGATAGCCCAGAACATCTGCAGGAAATTCGGGAAACCATCGAAGAGAAGCTACGAGAATTTCCAGCCGTTCGGCTTCCCGAGGAGGAGAGATATGGCCGATGGTGAGATTTCTATTCCGATGAGTCGTTCCTGGCTCCGGCAGCTTTATGATTGGGTCCTCCACTGGGCCGAAACCCCCTATGGTGCTAAGGCTCTCTTTCTGCTATCCTTTGCAGAATCTTCCTTTTTTCCAGTACCACCCGATGTCCTCTTGATCGCTCTGGCCTTGTCGATTCCAGCCCGAGCCTTCTGGTTTGCAGCGGTATGCTCCATAGCCTCAGTGCTCGGAGGCATTTTTGGCTATTTTCTGGGGTTTCAATTTATGGAATTGATCGGTTTCCCGATTCTCCACTTCTATGGGGCCATGGACAAGTTTGAAGAAATCCGCTTGCTCTACCAGCAGTACGAAGCGTGGGCGGTTGGTATTGCTGGATTTACCCCTATCCCTTATAAAGTGTTCACCATTGCGGCTGGGGCTTTTCAAATCAACTTTGGTATCTTTGTCCTTGCCTCACTGGTCAGTCGTTCTGCCCGGTTTTTTCTGATTGCTCTCCTCATCTACTGGTGTGGTGAGCCGATCAAGCGCTTTATCGATCGCTATTTTAATCTGCTGTCTATTCTCTTTGTTGTGCTTCTTATTCTCGGGTTTATCTTTGTGAGATGGCTATTCTAAATACAGCTCGTCACAAAAAAGTATCCAAAATGGTTCAATCTTGAGCGAAAGGGAGGGTGGGCTCTGCCCACCAACACAGCAGTAGTGCTTCTCGGTGGGCTCAACCTACCCTAGAGGCTACTGCTCTAGCCAAACATGATATTGGATACGTAATTGGGACGGGTTGTAATAAATATTAGAGTGACTACTCAGGAGAAGAAACTCTATCAGCAAAGCATTCCCTGAAGGTTTGGAAAAAGGATAAACAGACTTCCCTGCGCTAAATTTCAGGTGGGGGAAGTAGGCTGGAGACAATGCACATGACGAGCTTCATAGATGGGTTGCCGAACGATATCATAGCAAGTCTCACCATTTCGGTAGAACAGTTGCAGGCTCTGAGTGTGCAGTTTCAGGTGGAGATTGATCGAGGACTGACCGGGGACAGGAGTTCCTTGAAAATGCTCCAGACCTTTGCCCAACAACCGCGTGGCGATGAACGGGGACGCGTCATCGTGGTCGATTGGGGAGGAACCCATGGAAGAGTGGTGATGGTTGATCTTCAAGGATCTGGTAAATATGCAGTTCTACATCAGAAAGATCTCAAGTTTACCGATGCTCAGAAAACCTCCTCGGCAGAGATTGTCTTTGGGATAATCGCGGAGACCATTAAGCAGGTAATAGGAAAAGATCAACAGAGATCCTATTCTTTGGGCTTTATCTACTCCTTTCCGGCCCGACTGAAGAAAATTAATAAGGCTATTGCCCTCCCTATGACCAAAGGATGGCATCTGACCGGTTTGCAAGGGAAGGATATAGTAGAATTGCTGACCCTTGCTTTACAAAAACAAGGGCTTACCAATGTTACGGTCAGCGCAGTGGCCAATGATACGGTTGCTCCCATGGTATTGCATACTTATTGCACAAAAGGCCAGCATCCCACTGCGAAACCCACCGAAATTGGTCTGATTCTTGGCACGGGTACTAATCAGGCAGTCGATCTTCCCTCGCTGGGGATTTATAATATGGAGTCGGGAAATTTTAGTGGAGTGATCTCAGTGCACACACGTTATGATAGACAATTAGATCAGGAGCTTCGTGATCCTCCTTCAGGGGCGCAGCTTTTCGAAAAGATGGTTTCTGGGCAGTATCTCGGAGAATTAGTGCGACGCATCCTGTATAAGCTCGTTCTGCAGAAGGTGCTTTCCTGGCCGGTAGTGGAGGTCTTACAGACTCCTTTTGCCTTTGAGACTTCCTCTCTTTCGCGTATAGCTAAAGATACTTCACCAGCACTCAAGGATATTGAGCTCCTTTTGCAAGAATTCGGTATCCAAAGTACTCTCACCGAACGACGACTCGTAAAAGAGATTGCCCATACCGTAGTCCGGCGCTCTGCCCGGCTGGTAGCTGCCAGCGTGACGGGAACGCTCCGGAAGATCGATCCGTTGTGGGCAGAAGAGCATACCATAGCAGTAGATGGTAGTCTCTATGGCCGGTATCCAGGCTACAACCAGATGGTACAAACCACGCTTGCCGAGATCATTGGTGTAGACCGGGCCAAGAGGGTTCAATGGGTGTTTGTACACAATTCCACCAGTGCAGGAGCGGCGGTTATTGCAGCCGTGGCGAGCCGGGAAGGTTTTTCGGAGTGAGAAAGCATCATGCTGAAGAAAGAGGACAAAGGGATGGAGATTATCAGTCTTATCAATCGGCTGGGAGAGGTATCTCATGCCCTGGATCTCCGGGAGGATAATAGGCAATGTCATCCCTCTCAATTTACCAATACCTCCTATCTTCAGGAATTGCAAGAACGGGACATTACTATTCAACGTATACTGTCTGAGTTGGTCCTGGATTCCTCCACCGCTCAGTATGTACTCGACTGGTTAACCTCGCAACTCGACTCCTCAGCTTCCCAGACGCTCACCCGCCTGGGCTGGACGGAGTTACAAGCTGCCACGGTCCTGCGCTTGCTTCAGTATATAACCTGTACTGCTCGCCCTATTTTTACCTATCCCCATTTCTCCTTTGCTCCCTGGGCAGGAAAGACTCTTCAGAAGCTCTATCGCATAGAAAAACCAGCGTCAGAGAGCTGGCCTTTCTTTAGTGACCTGAAGGGGGTGGGACCTGCCCAGATTTGTGATACGGCCATTGCGATAAGAGGGAATCGACTGCTGGAGCCGATCACTTTACGCGATCTGGTTCGACGCGTTCCGGCGGTTTTGGGGCCAGCGGGCATAGACCCGCAGAACCATCAGCAAAAATACTTTTTCGTCAAGTTCTTAGATCCCTCTGATTTTCCTCCATTTGCTTATGCAGGATTTCGCCCGGAGATAGTGCATGGCCTAGAAAATTTTCAAACCTACTTTGCCGACCTCCTCTGGAAGGATAGACAGTCTTTAGAGGCTTTGTATCATCTTGTTGCTCCTCAGATCCAGTCAGAGTCCACCCTCCGATTGTTCGAGGCTGCCTATAAGACCTGGGCCATCGCCCAGGCCTCAAGGGATTGGAATGGTGAACTCAGTATCGACACGCTGAGTTCTTTTGTTTCCCTTTCCCGGATCTCAGAACTCAAAGCCCTTCTGACCGAGCAGCAGAAGAATCGACAGCAAGTCGTTCGGTGCATGCATCGTATTGACTACCAGGAAGGACAGGCCATTTTGATCCCGAGTCCCACTCTTCACGCTATTGCCGGACTCTCCGGCCAGTTTCATCCCAATACGGCGGAAAACTATCACCCCAAGGATGAGCTGTGGATTTTTAAGACCATATATGATACGGAGGGGCAAAAGCTTGGCTGGATCCTGGTTGAGCCGCAGCGGCTGTTCGATAAGACCGAAAGCGGGTTCGATTTCTTTACACCCTTTTCCTGGACAGAAAAAGGTTTTGGGTTTCGGAAAGCTATCAGCCAGGAGTCTCTGACCGATTTTGTTCATCTTATGGATGCACGACCCAGACCACGCGAAGCCTATCTCTGTTTTGCTGAAGCGATGACTCCTCCTGGAGGTACTACCTCCGAAGGGGCTCAGTGGTATGCTATTGTAGATGATGAGAGGATATGGCCCTTCTTCCTGGTACACGAGCTCCGTTTTGAGCGGAGCGGTGGTACAGCCACCGTACCCTTTACCTCCCACAGCTTTAGTGAAGTGCATGTCACGCAAGGAGTGGTGGAGATGACGCTCGGATATGCAGAAGGTCCTCCTCTCTCCTTCACCATCACCCCTGCTCGACCGGTCTTTCTCCCTGCCAGCCTCCCCTGTAACACAGTGACCTACACGGCTACCGGAGCTGCCCAACTGCAGGTTTTTAGACGACCATAACGCTTTAAGGCTAAACACTCATTACTTTTTCGCATCAGGGAAAGGAACCGCTTCAGGAAACAGCGGTTTTCCGCGCCTCTTCTACTGGGCCATTGAGCATTTTGGCGCCTTGATAGATATACTGCATGCCTGAAGCCAGGGTAAGAAGTACGGTCAATACGCAGAGGTAGGTCAGAAAAGGGGATGAGAAGTCTAAAGCATAAAAGAGTAGCCCAAAGGCTACCGTGATCATCTGCATCGCGCTGGAACTCTTTCCCAGGAAAGAAGGGGAAATAATAAACTTACCGGAAAAGAAGTGGACGACAATAATGCCAGAGATGATCACCATATCACGACTCACCACAAAGACCATGAGCCACGACGGAAGGATCTGTAGAGTAGCCAGGGCAATAAACGAAGTGGTTAAGAGTAATTTATCGGCCAGAGGATCTAAGAAACTCCCCAATCTTGTCCGTTGCTGTTTCGAGCGGGCAATGAACCCATCGATGGCATCGGTAATTGCCGTGACAAAAAAGATAGCCAATCCTAAAAGGGTATGCTGGGAAAGTAAAAGGATCAGGAAGACTGGAATGAGAGCTATGCGCACCAGCGTGATTCTATTTGCTAAATTCATCGACCTTCAACCTCAATCTTTGCCGCTATCAGTGACATCGGACTAGAATCTCGTGATAAAAAACATCGGGGCACAATGTAACAAATGGGCTGTTATTTGTCAAGATGCTAGATTTCTTTTGTCGAGAAGCTTTCCACGGTTCTGGTTGATATTTCATGATGCAGGATTCCTCGGTCGGGAGATAGAGTTGTCATCCTTCTTGAGTTAGGATAGAATGGCTCTGGTAATCTATCCGTTTCTTTCTGGTCTCTTTACGACGCGATCGAACAAGTCTGTTCAGAGGATAATGACACCAATATTCAGACGAGAAGGACGCTCCGTTATGAACATGCAAAAAATCCTGGTCCCCTTCGATTTCTCCGAATGTGCTCACATGGCCTTCCAGTATGCTCTCCTGTTCCAAAAAAAATATCAGGCAAACCTGTTCTTACTCCATGTCCTCTCGAAAGCTTTTGAGGTTTATCTCCAGGCTGGAGATCGACGTTTTGTAGTCAGCGGACAGGACATAGAGATGGAAAACGGAATTTTTACCTATACCGACTCTGCTGGAGAGGAACAGCGGAGAGACCTTCGGAAAGAAGCCCGGGAAAAACTCCGGGCTCTTGTACCGGCCTCTCTTCAAAACCTGATCCATCTCCAGGTGCAGATTGGTGACCCAGCCCATGAGATTTTGCATGTAGCACAGGAAGCCAGGGTAGATTTGATCGTCATGGGTACCCATGGTCGTACCGGTCTATCCCATCTATGGCTTGGCAGTGTAGCCGAGCGAGTGGTGCGGCAGTCCCTCATTCCGGTCTTGACCATTCGGCCTCTGACCTACAAGAGATAAGGGGCTGTTTTCTTTTCGATACACTGCTCTTGTAGAGCCAGCTCAACATAGCGGTCTGCATCCTCTTCGAGTAGTAGTCGCTGCTCTATGAGACGCTGAGCAGCTAAAACAATGGCCCGAACATACTGCGCTTTTGAATGGTAACGCTCGGCAATGGAGAGACGTGTATCTCCGCTTTTGAAGCGTTCCTCAGCGGTCTGCGCAAAAGGGAGATAACTCCCAACTGTTCCGGCTAAAGCCTCCTCCGCACCCCCTTTCGGTCGATAGTTCCAGCCCGTAAAAGTGGCCAGCGGCACAGCGATATGGGGGGTACGGATGCCTGCTACATCATTGCCATCGGCATCAATGTGCGGCACCAGTACTGTATACTCTTTCCTCTTGTCTTCTTGCGGGGGTTCTTGTGAGAATAGCCCCTTCTCAAAATCAGAACCATGATCCTGGACATAGAGTCGATTCGGTCTCTCCGGACACTGCACACCGGGTATAGCCGGAAAGAGGGTTTTTACCACTGCGGCGGAGACTAACGTTCCATCCCGCTGCGTAGGTACCTGACTCTCAGGGGGGCGAATGCCCCGGGTCACCCAGGCGTCCAGTGCATCGAGTAAGGCTCGCAACAGAGGTGTCGTATTCAGCGGATTGGAGAGATGCTGGTGGGCTCCTTGAAGCGGACCAGAGTTTGGATCGGCAAAATGCTGTGAGCTGGCGAATAAAAAGATCCGGACTTTGTCGTGAGGAGGTAAATCCTGTCCTTGCGTGTCGGTATGCACCAGTGATCCTCGTCGTTCCCAATATTCCGATGAAGTCTGGGTGTGTATCACTATTGGGTCAGTTGCCGGTCGTTTGAGAATACCATCGGTTTTTCCGGTGAGATGATCGGTAGAAACCGTGTAGGCAAAGGGAAACTGATCGGAAGGGTATAAGTGATCTGCATGCTGACGTGGAAAACGACCGGGCTGAGCAAAACGGTAGTTCAGAGTCACCCGTCCTCCTCCAGAGACATGGGGCCAGATGGCATCAAAGACCCGGCGTTTCTGCGTATCCTGATTAAAACCGCGATAGACAAACTCTCGCAAAAAGCGTCCGCTTTGGGAGCGGCCCCACGCATAGGCTTTTTCCAGCCTTACTCCCCCTTCTTGTAAAGGATTTGGGTTGCCTTCAACGTCGGTTGTTGCATAGAGAAGAAAGGAAATGAGATCGCGTACACCGGTAAATCCCAACCCTAAGAGGGGAGGATTTTTGGCGGTATAAATGAGTTCGTAGATCCAGCCCGGACGAAACCCGGTAGAGAGATAACAATGGGTGCTAGAAGGGATCGGTTGGCCTGCTGCATCGAGCCGGGCAAATTGCCAGGCGTCGGGTGGAAGGGGTTGTCGCGGATCTTGCTCGTATTCCCTACAGGTAAAGGTAGCTTGCTGTGTATCCAATGAAACGGTTTCATAACTTCTGGTGTAGTCGTTACCACTCAGGGGAAAACAGACTTTGCCTGGTTCATCAGCGATAAACTCTGCCCGTACCAGGCCAGCGATCTCTTTTCCCTGATCAGTTGCGATCGGGAGCTCCATGGTCATCCGTCCTTCGCCGGGGAGCAAATCTCCCTGCCAGCCAGACCAGACCAGGGTATACCCTCTGCGCATTAAAAAACCGTTTCCTATATGTTCTGGACTGCTGGGATCATTAGAAGGAACTGCATCGTTGAAAAACTGGAGTACCCGCTTGTTTCCCCGATTGTTAACATCGTAGATAAGTCGTCGGTTACCGCGGGCGAGTTCGACCGGTTTGATGATATATACATCTGTGGCGTATTCGACGAGACCAGCGGCATTACGAGGAGCATAGGCCAGATCGACCACCTGTTGATTCAATGGTTCATGCGGATCCAGGGCAAAGTGAATACGGCCGGCCAGCTTCTCATAGGGGCCGGTGCTCCCAAAACTTATCCCATCAGCCAAAAGTTCTCGCTGTTCTATATCCAAACGAAGCTGAGTATCCATCCTCTTCCTCCCTTAGCTCCTTGCAGCCTGTTCTGCTTTAAGAAAAGCCCTTGCTCCATTGAGAAACAGATTCGTCACTCGAGCGGACCTCATCACCTCATCGGCCATCTTTTTTCCCGCTGCATGCACCTGCTCTCTCACTTTTGCTTCAAACTCTTTGACCCGAGGATGATCCGGTTGACCAGGGAGTCCCATGGATTGGGCAATATATTGTGCTCCGGACGCGTAAAGGTCAATTCCCTCCACGGCCAGGATTTCATCAATGTTCTCCAGGACCTCGATATCTTCGAGTTGGGCAATGACCAAAATCTGGGCATTTGTGTGTGCCATGTATTCTGGCCCAGAAGCAAAATCACCAAAATATGCTCCCCGTCCAGAACCAAAGCTTCGCTTTCCTTTTGGAGCGTAGCGACATGCTTCGGCGAGTTGCTGCGCCTTGGCTCCGGTCGTGATATGGGGTCCCGTAATACCCATAATACCACGATCCAGGAAACACAGAATAGTGGAAGACTCGATATTGGGTACCCGGGCCAAAGGGGTCAATCCGGCCATATCTGCAAAACGGCACAGATCATCCAGAATATCCACAGTAAAAGGTCCATGTTCGCCATCAAAGGAGACAAAATCAAATCCCGCACGCCCCATCAACTCGATCAGAGTCGAAGAAGGGAAACTCAATGTACACCCATAGGCTATTTGTCCAGCCTGCATTTTGGTAATGACCTTGTTGGTACGCATAAACACTCCTCTTCCAAAATGATGGTTTTCTCTCTATTTTCCTATTGATTCTCTGTAAAGAAGACGGAGGCAGTGTAAGCTATTTTAGACCAAATTTCCAGAAAATACTGCTGTCCTGCATAGATGAGTCTTTGGAATTCCAGGGACACCATACGGATTTCTGGCATTTGAGATGGCACTGTGAGAGGTATCGCATGGTAAGGATCGCATGAGTGGTGGCGCCAAGCCTCTCTCCTCCGCCTCACCCGGTAAGGAATCACCAGCCGGCCCCCATTTTTGGTAAGATTGGCAGGCCCTTGGGACGAGATGGGTTTCTTGAGTTTCTGAGGAAGCCTGCAGACGAGTCGAGGCGTATCCGGTAATGGGAGAAACCAAGAAGAAAAAGAGAGTCTAAGCGGAAATAAGTATGGTGTCCCCAGATTTCAGATTTCCTGGCCTGGATTCGGAAACAGAGACTCGGCTTAGAATCCTACGGCTTGCCCATCTTTGCGAGGTTCCGAAGCTGCTACATACCCATTTTCTAATTTGTAGATCAGTTGGGCGCCACCAAAATTCCAGAACTGGTCACTTACCGTGATCTGATGTCCACGGTTTTGGAGTTCAGCAAGCACGGCCGGTCGAAAACCAGGCTCCATGAGGATGGTGCCATGCTCCATAACCCGCCAGCGTGGCGCATCTGCCGCGGCCTGAGGGTTCTGCCCGTAATCTACAAGGCGAATCATCATCTGGGCATGTCCTTGCGGTTGCATGGATCCCCCCATGACTCCAAAACTCATGAGTGGTTGGCCATCCCGAGTCACAAAAGCGGGAATAATGGTATGGAAAGGTCGTTTTCTTCCACCTACCTGATTGGGATGGCCCGGTGTCAATACAAAACCATACCCACGGTTTTGCAGACTGATACCGGTGCCAGGTACCACGATACCGGAGCCAAATCCTTGATAATTCGATTGAATAAAAGAAACCATCATCCCAGAAGCATCAGCAGCAGTTAAGTAGACCGTCCCGCTCTCCGGAGGAATTCCGTAGTTTGGATATTGCGCTTTTTTCAAATCAATACATTTTGCACGCTGGCTGAGATACTCAGGATGGAGGAGGTCTTGATAGTTGATATCCATAGTGGCTGGATCCGAGATATAACGATAAGCATCGGCAAAAGCGAGCTTCATCGCTTCAAGCTGCAGATGCAGGCTGTCTGCAGAGTCGACAGGAAAACTCTGCAGATTCCAGTGCTCGAGAATCCCCAGCATAATGAGCGCAGTCAGACCTTGCCCATTGGGAGGAATTTCATGCAGGGTAAATCCCCGATAGGTATGAGCAATGACCTCCACCCAATCGGCCTGGTGAGCAGCGAGATCGGCCATAGTCATTCCTCCACCCGAGGCTTTAGAATGAGTGGCTGTTTTTTCCGCCAGTTCGCCCTGATAAAACGCCTTCCCGCGGGTTTCCGCAATGCGTTCCAGTGTAGTAGCCTGCTCTGGAAACACAAACCTTTCGCCAGCCTTTGGGGCTCGGCCATTGGGAGCAAAGGCTTCCAAAAATTCAGGGAATGCAGCGTAGGTCTGAACCGCTTGCTGCCAGCGTCCAGCGACAACCGGAGAGACGATAAAACCGTCTCGAGCATAGGAAATCGCCGGGGCAAACAATTCGCTAAAGGGCAAGACTCCAAAACGCTCAGAAAGAGTGACCCAGGCAGAGACGGCTCCAGGAACGGTTACGGCATCCCAGCCGTGGACCGGCATAGAATCTCGACTGGCAAACCGTTCCGGCGTCCAGGCGGCTGGAGACCGCCCGGAGGCATTTAAGCCGTGCAATGTCTGTCCATCCCAAATGATAGCAAAGGCATCACTTCCAATGCCGTTACTGGTAGGCTCTACGACGGTTAAAGTAATTGCAGCGGCTAAGGCTGCATCAACAGCATTTCCCCCCTTCAGCAGCATCCGAAGACCCGCCTGAGCCGCCAGGGGTTGAGAGGTAGCGACCACGTTCCGTGCCAGTACGGGCATACGCCGTGACGGATAAGGAAAATTCCACTGAAAAGTCTCCATACTTCACCCTTTCTGAGAAAAGATAACACTTCATCCTCTTCGACAAGCGCCCAATTCACCTCATCTCCGGTTAGCCATACCTTACACAAGTTTGGCCCTGAGTGCAACCAAAATCCCTCTCTTTTACAAGACTCTCTGCAGAACAAAATAGCTCTTGCCATTTCCAACCTGCTCTTTTAGAATGGGGCGCGGTTTGGTCTGCAAGGTATTGGTGATGTATCATAAGGGGCTTCTTCTGCCGCTCATCTGGATGATCGAATAATGATCAGTAGTAAAGCTGTTCTTCGCATGGAAGAAGTAGGAGGAAAAGCATGTCACGTACAAAAAGGTTTCACCGTCTTCTCTTCTTGATCATATTGCTGGTTTTCATGAGTCCGGCTTCTGGATATTCAGCCGTAACAGATCCTGAGCAATCTTCTTGTCCCGCCATTCTCTATGGGCATCTTCACTCGATCTGTGCGGAAGGGGTGCAAGGGTCTGAGTGCCTCAAAGATGGCGAAGTAGGAAAATGCTCCCAGACCGAAGTGGCCTGCCTTTGTAAAACACAGACCGATATAGCCCAAGAATTCCTTCTGAAAAATTTGTATACCACCCTGCAGATGATCCTGAACACGGATAAAAATGCCCAATCCTTAGAGAAAGAGATTGCCTGTAGCCAGATTGATCTCCTGTTTGGTCAGATCGCTTCCGCCATGACCGGATTACAGGATCTGGGATCATTTACCTTCGCTGATCCGAAGCTGCTCCGCCTTCTGGATACTCTCCTGCTTACCCTGGATACTCTTTTGCATCAACTGCAAGAGGGACAAGATTCTGAGGAGGTTACTCTTCATTGTTTAAAGAGAAATATCGAGCCGGATATCGTAAGACTCCGGGCCTTTATCTTGGCCAAGAAATTGGAATTGCTGAAGATCCTTTAACCAGCATTTACTTCATGCTCACTCCTCCATCCACGACAAGAGCGATACCGGTGATCCAGCTTGCTTCATCGGAAGCGAGGAACAAAACTGCTCTGGCAATATCCTCCGGTTTACCTATTCTCCCCAGAGGAATGTCCTTGACCCACTCTTTTGCTCTTTCTTCCCAGGTCTCTCCCGGTTTCAGTCGGCTGGTGGGCATGGGGGTTTCCACCAGACCGGGACAAACACAATTCGCCCGAATGCCATCTTTAGCGTAATCGTAGGCAATACTCTTGGTCAGAGTAATGACACCCCCTTTAGAGGCATGATAGGAAGCAGTATTCGGAGCGGCCAAAAAACCCGAAATGGAGGCATTATTGACGATACTTCCCCCACCCCCCTTAATCATTTGGGGAATGGCAAACCGGGAAACCAGAAAAATCCCCTTCAGGTTCGTATCGATAACCCGTTCCCAATCCGAGATGGTGGAAGTCGTGAGGTTCGTGCGGTCAATTACCCCAGCATTATTGAACAAAATATTCAGACAACCAAAAGTCTCTATGGTGGCTTGAATTAGTCGCTCGGCATCCCTCTCTACCCGGACATCGGTAGGAACAGCCAGGGCTTTTCCACCTTGGTTCGTTATAAGTTGAGCGGTTTCCGCTATTTTTTCCGGGCGTCGTCCTGCCACCACAACCTGGGCTCCTTCACGGGCAAACAGTAAGGCCGTTGCCCGTCCAATACCAGTCCCTCCACCAGTGATAATGGCCACTTTTCCAGCTAAGCGCATGAATTTATTCCTCCTTTCGCAAATGTCCCCCTCGATCATTATCAAACGGAAAAGGAATATTTAACCAGAGATGCCAATCGAAAAGCCATGGCTGATCAGGATGCCATTTCTGCTTTTCTTCCACCACCCAGGTATTGACCCAGTGGTTATGAATCCAGCCAGTATATCCTATAAAACGGAGACGAACCCATTCTCCTGTTCGCTCCAGTACCGGAAAGGTGCCGAGGAGATCCAGCTCCTGAATCAGGGGATATTCTACCCCTGGACCAGCGCGGACCTCCACTCGCTCAGCCATAATCCGGGCTGAGAGCGCCAAAGCAAAAGAAGAATAGAAAAAGAGCAATACTCCAGCTCCGCAGAAGCTCCATTTATAGAGGTTTCGCCTGAGTATCTTTCGGGTGCTCATATCCAGGAAACTCATCTATAAAAATTTTGGCATTCCTAAAAATTTCACACTGTAAATTCAACAGCTTAGAAGAAGTGAGGGAAATCCTCGACCGGAAATTCTTGAATTTCCTCTGGTAATATGGTATATTATCTCCATATTTTCTACAATGGTCTGTGGTTCACTATCCACCGCTCAGTGCAAGGGAAGAGGAACAATGCAAGAACGAGAAGCATTAGTCGAATACCTCACCCAACATAACCTGCGTCTGACCAGACAGCGTGAGCTGATCCTAGAGACGTTTCTCCAGACGGACAAGCATATCTCAGCAGAGGAGCTTTACGAGGAGATACGCAAGTTTGAACCCTCCATTGGTCTGGCCACAGTCTACCGCACGCTCAATCTGTTCTGTGAGTGTGGTCTGGCCCAAAAACGCCAATTTGGGGATGGACAAACGCGTTACGATCATATATATGCGCACAAGCATCACGCTCACCTCATCTGTGTCCACTGTAAAGCCATTATTGAATTCGAGAGTCCCGAAATTGAACGACTGCAGCTTGCCGTTGCCGCATCACATCGCTATAAGATTCTGAGCAGAAAGCTGGAGCTCTATGGCCTCTGTGAAGAGTGTGCCCGTGCCATTTGTGACAGTTGTTCCAATCTCATCTGTGAAGACTGTTCACGAGTCGAGATTTCCTTCTAGGCTTTCCTCACTCAGTAACGCTGAAATCTGGTAATCTGGGGACACCATACTTATTTCTTTGAAGTCTGTGAAATCTGGGGACACTATACTTATTTCTGCTTGGCCTCTCTCCTCTTTCTCCGCTGCTGCAGGATAGGCCGCAAGGCTGTGGGCACGTTTCCCTCCCACCCTGTGAAATGAAAACCTAACACTGCTTTGAGCGACCACCGGCCGAAAAGGATTGGGCTAGGCGAGCCCTCTTTCCACTGGTCCGTTTCAGACATAGGGAGGAGAAATTCCTCACCCTACTTCACCGGCATAACCACGCCCGATGTCATTTTCAGTAGTAATGCACCACTTAATCGGAATACGGAGTGGGGTGTACCGGCAGCAGCCCATATATCACCTAGGTGGAGAAGTTCCTCGTCAATAATCGTATAGATCGGTTCAACATGGCCAAAGGGGGGAACACCCCCAATCACAAAGCCCGTCTTTTCACGGACAAAGTTTGCATCAGCTTTCTCTATGGCTTCGCCGACTTTTGCACAGATAGCAGACTCGTTTATCCGATTCACTCCGCTAGCCACGACCAAAATCGGCCTTTTACTTTCGACCGTCCGAAATAGGATGGACTTCGCAATCTGAGCCACCTGACAGCCAATGGCAGCAGCAGCCTCAACGGCGGTTCGGGTTGAGGAGGGAAGCTCTACCACCTCAAGATTGACTCCACGAGCAGAGAGCACATCCTGAATCTTCTTTGCACTTCGACTCAAGCTTTCTCCCATAGCAACCTCCGTCCGAAATACGGGGACACCACGAAATACGGGGACACCATACTTATTTCTGTCTGCTAAATCCGTAAATACGTAAATACGGGGACACCATACTTATTTCTGTCTGGATTCCCTCTTTGGCCTTGGTTTCTGCTGCTGTAGGATACACCACAATGCTTCGGTGAGCATCCTCAAAAATCATCACGTCTCAACAAGGATTTACCAGTCTTACAGAAAACGATCATCAGCGATGATCTCGCTGGGTGAGACAAAGGAGGGTCGGTGCACCTCTTGTGCGATCCTTACCATGCGACCACGCTAGGCCGGTACCATCTCAAAGCCAAGAATTACATATGGTGTCCCCGAATTTCCCCCGAATTTCCCGTCCCCGAATTTCCGAATTTCCCATAAAACCCTCTGCAGTATAGCATATCTTTGAGGGCCTGAACAACGACAAATGTAGGTGCAAGAGACAAACTAAAAATCCTATTGACCCTCTTGGCCGGTCATGATACAAGGAGAGATCGAGACCAATTTGAGTTGCTCTTTTGATAGACATAACGAGCAAGTAGAGTATCTTTTATGTGTGAAGCCCTTCTGGAAAATCACAAAGAACGACAACGAGAGCCCCTTATCGCTCCCGAACATCCGTCCTATAAGTGGTGGGTCACCTGGACCATCATGATCGGGGCCTTTCTCTTCGCTCTCGATTCCACCATTGTCAATATCGCCGTACCCCAGATCATGGTGAGTTTGAGCGTTGATATCAATACGATCCAGTGGGTGCTCATCATCTATTTGATTGCCATGGGAGTAGTCATGCCCGCCGTAGGATGGCTCAGCGATATTCTCGGGCATAAAAATCTCTACGCCTTGAGTTTAGGATTTTTTACCCTCAGCTCCGGGTTGTGTGGCATGGCGTGGAGCGCTGAATCGCTCATTTTTTTTCGCTTACTGCAAGGATTAGGGGCAGGGGCTATTGCCCCAACCGCTATGGCCATTATTTTTCAAGTCTTTCCACCCAAAGAGCGGGGGCTGGCTATGGGGATTTACTCCCTTGGCTGGACCTTTGGGCCGATCTTAGGCCCTACGGTGGGAGGATATTTAACCGATTATCTCAGTTGGCGGGCGATCTTCTATATCAATCTCCCTTTTGGGATCCTGGGAGTATTGCTCACCCTCTCCATCTTATCCTCAGACCTGAACATCCGGCGTCCACGGGGTTTTGATTTCTTTGGTCTGGTAACCATGTCCATCTGTGTGGTTTCCTTGTTGACTGCTTTGAGCCAGGGACAACTCGAGGGATGGGATTCAGGGTATATCCTTTCCCTCTTTACTACGGCAGGAGTTTCTTTTCTGCTCTTTCTCCTCATCGAATATAAAGTGAGCGATCCCTTACTTGATCTGACGCTCTACAAAAACCCGGTCTACATAGGGACCACCTGTGTTGGGGTCTTGTTAGGACTTGGCCTCTTTAGTTCCATGTTTTTGGTACCCTTGTTTGTCCAGGATATGCTCGAGTATACCGCTTTTCAGACCGGGCTTTTGATGCTGCCGGGCGCTGTGGTTACCGGTATCGTGCTCCCGATCGCCGGCAGGTTGTCTGACAGAATCAATCCCCGCATTCTGGTCAGCATAGGGTTTTTATCCAGCGCGTTTTCACTCTGCCTCTTTTCCCGGATGAATTTTCAGACCGAAGCAGCGGAGATTGTCCTGGCCCTTCTGATCCGGGCCGGAATGGGTTTTATCTTTCCCCCTCTCCTCAATCTCTCCTTACGCACCTTTACCCGAGAAAAAATCAGTGCTGCTTCCGGAATGCTCAATATCACGAGGCAGATTGCTGGCATGTGTGGTATCGCCATCTCTGGAGTTCTGCTGGAACGCTGGCACCATTTTACTCAGGCCTATTTTGCTGGTGAGATGGGATTTTTTCCGGCACGGACAAGTGATACCCTGACCAGCCTGCGTATCCTCCTCCGTCAGGAAGGAGAGATTGGTTCAATGCTGCACCTGAAAACGATGGGGGTCTTGCAACGAGCGCTCAACCAAGAAGCTTTTCTCGTCGCCTTCCAGGATAGTTTCTTTCTCCTGGTCTTGATTTTTTCAGTGGCAGCGCTCTGTACTTTCCTTATTCCCCCTGAAGACAAGAGATTACCCTGAGATGAGTTGTCAAAGACTCGCGACCGTGGTACAATACCCCTAGAATAGTGGAGCGAAGAGTTGTCCGCTTGACTCCCCCAGGTGGGGGAAGGTTGAGATGGGGGCGATTACTTGACCGGTGCTCTAGTATTCTCTGTATGGCATACTCTTTTTGCACCATGATGTGGTCTCTCGGGCATTCGGAACGACCGAAGGGAGGAGAGGCCTCGTGTGTTATAGCGGTGATAAGTCACGAAAAGGTCAGAGTTTTCCTCGTTCTTTACCATGGCAATGTGATATTATAGCGCTAGCAGCTTTATACCGAAAGATTCAGGCGTAGAAGGTTTCCGTGACTGAAGAGAGACTCCTGGTACCACTAAACCGGTAAGGCGATGGGACAGGAGTAAGGAATGGTCTGGTAATTTGCATGTTTTTTGCACAGAGTAAAAGTATTCCTGCAACTGTTTAGGGCTGGTTGCTTGGAAAGCCTGCAGAGGGTTGTCGCGAGGCAAAAGCTGGTGATGTGCAATAGTTGCATATCGGCAGGGTGGTCACGGAAAGGAGAAAGAGAGCTATGCAAAGTCGATATGGACTGGAAAATCATGGAATCAAAAATATAAATACCGCTTACTGGAATCTTACCACTTCCGCTCTGTATGAAGAAGCCGTGCGTCGAAGAGAGGGGATGATCGCTCATCTCGGTCCTCTAGTCGTGCGGACCGGGCATCATACGGGCCGCTCTCCCAATGACAAATTTATTGTCAAAGAACCTTCCAGTACCAAAAAGGTCTGGTGGGGACCGGTGAATCGGCCCTTCCCGCCGGAAAAGTTTACCGCACTCTATCATCGTCTCCTAGCTTATTTGCAGGGGAAGGATATCTTTATCCAGGATTGTTTGGTCAATGCCGATCCAACCTACCAGATACCCATCCGGGTTATTACCGAGACAGCCTGGCACAGTCTGTTCGCACGCACCATGTTTATCGTACAACGTGATCGAGCCAAGCTTGCCGAGCATGTTCCTCAATTTACCATCATCAATCTTCCCCGATTTCATGCTGTGCCGGAAGTAGATGGCACCAACTCGGAAGTCTTTATCCTGCTTAACTTTCAGCAGAAATTAGCCCTGATCGGTGGGACGAGCTATGCGGGAGAGATCAAGAAATCGCTCTTTACTCTCCTCAACTATCTGCTTCCACAACAAAATGTTCTCTCCATGCACTGCTCGGCTAATGTGGGGCCAGACGGAGATGTGGCCTTGTTCTTTGGCCTCTCCGGTACCGGAAAAACCACCCTTTCCGCTGATCCCCAGCGCACTCTTATCGGTGATGATGAACATGGCTGGAGCGAGGAGGGTATCTTTAACTTTGAAGGGGGATGCTACGCCAAAGTGATCAGGCTCTCCAAAGAAGCTGAACCGGAAATCTATGAGACGACTCGGCGTTTTGGTACGATTTTAGAAAACGTAACGATCGATAGTGAAACCCGTCGTCTTGATCTCAACGATGATTCATTGACCGAAAATACCAGAGCCGCCTATCCACTCTCCTATATTCCGCATGCCAGTGCTATCGGCATGGCCGGGCATCCTCGCCATATTATCATGCTGACCGCCGATGCATTTGGGGTAATGCCTCCGGTTGCGAAATTGACTCCGGCACAGGCCATGTATCACTTTCTCTCCGGCTACACGGCCAAAGTGGCAGGCACAGAGAAGGGTATGGGAAAGGAACCACAGGCCACGTTCAGTACCTGTTTTGGAGCGCCGTTTATGGTATTGCACCCCACGGTGTATGCCCAGCTCCTGGGGGAAAAGATTGCCAGACACCAGGTGGAGTGCTGGCTGGTCAATACAGGCTGGAGTGGAGGCCCGTACGGCACAGGGGAGCGGATAAAGATCGCCTATACCCGGGCAATGATTCGAGCGATTCTCAATGGAAGCCTGCAAAAGGTTCAGACTGAACCTGATCCCATTTTCCAACTTCCTATACCGACCTCCTGTCCAGAGGTTCCAGCAGAAATATTAAAACCGCGGCATACCTGGAAGGATGGTCGAGCTTATAATGAAACAGCCCGGAAACTGGCTGAAAATTTCGAAAAGAACTTCGTCCAGTTTGCCAGTGAAGTACCGGAAGAAGTAAAAAAAGCTGGCCCAAGAAGTAGGTGAGAGGTAGGCGAGGAGAAGACACTAACCTGCAACCAAAGAGGAGAAAGCCTATGTGTCACTGCGTGAGCCCCATCGTTACCCATCATATAGTGGCAAGTCATCAACCACTTTACCAGTGTGCCTCCTGTGGACGGATGGTCCGTTCTCCCATTGACTGCTGTGCGCGGCCCAATTTCCAGTCTCTGCAAGAACCGGGAATCTTTCATGCCCTCGGTGCGTATTTGCGAAAGGTCTGGCACAACTTCTGGCCTGTTCCAGAGGTGCCCACCAGAGCAGAAGAGCAAGCGGAAATTCCAGCTGTCGAGGACACCGCTCCGCTGACGGTGAACGATTTCCTGGCTATGACGGAGAATCAAGAGGAGAGGGAAGAGGGAGAGGAAACGCTGGTGGGTGTTGGGACTTCTGAAATTGGAGATCGCAAATTGGACAGGACAGAAGAGAGGAGAAAACTATGATTATACGTCGTGTGGTTGGGTTGAGTATCCTGATACTCCTTTTCTCTCTTATGAACGGTTTGGGGAGCGTTCAAGCCGAGGTCGTGTTCACCTATGCCACTGGTCAGACCACTTCTACCGGTGATCCGGCCTTTCACCGGGATGAGACCGAGTCTATGGATATTGTAAACCTGTATGATCCTCTGCTCTACCCGCAGAAAGGAGGAGCACCTAAACCGCATGTAGCCGAATCCTGGGATATCTCGTCAGATGGGCTCACCTGGACTTTTCGTCTGCGCAAAGGGATCACTTTTCATGATGGGAGTGAGTTAACCGCAGAAGATGTCGCCTTTTCTATGGATAGAGAACTCCGGTTGGGCAAGGGATTTTCCTGGTTATGGGCGACAGCCTTGAAACCGGGCAGCACCAGGGCGCTGGATGCGCATACGGTCCAGTTTACGCTGAATGAGCCCTATGGACCTTTCATCGCAACGCTGGTGCAGTTCTTTATCGTGAATAAAAAAGTGGTCTTAGCTCAGAAAGAGAATGGAGATTATGGGGAGTTTGGAGATTACGGGGTCAAATATCTCAGCCAGCATGATGCCGGCTCCGGCCCCTTTATGCTGGAAGCGGTTGTGCCCGATACCCGTCGGATTTTTCGCCGTTTTCCAGACTACTGGCAGGGGTGGAAACCAAACCAGATCGATAAAGTGGTCATCGAAATTGTCAATGAGCCAGCGACATTGAAAACCCTGCTGCGAGCAGGTCAGATCGACATGAACGATCAATGGCAAGACCGGGAATGGTTTGAGTCGGTCAAACAGATGGAAGGAGTGGTCGTTCAGGAAGATCCCAACAACCAGCTTTATCTGGTGCATATCAATAATCAAAAACCTCCCCTGGACAATATCAATGTCCGGAAAGCTATTCTGCATGCCTTTGATTATCAAACAGCCACGGATATTATCCTGGGGAAGGCTACACGTGCGCGGGGACCCGTGCCGGTGCGCTTACCAGGACACAATGACCAGGTCATGGTTTATGAACATGATCTGGCCAAAGCCAAAGAGTATATGCAGAAAGCCGGGGTGCAGATCAACCGGAAGTTCTCCTATGGGTACCCTCCTACAGCAGCCACCAATGAGAAGATTGGCCTGCTGCTCCAGAGTAACCTGGCCGAGATCGGAATTGATGTAGAACTCAAACCAAATACGTGGGCAACGCTGGTGCAGATGGTGAGCAAACCAGACAGCTCTCCAGACTTTTTTGCGGTGTTCCATACCGCCAAATATCCATCACCAGATGGGCATACCTATCTGATGTATCATCCCAATGCCTGGGGTACGTATATGTCTGCTAGCTGGTATAAAAACGACCAGGCGAGCAAACTGATGGAGCAAGCCCGCACCACAGGGGATACCGAGAAACGGTATGCGCTGTACAAGCAAGCGCAAGAGATCATCGTCAATGATGCTGCTTCCCTCTGGATTGCCAATCCCTTACATCGCATCTCCTATCGCGATTGGGTAAAAGGCTACGAATTCATCGGTATTCTGGGCTTTGATCTGAATTTCTATAATTTCACCATCGAGAAGAAGTAAACCCGGTGTGCGTCGCGTTCGCGATGCACACCTGACCTTGCCGGGCAGGGTCTTGACCCTTTGTGCATCATGAGCTATCGTACCTATCTTCTTCGCCGGTTTTTGCATATTATCCCGGTGTTATTCGGGTTATCGATTCTTATCTTTGTCCTGGCCCGCATCATGCCTGGTGATGCCGCCCGACTGGCTTTGGGTCCGGAAGCCAGTCCGGAGCAGGTGGAGAAACTCCGACGCGAAATGGGGCTCGACCGTTCTCTGGTCATCCAGTATCTCCACTATATGCGTGGAGTGCTGCAGGGAGACCTCGGAACCTCGCTGGTCACCTTTCATTCGGTGACCGATGACCTGCTCGCCTTTTTTCCAGCTACGCTGGAACTGACCACTGTAGCGATGGGATTAGCCATTGCCGCTGGCATTCCGCTCGGCATCTTTTCTGCTCTGGCCAAAGATCGCTGGACAGATCATTTTATTCGTCTTTTTGCCCTCTCTGGAGTGGCGATTCCCCGGTTTTGGCTCGGCATTCTGTTCCAGCTCGGTTTTGCGTATTATCTCGGACTGTTGCCTATATTTGGCCGGATTGATGCCAGTATTCCCCCACCAGCCCCTCTTACCGGGCTCTATCTCGTAGATAGCCTACTCACCCTCAACTTTGCAGCCTTTGGGAGCAGCCTGAAACATATTTTACTCCCGGCTTTGACCTTAGCCCTCTCTCCCATCGCCCAGATCATGCGTCTGGTCCGGGCCAGTATGATCGAACAGACCCGGAAAGACTATATTCTTCTGGCTTATGCCAACGGACTCCCGCGGAGTTTAATCGTCTACAAATATATGCTCAAAAATGCTTTTACCTCTGTGTTGACCATTATTGGGCTGCTCTACGGTTTTTTTCTGGGTGGATCGTTTTTGGTGGAAACCGTCTTTACCTGGCCGGGAATGGCCCGGTATGGGATTCGAGGACTGTTGCATAAAGATTTTAATGCGGTGGTTGGGGTGACGCTGATGGTGGGGATTGGCTATTCCTTTATCAATTTTCTCGTGGATATCTGTTATGGATATCTCGATCCCCGTATCCGCTATGGGGAGGAACGGTGATGAAGGCGACAAACGAATGGATGCTCCACTATATGGCACAGAAGGAGGATCTCCGACGGGCGCTTTACCGGCTGCGAAAGAGTCTTCTCTCTCTGGTTGGTCTCGCTATTTGCACTGGGATGATCGGGGTAGCTGTGCTGGCTCCTTATCTGGCTCCTTATCCTCAAGATGCCGGGAAAGTGGTCCATTTTCAGCGCGCTTTTTCTCCGCCAAGCTGGGAATATCCTTTTGGTACCGACCAGATCGGGCGGGATATTCTGAGTCGCACCATCTATGGCGCACGTATTTCCCTGTCCCTCGGTCTGATCGTGATTACCCTGGCCATCCTCATCGGTGTGCCGTTAGGGGTGATCGCTGGATATTTTGGGGGAATAGTGGATACCCTGATCATGCGGGTAACCGATGTCTTTCTGGCCCTCCCCTCTCTCGTGTTAGCCCTGGCGGTGAGTGCAGCCTTAGAACCCTCTTACTGGCATACCGTGATCGCCATCTCCTTTGGCTGGTGGACCTGGTATACCCGTCTGATTCGTGGACAAGTCCTCTCGCTCAAAGAAGAACAATTTGTAGAGGCTGGGCGCTCGATAGGGGCAGGAAAATGGTATGTGGCCTTTCGCGAAATTCTTCCCAATACCGTGTCGGTGATTATTGTCAAGGCCACTCTGGACATCGGATATGCGATTCTGGTAGGAGCATCACTTGGCTTTCTGGGTCTGGGCGTTCAGCCACCGGTACCGGAGTGGGGGACCATGGTGGCGGATGGGAGACAATATCTTCCAGAAAGGTGGTGGATCACCACTTTTCCTGGCCTGGCCGTTTTCCTGACCGTGGTGGGGTTCAATCTGCTTGGCGACGGTCTCCGGGATTTTTTTGATGTGGAAATCTAAACCGAACGGAGCGGCATACGCTATGCTTCAGATCGAAGACCTGCATATCTCTTTTGACACGTTTGAAGGAGAGTCCCTGGTGATTCGGGGCGTGTATCTCACCGTAGCCGAAGGGGAAACGGTAGCGGTAGTGGGGGAGACCGGCTGTGGAAAATCGGTGACTATGAAAGCTATTCTGGGCATCCTGCCCACTCCTCCGGCCCGGATTGTTGCGGGCAAAATCTCCTTTCGTGGACAGAATCTTCTCGAATTAGAGCCGGATGAATGGCAAAAACTTCGCGGAAAAAAGATTGCATTGATTCCGCAAGATCCGATGACCTCGCTCAATCCGGTCTTTACCGTGGGCGAACAACTGATGGATGCGGCTCTCTGGCAAGGGAGACTCCGTTTAGGAGCGTGGGAATACCTCCGGCAGCGCTTTCGCCGGGCGGAGAATGCGCAGATAAGAGCGCGGTTGATCGATATGCTGGAGCAGGTCCGTATCCCTGATCCGGCCCGGGTACTCAAGAGCTATCCGATTGAACTCAGCGGAGGGATGCGACAGCGTATCCTGATTGCCTTAGCTCTCATCGGAAATCCGGACCTGCTCATTGCTGATGAACCAGGCACTGCGCTGGATGTGACCACGCAAGATCAGATTATAAGACTTCTCAAAGAGCGAATCACCAGCCAGCGGGTCTCTGTCCTTTACGTGACGCATAATCTCGGAGTTGCCCGGCAGATCAGCCAGCGGATTTGTGTCATGTATGCCGGAGAGATCGTGGAGAGTGCCCGGACTGAGGTCTTGTTTCGGAGCCCAACCCATCCCTATACGCGAGGGTTACTGCGCTCGATTCCGAAGTTGACCGGTGAAAAGTTTACCGGAATGGATGGACGTATCCCCGATTATACCAATCCACCCACTGGCTGCCGGTTTCATCCGCGGTGTCCCTATAAATCAGCGCGGTGTGAGCAGGAGGTTCCCCTCCCTCGAGAAGTTGAGGGAGGCAATGTGGTGGCCTGCCATCATCCGGTGGTGGGAGAGGAGCGTGGTGAGGGGGAAGTGGTGAGGGGGAAGTGAAAGAGAATGCCGAGAGCTATTTTACAGGTGGTGGATCTTAAAAAATATTTTCCTGTCCGCTCTGGATTACTCAAGCGGAAGATTGGGGATGTACGGGCGGTAGATGGGGTGAGCTTTACCGTGTATGAACAGGAGACCTTTGCCCTCGTGGGGGAATCGGGATCGGGAAAGACCACCGTCGGAAAGACTCAGCTCCGGCTTTATACGCCGACCAGTGGAAAGATCTGGTTTGATGGGCAAGAGATCTCTTTTCTGGACGAGGAACACCTTCTCCCTCTTCGGAAAGAAATGCAGATGGTGTTTCAAGATCCGGCCTCCTCGCTCAATCCTCGCAAGCGGATCAAGGAGATTATCGCTGCTCCACTCCACATTCATAAAGTGGGTACACCGGGAGAACGAGTACAGCGGGTACGCGAACTCCTTGAACAGGTGGAGCTGCCTGAGCGTTACCTGTACAGTTATCCGCATCAGCTCAGTGGCGGACAAAAACAGCGTGTGGGCATTGCCCGTGCTTTGGCTTTGCGGCCGAAATTTCTCATCCTGGATGAACCCACCTCTGCGCTGGATGTGTCTGTGCAGGCCAAAATCCTCGAACTCCTGGCCCGACTTCAGCAAGAGTATCGGCTGACCTATTTTTTTATCACCCATGATCTGAGTGTGGTCCGCAATGTGGCAGATCGGGTGGGAGTGATGTATCTGGGAAAAATCGTCGAAAGTGCTCCGACCAGCCAACTGTTTGCCCATCCTCTCCATCCCTATACCCAGGCCTTACTTTCTGCTATTCCGGTTTTGTTAGAGGAAGAGCTGGCCCTGCTTCCTGAAAAGATCACCTTAGAAGGAGAAGTGCCCAGTCCGGTCCATGTGCCTTCCGGGTGTGCTTTTCATCCCCGCTGCCCCGCCTGTATGGAGATCTGTCGGCAGGAAGACCCACCAGAGAGAGTAGTCGAAGCCGGTCATCGGGTCAAATGTCATTTATACACCTGAAAAACCGCGAAATGATGCCACTAGGTTCTGTGCTGACGACCTGACGGTAATACTCATCGAATACCTGGTTGTTTTGAGAATACCCTGGAATACGCTAGCGAATCTCCTCTAGCCTCAGGCCTATCCAGGAGAGAGCTTTAGCCTTGTACAGTTGCTTGCGAAATATGGATAGCATAGACTTTATCCTCAGGGGCCTGCCGGCGCTAGCGGCTCAAGGGTAAGGAGGTAATCCCCAGGAGCTACATTTTCAAACCGGGCGGATACAGATCGTCCCTGCAGTGATCTCTTCAGTTCTTGCACCTGAGGCTCGTCCCCCTCTTGCATCGGGATCAACACCACTAAAGGCGTTTGCCCCGGCGGTAGCTCATCTACCCGGATTTCGACCACGCCGGTCTCCTCACTCACCGTAATCTGGGCCTGTGGTTTTCCAGAAGTCAAGGCGACTTTTCCCCGTGTGCGCACAGCCCCTCGTCCACTCCCTCGTGTCCGGATCGTCCCTGGGGCAGGGGTAAACTCCCATGCTCCTTCAGGCCGCACAAGCGCTTCCAGCCCTTCGGTTATAATCTGAGAAACTCTTCCAGACGCTTCCATGATCACCCGAGCGGCTGCTTCTGCTTTGCCCGACCACTGTTCACGCCATCGAGCCAGCCGCTCTTGCCAGGCCTGGTTCGCTACCTGGACTTGAGCTTGCTGAAGAGCCCTGCCTAACCTGGCCCTCCGGTAGGCTTCCCCATGGGTTCTGGCTGTCCACTGCTCCCACAGCCAGGTGAAGGCCTGAAGCTGTCTAGCCTGCAGGGTGTAAATTTCTCTGGCTTGCTCGGTACACGCTGAGCACTCAGCCAGGTGTTCTTCGATCTCACCTTCCCGGTCTTCCGACAGGGTGGTAGCAAAGTATGCGGCTAACTCCTCGGGAGTAATATGCTCCCTTGTGGATCGGTTCTTCATAGTGATATCCCCCTCTTCAGTTCTGATACGGGCATACTCGACATTTCTCACCACTCCACCCGTATCATCTTTCTCCGGTCATGGCCATACATTCCATCTTGGAAGATTTCCCCTCTACCGGTTGACTCTTGCAGCAGAAAGAGACCAGAATACAGCAGCCATTGCGACACTGATCAGTGGGCAAGCCGTCTCGATAGAGAAGGAAAACATATTTATCATAACGCTTTTTGCCATTCTTGGCAAGTATTGTTTGTTGCCTTCTCACCACTCTTCTCCCTGGACAAGCCTCAGGGATGAGGTGTCTGCCTCATTGGGGATCCGGGTCTTCTTCGATGACCTCCTCCCCTTCAGAGGTTTCCGCAGGCTCGGCCTGTCGTGATGTCCAGGCTGTAACTCCACTGAGCACGGCAACCCACAGGAGGTCTGGCCGGGAAAACAACCACGCTATAATCTGATACAAGCTGTTGTAGCGGAACACAACCCCACCGACCAACAGTCCTGTGACCAGCACTTTGCTTGCTAACAGACAAGGGCGTTTCCATGCCCTCTTTCCCCATCTCTTTACCATCGGGCTGATCTTCTCCATACGTACCATCGTCATTCCTCCTTTCTGCGCGGATGGTTTCTCAATATCCCTACCAGATATACAGCCCTTTCAGAGGTTTCTCGCAAACAGATCCGCATTTTTCTGTTCGCACTGATACCGGGGAAACCCGCAGGTGTCATGCTGAGCCGAAGGCGAAGAATTTCTTTGCAGCACTGCTGAGATCCTTCGCTCCGCTCAGGATGACAACTCATCAAAACTTTTTTAACAGAGCCCTGGATACTTTATGTTCTGGAGCTAGACTTCGCTTTGCATTCAATGCTGATTTCTTTTGCCAACCATGTGCAGATGTGATAGGATGACCCCGCGGTATTTCTCTGGGGTTCTGGTTCTGTTTTGTGTTGATTGTTCTCGGTTTTCCTCTTGTTCTGTATGGATCTCAGAGCACCAGGAGCAGCAGTGCAGCCACAAAATAGACTGCATGCTCAGACATGATAATAAGGAAAATACAGGATAATTATTTTGTCTGGACAATATAAAAGAGCCATGAGTGTTTATATACGAGACGAAGGCATTGGGTGCTGGAAAAGAACCAGGGAGAGGGGTATAATCGTATAGATGAAAGGGATAGGGTATTATGACACAATCTGTAGACCTGACCTTCCTGCAACTGGTACAAGGACAATTAGCGAGCCACCAACTCCCCTCGGCCATTGATATCTGGGATCTGGAGAATGTGCTCGATGATCTGCGACGCCGTAGCCTCAAGGTACCGCCAGCACAGCAGATAGAATGGGGGGCGTGTCTGGTACTACAGGAGGATCGTCTGCATCTGGTGCACCAGATATCAGGGTGGAAGGAGGGTGTAACTCCGCACTGTGCACCTCAGGAGCATGAGCATTACGTGGGGTATGTGCACACTCATCTGCCAGATCAGGAGACGGGCCGGCCATATTTAGGCTTTAGCGAGCTCGATTTCCGGGCCACCCTGGCCGATGGGGATACCATCTCCCTGGTGTGCAATGGTCCCGCGGTCTTTGCTCTGGTGCGTACTGCCGATCGCACCCAACCGTGCCAGGTGATTGATGATCAGGAATTTCAGTGCTGAGAGCAGCTCTATGACGAGCTAATTCGTCAGGCCAGACGCGAGATGGCAGCGAACCTAGGGGCACGGCAAAGGAGTGATGCTCTCAACCGTGCCCTCTGGCAAGTGAATCGCACCCTCTGCCAGCAGTTAGGCTTTGCCTTTTACCAGGGGCTCTGGGGCAGCCGTTACGCCAGATCTTTCGACCGTAAGGGGAAGAGCGTGCAGAAGGAGGTCAAAAGGAGGGGCGCTGCTTGCTGCGCTCATCAAGGGTCAAGGCTGACTTTGCCTTTGCCAGTCCTGGATAAGACATTAGGTGATCACAGAGATGATACCTGCCCTGGGGAAAAAGGGAGGAGGGGCAGACAGGGTAGCGCAAGGCAGATTGTCAGCGAAACACCTGGAGTTGAGCAGCGACCTCCCACCGCCACCCCGGGTGTCTGGAGGACCCCGGGGGTGTGGAAGTCAGGGAGAAAAGAATGCGGAGCATGGTCCCCGGGTGTCTCTGGAGAGCTGAAAGCCGCACCTCTTGCCGGAAAAAAGTGTCCGTTTCTGTAAGGAAAAAGGGATAAAGGAGAAAATGATGAACGAGAAGAAGCCCAATAATATCCGTTCCCGCGATGACCACCATCTCCGCCAGCTCGTGTCTGAAACCCGGGCCTGGATGGAGCGCGAGGGGATCGAGGACCAGGAGCTAGACTGGGAAGCGATAGCCCGGGCCGAGCGAGCCCGCTGGTGGCGAGAACGCGTGCACCAGGTGCTACATGATCTGGTGGCACGTAGCCAGGAAATGGCAGCACCGATTGCCACCCGACTGCGGCAACTCGCCACAATTGCAGAAGCCCAGGCGACCGCAGCCCTGGAAGTGACCCTGGATGCGGTGCACCAGGTAGGCCGCGTCCTCGCCGACCCGGCACAGGCCTGTCTGCGTCCCGAGGCCGGGTTCCAGTTTACCCATGCGCCGGCCGGGGTACGCACCAAACTGGGGCTCAGTGAAGAGCAGGAGGAGAGTGTGGGGATCTTCATCTCCTCGACCATGCCCGAAGCCCGGGTGCTGGCCGATGTGCACCAGCGCACGGTGACTCTGGAATGCTGGGAGCCGCTGCCCCCCCTCTGGTGCTGCTGATCCCGGAAGATCCGGCTCTGCCCCCACGCCTGGCCGAGGCCACGGTCACCGGCGAGTTTCTATATTAGCTTATCTAGGGCAGTGAGCGACTGCAAAGATCAAGGGAGGTCAAAGATGAAAGAGCAACTGACTAAGGAGTTGCGGGCGTTTGAAGCTGATCACATGTGGGTCAATGAAAATCTGGTGACTCTTTTAGAACAATATCCCGACCAGTGGATCGCAGTCAAGAATGGTCAGGTGATTGCCAGCGACCCGGATCTGACAGATCTGCTGTCTCAGTTACCAGACCCGGCGCACACCTGTATAGAATTTATTACTCGCGAGCCCCTGGAGATGGTGCTGTGATCATTCAAGGCCGCTTTATTGGAGACGCACCTTATTTTGCTGTGCATCTGGGTTCTCCTTACTTTCAAGGACTGGTGTGGTTTTTGGCAGATACTGGAGCATCCCGTACAACCCTGCTAGACCGTGATGTAAGACTCTTGGGCATTCCGGCTGAGGCACTGGATCCTGCCTTGTTGCCCATCGTCGGTATTGGGGGCAGTGTGCGTTCGTTCCTGGTGCGAGACCTGGAGATCACTCTGGCGTCGGATGAGAGCGCTATCACACTACAGCAAGACCTGTGGGTCGTACAACACGATTTGGAGCAGTTACCCCCAGAAGAAGTTTCACGCATTCTCAGACTTCCCTCTGTGTTGGGACGTGATGTGATCAACCGATTTCATTTCACTTGTGACTATCGGGCTGGAGTCGTGCAGTTGGAGGGTTAATGAAACGGGGTGGCTTCGGTCAACAGACAGTTTCCGAGTATCGCTGATATGTGCAGGGAAAGTGGCGCCATAGTGAAGGGGGACGCTCTGAACCAGGCCCTCTGGGAGGCCAATCGAACCCTCGGCCGGCAGTTAGGCTTGGGGACTCTGGGGCCAACCGTTACGCCAGATCTTTCGACCGTAAGGAGGAGGGGATGAACTATGAGTGAGAAGCAAGCCAACCATGTCCGTTCCCGCGATGACCACCATCTCCGCCAGCTCGTGTCTGAAACCCGGGCCTGGATGGCGCGTGAGGGGATTGAGGAACAAGAGCTAGACTGGGAAGCGATGGCCCGTGAGGAGCGAGCTCGCTGGTGGCGAGAACGGCTCCACGAGGCGCTGCAGGAGTTAGCAGCACGCAGCCAGGAAGTAGCGGCGCCCATCGCTACCCGACTCCGGTAACTCGCCGCCGCAGAAGCCCAGGCGACCGCGGCCCTGGAAGTGACCCTGGATGTGGTGCACCAGGTGGGCTGCGTCCTCGCCGAACCGGCACAGGCCTGTCTGCGTCCGGAGGCCGGGTTCCAGTTTACCCACGCGCCGGCCGGGGTACGCACCAAACTGGGGCTCAGTGAAGAGCAGGAGGAGAGTGTGGGGATCTTCATCTCCTCGACCATCCCCGGAGCCCGGGTGCTGGCCGATGTGCACCAGCGCACGGTGACTCTGGAATGCTGGGAACCGCTGCCCCCACCTCTGGTGCTGCTGATACCGGAAGATCCGGCTCTACCCCCACGCCTGGCCGAGGCCACGGTCACCGATGAGACGGCGCAGGTCCGCTTTGATAATATACCAGCCGGACGCTATCTGCTGTCCATCTATACCCTGGAGGAGGAACACCCATGACCCCCGAGTAGAGGAAGTGAGGAATTCTAGCGAAAATGGCGGTACGTCTACATCAGACGCGCCCAGGGATTGCCCCAGAGCACCGTCGTGGCCCAGATCAGCGGGTTCGCATGATGCGCCTTGGCCATCGCGCGTCGGATTGCCAACAATGCTTCGCCAAGGGGCAGGGGATTTCGGGCACGCAGCAGCTTGGCATAGAGCCGGGTGCTAAACTCTGCCGCCATGTCATCCCAAAGCGCATGCACACTGGACAGCACACACGACGCTCCGGCCAGCAGCGCGGCGGTCGGGTGCCCGTCAAACCGCCCACCGCCACGGCCCCGGGTTGTCCCGGTCACACAGCAGTCATGGTGCACCACGGGATGCTGTGCCCAACGGAGTCGGGCCACCTGTTGAGGGAGCAGCCTGTCCGTACCGGCCAGCGCCAAGTACTCCACCCTCTCTGTATCCTCTCCACCTGGTCGGCTGCCATGCCCCATCTGGCCCCAAAACCCCAGATCCTCGTTGGCAAGCGCAGTGAGCACTGCTTCTGCGGTCGCGCTGTGGTTAAAGAGGGTACCACCATGCGGAATCAGGGAAAAGCCTTGTCGCCGCAGCTCTTTTGCCAGTAAATCTGCTGTGATCTGCGCACCACCGAGCGGAACCGCTCCACAATGCTCCCGGCTGCCGCAGACCGGACAGGTCCCCTGGCAGACCGGACAGGGGTGTTTCGAGTGGAGGAAGCCATGGTGTAGCGGATTGCCCACGACCACCGCTTTTTTCCCGGTCGGCTGCCGTTTGAGCACCTGGGCTAATTCTCCCAACCCATGTACGCGGGGCATCAGCCGTCGTAGCCCCACATATGGCCATGCTTCCCGTCGTGATCCCCTGGTCCGGTTTTTCCCTTGTCCTTGCCACTCCTCTGGCACGTAGAGCATCTCAAACGGCAAGTTTATGGTCGTGCTGCATGGAGCCAGGAACACCGTCTCATAGTCGTTGCTTGCCAGCAGGGTCTTTACCCCATCGGGCAGAAGAGTAAAAACGGCTTCGCCAGCAGCCGGAATGTGCGCGGCAACTGCACTGCGGGACTGGGATGCTATCATCGCCTGTTCCACCGCACCAAATAACTCCCAGAACCTCTCGAGCAACACTCGATCGGTTACTTCTACCTGGCACTGCCCAGGCCTCAGGATGACGAACACCACGCTGTGGCGTGTGGCGTGTATCCACAGCAGCGCGCAGCGTCGGGCGCGAAAGAGGTTGGAAAGTTCCCCGGTGCCGTGCATCAGGTCATGGAATGTCTCCTGCCAGGGAGTGATGTCCTCGCTGGCTGCTTCGCCGAACCCGGCCAGGGTCTCCACCTGCCGGAGTGACTCCAGCAGCCCGATCAGTCGCTCCGGCATCGCTTGCCCGTTGCTGGTAGCGAGACGGCCATAGTACTCGATGAGCCACAAGCAGGCATACTCAATTTTACCTTTGAAGAGGTCGCGGTGTTCCCACTCAACAAGCTGGTGCAACCCCTGTTCGCACCGTTGCACACATCTCTCGAACAATTCGAGCACCTGAGCCGTATCTCCCTCGTCTTCTTCTAGCCTACCCCAGTTGTAATACGTCTCACTACTGTCCAGCCAGAGACGGTGCTGCTCACGCAGAACAATCGCTTTGGCATAGGCCGCCCGGGCCGCCTCCAGCTCCCGTGCATGATAGAGACCGCTCCCCTTTGCACTCTGGTAGAGGGCGGCACAGGGCTGGTCAGCGAGGAGAGTGGCGAGGTGGATGGCTGTGTCACACGCCCTTAACCCAAACTCCAAAGCCTGGGATTGTTGCTCTAACGGGAACTGGTTGTAGAATTCGACGCACTGTGCCTGCAGGTCTGTGGCCAGCAGAGCGACCGTGAGTGCCTCCTCGACACGTCCTGCCCTGTACAGGGATTCGTGAAGGGTATGCGCGAGGCGGTCAATGGCGTTCAAATCCCACTCCTGCACAGCCGTGAGCAGGGCGACGATCTCCTGCTCCTGTGCAGCAGTAATAGCCTGCTCCAGCAGGGCACGGTCTTGGCGGGCAAAGTATTGTCTGACCAGCACTGTCCAATTGGTGTCCATCTCGGTGTCTCCTTATTGGCTCATGGCCCTGATCGCGCTGCCCGGGCAAACGCTTCCAGGGCCGCGAGTACGGTCGGGCGTATCTGCGGGTCGGCCAGGGCGAGTTTCAGGTATTGATAAGCGGTGCGCAGGTCCGCGTCGTTCAGTATCTCCTGTCCCAGGGTGCCAGGATCCTCAGGCAGGTCGGGCAGGACCAGAGGTGCTCGGGCCTCCGCACCGGTGGTGCGGGCCGGAGCAAAAACGAACGGCAGCAGCGAGAGTGACGAGGGAGTCTCTGACTGATGGCGCTGGATGGCCCGCTGGAGAGCCAGGCGGGAGGGGGCATGGATGACCACACCGTGGGCGTCCAGGAGGATTGCTCCGAGCACCACATGGGCGGGCAGCGACCGGGCATGGATCGGGACGGTCCACTGTTCGCGATCTTCATCATAAGTCGGTTCGCCGGCCCACAGCCGGTCTCCTAATTTCTGCACGAGGTAGCGGGAAGCTTCCCGCTCCACCTCTGTAGCGGTTGCTCTGGGTTGCTTGGACGGTGACATACGGTTCCCCTCTCCTCCAGACTACACACGATAGGCGCTGTACGGATGGTTTGTCCAGCTCGCAAAGAAGACAGAGCGCTCCACAGTCCGTCGAGGCCCGCCCCAATACGGGTCAGGATCATGCAGATAGTCATAGCGGTTATCCATACCCACAATGAGCACCAAGTGCCACGCCTGGGGTGGCTGCGAGGGCAGATAGTAGGGAAGCAGCCGCAGTTGGACATTGGCCAGGACCGGGCAACCAGCCTGGAGGGCAGCCTCTACCTCCTCTGCGATGTGGGCATGCGCTAACCAGTGCATCGCAAGCCTATTCCGGTGTGCGGTGCGGTACACCTTATCCACCAGGGAACCCAACCCTTGTACACAGCCACACTGTCTCGCCAGGGTGGCTTCCGAGACCGCTGTGCCCGGGAAGCGAAAGGCCAGGGCCATGCGCAGACGTGCCGGGGCACAGGTATCCTCCGTTTCCTGCGAGAAATATGGGACATCCAGGATGGTCATGTTCCCTTCGCAGCCCCTCCGATAGTTCTAACCTGCTTTCGATCCTCCACGTCCTTGACCTGAGATCATGTCCAGGCACCTGCTCTCATTCCTTCATCCCCATTGTCCCGGGTAAGCCAGCAAGAATCATCGGCAAGGGCTTTAACTCGCGTCGCAATGGATCAAGGACCAACCCAAGCGCTTCCAGAGTAAAGGCCCCGAGCAACATACTATCCCCTTCTTCACCGAAGATGACATCGGCGACACCGATCCGGTCTCCATATTTGAAAAGCGCTCCTCCCTTCTTACGCCTGATCTTCGTCCCATTGGCTAATCGGAATTCTTGCTCGGTCAGTGGCCTGACTCCCAGTCGTTCTAAAATCGGGGTAGGAACGACGGAGTAAATGGCTCCAGAGTCGATCAGAAATTCGATCGTTTCCGTGACCTCCGGGTGCGCAGGATTCCCTACCTCTATCTCTAAAACAGTCAATCCCATCGCCATCTCCTTTCCGAAAAGGCTATTTCCGAGCCTGGTTGAGTCTCATACCTGCTTATGGCATCGATCAACACAGAAACATCCTGTGCGTCGAACTGTAGACCGAGGAATACCCAAATGCCAGCGATCCTCACTCTTTCTCTTTTACAAAAGCCCAACAACGGGGAATTCCCTGACCTTTCTGTGCCGGAAATCGGCCTGGCCTAAGCAGCCTTTCGCGCTCCTGCGAGTGGAGCTATTTCCCTTGCTAATTATCCTCTGTTTCTTTTCGCATGTCAATTACCTGACCTCTTTTCCTCTATGGGCTTTGTCCACACCACCACCTCTCCCCTGGATTTCCACCAGGAAAGATCCTTCTTGGGATTGCCAGGCCAATGAGGAACAAAGTCCTTATCACCGGTGTCGCTTATGACGCTCAATTTGCAGATGTGGAGTTTTTGAATCCCAGGGCCCGGTAAGCTCGTCTCCGGTGGAGAGTGACCAGGACATCATAAGGATTCAGCGATAGAGCCTTTTCGTAGTCTGCGATGGCCTGGGTATACTGCCTCTGATGATAATATGCACGCCCTCGATAGTAGTAGGCCTGACTATCAGAGGGCTGGAGGCGAAGTGCCTCGGTATAATCGGCAATGGCCCGGGTATACTCCCCCTGCTCCATACAGGCATTCCCACGATTCCAGTACGCCTGGATATGGTAGGGATGAATACGCAGGACAGCCGTATAGTCTTCCATGGCCTGGACATAGTCTCCGCAACGTTCCGCAAGAAGCGCTCGACGGAAATAGGCCCAGTCGTACGCTGGATGGAGCCGAATAGCAGTGGTATAATCAGCCATGGCCAGCTCATACTGGCCCAGGTCCTGATAGACCAGTCCTCGATTGTAGTAGGGTCGCGCATAGGAGGGGTGGAGCTGAATCGCCATAGTATAATCGGCAATCGCCTGCTCATACTGTCTCAGCGTATAATACAGAACCCCCCGATTATTGTACCCATCACTCTCATTGGGGTTGAGTTGAAGAGCTTGGTTATAACAGCTAAGGGCTTCGGCATGATAGCCAAGACTATGCAGACAATTCCCCTTTTTCAGCCAATCCCCTGCTTCCCAATCTGCTTCGGTCTCTGTGCTCCAGGATAGTCGTTTACCGGTCTGCTCACAGTACACTCTGGCCAGCTCCTCTCGGATAACGGAAAAGTCTGGATATCTCTGCTCCCGGTCCTTGGTCAGGCAGGTGTGTATCACCCGCTGGAGGGCCAGGGGGAGATTGGGGACAGGCGAAGGGTGGAGAACAAGATGGGCTTGTCGGTATTTGATTACTCGGTCTGCAGCACCGGGATCATAGATAAAAGGAGGAACTCCAGCACACATTTCGTAGAGCAGACACCCAAAGGCATAGATATCTGTGCGTATATCAGGTGTTTTGCCCTGCCAGAGTTCCGGAGCAAGGTAGGGGAGAGCACCAGAGAGCATACCTTGCTTGATCCAGGGATAGCGTTGTTCTTCCTCTGCTCTCTCGGTTGCCAAATCACTTTTCAGGGATGCGGAAGCCTTCTGCAAGCAATCGCTGATTTTTACCACCCGCTCCGACGTCATCAGAATGTTCTCTGGATGGAGATCGCCATACACAAAAGGGGTTGGTAAATGAGCATCTCGTTCAGAGACCGCCTGGGCATAGAGGAGACCCGTGCATATTTGCACAGCGAAGTCCAGAAGGAGAGGAAGGGAGAGGCCTCCATGCTGGATCCAGCCGGAGAGTGTGGGGCCATACTGTTCATGGCCAGAGACATGCTTGAGGAAGACCAGAGGGTAGCCAAGAGCCGTGTCTATCCTGTGCACCTGCAGGATATTGGGATGTTTTCCCAACCGCACCCAGACTTCTGTCTCACGGATAAACTGTGTGCTTACCTCCCTCTCACGGAGAAAAGGTTCCCGTAGGGTTTTGAGGATAATCGGGGTATTTGTCTTCTCCTGGGTGCAGGTATAGATTTGGCAGAGCCCTGCACATCGTACCTCTCTCACTCGATAGAGCCCAGAATGGCTATCTACTCTGATCACCTCTCCCACCGCCCAGGGACCAGACTCCCTCTTGGTCTCAATTGCGGTATGCATACTCTTTTCTCCCATTGTCATCATCAGTGCCTGCTCAGGAATCCTTCCGGAAAAAGTTTGCTGAGAGCTCAGGCCTCTGGCCTGCTGCGCTCAGGGGTGGACAGGATGGGTCGATACAGCACACACCTGGTGTTCCCGAAGCGAAGGGGTTGTTCCCTTGCCTCTTTCGGATAACGGGGATGCCCATAAAACCCCGGGTGTCTAAGTACAGCGAAGGCCCCGGGTGTTTGCTTGAAAACCTAAAACCTGCCCCTTCTCATGGAGAGAGGGAGGTGTCCGCCTCTGACGCCCGCTCCAGCAGCAAGCGGGACGCTCACGATCTCAGGGGTGGATACTCAATCTCCAAGATCCCTTGATTTTACACGAATTACTCTCTGCTTCCCAACCAATGATGCAAGGTGGTTGGTGTATAACTCACACTGCTCAGTTTACGGTGACGGTTATTGATGCTCCATACTACATACAGCCGTTCCAGTCTTTTCTCGCACGCCCACTGAAAAATTTTTTTGTGGAGTAAGCAACAAGAATTACCGGGAGGAGGGAATCTTGACGCATGTGCTCAGGATGAGGAATAATTAGATCGGAAGCTTGATGACGATGGGTGGTCGAGGCGAACTATAAGCCATAAAGATTGTGAATACTTGATTCAAGTTTTGTCAGTTCATCAGCCCGAGAGTGAAAGCAAATTGCCAGAACTCCAGGCAGCAGCGCAACAGTTACCGAAGCCGGCAGAGATGAAAATTGCTGACTTCATAGCAGACTAAAGGAGAGAAGATACGATGAAGGACCCGTTCCGAACGGTACAGTTTGTGGACAAGCCAAAACTCCGTCCCTTGATCGCCAAGGTTTTTGAGGAGATGGGCATTTGTGGTGAACCGATAGGGGCGGAAAAAGTGCAAGCGATGATTGCAGCTTGTCAAGCAAAGCCAAAAGACAACGTCTTTAGCCAGGGGATCATCGAGAGGCGCGAGGAGTAAAGACAGACTCTCAAACGCAACTTGATTTTCGGTCGAGAGCGCTAGCCCAGCATCAAAGATGCGTGAGGAGTAAAGACAGCCTGTAGGGTGAGCTGAGCCCACCCTACATTTGCAGGGCGGTAAAGAGGGTAAGAAATTTAGTTATACTTACTGAGGAATAGATGATCCCTAGAGTGTATATCGATACCTCCGTCAAAGGAGTGCGCTCTCTTTTGAAACGACCGGCTCTTCACCATGCAGAGAAGGTGTATTTGGATGAGGAGGCAGTTGGACTTGCGGAGGCCTATATCCAAGAGGGTGTAATAGGTGAGGCTAATCGCGTAGATGCCCAGCATATTGCTATTGCCACTGTCCAACGAGTCGATATACTGGTGAGCTGGAATTTTCAGCATATTGTGAAGTGGAACTGGATTCGTGCTTTTAATGCTGTGAACTTGAAGCTTGGTTACCCCCAATGAGAGATCAGATCTCCACGAGAGGTGTATTATGAAGAAGGATAAGAGCTTCGACGCTGTCAAGATGATGCGAGAGATGCGCAATCGTATGAGTAAGGAAATGCAGGGAATGAGTCCAGGAGAACAGATCGAATACATCTAGTACTTGACCACAGTGATTATTGTACTTTTGGATAGAAGCGATAGAACTGCTCTCGAGCATCGGCTGTCGTGAAGCGCCACTCCACG
>FWPU01000220.1_pt1 | contig 181752 bp, 166 predicted proteins | sample 2228361 | NCBI WGS metagenome assembly FWPU01 (sample SAMEA103939777, study PRJEB20133) | metagenome | reverse complement strand
GACATGGAAGAACCTCGCTGGTGGTTTTTGTTCAACCCTATAATTACCGCAGGTTCTTCCTTTTTACCACTGACAACTTTTGAGTGCACACTTGGAAAAAATTTTTGTTGACAAAAGAAAAACTTCATAGTAAACTTGCGTGCGCTGGCAAGGTAGCTCAGTGGTAGAGCAGGGGACTCATAAGCCCTTGGTCGTGGGTTCGACCCCCACCCTTGCCACCTTTTTTTCTCTACTTATCCCATAAAGTTGAAGTAAAATTGCATAAAACATTCCCTTTGCGGTACTTTTTCCAGGCAGGGGCATTCTAAACCCGTTTTTGGAGGTTTCTTAAACTATGCAAAGCCCCAATTCCCAACTTGCTGAAGCGATTACCAAAGTTGTGTTAACGATCATTTTTTTAGGGGGAATTATATGGTTTGTGTCTGTCGGATCCAACCTGGGTGGTGGAGGTATCGAAAATTTTCGAATTGACTGGCTGGATTGGGCTTTGCTTTCCTTTGCCACCTTTCGGCTGGGACGCCTGATTGCCTACGACCGGGTTATGGAACCGATCCGTGCCCCGTTTACTCGAACTGTCAAGGACATCACCGGTGCGGGAAGCACGGTTGTTCCCAAAGGCCAGGGGGTTCAACGAGCGCTTGGGCAGTTGATCTCCTGCCCGATTTGTGCAGGCACTTGGGTGGCGGCTCTTCTGGTGGTTTTGATGGTTTATTTCCCTGCTCCAACCCATGCTTTTCTGGTTATGACAGCGGCTATTGGTGGAGCAGAATTGATTCACAACGCTACCGAGGCCTTTTGTTGGACGGGAACGGTCAACCGTGCCCGCGCCGGTCGGATATTCAATGACCGTTCAGAAGAGGATCAAGCCAACTGACATCCTTATTGATTTGAGGGGAACTATTTAATCTTCTCCTTCGTCCTGATGATGCATAATCAATGCAGTATTTTTTGGATGTAGGAGTAAATAACCATGTTGAAGAAAGTTTTCCCTTTGATGATTGCTTTGAGTGTTCTGGCAGTTCTGCTTTCTGCCTGCGGATTACTGCTTGGACCACAGGAAGGTGGAAAAGATGCTCAGAGCGCGCAACAAACGGCGGTCATGCAGACTGTCGCGGCTGTGATGACCCAACAGGCTTTTGAAACCCTGATAGCGCAGGCCACTCAGATGGCCAATCAGCCAAATACACCTGTGCCACAGCAACCCACAGCGGTTGCGACGGAAGCGCAGAACACTCCTATTCAACCCACAGCCACTCAGGCTTTACCGACGCCCACGGCCACGCCCAAACCTTTGCCCTGCAATGCGGCTTCTTTTGTGCGGGATGTGACCATACCGGACGGAACAGAATTGGTTGGTGGACAAAAATTCACCAAGACCTGGCGTTTGAAGAACGAAGGTACCTGCACCTGGACAAAGGATTACGCACTGGTATTTGTGGACGGCGCTTCCATGAGCGCTCCGGCATCGGTCTCTTTGAAAAGCGAGGTGCGCCCGGGTGAGACCGTGGACATTTCCGTAGATCTGGTTGCTCCCACCAAGGCCGGTTCTTACAAAGCCAATTGGATGCTGCGGGATGCTTCGGGTCGTAACTTTGGGTTAGGCAGTAACCAGGATAAACCATTCTGGGTCAGTATCAAGGTTAGCGCCTACAAGAGCGATGATGTGCCATCCGCAATCTATCCGCTGGATTTTGTGGCCAGCATTTGTCAAGCGACTTGGTCAAGCAATGCCGGCAAAGTAGCCCTTCCATGTGCCAATGTCAGTCAGAGCGAAGCCCAGTGGGCAGCCGTGTTGATGAACCCCAAGATCGAAGGTGGACGTCAGGAAAATGAACGATCCCTGTGGATTCATCTCGCCAATCCAAACGACTGGATGCAGGGTTTCTACCCGGCGCGCAGCATCCAGACTGGTGATCGCTTCAAAGCCTGGGTTGCCTGTCTGGACGGAAATGCCGCCTGCGAGGTGCAATTCAGCCTGGATTACAGGATCGACAATGGCAATATTGAAAATCTGGGTAAGTGGAGCGAATCGCTGGATGGTAAGTGGACACAGATTGATTTCGATCTGAGCGCGTTGGTTGGTAAGAATGTCCAGTTCATCCTGGGCGTGACCAACAAGAATAGCAAGGGGCCGGTTGATGCAGTTTGGTTCGTCCCCTCCGTTCAAACGATAACCCCCTAATCGAATCAGGTTCTTAAAACAACACCCCCGCCGGATTTTTCCGGCGGGGGTGTTCTGTTTTTATGCCGTAGCGAGTTGTTCCGGTTGCGAAAACGGGTCGAGATCTTGCTCCATTTGATGCCGGAACTGCTTGGTGTAAAGGGTGTAATATTTTCCACGCTTGCGCAGCAGTTCAGCATGGCTGCCCATTTCGGCGATTTTCCCCTGCTCGATGACCAAAATGCGGTCAGCGCGTTTGATGGTGGAGAGACGGTGAGCGATGACAAAACTGGTTCGTCCTTTCATCATCATCTCCATGCCGCGTTGAATCAGAGCTTCTGTTAATGTATCCACTGAGCTGGTAGCCTCATCCATGATGAACACCTCGGGTTTGGCAAGGACGGCTCGCGCCAAACTGATCAACTGCTTTTGACCGACCGAGAGCAAATTCCCACCCTCACCGACCTCTTCATCATAGCCTTTTTTCAGTTTAATGATGAAATCATGAGCGCCGGCTAGTTTTGCGGCTTCTATAATTTCGTCATTGGTGGCATCCAGCCGACCGTAGCGGATATTTTCCCGTATGGTGCCAGAAAAGAGGTGCGGCGTTTGCAGTACCATACCAATTCGGGATTGGATGGCATGCAAGGAGTACTCGCGATAATCCTTTCCACCAATACGGATGCTGCCTTTTTTCGGTTCGTAAAAGCGGCAGAGCAGGTTGACGATGGTGGTTTTACCGCCGCCGGTTTCGCCAACCAGCGCAATCGTTTCGCCTCGTTTGACATGCAGCGAGAAATCCTCTAATACGGGCTTCCTGTCACCATCATCGTAATAAAAGGTGACATGATCGAATTCGATATCGCCTTGAATGCTGCCGGGGTCATAAGCTCCCGGTAAATCCTTGACATCTGGAACGGCATCAATCATGGAGAAGATACGCTCTCCCGATGCGATGGCGTGCTGCATTTCGGCGAATACACGAGCTAGGTCCTGAATCGGCCACATCATAAAGGTCACATAGGAAACGAAGGCCTGAATACCGCCGACGGTCATGCCGCCTACCTGAACCTGCCAGCCGCCATACCAAACAATGGCGGCCAAGGCTATCGCTGAAATCAACTGGACGCTGGGGAGGAAGAGTGCACTGAGCCATGCCGCCCGGTAGGAGGAACGATACATATCCGCGGTCAGGGATTTGAACTCCTCCAAATTGGCATCTTCGCGGCAAAGGGCTTTGACAACCCGCACGCCGGTGATATTTTCGTTAAATGATCCGGTGATTTTTGAATTCATTTTGCGTACATTGCGAAATTCGCCCAAAATTCGCTTGCGGAACTCGTACGCAATATAAAACAAAATTGGCAAAATCCCCAATACAATCAGCGCCAGTTTCCAGTTGATGAACAGCATGAATCCCATAGCGGTGATAATGTTCATCAGCCCCCAGGTTACATCCAGCAAACCCCATGTGACCAGATCTGCAACCCGCTCGCTGTCTGAGGTGACGCGGGACATGATCCAACCAACCGGCGTACGGCTGAAGTAGGAGAGCGAAAGTCCTTGCAGATGGTTGAACATTTTTTGGCGCAGGTCATAGCGCACCCGCTCGCCCAGAACACCGGCAAGATAGATGAAACCGAATACGCCGCTGGCTTGAACGAACCCCAAAGAACCGTAAATGATCAATAAACGGTATAACTCGTTGCGGTTTTGCGCCAGAATACCGTTGTCAATGATCAGTTTACTGAGATAAGTAAAAACCGAATCCAGCGAACTGACTAGCGCGATGGTTACCAAAAAGCCAACCACCCAGCGCCAGTGTGGACGGGTTAACCCGAGAATGCGACGCAGGGTTTGACCATTGAATTGGGTCTTGAACTCTTCTTCTTCGAAATAATCAAGTGACACTGGCTATCTCCTTTTCCAGTTCGTCATCAATGCGGGTTTGAATTTCATAAATCTGACGGTAAATTCCATCTTGTTTTACCAAATCAGCGTGCCGACCGCGCTGAACGATCCGGCCTTTGTCCAAAACGAGGATCAAATCGGCATCCATGATACTTTGGATGCGATGGGCGATGATAAAGGTCGTTCGTCCCTTCATCAGGTTTTGCAGGGCTTCGCGGATTTCGGCTTCCGTTTCGGTGTCTACTGCCGAAGTAGAGTCATCCAGAATCAAAATTCGCGGGTTTTTGAGCAGGGTTCGGGCAATGGCTACCCGTTGTTTTTGGCCGCCGGAGAGGGTGACCCCTTTTTCACCGACGAGGGTGTTGTAACCCTTTTCAAAGGTGAGAATAATGTCATGGATTGCGGCTGCCTTGGCAGCGGCTTCCACCTCGGATTGTGGCACTTCCCTGCCAACCCCATAAGTGATATTTTCGCGAAGGGTGCGCGAAAAAAGGAACGGCTCCTGCTCGACAATTCCAATCTGCTGGCGTAAAAACAGGCGCGGATAGCGTTTGAGTTCGATGTCGTCCAGCAAAATCCGACCGGAAGTGTATTCATAAAAGCGCGGCAGCAGGTTAACCAGGGTCGTTTTGCCCGAGCCGGTCGAGCCCAATAATGCCACCACCTGACCAGGTTCGCACTTGAAGGTAATATCTTCCAGGGCAATGTTGCCGTCATCGTAAGCAAAACCTACCTGCTCGAACTCAATCTTGCCAAGGATATCACTCTTCGGGCGATGCTTGCCGGTTTCCAACGACTCGCGATCCTCTTTAATGATTTCCATAACGCGGTTGTAAGAAACCATGCCGGTGGATGTCTGCACGATCAAGCGCCCCAGATTGCGCATCGGGAAAATGATCCAAACGATCAGGCCGGCGTAGGCCAGGAAGGTACCCACCGTGATTTCTCCGTTGATGGCCATCAGAGCGCCAACCAGATAACCGACCAGAATTTGGATGTTGCAAATCGTGTCAGAAATGGGCCAAAAAAGCGAGTGCATTTTGAGTAATTTTTTACCGCGCAGGAATTTTTCCCAGTTGTCGCGTTCGAATTTGCCAATCTCGTATTCCTGCCGGGCAAAGGCTTTTACCACCCGAATTCCGGTCAGATTTTCCTGCAATGTGGTCGAAAGTACGGCATCCTGGGTTTGATACTCCTCGTAGGCTTTGGAGATTTTGCGGAAAAAGATCAGCGAAATTCCTACAATCACCGGAACCACGATAACCGAGATTAGAGCCAGTTTGACATTCAACTGGAGCAGCGCGATGAAGTTGATCACAAACAGGAGGATGATTCGCCCAATGCCGATCGCCTGGTCAGCGAAAAAGCGGCGCAGGGCGTCTACATCAGAGGTAGAGCGCTGAATCAGTTCCCCCGTTTCCATGCGGGAATGATAGGTGAACGTCAAGCGCTGAATGTGATCGAACAGGTAATTGCGCAAACGGCGGGTAATTCCTTCTGCGGTCTGGGCTGCCAGTTTGCCACTGAGAAATGAAAAACCGCCTTCCATGCCTGCCAAAAGGATGAATCCGAGTGCAATGGCGGGGAGGGTGAGGGCAGCGCTACCGGCTACCAGATAATCATCCACGAAATAACGCAACAAAAGGTAAGTCAGCGTCTTCGCAACCGCTGAAATACCTAAACTCAATGTGGCTGCGATGTATAACTTGCGAAAGCCGCGCATCAAACGCCATAAACCTTTCAAGCGATTGGAGTGAACGGCGCGCTTGAGATCATAATTCAATACAGATTCGGAAACAGTCAATTTATCCTACCTCCGTTGAGGCTTAACCAAAAAGAATCACATAGAATGTGAGTTCGTTCAGTATAACGCAGGTCAATGGCTTTGCAATCCTCCCATCGGCCATCAAAAACTGACCGAATGGACGGGGACAAAACCTTTTGCCTTTGTGTGGTTCGATCCTGAAATGATCGCTCGATTTATTCGCCTTTCATGGCTAACCAGCCGTGTAAAGTGGCGCGGTAAAGCGCGCGCTCGAAGTAAGACCCTTTCAAAGAGAGGTTATCATAGCCTTTTTCGAGCAGCGCTTCCATCAGCGGCTGCATTTGTTGGGCGTAATGGCGCATACAGGCTTCCGGATGGATGCCCGGCCAGGAATAGCACGAAACGGTTGTCCGCCGATGGGTTGTGGGAATCTCATTCGGGATGGTTTTTGTCCAGTTGGGATCGTTGGGTTCGAAAATGTACTGGTCTAAGTTGCCCATTGGGATACCCTCAATTCCCCGCACGACCGGCGGCTTTGTATTCAAAGTGTAGGGGTCAACTGCCAAATCGGCGATGACGGCATGTTCAGGCAGCCAGGCAATCCAGTCATTGGGGACAACCGGCTTGCTGGTATCCCAGCGCTGAGTGGCGTCCACCAGAATATCGGATGACTGGAAGAGGTATTGCATGATCCCGGCTTGGCAGGTGACATTGCGACCAACCGCTTGTGCAATTACACCGGGGCCGCCAGCACGAATGTGATCGTTATTGCGTTCGATGTTGCCCAGTTTGGTGGCAGCCTCCACGGCATGTTTTCCAACCATACCGACTCCCAAAATCAAGGCTCGAATGGGCTGACCATCTGGTCGAATCAAGCCCGGCCAACGCCTTTCCAGGACATCGTAGGCGGCTTCCAAACCATTCCAGGCGACTGCTTTCATGTTTTCTATCAAGCGGATGTTATGATCATCTACCACACTATCCATCGAAATAGCGCGGATACCCAATTCCAGCAAAGTCTGAACCCGCAACGGCCGGGTGGGGTAATGCAGCATAGAAAACAGAATTGCTCCTCGTTTGAGCAATTTGAATTCTTCCAATGTTGGCGAGCGTAAGACGATCACCATGTCCTGAGCGAAAGTTTCCTCGCGGCTGGCTTTGCGGATGCGGGGGTTGCCTTGCTGGTAATCATCGAAGGTGTACCCTGAACGCGATCCGTACCCGTCTTCCAGGACGATGTTGATTGCCCGATTTGCCAGAAATTGAACAAATTCAGGCAGAAAAACCCGTTTTTCTCCCGGCTCTTTTTTCATGCGGGGGAATCCAATGCTTTTGATCACAGACATTTTTTGTCCTCCTTGGATGTGGATAGGCTCAATGTTCCCAGCGGGAGAGCATGGCGCGGCTGAGCGCTCGATGAAAATAGGTGCCTTGCGGATTGATATTTTGAACTCCACCAGCGCTGAGGATGGTTCTCAACAGCGGGGCAATTTGAACGCCGTAAATTTCCATACAGCGGCGCGGGGTGATGCCCGGCCAGGAATAGCAGGAAACTGCAAAACGGCGATTGCGGGTGGGGATGCAGGAGGGAATTTTCTCGTAGGCAGGATCGTTGGGAGGGAAGACATACTGATCTAAATTGCCGTGCGGGATGCCTTCAATTCCCTTGACCGTGAAGGGTGGGGATTCACATTCGTAGGGGTCAACCGAAAGATCAAGCAGGACGGCATGGGGAGCCATGAAGGCAATCCAATCGTTGGGTATGACCGGTTGGGTAGGATCCGGGCGCTGGGTGGCATCAATTAACAGATCGGTTTGTCGTAAGAGATGGATCATTTCGGTGTCGTGACGGGTGAGGTCATAATCCACTGCGGTGACTTGCACACCCGGCACTCCTTTTTCGACCATTTTGCGCCACAACCCTTCATTACCATAACGAATGGCGGCCGGCATGACATGCATGCCAACTGCACCAGTTCCCAATAAGGTAACATGAATAGGAGGACGATGAGGACTCTCAAAGCCGGGGGCGGGATAAATTTCCCGCAGCACACGGAAGGCTACTTCAACGCCATTCCAAGCCACCATTCGCAGATTTTCCACTAAACGACGGCCGGTGTCATCTTTGATCGAGTCCAGTGAAATGGCTTCAACTTGCAAGGATTTGAGAAACTCAACTCGGTGCGGGCGGGTCGGAAAGTGAATCATGGACATCAGACAAGCGCCTTTGCGCATGGTTTTGAGGATGTTTTCATCAGGATAACGCAAAACCAGCACAACATCCTGCTGATACACTTCTTGTTGTGAGGCAAACCGCACCGATGGGCAGGCGTCGCGATAATCCTTCTCGCTCAATCCCATCCCCGAGCCGTAGCCATGTTCCAGAACCACCTCACCGCCCCAATTGGCAATGTGGGTTATCAACGAGGGTAAAAAGTCTCGCACTTCACCTCTTTCCACGTGCATGCGAGCGAGACCAAAACAGAGATTTTCAGACATAGAATTCCCTAACTTTTGGAAGGACTTACCGTTTAGTTTACCAGAAATCCGTTTCGGGAATGGCGGACGAGAAGTTCATCCGAATGTCAATTGTATTTTTTTAATAGACCGGCTATAATCAAATCACGATATTCTTTCCGGAAGGAGGTTGGTTTTTCATGGCTAGCGTAACGTACGATCATGTCTGGAAGAAGTTTGGTGACTTCGTTGCAATCAATGATCTCAACATCCACATCGAAGACAAAGAGTTTTTGGTGTTGGTTGGGCCATCCGGTTGCGGCAAGACCACCGCGCTTCGCTGTCTGGCGGGCCTCGAAGAGGTTACCGAGGGACAGGTTAAGATTGGCGATCGGGTGGTGAATGATGTGCCGCCCAAGGATCGCGATATTGCCATGGTGTTTCAGTCGTATGCGCTTTACCCGCACATGACCGTGTTTGACAACATGGCATTTGGTCTCAAACTTCGCAAGGTTCCTAAGCAGGAAATTCAAAAACGAGTGGAAGAGGCTGCGGCCATTTTGGGGATTGAACATCTCCTCAAGCGCAAGCCGCGCGAGTTGTCCGGCGGTCAGCGACAGCGTGTAGCGGTTGGGCGAGCCATCGTGCGTGAGCCAAAGGTGTTCCTGTTCGATGAGCCGCTTTCCAACTTGGATGCCAAACTGCGCGTTCAGACGCGGGCTGAAATCAGCAAACTGCACCAGCGATTGCAAACCACCTTCATTTACGTGACTCACGACCAGGTCGAAGCCATGACCATGGCAACCCGCATTGCGGTGATGAACAAAGGGATTTTGCAGCAATTGGATACGCCGCAAAACCTGTATGATAAACCCGCTAACCTGTTCGTTGCCGGCTTTATCGGATCACCATCCATGAATTTCTTCCCAGCCCACCTCCGGAAAGACGGAAATGATTTGTTTGTGGATACGGGCGATTTTGCCGTCAAGATCCCGGAAGATCGGTTCAAAACCTATGCGCCCTTCGCTGGACGCGAGGTGATCTTTGGTATCCGCCCTGAGGATATTCACAATCCTCAATTTGCGCCGCCGGGTATCCATGCCGCACCGGTTGAATGCAAAGTGGATGTTACCGAGCTGATGGGGAATGAAATCTTCCTCTACATGGTCAGCGGAAAACACAATTTTGTCGCCCGGGTTGATCCGCGTACCCGCTTCCATATTGGCGACAGGGTGCAATTGGTGTTCAACATGGACAACTTCCACCTGTTTGACCCGGCATCCGACCGGGAAAATCCGGTAGCCATCCGCTGAAGGTTTTTCCAGCAAAGAGATGAGCACAATCGAGTTGCTCATCTCTTTTTCTACATTGATGATTAAGAAAAATTGAACGCGAGTTCAATCTTTTAATAAACATTAACTAGACCTTAAAATTGACAAGCGAATATCTTTGGTAATATACACCCCAGTTCCAAACTTTGACTCACATCTAAATTTCTATGAGGAGGAAGTATGTTTTATCAATCTAATCGTCTTCGGGCCCTTGTCATTCTTGTAATAGCGTTGACGATGCTGATCACCGCCTGCCAACCTGCTGCGCCAGCCGGTGATCAGGGTGAAACCGACCCGTTGGTGGAAGCAGCCAAGCAGGAAGGAATGCTGACGGTCATCGCCCTGCCTCGTGACTGGTGCAATTATGGCGAAGCCATTGATACCTTCAAAGCCAAATACGGGTTACAGGTCAATGAGTTGAACCCGGATGCCGGCTCGGCCGATGAAATTGAGGCCATCAAAGCCAATAAAGACAACAAAGGCCCTCAAGCGCCGGATGTGATTGACGTGGGCTTTGGGTACGGCCCGCAGTTGGTTGAAGAAAAATTGACCATGCCCTACAAGGTTTCTACTTGGGATACTATTCCGGACGAAGTCAAACACCCGGATGGTTACTGGTATGGCGACTACTACGGCGTGATGGCTTTTGAGGTTAATAAAGACGTGGTTCAGAATGTGCCGCAGGATTGGGCCGACTTGCTGAAACCCGAATACAAAGGACAGGTTGCGCTGGCTGGCGATCCGCGCGCGTCTGCTCAGGCGCAAATGGCTATTATGGCCGCGGCGCTGGCAAATGGCGGCACATTGGATGATGTCACTCCGGGTCTGGAATTCTTCAAGAAACTGAATGAAGCCGGTAATTTCGTTCCGGTGATTGCCAAACAGGCGACCGTAGCCAAAGGGGAGACCCCCGTGGTGATGCGCTGGGACTATAACGCTTTGGCTGACAAGAACGCCCTGGCGGGTAATCCTGAGATTGAGGTTGTCATTCCACAAAGTGGCGTAATTGCCGGCGTGTACCTGCAAGCAATCAGCGCTTATGCGCCTCATCCCAATGCGGCTAAATTGTGGATGGAATTCCTCTACTCGGATGAAGGTCAGCTGATCTGGCTCAAGGGCGGCTGCCACCCAATTCGTTACGATGACTTGGTCAAGCGTAATGTCATCCCGCAGGAACTTAACGATGCGCTGCCGCCGGCGGAATTGTACGCCAAAGCCGTTTTCCCGACGGTTGAACAGATCAACAATGCCAAACAACTGATTGCCGAAAAATGGATGGAAGTTGTTGGCGCGGATGTTAAGTAAATTCACAAAAAAATCAAGCAATCAACGGGACGCGCGTCACGCGCGTCCCGTTCCCTCGTCCCTGTTGAACTGGCTTGGGGTATTGCCCTTTTTCCTATTCATTTTCCTTTTTGTTTTTTTACCCTCGTTTTCGCTGATGAGTGGTAGTTTTCAGGATCGGCAGGGCAATTTTACCTTACAAAATTACCTGGATCTCTTCAGCCCGTCCATCCTCAGCGCATATTGGGTGACCATCCGCATCAGTCTGGCCTCGGCGATTGGTGGTGGGATTTTGGGCTTTTTCATGGCTTACGCGGTAACTTTGGGAGGTTTGCCCAAAGGATTACGCAATGCCTTGCTGACTTTTTCCGGTGTTGCCTCGAATTTTGCCGGTGTTCCTCTGGCATTTGCCTTCATTGCAACGCTTGGACGAACCGGCATGATCACCGTGCTGTTGAAATCGCTGGGAATTGATTTGTATGATCGCGGTTTTAGTTTGTACAGTTTTTGGGGTCTGACCCTCACTTACCTGTATTTTCAATTCCCGTTGATGATTTTAATCATCACGCCGGCGCTGGATGGTTTGAAGCGGGAATGGCGCGAGGCCGCCGAAAATTTGGGCGCTTCATCGTGGACATACTGGCGGCGGGTTGCGTTGCCGGTGCTGACCCCCTCCATCCTCGGGGCGATGATTCTGTTATTCGGCAATGCCTTCGGTGCGTATGCGACTGCGCTTTCTTTGACCGGAGGTTTCATCAACTTGATCACGATTTTGATCGGTTCCCAGATTAAGGGAGATGTTTTGCAAAATACCGGACTGGGCTACGCGCTGGCGATTGGGATGGTGATTGTCATGGCAGGGGCGATTGGGCTGTATTATGGACTGCGCCGACGGAGTGAGAGGTGGCTGAGACTATGAGCAGACGGAATACGGTATGGTCGTGGTTTTGGATGGTTTTAGGAGGGTTGTACTTCTTCCTACCCCTGCTGGCAACCTTTGAATTTTCCCTCAAAGCCAAAAAGGGGGTGTACAGTTTTCTTGCTTATGAGCGTGTTTTTGCTGATCCGCTCTTTCTAAGAACCTTTATTTTTTCGCTCGAAATGGCCGTGTTTACGGCGCTGGCCGGAATTTTGCTCATCTTTCCCACCGTTTATTGGATTCGCTTGAAATTGCCCCAACTGAGAGGTTTGATCGAATTTGTGAGTATGCTGCCTTTTGTGGTGCCGGCGATTGTTTTGGTATTTGGGTTGATTCGAGTTTTCAGCGGCGCGCCGTTTTTCCTGACCAACACCTTTTTAGGAACGAATGTATTGCTGGTAGCGGCTTATGTGGTTCTGACCATGCCATATTTATATCGTTCCATTGATACCGGGCTGCAGGCGATTGACGTCCGTACGCTCACCGAAGCGGCGCAAAGTTTGGGCGCAGGCTGGGCAACCATCCTGTTTCGTGTTATTCTGCCGAATGTGCGCGTTTCGATTTTGAGTGGTTCTTTTCTGGCGGTAGCAACCGTGATGGGAGAGTTCACCATTGCCAGTTTTCTGGTTGGGATACGGGCGTTTGGACCGTATATGTCATTGGTCGGGCAAAACAAGACGTATGAGTCCTCCTCACTGGCGATCATCAGTTTTGCTCTGACCTGGGCATTCATCGGTCTGATTCAATTCTTGAATCGCGGTAGAGCGCAAACCCAAATTGCAGGAGCTCACTGAGGTTTACGAACGATATGACTTATCTTCTGCTTTCCAATTTATCCAAGTATTATGGAAATACGCTGGCAGTGGAAAATTTCAACCTTGAGGTTGAACGGGGAGAGTTTGTTTCTTTCCTCGGACCGAGCGGGTGCGGGAAGACGACTACTCTTCGAATGGTAGCAGGCTTTGAAGTACCGGATGAGGGCAAGATCGTCCTTGAAGGTGAGGATATCACCCAATTACCGCCCAATCAACGGATGGTGGGGATGGTCTTTCAATCCTATGCGTTATTCCCCAACATGAATGTGGCGGACAACGTGGGATTTGGTCTTTCAGTGCGAAAAATGCCCGCCGATCAGATTCGTCAGCGGGTATCCGAGATTTTGAAAATTGTCCAATTGGAAGACCTCCAAAAACGCTTTCCCTATCAATTATCGGGCGGGCAGCAGCAGCGGGTTGCCCTTGCTCGCGCGCTGGCTATCCGTCCGCGAGTATTGCTGCTGGACGAACCACTTTCGGCGTTGGATGCCAAAATCCGGGTGGAACTGCGCGCTGAAATTCGCCGCATTCAACAGGAATTGAGGATGACCACTATCTATGTTACCCACGATCAGGAAGAGGCGTTATCGCTTTCGGATCGAATTGTGGTGATGAACAAGGGAAAAATTGAACAAATTGGGACACCGTTTGAGATTTACAACTATCCTCAAACCGAGTTTGTGGCTTCTTTCATTGGGCAATTGAATCTGATCCCCGTTCAGGTGGTTGACCGTGAAGGCGGACTTTACCGCATTGGCACGCATACCATTCGGGTTGAGCAAAACCACCGCACGCCGCTCAGCAGTCAGCCAAAACTGGCTATCCGTCCTGAGGAGGTTAAGCTGGGTCAGGTTGAGGGCTGGAATCAACTGACCGCCCTGGTTCGGCAAATTTCCTTTTTAGGAGCGATCGTCCGCATCTGGTTGGAGGTGGAAGGGGTTTTTCTCCTGCTGGATGTGTTCAACGAGCGTAAACTGGAGCTGCCCAAAGTCAATGAAACGGTGGTGATCAGTTTTCCTCATCACGCCTGTTGGGTTTTGTAAGCAAATCACCATCCGTCTGGATTGCGCTGGCTTTTTGCGACCAGCGTTTGCCGAGCAAAATCAAAGCAACTCCACCTGCGGCGGAGAGGATACCCATCAGGGTAAAAGCATCTTGCCAGAATCGCAACGGAAAGAGGCGAATGAGCGTATCGGAATACAGGAACAGCCAGGTATCGCCCTCAAAGAAGATCAGGTGAAAGCCGGTGAATAAAGCGGAAAATCCGACCACGACTCCTGCAAGAATGACCGCGATGACGATCAGGATTGCCCAGCCAGCCCGCGAGAGGGTTATCCAGTAATCGGCAAGCCATTTGCCGCGCCAAGCCCATAAACCAGTGAAAACAATAAGCGCCCCCAAAATGGCCCATGCGCGAATCATCTGCTGAACCAGAATCTTGACATCCAGCATGTGACGCAATTCGCGTTCGTTGAAAACGGGAGAGCCGTCTTCAAACCGCAAATCCCCCAGAAAAGAGATGTCCGCATCGTTGAGCAGATATTTAAGGGAGATATTTGCCCAATGCAGGCGGTCATCTTTGCTGAATCCAAAAGCATCCGGTGGAAAACCGGGCATGTTGTACTCAATGGTCAGGAAAAGTGGGTTCATCAAAAGCCGTATCGAGGTCATCATGACAAACAAAACTACGGCGGGGAGCAAAATGTAGAGGACAAGTGATCTTAAGGTTTTCATTGCAAAGTCTCCACTTCTCCAGAAAACAAAAAATCCAGAATCATCTCATTGGTTATCCATTCAATCGGTGAACGATCATCGGTAAAAACCACGCTTGGGGGTGGGGCTGGTTGAAGGTTTTGAAGGGTTACTGCCATGGATTGGAGCAGCAGCAAGGGGGTATCGGCAGATTGACTCAACACCTGGAAATTCGCTATCAGATTTTCTGACTGCGTTGGTTGAACGGTGGCAAAAAGAATGGAATTGAACGAATCCGGCAAGTCCATGATATGGACGCTGGGAAATACCTGAGCAATCGTAGTGTAAAGGGTGTTGATCAACCGCCGATCGCTGGGGCTGCGCCCAACGTTGATGACCATTACGCCGTCGTCGGTCAGGCGATCTCGCACCAGTTGGAAGAACTCCACAGTGGTCATGTGCCAGGGGATATAGGGCGGACGGTAAGCATCCACGCTGATGATTTGATATTTCTGGTTCGAGCGCGCTAACCCCCAGCGTCCATCTTGGATGATGACATTCAAATAGGGCAAGTCCATACCGAAGTACTGCCGACCGACTTCTACGATTTTCGAGTCAATCTCGATCCCATCTATGACCAGATTGGGGAAAACCCGGCCTGCCTGCCGGGCAGTCGTACCGGCTGCCAGTCCGACGATTGCCATCCTCTGGATGGTGTTGCGCTCTACCGGCGGCGGGTTGAAAAAAGGGGCAACCAAAACTTGTTCCCATGGGCCATTGTAAAAATATTCGCTGGGATGATAAACGGAGTGAACTCCCTGGCCGTCATTGAGACGCAGGTAGCGAGTTTCGCCGAATTGCAGAACCTGAATGTAGTTGTAGGCAGAGTCGGTTTCAAAAATTAAACCGGCGCTGGTTTTATCCGTTCCCCGGGTTCCAAAGATTGCCAGCAGGACGAGGACAACGGGCATCCAAACATACGGCAGCGTTCGCCGCCAACCACTGGTAACTCCCAATCCAAGCAGGGCGATCAGCAGCATAAACGCCGAGATGGTCAGGAAAGTGCGGTAAGTGCCTACCAGCGGGATAAGAATCAGAACCGGCAGAAATGTGCCCAGAAAAGAGCCAAGTGTGGAGATGGCGTAAATGCGGCCGGCAATGCTGCCAGCCGTGCGCGAATCCAGCAGCGCCAGCCGAATGGCAAACGGCGAAGCGGTACTCAATAGCGTGATGGGAATGATAAACAGAATCATCACCACGCTAAACGAACCAAACAAAACTCCCAAATCGAGGTTGTCAAAGGCAGTGGCGGCCAGTCGCAGAATCGGACGCGAAGCCAGCGGGATTAGTCCAATCGAAAAGGCTGCCCAGACCAGAATTTGAAAGAAGGTCGAGTAATGCGGGGAACGATCTGCCCAGCGTCCGCCGATAAAGTAACCGGCGGTCAGGTAGATCAAAATCAAGCCGATGATACTTGCCCAAGTCAGGTTGCTGGTGCCGAAATAATTGCCCAACAAGCGCGAGGCGGACATTTCAGCTGCCAAGGTGGTCATGCCGGAAACAAACACAGCCAGATAAAGCCATTTTCGCATGTGGTAGATTATACCGTGAGGTAGGGGGTTGCTCTCATTTTTGCACATGGCGAACTTGGCTATAATTGATTGGCAGGAGGCGATGACCATGAGACCCATTCCGCTGGTGACCGTTGATCAAATGCGAGCGATTGAGCGCGAGGGGGATGCGCGGGGCGTTACTTACGCTGAAATGATGGAACGTGCCGGGCGTGGTGTAGCAAAGGCAGTGATGGTACACACCTTTGCCCGAAAATCTGCTGTGGGGTTGATCGGCTCGGGCAATAACGGGGGGGATGGATTGGTGGCGCTGGAAGCGCTGGCGAAGAACGGATGGAAGGGGCGGGCATATCTGGCGCGCCCACGACCAGAAAAGGATATTCTTGTAGAGCGGGCCAGGAAAGCCGGGATAGAGATTTGCGCAGCCGCCGATGACCCTGATTTCAAGGCGCTGGATACATGGCTTTCGACCAGCGAGGTTTTGCTGGATGGCGTTTTGGGGACGGGTGTTCAACTTCCGCTCAAACCAGAGGTTGAAATCATCCTTGAGCATGTGCAAGGGTTTAAGAATTTACCCTTTGTCGTGGCGGTGGATTGTCCTTCTGGCGTAGATTGTGATTCGGGGCAAGCGTCTCCGGCAACCATACCTGCCCGACTGACGGTATGTATGGACGCGATCAAGGTCGGGTTGCTGTGTTTTCCGGCAGCGAACTTAATCGGTCAACTGGCGGTTGTGCCGCTGGGACTTCCTGCTGATTTATCCGCATTGAAAGAAATTCGTGACTTTGTCGCCTGTGGCGCGGAGGCGGATTCATGGCTGCCGGAACGGCCTGCCAATGCTCATAAAGGGACTTTTGGTACGGTTTTGGGGGTGGCCGGTTGCGAGGACTACATTGGCGCGGCAGGACTGTCTGCCGAGGCAGCCTACCGCAGTGGGGCAGGTTTGGTGCGGATGGCGGTTATAGCTACGGTCCGCAATGCGCTGGCAGGCCAGCTTCCAGAAGTAACCTGGTTAACACTGCCCGAAAAGAATGGGAGCATCGCTGGTGAGGCGAGTCGAGTTGTTTTGGCTCATTTGGAGCGGGTAACCGCCATGCTGATCGGGCCCGGTTTAGGCGCGGCTGAGGAAGCAGGGGAGTTTATCCGGCAACTCATCACAAATAAGGCTCAACTACCGCCCATTGTTGTGGATGCGGACGGTCTACGGCTGATGACGAAGATGGATCGCTGGTATGAAAGTTTGCCCTCTCCCTCAGTTCTCACGCCCCATCCCGGCGAGATGAGCGCTTTGACCGGGCTTTCGACATCCGAAATTCAGGCAGACCGGGCTGGTACAGCCCGCCGTTTTGCTGCCCAATGGGGGCATGTTGTTGTACTCAAAGGAGCATTCACCGTGGTAGCATCCCCCGATGGAACGGTCTATCACATCCCAGTAGCCTCGCCGGCGTTGGCGCGGGCAGGCAGCGGGGATGTGTTAACGGGAGTAATTGCTGGCCTGCTGGCTCAGGGGATTGCTCCCTTCCGCGCAGCGATTGCTGGCGCCTATCTCCATGCGGTTGCCGGTCTAATCGCCGAGCGGCAAACAGGACAATCGGCTTCGGTGCTGGCAGGGGATATTTTGCGAGCGCTGCCGCAAGCTTTGAGTCGACTTTACAACCGGCAATGGATGGATGACCCCTTGTGGGTGATGGATGAATAGCAAAGCAGCCGGTGATTCAATACCGGCTGCTTTGACAATTTTTTGCGCGGGTTACAAAAGCGCCTCGCCGATCTCTTCGGCTTTGTCGCCTGCTTTGGAGGCAGCCTTGCTCAGTTTGGATTTTTGTTCTTCGAGTAAGGTTGAGCCCTTTTGTTGCAGTTCCTCAGCCGATTTTTTGGCTTTTTCCAGCAGTTCCTCTGCCCGACGTAGCGCTTCGTTGGCTGCTTTTTCGGCTTCGGCGTAGGTGGTGTTGACTGTCTCGGAGGCTTTATCGCGTAATTCTATGGCGCGCTCTTTAATGACCTCGCGGGTTTCCTCGCCGGATTGCGGAGCAAGCAGTAATGCCGTAATCGCACCTGTCAAACCCCCGATCACAAAACCGATCAGGAAAGCTCCAAAATCATCTCGTTCTGACATCTTAATCTCCTTTCTTTGGCATCTTGTTGAAAAATGTGGGTTTCAAACTAAACCCGGTTCACCGCCGATCCGGGCGGATGAAGTCAAATAATTTACGCAAACCGGCCAGATATTCGTTCAGTTTCATAACCGGTTCGACCAGATTGTTGCTGAGGAATTGGGTCGTACCCCTTAGGTGGTTGACCGTTTCATTGGTGGAATCCAGAATTGGTTTGATTTCGTTTTGCAGCAAGTTGATCAGTGTGGCGACCTGAACGATCAGTACAATCACTGCCACACCCAGTACCAGTGACTCGAGCGCCATCACAATGATGAAAATGTCCCGCACTTTGGCGGTGGTGCTTTCTGGAGCGAGGGCTAGCAAGACGATTCCCCCGATGATCAACAAGACAACCACCACCACTGCCACGATGATGCCGGTAGCCCGTCGGTTTTCCGCAGACCGCTCTGCTGGCGTTGGTTGTGGAGGAGCACTGGGAGTTTGCTCGGATGTTTCAGCGGGGGTGGGTTGGGGTTCTGCGTTCATGTATTCATTATAACATACCTGAACTGTATCCAAAGAAGGCGGTTAATCAAATCATAACGATCCAAAAATTTCGCGGGGGGAATATTTTTTTTCGGTTGCTAAATCAGAGATATTTCGGTCTCTTTCGGCTTTGTTTATAATAGACAATGAGGGACGAAACATGAGTTTTGTGTCGGCTTATCTGCGTTTGTTGGAAAGCGGTGAAGCTCAGCAGCGGATTGAGCAGGCTTATGCTCACCTGCGAGCCTGTGATGTTTGCCCGTTGAAATGTGGGGTCAACCGGTTGGCGGGTGAGGTGGGCGTATGCAAAACCGGTGCTCGCGCTCAAGTGAGCAGCTACGGGGCGCATTTAGGAGAAGAACAGCCTTTGCGGGGTTGGGCTGGTTCAGGGACGATTTTCTTTGCTCGCTGCAATTTGCGGTGTGTCTTTTGCCAGAATTATGAGATCAGTCAGGTGGGGAGAGGGAGGGAGATTGAACCGGAGCAGCTGGCAGAAATCATGCTGAAGTTACAATACGCTGGTTGCCACAACATCAATCTGGTTTCGCCGACTCATGTTGTGCCGCAAATCATTGCAGCCGTGTTGATTGCGGCTCAGGCCGGTTTACGGCTTCCGTTGGTCTATAACAGCGGGGGCTATGAATCATTGGATATGCTGGCGCTATTGGATGGAATTGTGGACATTTACATGCCTGATATGAAGTACGGAGATGACGAGGCTGCCCGCCGGTATTCCAAAGCGCCGCGCTATGTCGAAGTCAACCGCGCGGCTGTGCGTGAGATGCAGCGGCAGGTGGGGGATTTGCAGGTGGACGAGCAAGGGATTGCCCAGCGCGGGCTGCTGGTAAGGCATCTGGTGCTGCCCAACCGACTGGCTGCGAGCGAAAAGGTGCTCCAATTTTTAGCGGAAGAGATTTCAAAAAACGTTTATCTCAACCTGATGGATCAGTACTACCCTGCCTATCAGGCCGTTAACTATACTGAGTTGAACCGTCCGATCACCTCGCAGGAATATCAAGAGGCGGTTGCTGCCGCTTACCGATTGGGCCTGACAAGGCTGGATGCACATCAACGCCGTTGGCACTGGGCATGGGCGGGTAAATGATTCCTGTTGACTTTACCGCAGAGAATTTCAACCGTTCGGGTTCATCCTGCAATAACTGACAAGATCAATGCACAAGCAGAATGAACTCGGCTTTGCGACCCTGCACCCTGCGGCGAAGTTCGCTCACCGAGCCGCGTAACACCTGTTCACTCGGTTGGGTCAGGTTCAAACCCAGTGTGATGCGGCGGTTTTTACCGGCAATCTTCTCGATGTCTTCCAACAGACTGGAAAGCCGATAGGGGGTATCCATGAGGATGAAGGGCATATTCAACCGCAGCAAACGCTGCAATTCCTGACGACGTTCCTGTGGAGAGCGGGGGAGGAAGCCTGCGTACATGAATCGCTCTACTTTGGTATCCAGCAGGCTCAGCAGGGCCATCAATGACGAAGCCCCCGGGACACTGGTTACGGTAATGCCCATCTCAACTGCTTGACGCACCAACTCTGCTCCGGGGTCGGCAAATACCGGTGTGCCGGCGTCGCTGATGAGCGCCATGGTTTCACCGGACAACAACCGTTGTACCAGCGCTGCAGCTTGCTCGCTTTCGTTATGTTCGTTCAGGGAAACAAGCTGCTTGGGCGTGATTCCCAGTTTTTTGAGCAAGGTACTGCCTTCTCGGCGTTCCTCACAGATGACCACATCTACCTCCCCCAATATGCGAATCGCCCGCAAGGTGATGTCCTCCGGGTTTCCAATTGGGGTCGCAACCATGTATAATTGACCCATGTTCATGCTGAAGATTATAAAGCATACCATCTCATGGAATGGATGAATGATGTGAACGGATTTCGAAAAATTCCTCTTGAATGAGGTTAAACATGATTGCAACATTAGAGAATTTCAATCCAGTTGTTCAAGCCTTATTTGCTACCTTGTTCACTTGGGGTGTGACTGCGCTTGGCGCAGCCGGCGTGTTCTTGACCCGTGAAGTCAATCGCAGGTTATTGGACACTTTACTGGGCTTTGCCAGTGGGGTCATGATTGCTGCCAGTTTCTGGTCATTGCTGGCTCCGGCGATCGAGATGTCTTCAAACGCAGGCGTTCCGGGTTGGATGCCGGCTGTCATTGGATTTCTTTTGGGTGGGGCATTTCTTTACCTGGTTGACCGCTTACTTCCCCACCTGCATTTCCGCGAACCACTCAGCGCAGCCGAGGGGATCAAGACTTCGTGGCAGCGCAGTGTGCTTTTGGTACTGGCGATCACCCTCCACAACTTCCCGGAAGGCCTGGCGGTGGGGGTGGCCTTTGGGGCAGCTGCCAGTGGAATACCGGAGGCGTCCATAGCCGGAGCAGTCGCATTGGCAATCGGCATTGGGTTGCAAAATTTTCCCGAAGGATTGGCCGTATCTGCCCCGCTGCGCCGCGAGGGCATTTCTCGCTGGAAAAGTTTTTTGATGGGGCAGGCCTCGGGAATTGTAGAGCCGATTGCTGGTGTGCTGGGGGCGGCTGCCGTCTTTTTTATTCAGCCAATTTTGCCCTACGCGCTGTCCTTTGCTGCCGGGGCAATGATCTATGTGTGCGTTGAGGAATTGATCCCGGAGGCTCAGCGTGGCGAGCATTCGGATATGGCTACGATTGGGCTGATGCTGGGCTTTGCAGTGATGATGACTCTGGATGTAGCGCTTGGTTAAGCCTTCCAGATTTTCCCGAGTTACCCGCATCACCTTCCTGTTGGTGGTTTTTTTTGCGCTGGATAAGGTGGTAGCGTTTATCCGGCAGGTGATCATTGCGCGCCAGTTTGGCCTTTCGGCAGAACTGGATTCGTTCAATGTGGCCAACAACCTGCCGGATTTATTGTTTGCTCTCATCTCTGGGGGCGCGCTGGCAATGGCTTTCATTCCGGTGCTGGCGGAAGAAATCACCAAAGGGGGAAGGCAAGCGGCTTGGAATTTATTTTCCAAAATTGCCAATCTCGCTTTTCTGGTTACTGCCGGGCTGGCGATATTGATCGCCTTGTTTGCCGACCCGATGGTTCGCTGGGAATTGGGAATAGCGCCGGGATTTGAAAGCGCACAGCAGGATTTGGTAGTTAACCTGATGCGCCTGAATTTGATCGCCACGCTGATTTTTTCGATCAGTGGATTGGTTATGGCGGGTTTGCAGGCTAACCAGCACTTTTTGCTGCCGGCTATGGCTCCGCTGCTGTATAACTTTGGGCAAATTTTTGGCGCGTTGATTCTCTCTCCACAAGAGGGTTACCAATTTGCTGGGCTGATTTTACCGGCATTTGGGCTGGGGGTGCACGGGCTGGTATACGGCGTGATTCTCGGCGCACTGCTGCACCTGGGGATTCAGGTGCCGGGTTTGATTCGGTACAAGTTTCAATGGAGCAGTGGATTGGGTTTAAACACCGAACCAGTCCGCAAGGTGTTGCGCCTGATGGGTCCGCGTCTGATCACGATGCTCTTCATTCAGTTGATATTCATCGTGCGGGATAACCTGGCATCGCGTTTGGAAGAAGGAGCAGTGACCGCACTGACCTATGGATGGATGATCTTTCAGGTGCCGGAAACCTTAATTGGCACAACCATTGGGACGGCTTTACTGCCCACTCTTTCGGAGCAATTCGCCCGAAAGGAGGGCGAGGAATTCTTCGCCAGCATTCAACGAGCTGTGCGGGTGTTAATTGCGATTACGCTTCCGGTGGCGGTCATCTTATCCTTTGGGCTGCGTCCTCTGGTGATGCTGGCTTTTGGTTTTGATCCGGCCGGTACTGACCTGCTCACTTGGGTTACGCGGGCATATCTGGCCGGTTTAATGGGGCAAAGTCTGGTGGAGGTGGCGGTACGCTCCTTTTATGCACGCCAAAATGCTCTGATTCCACTGCTGGGGGCCGGCTTTACTTTCGCTGTGTATGTGCTGGTTAGCAGTCAGTTGTACCGGGTGATAGGGGCTGCCGGTATCAGCCTGACCGACTCGATCGCTTTTACCGCAGAAGCAGTCCTTCTTCTGCTCCTTCTCAACCGGCGATTGGTGGGATCGCTTCAATTAGGGGGCAGCCTTGTGCGCGGTTTTCTGGCGGCTTCAGCGGGTGGATTTGTCGTCTGGTTGGGAATGATCCTGATGGCGGATTGGAATCCATTATTACAAAGTGTGATCTCACTGGCGGGCGGGGGATTGGCGGCGATTCCCATCCTGATGCCGGAATTGCGACTGTTCCTTAAGTTATGAGGTTCAGGTAGGGTATAATTGCCCTCATGACGGAAAAGGCAACCATCAATGAAAATATAAATCCAGTGGTCGAGAATCAGGAGCCATTCGAAGAACAGACCGAATCTAAACCGAGAAAACGCTTTCCCCTTTGGGTGATTTTGTCGGGAGTGGTTCTGTTACTGGCAGGGGCGGCGATCGGCGTATTGCTGGGATACTGCGCTGGCATCGAGTTGCGTAAACAGGCTCAGCAGAATCAAGTGGTCATGGAGGCGACCTACCAGTATCAACTCGGGCTGGTGGATTTGGAAGCGGGGCGTTATGAAACCGCCCGAAAGCGCTTTGAATATGTCATCTCGCTCAAACCGGATTTTCCGGGTGCGGCGGAGAAATACATTGAAGCCAATTTACTTTACTCGCAGGCTCTGACTCCTACGCCAGCGCCCACTCCCACTCTGGAACCGACACCGGATTTGCGCGGAGAGGAAGAATTGTTTAATCAAATTTCCCAGCACTTGGTCAACAAGGAATGGGGGCAGGCAGTTGAGGTCATTCAACGATTGCGGGATAAGAATGTAAACTACCGCTCGGTGGATGTAGATGGGATGTACTACATCGCCCTGCGCTTTTTGGGGATTGAAAACGTCAGTCGCGGAGAATTGGAAGTCGGTATTTACAACCTGACATTGGCGGAACGTTTTGCGCCGCTGGATGTGGAAGCCCAAAATTATCGAAATTGGGCGCGTATGTATCTCTCGGCTGCCAGTTCTTGGGGAGCGGATTGGGCTAGAGTGGTGCGCTATTTTGCAGATATTTACCCGGCATTGCCTAACTTGAGGGATGCCTCCGGCATGACAGCGGTTGAACGCTATCGAGTTGCTTCTATTCGTTATGGCGATCAACTGATGACGCAAGGTTTGTACTGTGATGCCGAAATTCAATATCGGAATGCCCTGACAATCCGTCCGGATGCGGTGGCGGAGAGCGCAGCCGCTCAGGCTGCCGAATATTGCGCGAACCCGCCCAATCAGGAGACGCCGGAAGAAACAGCGCCTCTTCCACCTGCGCCAGAGGTTACTCCCACTGCGCCTGAAGCGGAGGAAACACCGGTTGAAACCCCAACCGAAACTCCCTCAGAAGGGTAGAAAAGTTTATGGAGAGTTCACCTGCTTGGGGATTGACTTTGGCATACTGGCTGCATATGCTGGCGACGGTGGCGTGGCTGGGCGGTTTGGCGACGCTGGGCATTTTGGTCATTCCCAATGCCAGAAAGTTGCTGAACACCAATGATTACACTCTCTTTTTGGAGAAAGTGCAAAGCCGCCTTCAGCAGGTGGGCTGGTTTAGTCTGGCAGTGTTAACCGGCACAGGCATGTTTCAAATGAGCGCGCATCCATCTTATGAAGGCTTTTTGGCGATTGAAAATGCCTGGTCGGTAGCAATTCTTGCTAAACATGGTGTGGTGGTCTTGATGGTGGCGATCAGCGCCTATAACACATGGGGATTGACGCCCGCTTTGCGTCGGCTGGCTCTGATGCGTGCTGCCGGTAAGGATTTAGAGCCGGATTTATTAAACCGATTGCAGAAACAGGAAGACCGTCTTTTGATTTTGAACGGCGTTCTATCGGTTGTGGTGTTGCTGCTTACGGCTGTAGCGCGGGCCTCTTCTTAAGAAAAATTCCTTATGGGCGTGGTGCGCTGTAAAAGCGATAAGGCTCATCCGGGTAATAATGCCAGATTTTCCGTCCCGGAAAGGCGCGAATGACTTGCTGATTGTCCTTATCGCTACGGCTGAACACAAACACAAACGGGGTATCCAAATAGGGGGAACTAAGCTCCAACAGGGTAGCATATTCCCGCCAGTTTTTCTGGCGGTGAACAAAAACCAGCGCCGGGGTCAACTCGGAAGCGTTTTGGCTTTGGAAGGGCAGCAGTTGCTGACGGGTTGCGCCGTACAGATGTACCATTCCCCCTAGCCGGGCTGGTAAATAAAACCAGAGGTTGCAAACCAGTAATGCCATCACAATCCCGCTGGTAAACGCGTATCGCAAACGGGAAAACCACCAGCCTGGCGTGAATCGATGATCAACTGTTAGTTTTCCCGCCAGCCACGCTATTCCAGATGCGGTCAGCATGGTGAGACTGATCAATCCCTCAAAATAGTAGCGTGGGCCGTAGAGTTGTGCCCCGATCCAGTAGAGCATGTAGAATGCCATCAGGGATGGAGCGATGCCGATCACAGCCCAGAGCGATTTGTGACGACCAAGGGTGATGAGACCAAACGGCAGGAACAGCCACGAAAGTCGTCCCCAACCAAACAAATCGCTTACGCCGCTGTGCAGGCTGTGTTTCAGGTTCAACCTGGCCCAGTAGAGATTATGACCGCCTTCCTGTACCCCGATACCAGGGCCGAAGCCGATTCTGTCGTATTCCCACCACAGCGTATAGGGGTTGAGCAGGAAATCGCCGGTAACGGCGTACTGCCAAACGAAGAGCAGTAATCCCAACAGTGCTGCCAGGATACCTGTGCTGATGATCGAAGCGCGGATGGCAGACCGGGATTTGAAAAGGCGTACGATACCCTCGATTAGAAAAGGAAAGGCTACTGCAACCGCTGTGAGCGGCCGAGTGAGCGCCAGCAGCCCCAGCGAAAAACCAGCCAGGATTACACTCATCCAGCGGGGGATGGCAGATTGCGAAGCGGTTAATTCCAACCATGCCAACAGAAAGGCTAAAGTCAGGAAGAATGACCAGACGTGGGAAAGCAGCGTGCCCGCATTCAACAGAAAAAATGGCGAGGTGAGCGTTAACAGTGCCGCCAAAAGGCCAATGGCGGGACGGGTCGCGCGGCTGACCAGCCGGTAAGTCAACCAGACGCATAGGGCGGCTAGTATTGGATTGACCCAGTCGCGCATATTTAAGCGCACACCCAAAGACAGTGCCGCAGGCCAACCGGGAGGGTATTTGGAGAAGCGTAAACCGTTGTAATCCACCACAAAGGGGGTTAGAAAGCAATGTGGGCAAGGGGGGGATTCGATGGCGAGTTGATTGCGGGTGTAGAGCGCAGCCTGCCAGGAATAAGCCACCTCATCTTCAATATGGGGCACACCTTCATAAATTCTGGTTGTGACCTGATAAACAGCCACAAGCGCAATCAATGCCAAAAGCAGGGCAGTCAGGTCAGGCAAGCGTTTCATAGAAGTTGGTAAGGTTACTCTCCGACTGGTATTGCGGTCAAATCATGAGGCAATGCGCCGCTGATCTGCACCGAAACGATGCTGCCCACTTGGGCTTTCCCCTCGATGAATACCATACCGTCGATTTCCGGAGCATCACGGTAGGAGCGGCCAATGGAGAAGTTACGGTCAACCCCTTCGATCAACACCTCCATGCGTTTTCCGATGAAGCTCTGATTGCGTCGAAGTGAGATTTGCTCTTGTAATTTCATCAGACGCTCCAGACGTTCCTGTTTGACCTCGGCTGGTACAGGATCACCCAACGGTTCGCTGGCTGTGCCGGGTTCGAAGGAAAAAGTAAAAGCCCCGACTCGGTCAAGTTGAACATCTTGCAAAAATGCCAACAGTGTCTCAAATTCTTCTTCTGTCTCGCCGGGGTAACCGACGATAAACGTACTGCGGATGGCGAGATCCGGCATAGCGGAACGCATTTTTTCAAGTGTGCGATAGACCCATTCCATATTGGACGGACGACGCATCCTTTTGAGAACATTGGGATGGGCGTGCTGGAGAGGCATATCCAGATAATTCAGCACGCGCGAATTGGATGCCATGATTTCAATGAGGCGATCCGTCACATAACCGGGAAAGGCGTAAAGGATGCGTATCCACGGTAGGGATGTGGCTTTCAACAGGTTTTCCAGTAATGTTGGCAGGCCGTCCCGAATACCGAGATCATGTCCGTAATCAGTGGTGTCCTGAGCGATCAAAATCAGCTCCTGAACGCCTTGTTGTTCAAGCCGTTTGGCTTCCTCGATAATGGTTTCGGCAGGCCTGCTGACCAGAGTGCCTTTGATCAAGGGGATGGCGCAAAAAGCGCACGGACGCCGGCAGCCGTCCGCAATTTTCAGGTAAGCGCTACTGCCCTGAACTGCGGCGCGCAAGACTCCTTTTTCATCCCGCCCAATGACCCCGTCTTCTGGAATGTGGTAAACCGGCTGAGGCGGGGATTGGCGGATTTTCTCAATGACTTCCAGAATGTCCATCCAGCGGCGGGTGCCAATGATTCCATCAATGCCGGGTACTTGTTGGAGAACCCATTCCCGGTAACGCTGGGTCAGGCAGCCGGCAGCGATCAGCATCTGACCATTGCGTTTGCGTCGGGCTAAAGCGCGTAATTCACGGATGGACTCATCGCGGGCTGGTTGAATGAACCCGCAAGTGTTGACGATCAAAACAGAGGCCTGCGCTGGTCTCTCAGTTGGCTGATAGCCGGCACGTTGAAGCAATTCCGCCATTGAAGTCGAGTCTACCGTATTTTTGGAGCAACCTAATGAAAGCAGATAAAAACTTTTGGATTTCATTCAACCTCTAAGGAACAAATGGAGTAACCGTTGGGGTGGGTAACTGAGGGGTGGGTTGGGGAGTGAAGGTGGGTGGCAGGGTTGGGGCGGGGGTAGAGGTAAACAATGGGGTTGGAACAACCGTCCCTTCGGCAGTAAAAATCAGGCGAAGCACCTCTCCGACGCTTCCCAAACTTCCCAAATTATTCTGATTGTATATAATTTGCAGCCCGGCTGCGTTTCCGCTGGTTAATTCAATGGCTTGTTTGCCGGTAAAAGGATATGCGCTGCCGGGGATGGTACGTCCTTCGAATGCAACCCGATTATCTACCACAACCCGCAGCCAAACGCGTTGATTAGCAATTACATATACCTGAACGGGGTCGCTGCTGAGGGGTGGTTGGTCGGTTGGCAGGGTGTTCTCACCTTCGACGAGAGATGGTGGTAGAGCAAGTCCATTGTTTTGAGCAACGGCTGAGGTAGGTGATGGGCTTGGCGTAGGCCCGTTCGAGTCAATCATGTCTGCCGTACTTAGCAGCAACTCGGAAATGGAAGGAGGGGTTACCTGTGTTTCCTGATCGCGCAAACCAGAAACGCGAGCCGTTCCCCAAATGACGAATAATAAAAGGATCAGAAACAACAGACTACCCACCAGCAGATCGGGTGTCATCCATTTTCGTACTAAGAGAGAGAATCGGCCGGCTGTTTGTGCCTGTGCTGTTGGGGGGGTGGAACGAGCGGGTTGAGTGGCTGCCAGGTGTTCGATACGGCGGCGCTGCAATCCATCTGCAAATTGTAATAAGATGGCTTCGCTGTCGAGATTGAGAAATTCGGCATAGTTTCGCAGCATCCCTCTTCCCTGAACAAGGGAAGGCAGCCGATCCAGATGGCCTTCTTCGATGGCCTGCAAGTAACGTACTTTAAGGCGGGTAAAGCGTTCAGCATCTTCCAATGAGATCCCCAAGGCTTCCCGTTGGGTACGGAATCGTTGTCCAATTTGGGAAAAGATGAAAGTGGAACTATCCTCCGCAGGGGGGGATGATCTGGGTGTTTCCTCTGGGTAAGCAATTAACGCATCCGGGTAGGTCTCCGTGTCAGTCTGATCTCCCTCTTGCTCTTGCTGCTCCACATTTTCTGTCGTATACCGTGGTTCATCGGTGGCGGGCAGAGGGGAGGAGGTTGCTTCCTCGACACTCTCTACCGGGCTTTCTTCGGCGGAGGTATTCGGCAAAACAACTTCTCCGTTCGGAAAAGCGGCCAGCAGGGGCTGCGGGTCAATATTGTAAGTGCCTGCGATTAGGCGCAAATAACCGCGTCCCTGAACTGCTGAAGGAAGCAGAGACATCTCATCGTTTTCCAACGCGCGCAGGTAGGTGGGATTGATGCGGGTTGCCTGAGCAAGTTGTTCGAGGCTGATGCCGCGTTCCTCGCGCAGTTGGCGCAGATATTGCCCGATGGTGAGTTTCATTGCCGTATTATACCCTCAATCAAAGACCGGCCATCCCGCCGCGTGGTTGGCAATGGCCGGTCTTGATCCGTCCGTCAAGGTTGTGTTTTTCAGGCTTCGGAGGATTCCTCAGCCGGCATTTCAGTTTCCGCAGAAGGAACTTGCACAACTTCGCCTTCGCGGTGAACGACGATCCGGATTTCTGGAACCAGATCAACCGTCAAGCGGACGTGGGCAACATGTTCACCCAAATTGCGAATCGGTTCACATTCGATCTGATGGCGGTCAACCTCGATTCCCAGATTTTGTTTGATTGCGTCGGCAATCATCTGGGTGGTGATCGAGCCGTACAGTTTGCCAGTTTCACCGGCTTTGGAGGCGAAGGTGAAGTACTTGCCGTTCAATTTTTCGGCAACGCTGCTCATTTCGCTGTTCAATTCCTGGCGGCGGGCAGCCGCTTTGGCGCGAATTTGATCCACCTGCTTGAGCGTGCCGGGCGTAGCCAGAACAGCCAGCCCTTGTGGGATCAGATAGTTGCGGCCGTAACCATCGGCGACTTTCTTTACATCGCCAGCCCGGCCCAGTTTATAAACGTCCTTAATCAGCAATACTTTCATGGTTCAAGCCCTTTCATCTAACAATTTTGAGGTTCGGCTGAGAGCGAAGGGTACAACGCTCAAAGCCCGATGATTTTACCAGACCCAAGCCGTTCCGTCAAATCCGATTGTCTTGAAAGCCTGCTGCAAGTTTTTTTTGATCGCATCACCCATCACCCTCGTAAAAAGGGGTGGGTTTCAACAAGCCATGCGGTTTTGATCAGGGCAAAATTTTTATTGGTCAGGTCTTCTTACCTGTCCCCAACCCAGTTTTTAAGGAGAGTATGACATTAGGGAGGCAATCGGATCAAGAGCCATTGACATCGGGAATGCGGTTAAGCCCATAACTGCGAACCACGGGTAATACCGAAAGGATGCCGGTATTGGGCAGATTGAGGTCACCCGTTACCCGCTGCGTTGCGGCTACTACTTTATCCACCATGGTGTCGTTCTCGACGATGGTGATCAAAGTGCGGTTGAGGTTTTGGAGATGTTCTTGAAAATCTTCCAGGCTGGGGAAGAGCGGTAAATCATCGCGCCAGGCCCCTTTTGCGCGGATGCGGGCTAAGCCGGTGCTGGGTAAAATGGTTACTCCGCCTACTCCCGCATCTTCCCAGGCGTTCAAGACTTGTTCGAGGAGTTCCGGATTGTCTAAAACAAACAAAATCATGTACATGTTTTCCTCCCGTTATGGATCGGGAAAGTTTATTCTTGGGCGGGTGCGGCGGCTGGAGTGGTCGTTGTTCGAAATGATGCGCGTAGCAGGGGTGGTGTGAGCAGGGTGGTAATCAAAACCATGCCAACGATGGCCGAAAAGACGGTTTCGTTGATATAGCCTTCGGCCAGACCGATGCTGGCAACGATCAAGCCTACCTCCCCGCGTGAAATCATGCCAATACCAAGTTGCAGCGATTCCAGCCAGTTGAAGCCGCCCAGTTTTGATCCTAAACCGCAGCCGATCACTTTACCCAGTATAGCAAAAGCGCTGATGATCAGCATGAGCAGGAGGGCATTCAGATTGAGCTGATGAGTATCCACGCTCAAGCCGATGTTGACAAAGAAGATGGGCACGAAGAAACTATAAGCCAGGGAGCGCAATCCGGGTTCGATTTGGCTTTTTTCTGGCGTCCGGGCAAACATCAAACCAGCCAGAAATGTACCGGTAATGGCTGCCATACCGCCAATCAATTCGGCAGCCAGACCGTACACCATCATGATAATCAGACCGAAGGTCAACATGCCCTGACTAATGGGCATTTTACTGATCCGGCGAGAGATTCTGGGTAAAACCCACAAACCAAATGCTGCTGAAAGACTGAGAAAGCCGATCATCTTCAGCAAAACAAACAAAATATCCAGAGCCGACCCTCCGCCCGAAAGGGCGAGAAAGGTAGAAAGCAGCAGGATGACGAGGATGTCATCGAACACAGCAGCGCCGAGCAGACCCAATCCAACTCGGCTGCGAAGTACTTTTAACTCCATGAGGGTTTGAGCAGAGATACTTACACTGGTAGCCCCCAGCGTCAAGCCGATGAAGGCGGCGTTGGCAAAAGAATAACCAAACATTCGCCCGGCTAACAGTCCCAAACCCACTGGCGTCAACACCCCAAGTATGCCGCTGAAGGCAGCAACGCGGGTATTGCGAGTCAATTCGGAAAAGTGAAGTTCCAGCCCTGCCAAAAACATCAATACCAGCACGCCAATTTCGCCAAACTCGGCCACAATTTCGCCCAAGTGGCGGTCGGTGATGAATACCAGATGAGTCAGGTCTATCAGGGATGGGCCAAGCAAAAGCCCGACCAGCAACTCACCCAATACTGCCGGTTGACCGATCCGGGTTGTTAAGTAACCACCCATTTTTGAGGCAAAAAGAATGATTGTCAGAACGAAGATTAATTGCAGGAATGGAGTCATGGCGATAATTCCAAATGGCGCCAAAAAAATACCCCCGCCGTAAAAATTTTGGGCAGGTCAGGATATTTGTTTGAAGTTTACCATAAATTCTTCCAGTCCCATTCAGGAACGGCTACGGTATACTAAAATCAGGTTCAACTTTTGTGGAAAGAGGAAAAAATGTCACTTGAATCCGAACGAAAACGTTGGGAAGAAGAAGTCCTCAAACCTCTGATTGCCAAATATCCGGAACGTCAGCCTGAATTTTTTACCCCCTCACAAATTCCCTTACCGCGGCTGGGATTACCCTTCAAATGTGATTATCTGAAAGAATTAGGTTTTCCGGGAGAGTTCCCCTTCACCCGTGGAGTTCAACCGACCATGTACCGCGGTCGGTTTTGGACGATGCGCCAGTATGCCGGTTATGCCACTGCCGAGGAATCCAACCGCCGCTATCGCTATCTGCTTCAGCAGGGGCAAACTGGGCTTTCGGTGGCGTTTGATTTGCCTACTCAGATTGGGTACGATGCGGACGATCCAATTGCCAGCGGCGAAGTGGGTAAAGTTGGCGTGTCCATTTCGTCGTTGCGGGACATGGAGATTCTTTTCAATGAGATTCCGCTGGATAAAGTTTCTACCAGCATGACCATCAACGCTCCGGCAGCTATTTTGCTGGCGATGTATATCGCCGTTGCCCGCCGGCAGGGGGTTGAGGAAAAATGGTTGCGTGGCACAATACAGAATGATATTCTGAAGGAATATGTGGCACGGGGTACCTATATCTTCCCCCCGGCGCCTTCCATGCGCCTGATCACGGATGTGTTTCAATATTGCGGTAAAAATGTCCCGAGATGGAATACGATCAGTATATCCGGCTATCATATTCGCGAGGCGGGTTCAACGGCTGTGCAGGAGGTGGCCTTCACGCTGGCAGATGCGATTGCGTATGTTCAGGCAGCCATTCATGCCGGCTTAGAGGTTGACCGTTTTGCTGATCAGTTGTCGTTCTTTTTTGCGGCTCATAACAACTTTTTGGAGGAAATTGCCAAGTTCCGCGCAGCGCGCCGGATGTGGGCTCGCATCATGCGCGAACGGTTTCGCGCTCAGGATCCTAAATCATGGATGCTGCGTTTTCACACCCAAACGGGTGGGTCAACCTTGACTGCCCAGCAGCCGGAAAACAACATCGTGCGCGTAGCCATTCAAGCCCTTGCAGCCGTGTTGGGCGGGACACAATCCCTGCACACCAACAGCATGGATGAAGCCTTGTGGCTGCCGACCGAAAAATCGGTGAGGGTAGCCTTGCGTACCCAACAAATTATTGCTTACGAGTCGGGCGTGGCGGATACTATTGACCCGCTGGCGGGTTCTTATGTCATCGAATACTTGACCAATGAAATCGAACAGCGCGCCTGCGAATATATTAAGAAAATTGATGCAATGGGCGGGGCGCTGGCTGCTATTGAAAGCGGCTACATTCAAAATGAGATTCAAGAAGCAGCTTACCGCTATCAAAAAGCGGTTGAAAGTAAAGAACAAATTGTGGTTGGGCTGAATGCATTTCAGGTCGAAGAAAAAATTGAATTGGAAGCGCTGCGGGTGGATCCGGCCATTGAACAGCAGCAACGCCAGCGGCTGGCCGAGTTGCGCGCCAATCGAGATTCGACCAAGGTCCTTGAATTATTGGGGCAACTGGAAACAGCAGCCAAAGGCAATGAAAATTTAATGCCTTTGTTCATTACGATGGTGGAGAATGATGTGACGCTGGGCGAAATTTGCGGCGTCTTGCGCAAAATTTGGGGAGAATACATCCCTCCCGCTTGGATTTAGTTCAAGGAGTGAAAAATGGCGAAAATAAAAAAAATCAACCATGTGGCTATTGCAGTTTCGGATGTGGATGCTTCGTTGACCTTCTGGCGGGATGCGTTAGGTCTGGCTGTGGATCATATTGAAGATGTTCCCAGCCAAAAAGCAACCGTCGTATTTATGCCAGTCGGTGACAGCGAAGTGGAATTGGTGCGCCCCACCAGCGAAGATACCGGCGTAGCCAAGTTTTTGGTTGAGCGGGGTGGGGGAATGCATCATTTGTGTTTCGAGGTGGATGATATTTGCGGGATGCTGGAAGACTTGAAAGCTAAGGGTGTGCGCCTCATCAATGAAGTGCCGCTGGAACTACCGGGCCGAAAAATGGCCTTCATTCATCCCAAGAGCAGCGGGGGAGTGCTGGTCGAGTTGTACGAAGTGACCCAGGCATAGTCAATTTTCGTTCGTATTCTGAGCTTTATACAATAACGCCCTGCTGGGTTCTTCCCCAGCAGGGCGTATGTTATGATTAAAGATGATTATGAGGGTAAGTACGATGAATCACAAACTGCATCGCATCTTTCAAGGTGTTTTCTGGATCCTGGTCTATCTTTTCTTAACCTTGCTGCCTGTTCTGGTGATGTTCTTGCCGCCGCTGCCGCCAGGGCGGGAGTTTATTCGCGAGTTTTCGGTGGCTTTGGGTTTTGTTGGGCTGGCGATGATGTCGCTGCAATTTGCGTTGACAGCCCGCTTCAAGACCATTAAAGCGCCTTATGGGGCGGATGTGGTGTACCATTTTCACCGACAAATTTCCATTCTGGCCTTCCTTCTGATTCTCGCCCACCCTATACTTCTCTTCATCCCACAAATTCATCCGGTCAGCATACTCAATATTTTCTCGCCAGAAACGCCCTGGCGTGCCCGTTTTGCAGTAACTTCGTTTCTTGCTCTTTGCGGTTTGATTGTCATGGCCTTGTGGCGTAAACCATTGAAAATTGAGTACACCCGCTGGCGAATCTGGCATGGGGTATTGGCTACTGCTGCAGTAGCCTTTGCTATGCTTCATGTTTTAGGCGTTAACTGGTATATCAATGTGCCATGGAAGCAATTCCTTTGGGCAGGTTATTCAATTTTCTTTGTGGGGTTGCTTTTCTACACACGGGTTTGGAAGCCTTGGCAGTTGTACCGTACTCCCTACCGTGTGCGGGAAGTCAAACCGGAACGCGGCAATAGCTGGTCACTGGTGGTACAACCCGATGGTCATGCCGGCTTGCAATTTCAGCCGGGACAATTTGCGTGGGTTACGGCCTTCAATTCCCCTTTCAAAGATGCCGAGCATCCTTTTTCCTTCTCATCAGCGCCGGCTGGCGATGGAAGTGTCCGCTTCACCATCAAAGAGTTGGGGGATTTCACCCGCAGGATCAAGGAGTTGAAACCCAAAGATGTGGTGTATGTGGACGGCCCCTATGGCGCTTTCAGCATTGACCGTCATCCGCATGCCAAAGAGTTTGTTTTCATTGCCGGCGGGGTTGGCATTACGCCAATGGTGAGTATGTTACACGCACTGGCTCAGCGCAACGACCAGCGTCCCCTGTTGCTGATTTACGGGGGCAAGGATCTGGAAAGCCTGACCCTCTATGATGAAATTGAGGAATTGAAGCGGAGTCTGAACCTGACGGTGGTCTATGTTTTGGAAAATCCACCCGAGGGATGGGAAGGTGAAACAGGCTATATCACCCGCCAGCTCCTTGAGCGGTGGCTATCGCCAGATCGCCAGAAAAATCAGATTGAAATTTTCATTTGCGGACCGGTGCCGATGATGAATGCGGTTGAAGATGCGCTGGCAAAGATGGGTTTCTTTGCGGGTGATGTGCACTCCGAGCGGTTCGATCTGGTATAGAGGACAACAGCCATGCGTAGCCGTATGATTACATCTCTCACTCTTGCGATTGGCGTGATTATCTTGTTGGTTTCGCTGCTGTTTGCGGCAGTTCAGAGCGGTTTGATTGGTTGAGACTCAAACCGGTTGCGCCAACGCATCCTGATCGATCAGAGTTTGTTCTTCTAATTCAGCCACTTTCATACCGCGTTCAATGTTCACCCGGCTGAGCAGCAACATGCCGATTGCAAAGAAGAAGATCAGGGACACGATGCTCAAGCGGCTGGCGCCGGTGAGAGTTGAAACCACACCGAACAAAAACGGACCAGCGATATTCGCGAATTTCTCAAACACGCTAAAAAATCCGAAAAATTCCGCAGATTTGCTTTTAGGGATCATGCGTCCCATAACCGAACGGCTGAGAGCCTGACTACCTCCCTGCACCGTGGCCACCAATGCGCCTAATGCCCAAAATTGCCACTCAAACTGCAGGAAATATCCCATAATCGAGATCAGCGTATAGACGGTCAGGCTCAGATAAATGGCTTTTTTCGGTCCAATCCGCTTGGCAAGTCTGCCGAAGAGGATAGCAAACGGCGCAGCCAGAAATTGCACCATCAACAGGGTACCGATCAGGGTGGTCTGACCGATGCCAATTTCATTACCGTAAGCGGTTGCCATGGTGATGATGGTGCCAATACCGTTGGCATATACCCAGAAGGCCAGCAGAAAAATCGAAAGATCCCGATAGTTGCGGATTTCTTTGAAGGTGGCGCTCAGCCGACTGAAACTGGCTTGAATGGGATTGAATTTTTCTTCACCCGGTAGAATTCGGCGCTTGGGTTCAGAGACGCGTCGGAGCAGTGGCAATGTGAAGATGAACCACCAAATCGCTACGGTGAGAAATGCCATACGGGTCATTAACTGAGTGATCTCTGCCTCTTGTTCGGGCGGGAAGAAACCCGGAACGAACAGGATCATGGCTAGATTGATGGCCAGCAGCACACCGCCGCCAATATAACCCATGGCGTAGCCGCGAGAAGAAACCTGGTCCAGTTCATCGGGTCGGGCAACATGGGGGAGTAAAGCGTCATAGTAGACCAAACTGCCGGCAAAGCCAATGTTGCCTAAAATGAAAAAGAGTGAACCCAGCAGCCAGTCACCGGTGCGGACGAAGTACAGCAATGCTGTGCCGGTAACGCCCAGCATCATGAAAATGGTTAGAAAGCGTTTTTTGGCGCCGCGGAAATCGGCCATAGCGCCGAGTATAGGGCTGATGACAGCCGCCAGCAAGGCGGAAATGGAAGTGGTGAAACCCCAATAAGCCGTAGCGATGTTGGGCGGCAGATTGGCTGCTGCCACGGAGGTGTAATAGACCGGAAGCACTGCTGCCATGATCGTGGTGGCAAAGGCCGAATTGGCCCAATCGTACATTGTCCATGCCCAAATGGCGCGTTTTCGTTTTTGTTCGTCCATGTTGACTCTCCAAAGTGATTTCTTGGAATAAAAAGATTATACATACCGAATGTAATGCATGGGCGAAAAAGAGGTTAAGAGTTATTAACAATCGCAGGTTAGTTTTGTTTTGCGGTACAATTATGGATTGCCTGATTCAAAATTGTTTTCATGCCCGAAATGCATGTTATAATAGAATTTATATTCTAATAAAAGGTTTTCAGTTATGACCCAAAATGTCATTCGGGTAGTCGGCGCTCGTGAACACAACTTAAAAAATATCACCGTTGAAATACCCCGTGATCAGTTGGTGGTCATTACCGGTCTTTCGGGGTCGGGTAAAAGTTCTCTGGCCTTCGATACGATATTTGCTGAGGGGCAGCGCCGGTATGTGGAGTCGCTTTCGGCCTATGCGCGGCAGTTTTTAGGTCAAATGGAAAAACCGGATGTTGATTCGATTGAGGGATTATCTCCGGCGGTTTCGATTGATCAGAAAGCCACCTCGCGCAATCCGCGTTCGACGGTTGGAACGGTTACAGAAGTGTATGACTACCTGAGGTTGTTGTTTGCCCGCGTTGGTATACCGCACTGTCCGGTATGTGGCCGTGAGGTAGTTCGACAGTCGGCGCAAGAGATTGTGGACGCCATCGAGAAGATGCCGGAAGGAACCCGAATCCTGATCCTCGCTCCGATTGTTCGTGGCAGGAAAGGCACCTACCAGGCGGTTTTTGATGAGATTCGCAAGGCCGGTTTTGTGCGGGTAAGGGTGGATGGTACGGTTTATTCATTGGATGATGAGATTACGCTTGACCGCTATAAAATTCACAACATCGAAGCCGTAGTTGATCGTCTGGTATTGAGTAAAGCGGAGAACCCCGAAGAAGAACAAGCTGCCCGTTCTCGATTGACGGATTCGGTGGAAACGGCTCTCAAGGTGGGCGAGGGCTATTTGATTGTGCAAAATCTCTCAACGCAGCCGCCTCAGGACTTGTTCTACTCCGAACATTTCGCCTGTCCGGAACACGGGGTGTCATTGCCGGAGATCGAACCGCGTACCTTTTCGTTCAACACACCTCACGGCGCCTGCCCGGATTGCCAGGGGCTGGGCAGCAAATTGGAAATTGATCCGGATTTGTTGATTCCGGATAAAGAACGTTCATTGAATGATGGGGCGATTATCGCCTTGGAATGGAACGGCCCTCGTGATCAGGGCGGTTATTACTGGCAGATGGTCGAAGCGGTTGCGGCACGCTACCATATTGATCTCAATGCGCCTGTGTACACCATTCCTAAGGAAAAACTGGACAAAATCCTGTATGGAACTGGTGGTGAAGAAATCCGGGTTCACTTTCACGGCCGAAACGACCGGCAATCCTCGTATCAAACTGCTTTCGAAGGGGTGATTCCCAATCTGGAACGGCGTTTTCGAGAGACTTCTTCGGAATACATCCGCAATAAAATTACCGAGTTCATGAGTGACCGTCCCTGCCCAACCTGTCATGGCAGCCGTCTGCGTCCGGAAGCGCTTGCAGTCACCGTGGACAATTACAACATCGTTGAGGTTACTTCCTGGCCGGTCAACCGCACGCTGGAATGGGTCAAGCGTTTGAACGGCCGGCAAACCCCGCTTACGGTGCGCGATCAGGCCATTGCCGGCAGAGTTTTAAAGGAAATCGAAGCGCGTTTGGGCTTTCTGGTAGATGTTGGGTTGGATTACCTGACTCTCAACCGTTCGGCCAGCACCCTTTCCGGCGGCGAGGCGCAGCGAATCCGCTTGGCTACCCAGATCGGTTCGCGGCTGATGGGTGTTTTGTATGTTCTGGATGAACCATCCATTGGTCTGCATCCCCGCGATAACAACCGTCTTCTGGCAACTTTGAAGGGTTTGCGGGATTTGGGCAACACTGTCCTGGTGGTAGAACACGATGAAGAAACCATCCGCTCAGCGGACTGGGTGATAGATCTTGGGCCGGGAGCGGGCGAACACGGCGGGTATATTGTGGCAGAGGGCACACCGCAGATGATTTTGGAAAATCCGAAGTCTCTGACCGGCGCCTATCTTTCCGGCCGGCGTCAGGTACCTTTGCCGTCCAAACGCCGTAACGGAAACGGGAAAATCCTGCGGATCATTGGGGCGCGGGCGAACAACCTGAAAAACCTGGATGTTTCGATCCCCTTGGGAAAATTGGTCTGTATTACCGGTGTTTCCGGATCAGGGAAATCTACCCTGATGGTGGATGTGCTGTACAATGCCCTTGCTCGCGATTTGAACGGCGCTCACACCCAACCGGGTGAGTATGAGCGCATTGAGGGGCTGGAGCATTTGGATAAGATCATCAACATTGATCAATCACCGATTGGGCGAACCCCTCGCTCCAACCCCGGCACATATACCGGTTTATTTGATGAAATCCGTAAGTTGTTTGCAGAATTGCCGGAGAGCAAACTGCGCGGCTACAAGGCTGGCCGGTTTTCGTTCAATGTTCACGGCGGGCGCTGCGAGGCGTGTCAGGGTCAGGGGCAGTTGCGAATTGAAATGCAATTTTTGCCGGATGTATATGTCTCCTGTGATGTTTGTCATGGGGCGCGATTCAACCGCGAAACTTTGCAAGTGCGTTTCAAAGGCAAGAACATTGCCGAAGTGCTGGATCTGACGGTCAGCGAAGCGCTGGATTTCTTCTCAGCCTTCCCGGCGATTGTCAACAAACTGCGCACATTGGAAGATGTCGGTTTGGGGTATATCCGCATCGGTCAGCCGGCGACCACCCTTTCCGGCGGTGAGGCTCAACGGGTCAAACTATCCCGCGAGCTTTCCCGGCGGGCAACCGGCCGAACGTTGTATGTGCTGGATGAGCCATCGGTTGGGCTGCACGCTGCCGATGTTCACAAATTAATCGAGGTGCTTCAGCGGCTGGTGGATGCCGGCAACTCGGTTTTGATCATCGAACACAACATGGACATCATCAAAGTGGCGGATTACATCATTGACCTCGGGCCAGAAGGAGGCGATCGCGGTGGAATGCTGGTAGCCGAGGGTACGCCCGAGCAAATTTGTAGTTTCCCGGGCTCGTACACTGGCCAATATCTACGCGAGTACCTCTCCCTGCATCACTTGCATAATTGCAAGGATAACGGACGCTAAAGCTTTATTCGATGGTTGTCAGAAACTCGGCAGCAATGGCAGGGACATCCTGATCGGTGCGGATGCCCTGCCAGTTATCCCCGGGCATGACCAGATTGACTACGACAATATTGGCGCCATTGAAGATGGCGCTGCGCGCTTCGCGCAAATCTACCCCGCCGGCTGCTGAAATGATCACATTGAACTTGCTGCGCAAACGGTTGACGTGCCGGTATTGAATCACCTTACCGCGTGTGCTTTCTTCATCGCGTCCGCGATGGAGGACAACGACATCGGGCGGGAAGCGTAAATTCATCACTTGCTCGAGCGGATCATCCACTCCAAGCATGTCTAACATGGAGATGACTTCCAATTCCCGACAGGCAAGGATGAAGCGGTCGAGGGTTTCAGTCGGAGAACTGCCCATGGCGGTTACAGCCGTTGCCCCGGATCGGTGAGCCATCTCCACTTCTTGACGCCCGCCGTCGGTCGTTTTCAAGTCGGCGACGATATGTCCGCGCCACAGGCGGGCGATTTCACGAATACCGCGCATGCCCTCGGATTTGATAAAAGGGGTACCGGCCTCGATCAAGATGCGCTCGCTTTTTGGGAGGGTGGGAATGATCCATTTGGCAAGCGCCAAATCGTAGTTGAAGGCCAGTTGAAGGTAGCGGGTCTTAGTGTCAAGAAGAGAGTGGCTCATTCTTTCTTACTCATGATGGCGCTGAGGGTGTTATTGATGTCGGAGGGCACGAAAAGCACAATCTTTTCTGAGGGGTCGGCGGCAATATCTCGAATGGTTTGCAGCGTGCGCAAGTGTAAGGCGCCGGCCGATTGGGCAAGCGTTTCGGCCGCCTGCCGCAGGTTTTCAGCCGCCGAGAGTTCACCTTGGGAGGCAATGATCATTGCGCGCCGTTCACGCTCGGCTTCGGCTTGTTTGGCCATAGCCCGTTTCATTTCGGCAGGCAGTTCAATCTCCTGAATCTTGATGCTTTCCACGTCCACACCCCATCCGCTAGTTTCGGCATCAACGATCTCTTTGATACTGTTGGCAATTTTTTCACGTTCGCTCAGTACAAAATCCAGTTCGTGGTTGCCGATCACATCCCGCAAGGCGGCCTGCGTGTATTGACGAATGGCATAAACATGGTCTTCAATTTTGATGACGACATCTTCAGGACGCACCACTTTGAAGTACACGACCGCATTAACCAGCATGGGAATATTGTCTTTGGTCATTACCTCCTGGCGGGGCACGTCTGCCGTTTTGATGCGCATATCCACCTTGCGCATGGTTTGGAAGACGGGAAAGATCAAGGTCAAACCAGGGTTGCGTGTGCCGCTGAATTTACCAAGCGTAAAAACAACTCCCCGTTCATACTGATAGAGTTGTTTTATCGAGGAAAACAACAAAAAAACGGCCACAAAGAACAAAGGCACCAGACAGGCAACAAGACTGAATAATTGGTCCATGATTCACTCCTTGTCAAAGCAGATAAATTGTTTATTAGAGTATACGAAAATTGAAACTTTCCGTTTTGAAAAAAAAGTTAATAGAGGGTTAATTCTATTTGGTCAGGATGCATTCGAGAAACTTTGATGACCTCTGAGATCGCGATTTATTCTTTCAATTCTTTGCAAGATAATCTGGTAGTAGTCAGGGTTGATTTCAAAGGCTACATAGTTCCGCTGATGAAGGATGCAAGCCGCTACCGTCGTCCCTGAACCGGCAAATGGATCCAATACCACCCCTTTGGGAGGGCAGGATGCTTTTACCATCCGTTCAATGATTTCAAGCGGTTTCTGGGTGGGGTGATTTTCCCGCTCACTGTGGATACGATGCAGGCGGCTTACAGACCAGACATCTTTGGGGTTATAACCGACTTCCAGCCACTTTTTTCCGAGAAAAATTGAACGGGAACGGGCTTTTTTGGTTTGAGGGTCGTACGGGATGCGGACGGAGTCAAGGTCAAAGTAATACTGGTTGGTTTTGGCGAAGAAGCCGATCGTATCATGCACGGAAGTGAACCGGCGGGTTGTTCCTCCCATGCTGGGGACCTTACGATCCCAGATGATCTCGTTCAGCATGATCATGTGTTGTTTGAGGTAGAGAAAAATTTCTGGGCTGTAACGCCATGTGGTGAAAATATACAGGCTGCCGCTTGGCTTGAGTTTTGGCAGCAACAGATCAATCCAGCGATAAGTCCATTTCAGCAGGTCTTCAGGGTGGCGGCGGTCTGAGTCATTGCCGTAATCTTTGCCAAGTCCGTAGGGTGGGTCGGCAATGACCAGATCAATGCTCTCGTCTGGCAATTGAGGGATGCCATCCAGGGCATCCTGATTGAAAACGCGGTTCAACCATTCCGTTGGCAACACGCCAATGACCTGTATTCTACAATGCTCTATATCAGAGCGGGCACCCGGCAAAGGTGCCCGGCTCATGGCATAGGAGGATGGTTGTCAGGGGCAGCCGCTGAGGTCGTTACCGTTGAGCGAGGGACGCCCAATGCCGTAATAGATAAACCCGTACTGACGCAGGCGCTCAGGATCCCACAGATTGCGCCCGTCCATGATCAGTTTGGTGCGCATCAGACCGGCAATTCGTTCGAAATCCAGCTGCTTGAACTCATTCCATTCGGTTGCCAGAACCAGTGCATCGGCTCCATCGGCAACTTCGTAAGGATTATTGCATAAGCGCACTTTTGGCAGCATGATTCGGGCAGCGTCCATCGCTTGTGGGTCGTAGGCTTTAACAATCGCGCCTTCTACTTCCAGAAGGTGAATCACTTCTAGAGCGGGCGCTTCGCGAATATCATCCGTATTGGGTTTGAAAGAAAGCCCCAACACACCAATCACTTTTTCATCCAGTGAGCCCAGCGCTTTGCGCAGGCGCAGGACAACCCGGCGGCGCTGGTTGCGGTTAATGTCCATGACGGCCTGTAACAATTGCGGATTGGTACCGTGGAGAACGGCCATGTGGGCGAGCGCTTTGACGTCTTTCGGAAAGCATGAGCCGCCCCAACCCAAGCCGGCATCCAAAAAAGCACTGCCGATGCGTTTATCCATGCCCATGCCTTGGGCAACCTGCCGCACATCGGCACCCAGTTCTTCACAGATATTGGCCATTTCATTGATGAAGGAAATTTTTGTGGCTAAAAAGGCATTCGAGGCGTACTTAATCATTTCAGCCGTGCGCAAATCGGTGATCATGATCGGACAGCGCAGGCTCAGATAAAGTTGAGCCACTTTGGAGGCTGCCTCGCGATTGACCGAACCCAGCACGATCCGGTCGGGGTACATGAAATCGTTGATGGCCGAACCCTCGCGCAAAAATTCGGGGTTGGAAACCACACTAAAATCCAGCGGTTTACCAGCGCGGCGTTTGCGAATAATATCCGCTACCCAGTCGCCGGTACCGACCGGCACGGTGGATTTGTTGACCACAATAATCGGATGGTCCACCAAATCAGCAATTTTTTCGGCGGCTGCCCGGACATATTGTAAATCGGCTTCGCCATCCACACCGGAAGGTGTGCCAACGGCAATAAAAGCAAATTCAGCCGACTCCAGCGCTTCTTCGTAGTTTATGGTAAAAATCAAACGCCCGGCTTTGACATTCTGGCTGACCAGTTGTTCAAGGCCGGGTTCATAAATCGGCATGATGCCTTGTTTTAATTTTTCAATGCGCTGATGGTCAATATCCAAACAGTGGACTTCGTTGCCGAGATCGGCAAAGCAAGTGCCGGTTACCAGCCCGACGTAACCGGTTCCAATCACACAAATTTTACTCATGGGTTCACAATCCTCCTGTTGGGCTAAATTATACCGGATAGTATCCTTTCCATGTAAAATCCAATGATCCACTTACTGGAAAGATGATGTGATTTCCCGAAAAATTGGTATAATGGAATTATCCCATTATTGTCAGATAACTGAACAACTCAACCGGCGGGTTATTACGGCACAGGATGCCGAACCATCACCCAATAGAAAGGAGCGAAGAATGACGGCTGCATTAATCGACGGCAAGTTGATTGCAGAGGAAGTTCGAACGCAGGTAAAAATGGCGGTGGAGCAGAGGATTGCCGCCGGAAAGTCCAGACCGGGGCTGGCAACCGTGCTGGTGGGCGATAATCCCGCCTCGCATGTATACGTTCGGTCGAAACGCAAAGCCTGCGCCGAGGTTGGCATCGAATCGTTCGGGTTTGAACTGCCAGCCGATGCCAGTCAGGAGCAGGTGGAAAAAGTGGTTCGGGAGTGCAATGAAGACCCACGCATTCACGGCATTCTGGTGCAATTACCCCTGCCGGCCGGGCTGGATGAAGAAGCGGTGTTGAATACCATCAGCCTTCACAAGGACGTGGATGGTTTTCACCCGGTCAACATCGGGCGATTGGCTCAAAAAGGGCGCGAACCGGCTTTTGTACCCTGCACACCAGCGGGTTGCATTTATCTACTCAAAAAGACCCTGCCATCCCTGCGCGGAGTGAATGCGGTTGTGCTGGGGCGTTCTAACATTGTGGGGATGCCGGTTGCGCTGCTGCTGGTGCGCGAGGATGCAACCGTCACCATTTGCCACTCCCGTACCCGCGATTTGCCTGCCGTGGTGCATCAGGCGGATGTGCTGGTTGCTGCGGTTGGCAAGGCTGAAATGGTGCGCGGTGACTGGGTCAAACCGGGGGCGGTGGTGATTGATGTGGGCATCAATCGCATCGAAGACCCCAATCATCCCAAAGGTGCCCGTCTGGTTGGGGATGTTGCTTTTGATGAGGTCAAGGAGGTGGCCAGTCATATCACTCCCGTGCCGGGTGGGGTTGGACCGATGACCATTGCCATGCTGCTGCAGAATACCCTGAGGGCAGCCGAACTGGCCGATAAAATGTGACGAAAATCATATTGTCTGACAATTGACAACAAAACGGAAATCCATTAAACTGAGGTTGTCTGATGTCTAATCAGTTCACATCCCCCATGCGCGACATACAAACGAGAATGGATTTGCCATGACGCAAACTCTGCTCGTCAAAAATGCTACGGTTCTGGTCACCATGGACGACCTCCGCCGCGAAATTGCGGATGGAGGTCTTTTCATCCGGGATGGCTTTATTGAGCAAGTGGGCAAAACATCAGAACTGCCTGACAGCGCTGATGAGGTGCTGGATCTTTCCGGGCATGTTGTCCTTCCTGGATTGATTAACACCCATCACCATTTTTACCAAACGTTGACGCGGGCTGTTCCGGCAGCACAAGATGCTAATCTGTTCCACTGGTTGAGGACGCTCTATCCCATTTGGGCGCGGATGACACCGGAAGATATCTTCATCTCTACCCAAACCGCCCTGGCAGAACTGGCGTTATCCGGCTGTACGACGGCGTCGGATCATCTGTATCTTTTCCCAAATGGTTCGCGTCTGGACGATGAAATCGAAGCGGCACGTCAGGCAGGTTTGCGCATCCATGCTTCGCGCGGTTCGATGAGCCTCGGCGAAAGCAAGGGCGGTTTACCACCCGACTCAGTTGTAGACAATGAAGAGGCTATTCTGCGTGATTCGCAGCGTCTCATCCAGACCTATCATGACCCAAAACCCGGTTCGATGGTGCAAATTGTGCTGGCGCCATGCTCGCCATTCAGTGTGACGGGTGACTTGATGCGCGAAAGCGCACGGCTGGCGCGCGAGTATGGCGTTCATTTGCATACCCATCTGGCCGAAACGCAGGATGAAGAGGTTTTCTGCCAGCAAAAATTTGGCTACCGTCCGGTTGGGTATATGGAGTCGTTAGAATGGGTGGGTGAAGATGTCTGGTTTGCTCATGCGGTGCATGTGAACACAGCCGAGATTCAGGTTTTTGCTCGCAGCGGCTGCGGAGTTGCACATTGCCCCTCCTCCAATATGCGGTTGGCTTCGGGAATTGCGCCGGTGATGAATTACCTGCAAGCCGGAGTAAAAGTTGGCCTGGGCGTGGATGGTTCAGCCTCCAACGATGGTTCGCATATGCTGGCTGAGGCACGCCAGGCTTTGCTGCTGGCGCGTCTGGGAGCGGGGGTGGCAGGGGCTTCTCTCAGTCAGCAGGCGGCGCCACCCCTCATGACTGCTCGGCAGGCATTAGAACTGGCTACGCGGGGCGGAGCGGCTGTGCTTGGACGTACCGACATTGGCTCGCTTGAGCCCGGCAAATGCGCGGATTTAATTGCCTTCAACCTGAACCGATTGGATTACGCAGGGGCGCTGCACGATCCGCTGGCAGCGCTGGTATTTTGCCAACCGCGCACGGTGGATTACACCGTCGTACATGGTCGTTTGATCGTCCGCAAGGGTGAATTGCAGACGATTGACCTGATGCGTCAGATTGAAATGCACAACCAACGGGCAAGACGCTTATTAACCAGTTAGCAGCAACCTGTTTCTTTTGAGAGACAGGTTGCCTTCTTACCGGAGGTAAAGAATGAAATCGTTAACCGCTGAGAACACCCAAAAGTTGGTGGATTGCGCGATGGGGCGCATTCCGGCTGATCTGGTTGTTCGCAACGGCAAGTGGGTGTGTGTCCAATCCGGAGAGATCATCCCATCTACGGATGTTGCCGTTTTGGATGGAAGAATCGCTTTTGTGGGTGATTCGGCAGAGCATGCGATAGGGGAACACACTCAGATTATCGAAGCAGAGGACCGCTACCTTTGCCCAGGTTTGCTGGATGGGCACATGCATGTAGAGTCGGGTATGCTGACGGTCACCGAATTTGTGCGTGCAGTAGCGCCTCGTGGAACAACCGGTATGTTTATTGATCCTCACGAAATTGCCAATGTGTTCGGACTTGAAGGAGTGCGCCTGATGGCGGATGAGGCTGCCCATCAGCCTATTCATGTATTCGTGCAAATGCCATCCTGTGTGCCTTCAGCTCCCGGGTTGGAAACTCCCGGCGCTGCGATTGGCCCGCAGGAAGTAGCCGAAGCAATGAAGTGGGATGGGATCATCGGGTTAGGTGAGATGATGAACTTCCCCGGCGTGTTCAACAGTGATCCCAATGTGCATGCTGAACTGGAAGAAACCCGTAAGGCTAACAAGGTAATTGGTGGTCATTACGCTTCGCCAGATCTGGGCCTGCCGTTTCACGGTTATGTGGCTGGCGGCGCTGAGGATGATCACGAAGGGACGACCCTGGAGGATGCAATACAGCGCATACGGCAAGGGATGAAGGTGATGATGCGCTACGGCTCGGCCTGGCATGATGTAGCGGCTCAGGTCAAAGCCGTTACGGAAATGGGATTGGACCCGCGCCATTTCATTCTCTGTACGGATGATTCTCATTCGGCGACTCTGGTACAGGAAGGTCACATGGATCGAGTTCTCCGTCATGCGATTGCGCAGGGCCTGAAACCGATGCAGGCGATTCAGATGGCGACCATTAACACCGCCGTCCACTTTGGGCTGAGTCGGGATTTGGGCATGATTGCTCCCGGCCGATTTGCGGATATGGTTCTGGTAAAAGATTTGGTCAACTTTCATGCCGATTTGGTCATTGCCAAAGGGAAGGTGATTGCCCGCCAGGGAGAATTGCTGGTTCAGCCGCTGCCATATTCTTACCCGGAATGGGCAACTCACTCTATACGATTGAAACGCCCGTTAACGGCGCAGGATTTTGATTTGATTGTGCAAGAACCGCGAAACGGGAAGGCTACGGCGAACATTATCGGTGTGATTGAAAATCAAGCGCCCACCCGCCACATCAAGCGTGAAGTCAATGTCGTCAATGGAAAAGTCGTGCTGGATGGAGAAGTTGACCTTGCCAAAATTGCTCTGGTTGAACGCCATCACGCCAGCGGGATTGTGCAGGTGGGGCTGGTTTCGGGATTTGGTTTTGACCAGAAATGTGCCATTGCCACAACGGTTGCGCATGATAGCCATCACATGATTGTGGTTGGAACGGATGAAGCCATGATGGCGCAGGCGGCCAATCATCTGGCGGAGGTCGGTGGCGGGCAGGTGGTCATCAAGGATGGGGAGATCATTGGTATGGTACACCTTCCCATTGCCGGTCTAATGTCGAACAAACCTGCCGAAGTAGTCGCCGTTGAAGCGGATAGCGTGCTGCAGGGCTTCAAAGCCTGTGGCTGTCATTTGAATAACCCCAATATGCAACTCAGTTTACTGGCGCTGGTGGTGATTCCGGCGCTGCGTATCTCCGACCGCGGGTTGGTGGATGTGATTCATTTCCGCTTCCTGCCGGTCGTCGAATCCTAAATAGAGAGGAAAAAATGGAGACCATGATGCATCCATTTCAGAGACTGCAGGTTGAGCTGGCGGAAATCATTGCGCGAACCCCACCCGGTGAACGATTACCATCCGAACCGGCGCTTGCCAAACAACTGGGTGTTTCCCGTGCTACGCTGCGGGAGGCGATGCGCGCCTTCGAAGGACAGGGCCTAATCCGGCGAAGACAGGGAATTGGCACGTTTGTGGTCAGCCACGTTCAGGTGATCGAAACCGGTCTGGAGGTTTTGCAAAGCATTGAGAGTCTGGCTGAAAAAATCAACCTCAAAGTCTTTATGGGGGAGGTGAAAATTATCCGGCTGGAAGCGGATGCGATGCTGGCAGAGAACCTGAATGTGGAAAAGGGAACACCGCTCATCAAGGTGGAGCGGGTGATCACCACCGAACATCGCCCGGTCGCCTACTTGATTGACATATTGCCTGAAAATGTGCTTTCTCCGGCTGAGTTAGAACAAGGCTTCACTGGCTCGGTATTGGACTTTCTGCTGAAACGCGGCGATCTGAACCTGATGAACTCCTACACCGAGATCAATGCAACCTCAGCGAGTTCCGAGATTGCCAAAGCCCTTGAAATTCAACGCGGCGATCCTTTGCTGATGTTTGAAGCCTATCTTTATGACGATGGCGGGCGGGTCGTGGATTATTCTCACAGTTACTTCCTGCCCGGCTATTTTCGTTTCCATCTGGTACGGCGAGTCGGCAGCCGTCCAAATGCCAATCATGTGTGATGAAGAGGAGGTGATTTCATAGCGCTGCAGGTGTAAAGACATCCCTACGGTGTTAACCGTATATCAAATTCAAGCGTTTAATCATGTTCATTTGGAACATCCATTTCAAAAAACAAACTGGAGGTAAATGCAATGCGTAGTTTTGCTGGTCGTGATATTCTCTCGTTGAAGGACTTCGAACGGCAGGAGTTCTTTCATGTCTTCGAAGTAGCGCGGAAAATGGAGGACATTGCCCGCGAGCGCAAGAATATTGATCTCTGCAAAGATAAAACTCTGGTGACGGCTTTCTATCAGCCCAGCACCCGCACCCGCCTGGCTCACGAAGCCGCCATGCATCGTCTGGGTGGGCATGTGACCGGTTTTGCCGATGCTAAAATGACCCGCGCCGGTGACTGGTATCAGGAATCCATCAAGGATACTGTAAAAATGCTGGAATTCTACGGCGATGTGATCGTCATGCGCCACTTCCAGCAAGGCGCACCGCACGAGGCAGCCAAATGGGCATCGGTTCCGATCATCAACGGTGGTGACGGCTGGGGTGAGCATCCTACCCAAATCCTGACCGACCTCTATACCGTTCTGCGCGAAAAAGGTCGTATTGATGGTTTGAAGTGGCTGGCGGTAGGGGATATGCGCATGCGCACCATGCATTCGCTGGGATACGCCTTAACCCAATTCGACTGCCCGATTACGTTTGTTTCCCCGCCGGAAATGTCGCTGACCGAGGAATTCAAGGCTGAACTGAAATCCTACAGTCTGAATTTCCGTGAGGTAGAGCATGTCGAGCAGGCAATTGCGGAGGCGGATGTCATCCTGGTTGAGCCGGTGGTTCAGCCGGACTACACCAAAGCCCGCGACGAGCGCGCCGGTAAAGATGTGGGAATGACCCCCTCGAATTACAAAATCACCCGCGAACTACTGACCACCAAGGCCAAATCCGACGCGATCCTGTTGCACTCGCTGCCGCGCATGGATGAAATCCCCACTGATGTGGATATTACCCGCTGGTCACGCTACTGGCAGGAGGCTTACAACGGGGTGGTCATGCGCATGGCGTTGATTGCGCTGGTTCTGGGTAAGATGGAATAAGCCTTACCACTGGATATTTGGAGGAAATATGCAAACCTTTTTGCACGGACGTGACCTGATCGGGGATCTCGACTTCTCCAAAGAAGAAGTTGAAACCGTCCTCGATGTGGCGTTTGACCTGAAACGCAAGCGCGCTTTGAATGAGTCCACCGCCTACCTGCGTGATAAAGTGCTGGCAATGCTGTTCTTCTTCAGCAGCACCCGCACGCGTGGTTCGTTTGAGGCTGGCATGGCGCACCTTGGCGGGCATGCGGCTTTCATTGAAAGCCGAACCACTCAAATTGCCCATGGTGACACTCCGAAAGAAATTGGCGAGATTTTCGGCCGTTATTTCGATGGGATTGCCATTCGTCATGTGGATTGGGGGGTAGGCAACAAGTACATCAGCGAAGTTGCCAAATATTCCCGTGTGCCGGTGCTGAACATGCAGTGCGATATCTGGCATCCCTTCCAGTGTCTGGCAGACCTGATGACCATCGTCGAAAAGAAGGGTCGTGATCTGCGCCGCAAGAAGATGGTGGTCTCTTGGGCTTATGCGGCTTCGTACCAGAAACCCATGTCTGTGCCCCAGTCCCTGATTGTGCAGATGCCGCGCTTTGGGATGGATGTCGTTCTGGCGCATCCGCCCGAATTCCGCCTGATGCCGGAAGTGATGGAGATGGCTCAAGAACAGGCGCGAAAGTACAAAGTCGGATTTGAAGTAGTGGATGACATGGAGGAGGCTTTCAAGGATGCGGATGTCATCTACGCCAAATCGTGGGGCGCAATGGTTCATACACCGGACGCCAACGAAGGTGCGGAGATCATCAAGAAATACTCCCACTGGATTACGGACGAGCGCAAGATGGCTCTTGCCAAAGAGGATGCCATTTACATGCACCCCTTGCCCGCTGATCGCAACATCGAGGTAACGGATGGGGTGATGGACGGGCCGCAATCGGTTGTGTACGATGAAGCCGAAAACCGTATGCACGCCCAAATGGCCGTCATGGCGCTGACGATGGGCTAAACCTTCACTTAAACTTTGAGAGAGGAGATTTTTTAGAAATATGGCTAAGAAACTGGCAGTAGTAGCAATTGGCGGTAATTCACTGATCAAGGATAATTCCAAAGTATCGGTTGAAGATCAGTATCAAGCCGCCAAAGAAACCGCATACCATATCGTTGATATGATCGAAGATGGTTGGGATGTGGCCATTGGGCATGGTAATGGCCCGCAGGTGGGCTTTATTCTGCGCCGTTCCGAGATTGCAGCCAAAGTGGAAGGCATGCATGAGGTTCCGCTGGATGTGTGTGGTGCCGATTCGCAGGGTGCCATCGGTTATGCCTTGCAGCAGAATCTGCAAAACGAACTGCGCCGGCGGGGCATCCAAAAATCGGTGGCTACCGTGGTTACTCAGGTGCGGGTAGATGCCAATGACAAGGCCTTCCAGAATCCCACCAAACCGATTGGCGGTTTCATGGATGAAGCCGAGGCTAAACGCCGCGAAAAGGAAATGGGCTGGAAAGTTGTGGAGGATGCCGGCCGCGGTTGGCGCCGCGTGGTAGCTTCCCCCATTCCGCAGGAAGTAGTGGAACTCGAAGCCGTCAAAACTTTGCTGGATGCCGGTGTGGTGGTCATCACCGTTGGCGGCGGCGGCATTCCCGTCATCCGCAACGAACAGGGTGACCTGCAAGGCGTGGCAGCGGTCATTGACAAGGATTATGCCAGCAGCTTGTTGGCGCGTGAGATCAATGCTGATCTCATGGTGATTTCAACCGCAGTGGAGAAGGTGGCGCTGAATTACGGAAAACCCGATCAGAAATGGGTTGACCGCATGACGCTGGCGGAAGCCAAACAGTATCTGGCTGAAGGAACTCACTTTGCCAAGGGGTCTATGGCGCCAAAGATTCAAGCGATCATCTGGTTCCTCGAAGCTGGCGGTAAGCAGGCTTTGATCACCAATCCAGAAAATATCGGCCGCGCCCTGAAGGGTGAAACCGGTACCTGGATCGTTCCGTAACCGCAAATCCAAGGGTCTGCCTGACTCTATCAGGCAGACCCGCTCCAACAAGGATTTATTGGTTCCATAGACAATCGTTCCTTTTTGGCGTTTGGAGAATTTTTCTTCTTCTATTGGTACCTATTTCGTGTAAAATAATAGGGTAGTTTAGGGCTTGCCCCCCGGCCCTTGACGTTTCCTTGAAGGGGGTGGTCCAGCTTGTTTTCCTGCGTTTTTTCAATGATAAAGAAAGGAGGTAGGTGGAAGAAGAGGATTTGAATTACCGCTGATGTCCCCGTAAACTGTCCCCAAATTAACCGCTTTTGAATTGAACAATGGAGGAGAAAATGAAATCCAAACGCATCTGGTTTGTCCTGAGCTTCGTTTTATTGCTCACCCTGTTGGTGTCCGCTTGCCAGCCGGCGGCCACGCCGACCCAACCACCGGCCCAACCCCAGCCGACCCAACCACCAGCCGAACCTCAACCAACTCAACCGCCAGCCGAACCGCAACCTACCCAACCGCCGGCTGAACCGGAAGAGTTTATTATCGGAATGCTTCTGGTGGGGCCTTACAACGACCGCGGTTGGAGCCAGGCGCATTACGATGCCGGTCTGTATGTGGAAAAGAAGATCCCCGGCGTTAAGATGATCTATATTGACAAAGTCAACCCGGCCGACCGCCCCGGCACCACCCCCGAACAATTAGCCGAGGACTTGCTCTCCAAAGGTGCTCAGTTGATCATCTTCAACTCGGATGATATGAAAGACGGAGCGATCAACTTCGCTCGCAGTCATCCGGATGTGGCGGTTATCCATGCTTCTGGCGATACATCCTGGAAGGAAGGTGTCAATTATATTGAATTCCCCAAGTTTGGCAACACGATGGGGAAGATGGAATACGGCAAGATGATTGCCGGTTGTGCCGCTGCGTTGACTACCAAGACCGGTCAAATTGGTTACCTTGGTCCGTTGATCAATGATGAAACCCGCCGTTTGACGGCCTCAGCGTACTTGGGCGCCAGATATTGTTATGAGAAGTACGCTGGTAAGAACCCGGATGACCTCAAGTTCAAAGTAACTTGGATTGGCTTCTGGTTCAACATCCCCGGTTTCACAGCTGATCCAACCCAGGTGGCGGATGATTTCCTGAACAGTGGGTACGATGTGGTCATCTCCGGTATTGACACCACCGAAGCGCTGGTACAGGCCAGCAAGGCGCGCGCGGCCGGAAAAGAAGTGTGGGCAATTCCGTACGACTATGAAGGCGCTTGCGCCGAAGCGCCGGAAGTATGCCTGGGTGTGCCTTACTTCAATTGGGGACCTGCCTACCTGCGGGCTGTTGAGCAAGTCAAAGCCGGCACTTTCAAATCTTACTTTGAATGGGTCGGGCCGGATTGGTCGAATATCAACAACCACGACACTTCCGCGGTTGGCTTCGTGTTTGGCGATGCGCTCAGTGCAGATGCCAAAGCCAATGTGGAAAAATTCATTGCGGAACTGGCGGACGGTTTGAATCTGTTTGTTGGCCCGCTGAATTACCAGGATGGCACGCCGTTCCTGGCTGAGGGTGAAGTGGCCACCGATCTGCAGATCTGGTACCTGCCGCAGTTGCTGGAAGGCATGGAAGGTCAAAGCGTTCCCAGTAACTAATCCTATGGTTCATCCATGATGGGGGCTGCCGCAAGTGCGGCAGCCCCATATTCGAGATACTCATCGGATCCGACGTAAAAAGGTTCAGAAGGTAAAAATCTGCATGAAGGTTGAACTCATTCACATCCACAAGCGCTTCGGAGCAGTTCATGCAAATAATGACATCACCTTGACGGTAGAATCCGGGAAAATTCAGGGTATTCTCGGGGAGAACGGAGCCGGTAAGAGCACTTTAATGAAAATCCTTTCCGGCTACATTCAAGCCGATTCGGGGGAAATTCGGCTGGACGGAAAACCGGTAAAAATCGGTTCTCCCTCCGATGCGATTCGGCTGGGAATTGGTATGCTCCATCAAGATCCCCTTGATTTTCCGCCGATGCGGGTGGTGGACAACCTTCTGATTGGCCATGATGGCAGGTTATTCCCCAATCGGCGTGAGGTCGTGCGCGACTTCAACGAATTACAAAGCCAATTTGGCTTCAATATTGATCCGTATGCTTATGTAGATACGCTGACCGTGGGGGAACGTCAACAATTGGAAATCCTGCGATTATTGTGGCTGGGTGCGCGGGTTCTGATTTTGGATGAACCCACAACGGGTATCAGCGCTTCTCAAAAAGAAAAACTGTTCGAAACATTACGAAAATTAGCCGCGCAGGGCATGTCGGTCATTTTTGTGTCCCACAAATTGGAAGATGTTGAGTTCCTGTGTGATCGGATAGCCGTTTTTCGTAAAGGGGAACTGGTGGGAGAGGTTGATCCACCGTATGTTACGGATGAATTAGTCCGATTGATGTTTGGCAGGGTGATCAGTGTCGAGGAAAAACAACGGTACGAAACCTGTGATGTTTCCTTCCATCTCGACCATGTGACCATTGAGGATTATCGTTTGCAAATTCGGGATATCAATTTGACCGTGAGTTGCGGAGAGGTAATTGGTTTGGCAGGCATGGAAGGTTCCGGGCAGGTGCAGTTTTTGCGTACTTGTGCCGGCTTGATTCGACCAGTAGCCGGTGAAACTAATCTGGGCGGTAAACGCCTGACCGGCAAGCCTTACCGGGCTTTTCTGGAAGCGGGGATTGCCTATGTCCCGGCTTCCCGCATGGAAGAAGGGTTGATTCCTGGCCTTTCTCTGACCGAACATTTCATCCTGGCGGAAGAACAAAGCGGCTTCTTTATTAATTTTGATAAAGCCCTGGCAACCACTCGCCAGCGGATTGAAGATTTTAACATCAAAGGCACACCTGTCAGTACGGTTGAGTCACTTTCCGGCGGCAATCAACAGCGCGCTTTGTTGGCCATGCTGCGTCACCCGGTTAATTTACTCTTGCTGGAACACCCAACCCGTGGTTTGGATATTGAGTCGGCCATATGGATTTGGGGAAAATTGAAAGAACGGTGCAAACAAGGCACAAGCATTATTTTTACTTCGGCAGATTTGGAGGAAATTCTGCAATACAGTGACCGAATTCTGGTCTTTTATGGAGGAAAAGTATCTCCACCGTTGGATGCTGAATCCACTACCGTTGAACAGTTGGGTCAGTTAATCGGTGGTAAAGGTTTCTAATCCCCATGCACAAGGTGACGGTATGACCATGATGAAGACATCCTCGCGCTGGAGCGGCATCGCATTTCAGGCATTGGCGGTTTTGTTAGCGCTGGCGTTCACTACCTTGGTGATGCTGATTTCAGGGGCTGATCCTTTGCAAGTGTATCAAAACATTATTGCCGGCGCGCTGGGCTCTCCGGTAAAAATCGCCGATATTCTGGTGGCGTGGACACCGCTGCTATTGGCAACGGCAGGCTTGTTGTTGACTTTCACAGCGGGTTTGTGGAATATCGGTATCGAGGGTCAAATCACGCTGGGAGCCATTTTTACCACTTGGGTGTTGCGAGTATTACAGCCCACCGACCTGCCGCCTTCCTTGACCATGGGAATTGGGTTTTTGGCAGGGGCTTTAGGGGGAATGTTTTGGGCAGGTTTGGTTGCCCTGTTGAAGATTTTTGGAAATGTCAATGAAATTTTTGGCGGACTGGGCCTGAATTTTGTGGCAACGGCGCTAACCATCTGGCTAATTTTTGGGCCGTGGAAGCGTCCCGGTGTCGGCTCGATGAGCGGTACGGAGCCTTTTCCTTTAGAATTGTGGTTACCGACACTACCGGGTTTTCGGCTCAGCCCATTATCCCTGGCTTTGGGGATCATTGCAATTGCGATTGTGTATATTCTGTTGCGCGGCACCTATTTTGGGCTGCGTTTGAAGGCGGTTGGGCGGAATGGCAGGGCGGCTTATCTGATGGGTATTCCCACCACCCGCTATATGCTCCTCGCTTTTCTGTTGTGCGGTTTGATGGCCGGCTTGGCCGGTGCGACCCAAGTCTTGGCTGTGTATCACCGCTTGATTCCTTCGATTTCTTCCGGCTATGGCTTCCTTGGTATGATGGTGGCCATGCTGGTTAACTATCAGGCTTTATGGGCAGCGCCGGTTGCCCTGTTTTTTGCGGCATTGAACATTGGAAGTATTCAATTACCCATTGTGTTGAAGTTGGACTCGTCCCTTTCCGGTGTGCTGCAAGGTTCGCTGGTCTTGTTTGTGTTATTGATGGATGGCGTCCGCCGCCGCTTGACACGCTCTTAATGAGGTCATGAACATGGATACTCAAATCATCCTGATTGGCTTGGCTGGCGTTTTAGCCTCATCCGCACCGATTGTTTTTGCAACAATTGGTGAAACCTTTGCAGAACGCAGCGGGGTTATTAACCTGTCTCTCAACGGCACAATTTTGTTGACCGCCATGGCGGGATTTGCCGTTGCCGTTACCACCAACAGTCTATCTCTGGGTTTTCTGGCAGGGGCTTTGATTGGTGGTCTGGTGGCGCTGATTGTGGCATTTAGCAGTATTACGCTGAAGCAGTCTCAAGTGGCGGTTGGCTTCATTCTGGCGCTGACTTGCCGGGATCTGGCCTATTACCTTGGTAATCCGTTCATGGGTTTGCAGGGGCCGCGGGTTCCTTCATTGCCAATTCCCGGCCTGGCGGATATTCCGATTATCGGCGTTATCTTTTTCCAACAGGATATTCTGGTTTACGCCAGTTTTATTCTGATCATCGTTTCCTATGTGTACATTTTCAAAACCAAACCGGGCTTGATGCTGCAGGGAATTGGCGAAAAGCCGGCAACGGCTTTTGTGCGTGGGGCCAATGTCAATCGAATGCGCTATTTTTACACGGTTTTTGGCGGTATGCTTGCAGGTCTGGCTGGTCCGATGTTCTCCTTGAGTGTCAAAGCTGGATGGAAAGGCACCATTTCGGGGCTGGATGGGTTCGGGTGGATTGCTCTTGCTCTAACGATTTTCGGCGGCTGGAATCCATTGCGGGCGGCTTTTGGCGCCTACCTGTTTGGTCTGTTGCAGTGGCTGGGCTTGGTGCTTCAACCCAGTTTGCCGAATATCCCTTCACAGGTTTTGCAGGTGGCGCCTTTTCCGCTGATGATTTTGACGCTTTTGCTGGTCAATATCGGGAATGCCGAATGGGTTGACCGGACGCTGGCGGCTTTACCGGAGAAAACCCGTAAGGGGCTGGCGAATATCCTTCGAGCGTTGCGTACTTCTCCTCCGGCTTCACTGGGTGTGCCGTTTGAAAATGAATAATTCAATTTCTGATTGAGGATAAAAATCTATGAGTGAATTTGTCGGTTACCGCTGTTCGTTGTGCAACACTGAATATGCCCCTGGACAGGTCACCTATACCTGCCCCAAAGATGGCGGAAATTTGGATGTGCTGCTGGATTACGCTGCCATTCGTCAGAAATACGAAATCAATGATATTGTTTCGCGCTCGGACTATTCGCTGTGGCGCTATTTGCCGTTGTTGCCGGTCAAAGATCCTGGGGGAGAAGGCACACCATTGCGGGCGGCCGGCTGGACGCCCACCTATTATCCAACCCGGTTGGCGGAGAAGTTGGGATTACGGCATTTATGGATCAAAGATGAAGGTCGGAATCCGACGGCTTCCTTCAAGGATCGGGCTTCCTCGGTAGTGGTGGCGCGTGCCCGTCAAATTGGAGCCGAAGTGGTCGTAACCGCTTCAACCGGCAATGCGGGGGCTGCTCTGGCTGGGATGGCAGCTGCTATTGGTCATAAGGCGGTTATCTTTGCGCCAAAAACCGCGCCGCCAGCTAAGGTAGCCCAACTGCTGGTTTACGGCGCTCAGGTCATTTTGGTGGATGGAAATTACGACTCGGCCTTTGACCTGACCATTCAGGCTGCGGAGGAATTTGGCTGGTACTGCCGCAATACGGGATACAATCCTTTCACTGCTGAGGGTAAGAAAACGGCGGCATTTGAAATTTGGGAGAATGTCATCTTGAATCTCAAACGAGATTTACCCCCCCTGGCGGTGTTTGTTTCAGTGGGAGATGGAAACATTATCTCCGGCTTGCACAAAGGATTCAAGGATTTGCAGACTCTGGGCTGGTTGGAGAAAATGCCGCGTATTTTTGGCATCCAGTCCGAAAAATCAGCAGCGGTTGCCAATGCTTTCTTCAAGGGAACGGAAGAAATTGAACCCGTCCAAGCAACCACCATTGCCGACAGTATCTCGGTGGATTTGCCACGGGATGGGGTGCGTGCAGTACGAGCAGCCCGCCAAACCGGCGGCGAATACATTACTGTTTCGGATGAGGAGATTATCGCCGGGATTGGTGAATTGGGGCCGCTGGGTATCTTTGCCGAGCCGGCTGGTTCCACGGCTTACGTGGGCTTGAAGAAGGCCATTGCTATGGGTAAGATCACGGCGGAGGATCCGGTGCTGGTCATCAACACAGGCAGCGGGTTGAAGGACATCCGCGCAGCCATGCAGTCCGTACCGGCCGCACCCGTGATCGAACCGACCATGAATGCGTTGAAAAAACATCTTGGAATTTGAGCCTCATTTCATTGAAGAGGTGATTTCGAATTGTATATGACTGAAAAACCTGTATTTTCAATCATCGTCCCGGTTTACAACGAAGCCTCTTGTTTGCATGAACTCTACCGTCGTATGGTTGAGGTCATGGAGAGAACGGGTAAACCATGGGAGTTGGTGTTGGTCAACGATGGATCGGTGGATGAATCCCCAAACATCATCCGAGAACTGGCCAGAACTGACCCGCGTGTACGCCCGGTCATGTTTGCGCGTAATTTCGGCCACCAGATTGCAGTTACAGCCGGGCTGGATTACTCGCGCGGTGATGCGGTGGTGATCATAGATGCTGATCTGCAAGACCCGCCGGAAGTGATTTTGGATTTGATTGAGAAGTGGCAGGAGGGTTACGAGGTGGTTTATGCAGTGCGCGCCGAAAGAGAGGGGGAATCCTTCTTCAAGAAATTTACTGCCTCTCTCTTCTACCGGCTGATCGCCCGTATCACCGATGTGGATATTCCAATGGATGCCGGTGACTTCCGGTTAATGGATCGCAAGGTGGTCAATGTCCTGAATACGATGCGCGAGCACCACCGCTTTTTACGCGGCATGTCGGCATGGGTGGGTTTTCGTCAAACGGGCGTGCTTTATCGGCGGGCGCCCCGTTTTGCCGGTGAAACCAAATATCCGCTGCGGAAAATGCTGCGCCTGGCATTGACGGCAATCACTGGCTTTTCCTACTTTCCGCTGCAGCTGGCTACGTATTTGGGCTTTTTTGCAGCAGGATTGGCGATTTTGGCCATTCCGGTGGTCATTGTTTTGCGCGCAATTCAGGCACAGGCGTTTTTTGGTCAGGCAACCACCCTGATCGCCGTGTTGTTCCTGGGGGGTGTTCAATTGATTTGTCTGGGGATTTTGGGCGAATACATTGGACGAATTTATGATGAAGCCAAGAACCGGCCGCTGTATATTGTCAGCGAAAGCCCGGAAGATTTTGAAAAAAAATCACTTTAATGAATAAGGAGAAAATAGATGGCAACCATTGATTTAACCGTAATTCCAGAACGAAGAGAGCGGGCGCTTCGACGGGTCAAAGAGCGCAACATTATCATCCCGACTTTTGCCCAAATGAAGAACCCTAACCTAATTCCCGATCATATCAAGGAAGAATTGCGGCATATCGGTTTGTGGGATGTGCATCCTCGTAACCTGTTTCGGATTACCTGGAAAAACGAACCCAAACCGTTTGGTGGCTTGTTCGGCGGTGTCAATTTCATTGAATTGCCGTCCAGCTTGACGGGTGTGCCAGCCCGCCTGATCGGATTGGTTGGCAAATGGTTCCCGACCGGAGCGCACAAAGTGGGGGCTGCATTTGGTTGTCTGGTGCCGCGACTGGTCACCGGTCAGTTTGACCCCACCACTCAAAAAGCCGTGTGGCCTTCGACCGGCAATTACTGCCGTGGTGGGGCGTACGACTCGGCGCTGTTGGCTTGCCAGTCTATTGCCATTCTTCCCGAAGGAATGAGCAAGGAACGCTTCGAGTGGCTGTCCAAAATTGCCGGTGAGGTGATTGCTACACCCGGCTCCGAATCGAACGTCAAGGAGATTTTTGATAAGTGCTGGGAATTGCGCCGCTCCGGAGAAGACTTGATGATTTTCAATCAGTTCGAGGAGTTTGGCAATTATCTCTGGCACTACGAGGTGACCGGTCATGCGATGGAGGAAGTTCTTCAGCAGGTGATGGGGCCGAAGGATCAGTATCGCGGGGTGGCCCTGACCACCGGTTCAGCCGGTACGATTGCCTGCGGTGATTACATGAAGCAAATCTTCCCGCGCAGTGTGATTGTTGCCAGTGAAGCTCTGCAATGTCCAACTCTGCTGGAAAACGGCTTTGGTTCACACCGCATCGAAGGCATTGGCGATAAGCACGTGCCGTGGATCCACAATGTAAAAAACACCGACATGGTGGTAGCCATTGACGATAATTCGGTGGTAAATTTGCTGCGTCTTTTCAATGAGCCAACCGGGCGCGAGTATCTGGTCAAGAAAGGCGTTCCAGCCGACTTGGTGCAGCAACTCGACCTGTTCGGCTTTTCTGGCATTGCCAACATGCTTTCTGCAATCAAAGCCGCCAAATACTACGAAATGGGTGAAAACGACATCATGCTGTTTGTGATGACCGACTCAATGGAGTTGTATTCCAGCCGTATTCAGGAATACCGTGAGCAGTTTGGTGAATTTACGACTTTCGATGCCGCTGAAGCCTTTGCGCGCGACTTGCACGGTGAAACCACCGATCATCTCATTGAGTTGACCTATGCCGAACGCCGCCGCATTCATAACCTCAAGTACTACACCTGGGTAGAGCAGCAGGGCAAGACTTACGAGGAAATTGTGGCCCAGTGGTACGATCCGAATTACTGGACGGACATTCAGAAGCAGGTAACCGAAATTGACGCTCTGATTACAGAGTTTAACGAACGAGCCGCCATGCTCTAATCCCAAGACTGTATTTTTTGGCTCAATGGGGAGGGTGAAAACCCTCCCCATCCTCTTTTTGAATGGATCAAATCTTTCGGCAAAGAGTAATTGTCCTTACCTCATTAAACTTTCGGCTATAATACCAATACCCGATGTCAGGCGCGTATTCCCCGTTACGCTCGATTGTCTCGGAAGACGCTATTATTCTGGTAGCCGTTCTTCCGCACCCCCGTGATCTGGAAATTGCCCGGGTTTTGGGGTGGTATCGTATTCCCTTGCGTTCCGCTCCAAAAGTGATCCGTGTGGACTATCTGGCTTTTTATCAAACGGCGGCTTTCGGAGAGGAAGAACGCTGGGGAATTCATTACCTTGCGGCTGTACGCGGGCATGAGTTGACCACTCGGGCCGAGCTGCTTCGTCAGGAAGCCGATCATCCACGCGCCGATGAGGAGTATTACAAAGTTCAATTGGGTGAATTGCAGAGAGTAACGCCGCCCATTGTAGCGCGGCGATGGCGGCGGTTGACCTTCCTTTACACAACCGGTGAGCGGTTGAATCGGGCTGCAACCCTGCAAGACCTCGTCGTGCGCGATGAGGAGCGCCTCATCCTTTGGCGTGGATTGCGCGAACGAGCCCTCCACCAGCAGAATTACACTGCCCAAGAATTACCCGAACAGCTCGAGGGCTTGGATATTCTTCTCCTGGCTATGTTAGGAGACGGCCGATCTTTACGCGAGATGGGGAAAGCCTATCGGGCAGGTCAAGCCTGAAGAGTAATTCGCATCACGGAGGAAGTATGAAAACTATCCTAAAAGGCGGCACATTGGTTACAGCATCCGAGATGTTTCGGGCGGATGTTTTGATTGATGGTGAAAAAATTGCGTTGATTGGTCTGGACTTGCCGTCCGGTGAAGATGCTCAGATCGTAGACGTCAGCAACCGCTTGATCTTGCCGGGAGGGGTTGATCCCCATACTCATTTTGATTTACCTATGTTCGGGACGGTTTCTTCGGATGATCATTACACGGGGCACAAAGCGGCTGCTTTTGGCGGTACAACCACCGTGATTGACTTCGTCCCTTTGGAAGATGGGGGCATCGAAAAAAGCGTAGCCCTCTGGCGGGACAAAGCCGATCCAAAAGCGGCCATTGATTTCAGTTTTCACATGAACATCAGTCGTCTGGATGCGCAGATTGAAGCCGAAATCGCTCGATTGGCGGGGATGGGAATCACCTCGCTCAAGGTCTTCAGCGCCTATAATAATCGCCTGCGCCTATCGGACGACAATATCTTTCGCGTGATGCGGATCGCAAAAGAGCAAGGTTACCTGACCATGCTCCATGCCGAGAATGGTGATGTGATCGAATTGTTGATTGCCGAGGCTTTGGCGGCCGGCTATACCAGCCCCGAATGGCATGCGCTGACCCGCCCGGCATGGACGGCGGTTGAGGCCGTTTTGCGCGGCGCTGCACTGGCAGCCATGGCGGAAGCTCCGCTCTATATTGTTCACATGAATGCAGCCGGTGAGGTGGATCAACTGGAATATGCCCGTTCTAAGGGGTTGCCGGTGATGGGGGAAACTTGCCCCCAATATCTGTTCTTCACGATTGACCATCTGCGTCGTCCAGATGGAGCCAAGTGGGTCTGTTCTCCACCCATGCGCAGCCGAGAGGATAACGAAAGGCTCTGGCAAGGTTTGGAAAGGGGTATCTTGCAGGTGGTTGGTACCGATCATTGCCCATTTTTCTTCGATGGAACAAAACCCATATTGTATGAAGGCAAGCCGGTTGCCATTCCGGGCAAGGAATTGGGAAAGGATGATTTCACCAAAATACCGAATGGTTTGCCGGCAGTCGGTGATCGGTTGCTGGTTTTGTGGAGCGAAGGGGTTGCCAAGGGCAGACTGACCCCCACCCAGTTTGTTGCCCTGACCAGCACGAATGCAGCCAAGATTTTTGGCTTGTATCCCCGAAAGGGAAGCTTGGCGCCCGGTTCGGATGCGGATATCGTGGTTTGGGACACAGAGCGGGTTGTCGAGTATGGGGTGGCAAAATCTCACCATCGAACGGACTACAACCTGTTTGAGGGTTGGTCTTTAACCGGTTACCCGGAAAAAGTTTTCCTTCGCGGTCATCTGATTGTGGATGGCGACCAATGGTTAGGTAAACCCGGCATGGGGCGCTTCGTACCACGCAGTGCGCACAATCCAACTCTTTGATGATGTTAACCTTCTTACCCGTTTTTTCCCTTGTGCTGCTGGCTGGTTTAATTTTTGCTCTTTACTGGAGTGAAAAGGGCAAGCGTTTTGCATGGTCGATTTCCGTGATTGGCCTTTTCATCGTCTGGTTGGGGATGTTTGCTTTGCGCTGGGTTCAGCCAAGCGAACTGGTATTTCCAGCATGGCGTCCATTTGAACCGCTTACGGCAGATCGGATCGTTTTCCATTGGGATGCAGGCGGATGGGTATTTGCCATTTGTCTGGTTGGATTGTTGTTAGCGGTTGTTCTCACGGCACCGGTACGTTTCAAGTACAACAGTAATCCCCTCTCGTGGTCGGCCGCGATGACATTTACCGCTGTTGGTTTGTTGTCCGTTCTCAGCGGTTCACCCCTTGCGCTGGCTATTTCGTGGACTTTGCTGGATGTGGTCGAAGTGGCGTATGGTCTGCTCATTATCCGCGACTATCGCTACCGACGCGAGGCGCTAACCTCATTTGCGCTTCGCTTGTTTTCAGTAGGTCTTTTGTTGAGTGTCATGATCATTGCCCGCCAGCCGGGTTTGGGTTTTGCTTTCGAATCCACCCTGTTGCAGGATTTACCTTTATTGGTTGCAGCCGTGATTTTGCGGTTGGGGGTATTGCCCTTGAGTTTGAAGTATGAACAACGATTACCCCTACAAAATGGGCTGACCAGCCTGATGCGAATCACAGTTCAGATCAGCGGATTGGCTTTACTGGTCAAGCTGCCAGCCGGTTTGAGCACAACTGCTTCCAATCCCTTGATGGTGGGTGCGATTTTGCTGCTGACCGTGTATGCGGTGGTGATGTGGCTGTTAGCGGAGAATGAAATTGCCGGCCGCCCGTTTTTTGGCTTGTTTTTCAGCGGACTGGCAGTGTTATCCGTTTTGCAGGGCAATGCTCCGCTTTCGGTGGTTTGGGGCGTGGCGCTAATTTGCTGGGGAGGTATGATTTTTCTTTATACAGTTCGCAGTAAACGCTTAAACACCCTGATGGCTGCTGCCGTAGTTAGTTTTAGCGGCTTACCCTTTACCGTCTTATCTGCCGGGTGGCAGGCTGTGGCTGTCAATGCTGGTTGGGTGATTCTGCTAGCCGGTATGTGGATCGTTATAACAGCCGCTTTTGTCCGCCATGCCTTGCAGACTCGAGAATCGAGCGCCTACTACGAACCCTATGTGGTTACCACTTATACATTAGGGTTAGTTGTCTTACTGCTTTCGGCTTGGTTGAGTGTTTTATTCGGTATCAGTCAAGGCTTACGATTAGGCACATGGTGGGGGGGTATCATTGTATTCGTATTGAGTGTTTTGATTGTTCAACGAGCGCTTCGGCATACACCAGATCAGGATTTCTCGTCTCCTCAGTCGGTTTGGTTAAAAGACATAATTCAAAAGGTCATCGATTCTGTCAGTGCGTTTCTGCGTTTGAATTGGTTGTATGCGATTATGAGGTTTGTTTTTCACACCGTGCAGGGAATCACGCGATTACTCACCATTCTCTTCGAGGGGGAGGGTGGAGTTCTGTGGTCGTTATTGTTATTGGTGCTGATGATTTCAATTTTCGGGGGAGTTCGCTGACCGATGAGTCTTCAAGCCATACCGGCATTGTTGTTGATTTTGAGCAGTTTTATCCTGATTTTGTTTCTAAGTTGGCGGTATACCCTGCTTGCTCTTGTGGTGCAGTATGTGGCAGTGTTCTGGCTGATTGCTCAGACACTACCCGTCGGTCTGGCGGCGGTGAAGTTGATAGTGGGGTGGATGGCGGGGGCAATGCTGGCATCTTCCCAAATCAACCTCGGAGAGGAATTGCCCCAAACGGACTTATCAGGACGGATTTTCCGTGGTTTTGTGATGATATTTGGTGTGGTCGTGGCTTTTTCTGTCCTGCCGGCAGCCGAGACATGGATTCCGGTCGCCCCCTCATTATTGAATGGCGGTTTGATTCTGCTGATTTCCGGTTTGATCCAGCTGGGCTTGACCAGCAATCCCTTTCGTCTGAGCATTGGACTTCTCACCTTTTTGGCAGGATTCGAGATGATCTACGCCGGGCTGGTCAGTTCGGTTCTGGTGGTGGGGCTACTGGGTTTGATTAATCTCGGTGTGGGTCTGGCCGGCTCGTATTTCATTTTATCCTCTACTTTGGAGGAGATCGGTTGAGCGCGCCAGTCACCTGGATCATTCTTCCATTAGGCATTGGCTTAATCCTGTGGTTGTTGCGCCGCAGGCGATGGTTGTCAGGCGGCCTTTCGATCGGGGTTTCCTTCCTGTTAGCGTTGCTGGCGGCGGTTGTGCCGATTGGGGAAATCGTTCGGCTGGGTGGTTTGCAGATCGAATTGGGGGAGAGCTTCTTTGTCTTGGGGCGCAGTTTTACCCTCACCAATAACGAACGTCCGTTTCTGGTTTTAATTTTCTTGGTCTGCGCCGTGTGGTTTGCAGGCGGGTTGATTCTCAAACAACATCGTTTTTTTGCCCCGTTCGGTCTTATGGTGGTGTCGGCTCTAATTGGCGCGTTGGCTGTTCAACCATTTTTGTACGCTGCTTTGTTGGTTCAGCTGGCAGTGTTGTTGAGCGTCCCACTCCTTGTGCCGCCCGGTGAGGTCGTACAAAGCGGGGTACAGCGTTTCCTGATCTTTCAGACGATGGGAATGCCGTTTATTTTGCTGGCCGGTTGGGTATTTGGCAGCGGCGATATTGCCCAAATTGACCCGGCAATTTTGCCAAGAGCGGCGGTTATTTTAGGGCTGGGGTTTGCATTGTGGCTGGCTGTTTTTCCCTTTTACTTTTGGGTTCCTCAACTGACCCATCAGACCCATCCTTATTCTGCCGGTTTTGTGTTGAGTTTGCTGCCGGTTTCTATTCTCATGTTGGGATTGGACTTCATTAGCGAGCTGGGCTGGTTGAGGGCTTCCTCGGTTTTGTTTTTGATCATTCAATTGAGCGGCGTGTTAATGATCATTACAGCCGGCATTTGGGCAGCCTTTCAGGATGAAATCAGCCGTATATTCGGTTATGCGGTGATTTTAGAAAGCGGTTATGCATTACTTTCCATCGGATCGAATACCTTACCGGGCTATATGATCTTTGCTGCGGGTTTATTGCCTCGCTTACTAGGCTTGTTCGTTCTGGCAACCGCTTTATCGGTGTTAAGAAATCGTGGTCAACCTACTGATTTCGATCATTTGAAAGGGGTATTTCAACGTTTTCCGGTGGCGGTGGTTGCACTCGTTCTGGCTTTGTTTTCCATCAGCGGTGTGCCTTTGCTGGCTGGTTTCCCTGTGCGGCTGGAGGCCTTGGAATTGTTTGCTTCTCAACGACCATTGTTGATCGGGTGGGTATTACTCGGTAATTTTGGATTCTTGATTGGGGTGATCCGAATTTTGCTGCATGTGGTCAGGCTTACAGAAGAGCCCGAGCAGTCTCTGGAAAGCTGGAAAGAACGATCGGTTCTGTTGGGTGGGATGCTGTTCCTGTTTTTGTTCGGGTTGATGCCTGGGGTATTTTATCAATCGGTCATTTTCATTCTACGGGTTGCGCCGGCGTTGCTGACCGCCCGTTGAGTGGAATTCGTTATAATAAGTTCAATTAACAGCACTGAATTTGCAGGAATTTGAGGCTAATTTCTGGAACGAGAGGATTGATTTTCCATGGATATTGAACAACTGGAAAAACGATTAGAGTGGCTGGAAGATGAACGCCGCAAGGACAAATTACTGGTTGCTACTTTACAGGATCGGATTGCTAATTTGGAAGAGAAAACTCAGCCAATAGACCAGCGCTTTAAGGAAGTGGAAGGAGAGGTGACCCGAATCGCAACCTCTCTTTTGCGGTTTAATCAAATTGAAACGGCTATGGCGCAAATGCGGCAGGAACTGACCCGCATGATTCAGGACATCGAAAAGCAGCGGGCTGAAAAAGAACGGGAAGTCGAAAAAATTCGTCTGGCCGATAACGAATCGGTGAACCGCTCACTAGGCGAGATTCGGAAAACGCTGGAAGCGCTGCCCGAAATCCGCAAAAGTTTACAAGCCCGTGCGGAGGGGGAGAATCGGCTTGGCAGAGAAATTGAGGAATTGGAGCAGAAAATTCTGCTGATGCGTCGTTCGGATGACGAGTATAAACGTCAAATCAAACTGCTGGAAGAAAGCCAGCGACAGGATGCCAAACGACTGACCGACCTGCAAGGTGAGGTGACTGCCCTGCGAAAACGACTGGAAGAGCAACGCGGCAAAATTGACCTCAATGCTGATTCAGTGCGAAAAATTGAAATGCGTATCAGCGAATTGGTGGCTGCCGAAAGTGAGCGCCGCCAGAGTCAAATTGCGTTAATGGAAAAACAGAACATGGCGGCTCTTGAAAGAGAGCGCGTTTGGAAAGAGTGGCAGGTACGTTTTGAGCAAATCGAAGCGCAATCCAGCAATCTCGATAATCAACTCCAATCATTGGAAGCCACCCAACGGGCAGTCAAACGCGCCCAAGAGGCTTTTGAGGAGATTACCAATCGCTTTGAGCGGCGGATCAATGAGATCACCGAAATGCAGCGCCTTGTGGAAGACCGTTTTCGTCAGGAGTGGGTTGGTTTCAAGGCGGATGACCAGAAGCGTTGGACGAATTATACGCTGGCCCAGGAAGAGCAACAGCGCGAAATACTCCGCTCGATAGGGAAGTTGGAAGAGCGTTTGATGTTGCTGGAAGATTTGATCCAGGAATTTCAGGATTTTTCCCATCAAATAACCGAAGAAACCACCAGCCGATTACAGTCCCTGCTTGCGTTGGTGCGGAGTTGGAATGAGGATCAGGAAAAGGCCGCCAGCCGAAAGCGTTGATTGTCGCGGAGAAAAATCATGTATGTGATTGGCACTGCCGGTCATGTGGATCATGGTAAATCCACCCTGATTGAAGCATTAACCGGCATACACCCTGACCGCCTCAAAGAAGAAAAACTTCGCGAGATGACCATTGATTTGGGTTTTGCCTGGCTGGAACTACCCGGCGGGATTGAGGTTGGCATTGTGGATGTGCCGGGTCATCGTGATTTCATCGAAAACATGTTGGCAGGTGTTGGAGGAATTGATGCGGTGCTGTTCGTGATCGCCGCCGATGAAGGGGTGATGCCGCAAACCCGCGAACACTTGCTCATTCTCGACATCCTTCAAATTCAACGGGGGGTCATTGCGCTGACCAAAGTTGATTTGGTGGATGACGCTGAGTGGCTTTCATTAATTGAGAGCGATATTCGACAGGTTGTTCAAAACACCTGTTTGGCTGCGGCAGAGATTGTTCCCGTTTCAGCCAAAACAGGGAAAGGGTTGTCGGAGCTCAAACAAACCCTGTCCCGCTGCCTTCAAGAAACGCCGCCGAAGGTGGATCTCGCTCGCCCCCGCCTGCCGGTGGATCGAGTTTTTTCTCTGACGGGTTTTGGTACGGTTGTAACCGGCACTCTTCAGGATGGTTCGTTGAAGGTCGGTGATGAAGTTGAAGTGCTGCCGCGAGGTTTGCGCGGCAGGATACGCGGGTTGCAAACCCATAAACGCAAAGAAGAAATTGCCAAACCCGGCCGGAGAACGGCAGTCAATGTCAGCGGCATCAATGCCGATCAAATTCAACGCGGAGATGTGATTACCTTGCCCGGTTACTATGCATCCACTCAGCGGGTGGATGCTACCATCAAAGTTGCCGCTGGGGTCGAAACAGCATTGCAGCACAACATGGAGGTAAAATTTTTTCACGGCACGAGAGAAGTGATCGGTCGGCTGCGTTTGCTGGGCAATGACCAGTTGAAAGCAAATGAGGAAGGCTGGGTGCAGATTGAGTTTCGCCAGCCGGTTGTGGTGGCTAATGGTGATCGGTACATTCTGCGGCGGCCCTCGCCGCCTGAAACCTTGGGAGGCGGAGTGGTTTTGGAAGCCAATTCACCCCGTCGTTATAAACGGTTTGCCGGCGATATTTTAGAAAGATTGAAAAATCTGAGCGCGGGTGATCCGCTGCAGATGATGCTTCTCACCATCCAAAGCGCACGCTTCACCACAGAAAAAGAGGCTTGCCAAACTACTCGATTGGACACCCGTCAAGCCGAAGAAATTCTCCGAAAATTGATCGAGGCGAATCAGGTTGTTGTGATTGGCGAGGAAAGCAGCCGCTTGGGGACGAATCGATGGTTGACCACCCGTGAGATTTTTGAGCGGGAGCAGGAACGGGTGATCAGCCTTGTTGCAGAATTTCATCAGCAGTTTCCACTGAAACAAGGCATACCGCGCGAAGCGCTTAGAAACCGCACTGGTTTACCGCCTAAAGTGTTTCAATTTATCTATAATCAATTGTTGGATGAAAAACGATTGTTTGAGGACAACCTGATTGTTCGTCTTCCACAACATGCGATTCGTTTTTCTCCTCAACAGGAACGCCTGATAGACCAACTGAAGAACCAATTTTCTGTATCTCCGTATAGCCCACCCTCCATTCGAGAATGTGTGGAGATGGTAGGAGAGGAGGTGTTTCAGGCGCTGGTGGAGCGTGGTGATTTGGTCGCGGTTTCCAGTGAGGTCGTATTCAGCGCACAGGCTTATCAGGAAATGGTGCAGGAAGTCAAAGCCATGATTCAGCAACAAGGTTCAATCACGGTTGCCCAGTTCCGTGATCGTTTTTCCACCAGCCGTAAGTTTGCCCTGGCATTTTTGGAACATTTGGATCAGCGCCGTATCACGGTGCGGGATGGGGATGCCCGCAAGCTGCTCCAAACAGAATAGAAAGGAATAAAAAATGGTACCCTCTTTGTCAATTGCAGGCTTGGTGATTTCCACCATCGTCGTGTTTGCTCTGCCTATCACTCTGGCAATCATCTATATTCGAAGGTATGGGGCTTCGTTGGTCGCGATAGGAGTTGGGATATTGGGATTTCTCGTCCCACAGGTATTGATTCGCATTCCTGCTCTTCAATGGCTCAACCAGCAGCCTTTTTATCAACAGCTGGCTGCCCAACCCTGGTTTTTGGCAATTTTCCTTAGTTTGACGGCTGGTCTATTTGAGGAAACCGGGCGGTGGATTGGGTACCGTTATCTGTTGAAAAATCGATTGCAGTTCAAAAATGCGCTCGGATACGGTGTTGGACACGGCGGGTTTGAAGCCATCTTTCTAGTCGGTTTCGGTTATATTAACCTGATCATTTTTGCACTGATGATCAATAACGGTACGTTCGACACGGTAGCAGCGCCCCAATTGGGACTTGCCGCGGAAGAAATCCGTACACAATTGATGAGTACCCCTTCTTATCTCTTTCTTGTTGGCGGTCTTGAGCGGGTATTTGCTATTGCAGTCCAGTTGGGTCTTTCGGTATTGGTGTTTTATTCGGTAAAGAGGCAGCAATCGCGCTTATACTGGCTGGCAGTGCTGCTGCATACGCTGGTTAATTTGCCGGCTGTTTTACTTCTGTCGGCTGGCGTTGGAGTCCTCTGGATCGAATTGTGGGTGGCAGGGTGTGCGGTTGTTGCAGTCTGGTACATCCTGCGCAGCAAAAAACAGGAACAGCAACCATCCACTGTGGCAGGTTTAGTGGAATTTGGTCAAAACAGTTGACATTCAACCCGACCGAGCGTATAATAATGCCCGCAAAAGCCCCGGCTGAAGTTGCGCTGGGGCAAAAAACTGTACCCCAACTTACCCGTCCATCGGCGTAATCATCCAAAGGCGCAGGTGAGGCGGCGAAGGGAAGATTGGAGACGAAAACATGAAGTACGCAATTGTTGAAAGTGGCGGCAAACAGTATAAAGCCGTCGAAGGCTCGGCGATTGAAGTAGATCGGCTGAGTAATCAACCCGGCGATCAGGTAACACTTGATAGCGTGTTGCTGGTCGTTGAGGATGACAAAGTCCTGGTTGGCACGCCAACGGTTAAGGGCGCTCAGGTGAAGACGACGGTTGAAGAACACATCAAAGGCAAGAAGATTGTCGTCTTTAAGTATCGTCCCAAAAAACGCATCCGCGTCAAAACGGGGCATCGCCAGCAGTATACCCGTTTGAAGGTTGATTCTATTCTTGTGGAGTAAGCGCAATGGCACATAAAAAAGGTGGTGGTTCCAGTCGAAATGGACGTGACAGCAATGCGCAGCGCCTTGGCGTGAAGCGCTTTGCTGGTCAGGTAGTTCTCTCCGGAAATATTCTGGTGCGCCAGCGCGGTACACGCATCAAGCCCGGCCTGAATGTGGGTGTTGGTAAAGACGATACCCTGTTTGCCACAGCGGATGGGGTGGTTGTGTACGAAACCTTACCCAACGGTCGAAAGCGCGTCAGTGTCATGCCAGTAGAGGCTGAATAACGATTTCAATACTCTTGCATCGCTGACCGTTTGGTGTCTGTCGAAGGCAAGAGGATTTTACACAGAAAGGGAAGACGATTATGAAGAAGGGTATTCACCCGACTTATTATCCGGATGCTTTGGTGATTTGCGCTTGCGGTAATACCTGGCGAACAGGTTCGACTCGGAAGGAAATCCGTACCGAGGTTTGTTCGAAGTGCCATCCGTTCTTTACTGGCCAGCAGCAGCGCATTCTGGACATGGAAGGACAGGTTGACCGCTTCTACAAACGGTTGCAGGCTCGGCAGGAATTTGTGGAAACCCAAAAGGCGCGCGAAATGGCACGAACTTCTCCGGCGCGACCCGTGGCGGAATTGGAGTTGGGTAATCGCCCAACTGAAGCGCTGATCAAAGCCGGTTTGATGACCGTCGGTCAGGTGTTAGAAAAACTTGCTGAGGGTGAAGCTTCTCTGCTGGCAGTGGAAGGTTTTGGTCGTAAATCACTGATTGACCTCAAAAAACGACTGCGCCAGTTGGGTTATGAACTTCCGGCGGCTGCAGAAGATATTGTGGTTTAATCCATACCGAAATATGAAAATAAAGGTTTCAGTCCCGTGAGGGGCTGAAATTTTTTTAACAAGGCAGCTGTGTTTAACGGAGAGAAGTTGGAGTAAAATCAGACTATCTCATCCCATCCTGTCGAGGAGAACATGAAACATCACTCGGGTTCTATTGAAGTCATCACTGGCTCGATGTTCAGCGGAAAGACGGATGAAATGATTCGCCGCTTGCGGCGGGCAACGATTGCCCGCCAGAAGGTTCAAGTGTTCAAACCGGTGATTGACAATCGTTATCATTCCGAACAGGTCACGTCTCATGCTGGCACGGCTTATAACGCAATTCCGATTCAACGGGCAGCCGAAATTTTGAGTTTACTGGATGAGGATACCACCGTAATAGCGGTGGATGAGGCTCAATTCTTTGATGATGAGATTATCAGCATTGTTCAACAACTTGCCGATCGTGGAATACGAGTCATCGTGGCCGGGTTGGACACGGATTTTCGTGGGGAGCCGTTTGGTTGTATGCCGGTATTGATGGCTGTTGCGGAGAAGGTGGATAAACTGCAAGCCATTTGCATGGTATGCGGCGAGCCGGCTTCCCGGACGCAACGTTTGGTCAATGGAAAACCGGCGCGTTATGATGACCCTGTGATTATTGTCGGCGCTTCGGAAATGTATGAAGCCCGTTGCCGTCAGCATCATGAAGTGCCGCGTATGTGATTGGGTCCAAAGGAGGAGATCATGCGAGATTATAAAGATTTTCTGGCAGAAGTATTGATTGAACCGGAGGCTCTGCAAAAACGAGTGGCTGAACTCGGCGCACTGATCAGCCATGATTATCGTAATTCGGATGCACTGGTGTTGATTTGTATTTTACGCGGTGGGGTGCTCTTTCTCAGTGATTTAATCCGGCATATCACGGTACCTCATGCGGTTGAATTCATGGCGGTTTCTTCTTATGGCAGCGGGAAGCGGGAATCCACCGGTCAGGTGCGAATCACCCTGGATTTGAACATGAACATCCATGATAAGGATGTCATTTTGGTAGAAGATATTATTGACAGTGGTCGAACCCTGGCTTCGGTATTGGATTTGCTCTCCGCCCGAAAACCGCGCAGTTTGTGTGTGTGCACCCTTCTGGACAAAAGCGAACGACGAGAAGTGTATGTGCCGCTGCGGTATGTAGGTTTTACTATTCCCAATAAATTTGTATTTGGATACGGGTTGGATCTGGATGAACTGTACCGAAACCTGCCGTTTGTGGGAGTGGTGGATGAAAACCGCTATCGCGAAGGATAAAACCCTTTTGGCATGTTAATTCCCCTGGATAGTTTATTTCCTGACCCTGCTGTCCATCAGGTAGTTCGCCGTCAAGCGCACCACAATCAGCGCATTTTTCTGGTGGGCGGTTGTATACGGGATATTCTGATCGGCCATCCCAGTCATGATTTTGATTTTGTGGTCAGTGGGGATGCGATTCATGTTGCGCGCCAGATTGCGGGGCAATTGAATGCCGGCTTCTATGTTTTAGACGATGAACGAAAAACAGCCCGGGTCATCCTGGAAAAATCGCAAGGAGAACGCTATTACCTCGATTTTGCGCGAATGCGGGGCTTTCATATCGAGCAGGATTTGAAAGCGCGTGATTTCACCATCAATGCCATGGCCATTGATCTCTCGGATGAGGATCGCATCCTTGATCCGTTGAATGGTCATTTAGACTTACGAAAGAAGGTGTTACGGGTTTGCAGCGAGCAATCTTTCGCGCAGGATGCTGTGCGAGTGCTGCGCGCCATCCGCTTCTCCATGCAGTTGCAGTTTCAAATTGAAAAGCAGACCATTGATCTGCTTCGTTCTGCGGTAGGATTGTTACCCCAGTGCTCAGTCGAAAGGCAGCGAGATGAGTTTTTCAAAATATTGAATGGCAACCAAATCCAAACGGTCGTGGCATTAATGGATCGCTTGGGGGTGCTGGACGTCATCATTCCAGAACTCAAACAAACCAAAGGGGTACAACAGACTGCGCCGCACACTCTGCCAGTATGGGAACATATCCTCGAAACCCTGCGCTGGCTGGAAGAACTGTATAATCTGCTGGTTTTTGGCCCGGAATTCATCGAGGGGGAAAACCTGCTTGCAGGCATGGCTTCGCTGTCGCTTGGTCGTTACCGTGCTCACTTGCAAGCGCACTTCTCTACAAGGATTCATGCGGAACGCAGTTTGCGCGGTTTGCTCTTTTTTGCTGGGCTACTTCATGACATTGGAAAACCACTCGCTCAGCAAGAGCAAGACGACGGCCGAATACGTTTTTTGAACCATGACCGATATGGGGCCGAGATGGCCGAAAAAATTGGGCGGCGACTTGCGTTATCCAATCCCGAAGTGGAAAGGCTCACATTGCTGGTTAGAGAACACATGCGTGTTCATCATTTGGCTTCAACGAGCAATGCCGTCAGCCGACGGAGTATTTATCGTTACTTTCGAAGGTTGGAAGACAGTGGGGTGGATCTTTGCCTGCTCTCCCTGGCAGATACGCTGGCAACCTATGGCATCACCATCCCACCAGCCCGTTGGGAAAGAGAGTTGATTGTGTGCCGGCAGCTACTGGAAGGATGGTTCGAGAAGCGGGCTGAAACGGTATCACCGCCCCGCCTGATCAATGGGGATGACTTGATCAGCCGTTTTGGATTGAAACCCGGTCCTCAACTGGGTAAGTTGTTGGAGTGCGTGCGGGAAGCCCAGGCAGCTGGACAAATTCAATCCGTTGATGAGGCGCTTAATCTGGTAGAATTGCTGTTAACCGATCATCCAATGGGAGAAGGAACGGAAAATCATGGAACTGAAGACCGTTGATTTGGCCGTAGAAGAACATGGCGAGGGAACTCCGCTGGTGCTGATCCATGGTTTTCCTCTCAATCGTCATATCTGGCATCCAATCGTTCCTCTGTTGAAGAATAAAGCTCGTCTAATTATCCCAGACCTGCGAGGATTTGGAGAATCTCCGCAAGAAGTGGATGATTACAGCATGCGATTACTGGCAGCCGATATTTCTGGGCTGCTTGATCGGCTCAAGATTGAAAAGGCGATCCTTGCCGGTCATTCGATGGGGGGCTATGTTGCCCTTGAATTTGCCCATGCATACCCTCACCGTCTCAAAGGGCTGGCATTGGTGGCTTCTCAGGCTGATGAGGACAGCCCAGAGCGCCGACAGGCGCGCCTGATCACAGCCCGCGAAGTCCGCAGTCGGGGAATCCGTTACATAGCAGACGGGATGCCGCCAAAATTAACGACCAATGTTGAAATCCAAAAGCAATTAAACCAAATGATTTCAACTTGCAGTGTACCGGTTGTGGTAGCCGCTTTGAAAGCCATGGCTGACCGAAGCGATGCGAATATATGGTTGCCAGAAATCCAGGTACCCGTACTTGCCATTGCCGGTCTAAATGACCAATTGATTCCGGTTGAAAAATCTCATTCGATGATTAAGTTGGTCAATAAGGGGTGGGTGTTTGAAATTCCGGAAGCCGGGCATGTGCCGATGATGGAAAATCCGCAGAAAACGGCCGAAGCACTGTATCAGTTGATTTGTGCTGCTAACGGCTGTTGAAAAGATTTAGGGGAAAATTTCGGTCAGCATGGGTTCATAAAAACAGCGGCAGCCGTTCGGGCTGGAGCAGCCTTCAATGGGCAAAGCCGGCACCTGATCTTTGGCATAGGTGGCAGCCATGGACTGACAGACCGGGCAGGCATCATCGTCCACCACCAGTCGAATATCACGCACGCGCGGATTTTCCTGTAATTTCCTAAGGGCTATGGCACTAACCGAAAATTGGCGCAGATTAGCGCCGCAGTTTTGACATTCCAGGGCAGTATCGGGTGACTGTGTGTAGCAAAGCGAACAGGTTTGCACGAGAATTGCTCCTTAATTAATTGAGAATTTCCCTTGAAAACAAAACAAGGATATTCGATTGAACATCCCGGTGAAAATTGAACAGGTGAATTTTACTACAAAATGCGTTGGTTTCGCTCAGGTGGCGCTGGTGGCGGGTATGTTGGAAGGAATCGGTTTGGTGCGCCGCAGCAAAGTGTTGATGCGGGCAATTAACATGCTGCTGGAAACGGGTTTGATCAAATAATCATCGGCACCGGCATCCAGCGCCGTTGCAACCATGCCGGGATGATCCAATGCGGAGAGAATGAGGATTGGAATACTGCTGAATTCACGGATGCGTTTACAAACCTGCCAACCGTCCATTTCCGGCATCATCAAGTCAAGAATGACAATGTCTGGTTTTTCGTTCTCGGTTAGTTCAACTCCTTCCTGACCTGAATTTGCAGCAATAACATGAGCCGGGATGGTGCGTAGCAAAGTCGAAAGTAATTCTGTCATGGCAGGGTCGTCATCAATGACCAGTATCTTCATTCGCATCTCCTTTGCAGTGACTACACCCCTATTATCAGCGAACTTGTGAGTTTTTATCCTTTCAACTTCTTTACAGTTGACGGGATCAATTGATTAGTCAACCCATGAGATAACGCCGAAAAAACATGAAAATTGTGGTAGAATGTCCCGATAAAGGGCTAAGGACGAATTATCCCCTGCGAGGGGTTAAACAAAATTTTGGAGGATAAAGAAAACATGAAGAAATGGGTATATTTATTCCATGAATTAGATGCTGCCGAAAAGTATGTGGGCGGCGATTGGGATGCAGTGCGGGCATTATTGGGGGGCAAAGGCGCCAATCTGGCCGATATGACCCGACTGGGTGTGCCGGTTCCGCCGGGTTTCACCGTCACGACCGAAGCTTGCAATGCCTATCTGGCAGCCGGTGGAAAATTCCCGGAAGGAATGTGGGAACAAATGCTGGAAGCGCTCAAAGAGGTTGAGCGTATTTCTGGAAAGAAGTTCGGCAGTAGCGACAATCCCTTGCTGGTTTCCTGCCGTTCCGGCGCCAAGTTCTCCATGCCGGGGATGATGGACACGGTTCTCAACATTGGATTGAACGATGAAACCGCTCAGGCGATGATTCGTTTGACCAATAACGAACGCTTTGTGTATGACTCATACCGCCGCCTGATTCAAATGTTTGGCGCGGTGGTTTTGGGTATGCCGGATGAAGCCTTTGAGGATGTTTTGGAAGAGTACAAGCGCGAAAAAGGTGCCAAACTGGATACGGACCTGACCGCGGAAGACTTGAAAGAACTAACCGAAGTCTTCAAAGGTGTGGTTCGCAAAGAACTGGGTTTCGATTTCCCCATGGATCCGTTCGAACAGTTGAAACTGGCAACCGAGGCGGTCTTCAAGTCCTGGAATGGTAAACGAGCGGTGGACTATCGCCGCGCAACAAACATTCCTGATGATTTAGGTACAGCGGTCAATATTGTCACCATGGTTTTCGGTAACATGGGCAACGACTCGGGTACCGGTGTTGCTTTCACCCGCAACCCGGCCACCGGTGAAAAGAAACTTTACGGTGACTACCTGCTCAATGCTCAGGGTGAGGATGTGGTCGCCGGTATCCGCAATACCGAAAAGATCGAGAATCTGGAACGGGATATGCCGGAATGCTACCGGGAATTCTTGCAGATTTGTGACAAGTTGGAACGTCACTACCGCGACATGCAGGACATGGAATTTACCATTGAGCGTGGTAAGTTGTGGATGCTCCAAACCCGTAACGGCAAGCGCACCGCAAAAGCAGCGGTGAAGATCGCGGTAGACATGGCCAACGAGGGCATCATCACTCGTGAAGAGGCTGTCAAACGAGTCAGCCCAGAGAACGTGGACACCCTCCTCCACCCTCAATTTGACCCGGCAACGATCAAGAAAGCCAAAGCGGATGGACTTTTCTTCGCCAGTGGCGTAAATGCCTCGCCCGGTGCGGCGGTTGGTCAGGTGTACTTTGATGCCGATACTGCTGAAAAGATGAACAAAGAATATCATCAGGATGTCATCATGGTGCGGCCATTCACCAAGCCGGATGATGTACATGGTATGCTGGCTGCCAAAGGGATTCTCACCAGCGAGGGTGGCGCAACTTCTCATGCCGCCGTGGTAGCCCGGCAGTTTGGTGTGCCGTGTGTGGTTGGTGCGGCAAGTGTGCGGATTGATCTGGATAGACGCCAGATGGAAGTAAATGGCAAGGTTGTCAAAGAAGGGGAGTGGATTTCGCTGGATGGTGGTACAGGTGAGGTATTTCTGGGTAAATTGCCGATGACTTCACCTTCTCTGGAAGAACAAACCGACCTGTTAACCCTTCTGGACTGGGCAGATGAAATTTGTGCCCGCCCCGGTATTCGCAAAAGCGTCAACGGGTCGCCAACCACCGGTTTGCAGGTTTGGGCGAATGCCGACTACCCCAAAGATGCCCAGCGCGCCCGCGCTTACGGCGCGAAAGGGATTGGTTTGTGCCGCACGGAGCACATGTTCTTTGAGCAGGAACGTCTGCCGATTGTCCAGCGGATGATCCTGGCAAAGACCTCTGAAGAACGTAAAGCCGCATTGGATGAGTTGCTGCCCTTCCAGCGTGCGGACTTCGAAGGCTTGTTCACTGCCATGGACGGCTACCCGGTGATCATTCGTCTGATTGATCCCCCGTTGCACGAGTTTTTGCCGGCTGCCAAAGACCTTGAAGAACAAATCATCACCAAGCGTATCGAAGCGCTGGCTGGTTATGTGCTGGGCAAGGGCGAGCCGAAGGAAGTTGTTGAACTGGAGAAGATGTTGCAAGCGGTCGAGGCAATGCACGAAAGCAACCCGATGATGGGCTTGCGTGGTGTACGCCTGAGCATTGTTATGCCCGAGATCGTTGAAATGCAGGTGCGCGCCATTTTCGAAGCGGCTGCCAATGTGACCCTCAAGGGTGTGCATGCCAAACCGGAGGTGATGATCCCGCTCACCGGTCATATCAATGAGTTGAAGGCCATCCAACCGCGACTGGAAGAGATTGCCCGTGAGGTGATGAAGGAGAAAGGTGTGTCCTTCCCCTACAAATTCGGTACGATGATCGAAATCCCGCGCGCAGCGGTTACCGCGGCGGAAATTGCCGAAATTGCAGAATTCTTCTCCTTTGGCACCAATGACCTCACCCAAATGACTTTTGGTTACAGCCGCGATGATGCTGAACGCAGTTTTCTGGTTACCTACGTCGAAAAAGGTATTTTGCCTACCAATCCCTTCCAAACTTTGGATCGGGATGGGGTTGGCCGTTTGATGCAAATTGCCGTTGCAGACGGCCGCAGAACTCGCCCCGATCTGGAAGTGGGTATCTGTGGCGAGCACGGCGGTGACCCGAACTCGATTGAATTTTGCCACCTGGTCGGGAACAATTACGTATCCTGTTCGCCGTTCCGGGTGCCGGTAGCCCGCCTAGCAGCTGCTCATGCTGCCTTGAAACACGCTGCCTGATCCATACCGCTTAATGATGCGAGCCCTGTTGGCAAGTTCAGTGCCATTGCAGGGCTCGCTTTTTTTTAGACCACCCTGTTCGGCCATTGTTCTTTGTCTTTTCCATGTGACCTGCTTTGCGGAATTGAAAGGTCGTTTTTTAACGGGGTTGGTATAATTTTTTTGTAGGCATCCTTCTTGCACAATTGGCATACGTGCCACTCTCCTCAAGGAGGAAAGAATTGAGCGAATTAACCGAGTTGATTGCCCCTCAGTCGGAATCCAGACCCACCAGTAAAGTGGGCACATTTACGAACTGGATTGGTTTTTGGACGGTCATTAGTCTAACCGTAGCCGGGGTTTGTCTGGTTCAGGCGACATGGCTGCCGATAAGCATCTTACCCGGCGTTTATCCAGGTATCAATATCACCAACATCATGCTGATCGGTCTGGGCGGCATGCTGGTTATGTTATTGACCATTTGGACGATGGGCAGACTGACCGGACGAGAAGCGCCGGACTATTGGTTTGGAACACGAGTGATACATCCGCTGTTGGGTTTTGCTTTCAGTTGGACTTTCCTAATCGGTGGCGCTTTCTTCATCGGTTTTTTGGCAAGCGCCTTTGCACGGCTTATCCTGCCTGATTTGGCAAATGTGCTGGGGAATGTATTGAAAATTTATGATTTACAGGTTTTTGCAAATTCTCTGCAAAATCCGCAAGTCATGGTTTATCTTGGAAGCGGGTTGATCTTTGTGGCTTTTATCCTTTCCATTCTTTCCCCCTCGGCAATCCGTCATATTTTAGGATGGGGGGCAGGTCTCTCAATATTGGGCTGGCTGATTGTTCTTGGCCAGTTCGCTGCCGTAACTCAAAACCGATTCAGTGAATTTTTTGATGGGATTTTTGGGGCAGGATCGCATGCACTGCACATCAACCTCGCCTTTCAACTGGGGATGAAGGCTCAAGGGGAAACCCTGCCAGAGATGATCGCCATTGGCCTGATGATCAGTCTTTTGGGCTTTTTTGCGCTTGGCTTGCCGGTATGGATGTCGGGTGAGTTGCAAACCCATCGGCGTAATCTGGTGCCGGCTGGGCTGCTGGGGCTGATCACGGTTGGATTTTTGCTGATCGTTGCGATTGGATTGGTGGAAAGGAGCATATCGTGGCAGTTCCTTGCGGCGGAAAGTTTCTTGCGTCTCAAGGGCATTACAGGCGAAGGCGGGGTTGTTTTACCAATGCCGGTTTCAACCCCTGGTGGCAGTTCTACGGGTGTCTTGCGTGGAATTGTATTACCGTGGCTGCCCTTTTATGCAGCCGTTGTACAATCCAATCCGATTGTTTTGTTCTTTTTAGCGGTGGTCTGGGTGGTGATGTTTGTTCTGGTGGTGCAGGTGTATCTGCTGGCTATGAGCCGCATTCTTAAGGCCTGGGCAGATGATCGAGTCGTACCAGAGTGGATTGGTTTGGTCCACGCTCGTCAGCACAGCCCGCTGTTTGCTCTTCTGATTGTAACGGTTATTGCTTTGGTGGTGGTCATTGATGCGGCCCAAGCAAACTGGATTGGAAATCACTTCAATTTCGCACTCTTTGTGGCATTTGGGCTGTTTCTGCCCGTGTTGGCGTTGATAAAGAATCCCTATTACTTCAATGCTGACGAGGAAGATAGACCCTCGAAAGGCTGGGTGCGTTTTTTGGGAGGAGCTACTTTGCTGGTCTTGCTGGCCACTATCGTTCTGCCGTATGTGTTTCAGGTGAAAATTTTACCGGTTGACTGGCAGTCAGCGGTTCTGTTGGCAGGGGTATTCATCAGCGGTTTATTGTGGTTTGGTGGGCGGTGGTTGTACCTCAAACGGCGCGGAATGGACTTAATGGTCATTTATAAAGCGCACAAAGATAAACATCAGTAATTCTAATCATCCTTCTGGATAATCCGAAATCCCCCTTTTCAGGTGTTACAAAGCCCTGTGAGGGGTTTTTGATTCTGGTATAATCCCTTTGACATTGTCCAGTTAATTGGCTATGATGCCCCGCAGCGGGGTCAGCGGAAGGAAGGACACAACGAACAAAGGAGGATCTCCAGCCGATGGAGAAGCAAGAATATCTGGTTCTTTATCATCAAATGGTGGTGATCCGCCGACTCGAAGAGCGTTCGGCGGAATTGTATCAGCAAGGGAAAATCGGGGGGTTCTTACATCTTTATATCGGGCAGGAAGCGGTCAGCACCGGCCTGATTTCGGTTCGAAGACCCGAAGATCGTATTATTACAGCTTACCGTGACCACGGTGTAGCAATTAATTGCGGTGTTTCAGCGCGTGAGGTGATGGCCGAACTTCTCGGTAAAGTCACCGGTTGTTCGCGCGGTAAGGGCGGTTCCATGCACCTTGCGGATGTAAAGAAGAATTTTTGGGGCGGCCATGCGATTGTCGGAGCGCATTTGCCCATTGCAGCCGGTTTGGCGCTGGGTGATGTGTATCAAAACAACAAGGCTGTAACGGTTTGCATGTTTGGCGATGGCGCCACCAACATCGGTTTTTTCCATGAGGCGCTTAACCTTTCCAAAGTGTGGAATTTACCGGTCTTGTGGGTGTGCGAAAACAACCAGTATGGCATGGGGACGGCGGTTGAACGGGCTTCTGCTGTTTCGGAAATGCGGCGAAAAGCGGATGGCTACGGCATGAAAAACGAAGCAGTGGATGGAATGGATGTCATCAAAGTCCGTGAAGTGTCAGCGCGTCTATATGAGGAAATTCGCAATGGTAGCGGGCCCCAATTTTTGGAGGTGATTACCTATCGCTTCCGCGGTCATTCGATGGGCGATCCGGAGCGCTATCGTTCTCAGGAGGAAGTCAAAACCTGGCTGGAAAATGACCCCATTGGTATTTATCATACCTACCTGCTGAATCATAAAATTGCAACTGAAGAAGAACTTCAGGAACAGATTCGGCTGGCTGAAGAAGAAGTCAACGATGCCGTGGCGTTTGCTGAAGCCAGTCCCGAACCACCGGCAGAAGAACTATTCCAGCACATTTACGTTGAAGGTTGACGGGGTGACACTATGGCAAGAATAACCATGCGAGAAGCCATCTCTCAGGCACTGTGGGAGGAAATGGAACGAGACCCCAGCGTGTTCATTCTGGGGGAAGAAGTTGGCGTGTGGGGCGGCACCTATGCGGTGACCAAAGGATTCTATGATCACTTTGGCCCAGAGCGTGTGCGCGACACACCCATCGCAGAAGCTGCGATCATTGGCGCTGCTATTGGGGCTGCTTTGACCGGTTTACGGCCGGTAGCGGAATTAATGACGATTAACTTTGCCTTTTCGGCAATGGATCATATCGTCAATCAGGCTGCCAAATTGCATTATATGTTTGGCGGGCAGATGATCCTGCCTCTAGTCATCCGCGCAGTGGGTGGGGGCGGCCGACAATTGGGATCTACGCATTCTCAAACGCCGGATGCAATTTTTGCTCATTTCCCCGGCTTGAAAGTGGTTGCGCCCGGTACGCCGGCGGATGCTAAAGGGATGCTGAAAGCTGCTATTCGCAGTCAGGATCCGGTGCTGTTTATCGAACACGCCACCTTGTATCAAACCCGGGGTGAGGTGCCGGAAGGCGATTACACCGTCCCGCTGGGCAAATCTACGATACAGCGCGAAGGCCGGCATGTGACCATCGTCACCTACTCCAAAATGCTGGAAATTTCCACCAAAGCTGCTGATCAACTGGCGAAAGAGGGCATCGAGGCGGAAATAGTTGACTTGCGCTCTTTGCGTCCGCTGGACATGGGGCCGGTGCTGGAGTCCTTCATGAAAACCAACCGGGCTGTCATCGTTGAAGAAGGCTGGAAATCCTATGGGGTTGGATCGGAGGTCGCCAGTCGGATTTACGAAGAAGCCTTTGATTATGTAGATGCGCCGATCAAACGAGTGGCTCAGGCGGAAGTACCTTTACCCTACAACCGGACATTGGAACAAATGGCTCTGCCGCAGGTGGAGGATGTGATTCGGGCGGTGAAGGAGGTGTTGTAATGGCTGAGATTATTGCCATGCCCAAGTTGGGCTTTGATATGGCTGAAGGCACCCTGGTGCGCTGGGTGGTCGGTGAGGGCGAATCCATTGAAAAAGGACAGGTGTTGGCTGAGATCGAAACCGATAAAGCCACCGTTGAGGTGGAGTCCAGTGCGGCAGGAGTGGTGTATCGCCATTTGGTAAAGGCGGGTGACATCGTCCCAGTCGGGACACCGATTGCAGTCGTTGCAGCGCCGGGTGAGGAAGTAAAGGACATACCGGCAGGCGCTGAGAGTGAAGAGCCTCGACCCGCTGCCGTTCTAACAGAAGAAACGGCAGAGGCGCTGATTTCTGAAAGCCAGGCCGCAGTGACGGTAGAGGATGAGGGACGCACCAAAGCCTCGCCGCTGGCGCGCCGCATGGCACAAGAGCATGGGATCAACCTGAAACAGGTTCATGGAAGCGGCCCAGGTGGCCGAGTGGTTAAACGCGACATTGAAAAATTTTTGCAATCCGCGCCTGTTCAACCCTCTCCGGCAGCAGAAGTGGCGCCAGCGCCAGCAGCGGCGCCGGTTACGTCCGTCATTCCTATGCCTACTTCGGAAGATCAACGCGTGGCCGTGGATAAACTGCGCAGTATTATTGGCCGACGAATGGTCGAGTCAAAAACGCAAATTCCCCATTTTTATCTGACCAGTGAAGTGGACATGGCAGGGGTGATGGAGCTGCGCAAGCAGTTCAACAGTCAATTACCGGAAGAGCAGAAGTTATCTGTCAATGACTTCATCATCAAAGCCACCGCTCTGGCGTTGCGGCAGTATCCCAATCTGAATGCTTCCCTACAGGGCAATGAAATTATTCGTCATGGTCACCGGAACATTGGAGTAGCCGTAGCGCTGGAAAGCGGGTTGATCACGGTTGTGTGCAAGGATGCGGATTACAAATCCTTGGGCCTGATCTCTCAGGAAGTCAAAGAAATGGTGATGCGGGCACGGGCGGGCAAGGTTCGCCCGGAAGACATCGAAGGTTCGACTTTTTCCATAAGCAATCTGGGCATGTTTGATGTTGAGCATTTTGTAGCGATCATCAACCCGCCAGAAGCGGCTATTCTGGCGGTCGGCTCGGTGAGGGAAGTGGCAGTTGTGGAAAACGGCGTGATCAAAACGGGGTTACGGATGAAGATGACCCTTTCTGCCGATCATCGAGTTACCGATGGGGCTGAAGCAGCCAGGTTCATGCAGGCGTTGAAGAATTATCTGGAAAAACCGGCTCTAATTTTGCTCTAAAAAAATCGGGACAGGCAAAAAGCCTGTCCCGATGGTTATTTTCAGCCAAACAAGAACTGTTTTCAGGATTTTTGTAACTCGCTGGCATAGATCGCACAGCGAGCGGGTTTCTATTTTCTTTCGTAGATCAAACGGTAGATATTCATCAATTCGGCAACGGAACGAATGTAGCGCTGAGTTTCTTCAAAGCGAATGACTTCCAAAAACAGATCCGGGTCGCCGCCGGAAAGTTGTGACCAGTTATAGGCATTGCCCGGACCCCCATTGTAGGCGGCCAAAGCCAGGTATAAATCTCCGCCAAAATAATCCCGCTGGTTGGCGAGATATTTTGCTCCCAGACGGATGTTGATCATGGGGTTGTGCAAGTCTTCAACCTGAAAATCGGGGTAGCCATAGCGGTCGGCCAGCTCCTGACCGGTGGCGGGCATGATCTGCATCAACCCGCGCGCGCCAGCGCTGGAAATTACAAAGGTTTCAAAAAAAGACTCTTGACGGATGAGGCTGAAGAGCAACAGTGGATGCAGACCGGTTTCATTGGCCTCCTGCATCACGATTTCTTTGAAATAAGTACCAAATCGTACCAAATTGAAAAAGCGCGGAGCGCTCAAGGTTTGAAGATTGTCCATACCAGCCAGGTTGAGAATCTGGCGGCTGGCGAAAATGGCAGGGCGGAATGCCCCAATTTCAAGCATGATGTTGAGGAAGCGATAAAGCGCAGCCGGATCGGAGGAAATTTCTTCGCGCAAACTTTCAAATTCACCGCGGGCAGATTGGTACAAACCAAGTTCCCATAGTGCCATACCCCGTTGGAATCGCGGGTTTTGTGGAAGTTCCCCCCAACTTTTCAAATCTATTTCAGAAGGGAGAGCAAATCTTTCCCGCAGCCATTCTTCGGCGCGCTGTCGTTCGGATTCCCAGTCCACCCCTAAGTCATACACAGCAGGCGGGTGGAAAGGTGGTTGATTGTTCAGCAATTCATCCGCCCGTTCGCTGTAATAACCGGTCGGATCAAGGGAGGCAGCCTGCCGCCAGGAAGCGCGCGCTTCTTCCAAATTACCTGCCCGCTGTTGGATTTTCCCAATCCACAAGAGCGCAGCGGCTTGATCATTCGGTGAGGTAGAGAGTATCACCTGACGTTGAAAGGCATTCAAAGCGCGGTCATCTGCGCCGAGGCGGTAGTAGGTAATGCCGGCAAGAAACTGGGCTCTTGGGCTGAGGGATGCGCCGGGGTATTCCTGGAGTAGGCGTTCCCATGTTTCGGCAGCACGGGTCAGTCGGTTGCTGCGTTCCAAAATGCGGGCGGCGCTGAACAAGGCGTTGGGAGCTTCGTTTGAGGAGGGGTTTTGTGCGATAAATGTCAGCAGGGTATTGGCGGCTCCCTCAAAATCCTCCAAAAATGCCCATTGCGTGTATGCGATCTCCTGCCAGGCAATGGAATAAAACGAATCGCCGGCGTGGTCACGAATCAAGTTACGCCACTCTTCTAAAGCCCCATCGAGGTTGTTGATTTGGCGTAGGGCAAGCGCGCGGTAGTGATGTGCCGTTCCGTCATGATCCGGTTTGTTGTTGATGTACCCCAGCAAAACTTCTGCCGATAACGCGTATTGCCCGGCGAAATAGTTGACCAGCCCGCGCTGGAGTTGATTGACCGGCTGACCGGCATTGACCAGTTCGATCAAACCCGAATAGGTATCGTAGTATCGCGGGTAGTTATTTACCGAGTCCTGAAAACGGGCGTAAGCCTGCTCCGGAAATCCCAGGCTTAAGTAAGCTCTTCCAGCCAGAAAATTCGACTGGGCCTTATAGTATTCGTTGCTGGTGCTTTGGTAGGCCTCCAAATACTGACGGATGGCGGATTCCAAATCATTCAATTGCTGGTATGCCTGACCAATGCGAATTTTCAGACGGGAGATATCCTGCGTCCCGGAGGATTGAATGGCTTTTTGGAAGGATTGAATGGCTTTGTCGTATTGACCAGCCGCCATCCATGCTTCTCCTGCTTTTTCAGCGATCCAATCATCCAATATACCCGGTTTGAGCTGAAGGTACATTTCATAGGCTTCCGCTGCTTTTTCGTTTTCTCCCTGTGCCAGATAGGACTCTGCTAGGAAATAGTAGCCGTTGGCAAGGGAATGATTGGCTGGATGTTCCTTAACCAGCGCCAGCAGGGTTTCAATGGCTTGTTGGTAATTCCTTTCCTCGTAATAGGAGCGTCCAATCCCCACCAGCGCTGCTGCCTGAATTTCCGGGTCGCTGGTTGCCATCGCAGCAGACCGGTATTCCTGACGGGCGCGTTGGGTGTCGCCCATCCGCAATGCTGTATCAGCCTGATTCAAACGTACGGCCGGCAGGGGAGTGGGGGTTGAGGGTGGAGGGGGAAGCGTTGGGGCTTCTGGATTATTAAGGTTTAGCGTTGCCTGTCCCTCCGGCGGATTGGTTGGCTGGCTGAGGGCGATGGGCAGGTTACAGCCTACCATCACCAGCGCTAAGATAATCAAAACAAAAAGGATGTTTTTCATTTGCGGCATAATGCCTTATACCGGAATGTGAGAGATGTGTCAATGTTTGGAATTCGTCAGGGCTGCTTTTTCAATGGTATAATCAACACGCTCCCCGTTGGGAGCAATTTTGCTGAACCTTTGGGTAATTTCAAGGGGTAAATCTCGAACTTGTTAGAGAAGGAACCAAAATCGAGCATGAGCATTGTTCTGACCGGCTCAATTGCCTATGACTATTTGATGACCTTTCCCGGTTACTTCAAAGACCACATCATGCCGGAGCGTCTGGACTCGATCAGTCTCTCGTTTCTGGTAGACCACATGGTACGGCAGCGCGGCGGCATTGCGCCGAACATCGCCTATACGATGGCTTTGCTGGGGGATAAGCCGCTCATTTTTGGGACTGCCGGGGAAGATTTTGAGGATTACCGCCAGTGGCTGGAAAGCCATCATATTGATACGACCTACATCCGGATTGTACCGGGAGTTTTCACGGCCAGTTTTTTTGCTAACACTGACCTGGCCAACAATCAAATTTGCAGTTTTTACACGGGTGCAATGGCGTATGCGCGCGAGTTGTCGTTGGAAACGCTGCAATCCCGTCCGGAGATGGTGGTGATTTCACCGAATGACCCGGTGGCAATGGATCGTTATGTGGAGGAATGCAAGCAAATGCAGATCCCGTATGTGTACGATCCCAGCCAGCAAATTGCTCGATCGAACCCGGATGAGTTGCGCCGCGGTGTGGACGGGGCTTACAGCCTGTTTGTGAACGAATACGAATGGGAATTGCTGCAAAAACATACTGGTTTTAGCGCTGAATTCATCCTGCATCGGGTTCCATTGGTGGTGATTACGCGTGGTGCCAAGGGGGCTTCCATCTACTGGCATGCCAAAGAAGTTGAAGTCCCGGCTGTGCCGGTTGAAAAAATTGTTGATCCAACGGGAGTAGGCGATGCCTTTCGTGCAGGATTCTTAAGGGGCTGGCGCTTGGGTTTTGATTTTGAAATTTGTGGCAAGATGGGTTCTCTGGCGGCAGCCTATTGTCTGGAACAGCGCGGCACTCAATCGCATTATTTTACAGTAGAAGAATTTGTTGCGCGCTTTCGCAGCCATTTCGATGATGGCGGTGTACTGGAAATAATGAAGCAAAACACAGTTTAATTTTTTGGATGGAGGACTCGAATGACCAATTTTGATGTAAAAGACCTAAAACTGGCGGAAGGCGGCCGCCGAAGGATTGAATGGGCAGCCCGTGAGATGCCTGTCTTGCGCCAAATCCGTGAGCGGTTTGAAAGAGAACGACCGCTGGCGGGAATCCGCATATCGGCCTGTCTGCATGTAACGACTGAAACGGCTAACTTGATGCAGACCCTGCAGGCCGGCGGGGCGGAAGTGGTGCTGACTGCTTCGAATCCGCTTTCCACGCAGGATGATGTGGCAGCTGCGCTGGTCTCTCACTCAGAAATTCCCGTGTTTGCCATCAAGGGTGAAAATAATACGGTTTATTACAAGCATATTCACGCTGCGCTGGATCATAAACCCCACTTAACCATGGACGATGGCGCTGATCTGGTCAGTGTTCTTCACAAGGAGCGGCGGGAGTTGCTGCCTAATGTGATTGGCGGAACCGAAGAAACCACCACCGGTGTTATTCGCTTGCGGGCGATGGCAGCCGACGGTGCATTGGCTTTTCCGATCATCGCCGTTAATGATGCGATGACCAAACACTTTTTTGATAACCGTTATGGAACTGGTCAGTCCACCATTGATGGAATCATCCGCGCCACCAATATCCTGTTGGCGGGCAAGAATTTCGTGGTCGCCGGTTACGGCTGGTGCGGGCGCGGTCTGGCGATGCGGGCGCGCGGCATGGGCGCCAATGTCATTGTGACCGAAGTGGATCCGCTCAAGGCGTTAGAGGCGGTGATGGATGGCTATCGCGTGATGCCGATGAAAGAAGCTGCCCAGATCGGCGATGTGTTCTGCACGTTGACCGGTGATATCAATGTCATTGATCGGTCGCATTTTGAAGTGATGAAAGATGGAGCGATTATCTCAAATTCCGGTCATTTCAATGTGGAAATCAACATTCCGGCATTAGAGGAAATGTCCTCCTCCAAGCGGTTGGTGCGTCCCTTTGTCGAAGAGTATGAGTTGAAAGACGGTCGCCGCATTTATTTGCTGGGCGAAGGCCGTTTGATCAACCTGGCGGCTGCGGAAGGTCACCCCGCCAGCGTGATGGACATGTCCTTTGCTAATCAGGCGCTGAGTGTGGAGTACATGGTCCGACATGCTGCCGAACTCAAAAAGCAGGTTTACAGCGTGCCGGCGGAAATTGACCGTGAAATCGCCCGCCTGAAACTGGCGGCAATGGGCGTTAAGATTGATGTGTTGACCGATGAACAGGTTCGCTACCTGAATTCATGGGAGGAAGGCACCTAAAAAGGGTTTCGCAGGTCTTCTATCAGCATTCATTCCAGTCTTGGCTGGATGTTGTTTTGCGCAGTAATCCCTGCCTTATTCTCTCTGAGAAATGAACGGGCAGGGATTTTTATTTCTTGCCAAATTTCCCCCCAGTTTTGTCCAAAAATGTGCAACTACCCGTAGATTGTGAAACTTCGTAGTAAAATTTTTTTACCCAAAATCGAAGGGAAAAAAGGCAATGTCAGGTAAGGCTGAATTAACCCAAGAGGAAATTTTACGCTACTCACGCCACTTGCTGATACCTGAGGTGGGATTGGAAGGACAGCGTAAATTAAAAGCGGCCTCGGTATTGCTGGTCGGCAGTGGCGGATTAGGATCGCCGGTTGCGCTGTATTTAGCGGCAGCCGGTGTAGGGCGGATTGGCATCATTGATTACGATGTGGTGGATGCTTCTAACCTGCAGCGCCAAATCCTCCATGATACCCATCGGATCGGAATGTTGAAGGTTGAATCGGCTCGCAGCCGATTGCTGGCACTAAATCCGTTCGTGCAGGTGGATGCGTACAATGAGGTCTTCACCTCGCAAAATGCTGAACAGATTGCCGCAGATTACGACATTCTGGTGGATGGCAGCGACAATTTTCCCACCCGTTACTTGCTGAATGACCTGGGGGTTTTGACCGGCAAGCCGTTTGTGTATGGCTCAATTTTTCGATTTGAAGGACAAGTGAGCGTTTTCGATGCGAGGCGCGGCCCTTGTTATCGCTGCCTGTTCCCCGAACCGCCCCCACCAGATACTGTTCCTTCCTGTGCGGATGCTGGTGTGTTTGGGGTTTTGCCCGGTACCATCGGTTCTATTCAGGCAACTGAGGTGATCAAGTTGATTATCGGTATTGGTGAGCCATTGATCGGCAAATTGCTGCTGTATGATGCGCTAGAGATGAGCATCCAAGTGATTCACCTTCGGAAAAATCCGCGCTGCAAAGCGTGCGGCGAGTCGCCAGAAATTACGGCTCTGATGGATTACGAAGCCTTTTGCGGCGTTCCTGCTCGCACCACACAAGAAAACGGTTTGGAGCAGGAAAGGGTGATTGAGCCGATTGAATTGCAAGAACGGTTGCAAAGGGGTGATCCAGTGGTTTTGATTGATGTGCGTGATCCGATTGAACAACAGGTTTCGGTTTTGCCTGGCGCACTTGTCATTCCGCTGGAACGGCTTGGTCAGCGGATCAAAGATCTAGATCGCCAGCGCGAGTATGTGCTCTTTTGCCGCACAGGTGTGCGCTCGGCGCGCGGTGTGCGGCAAATGGCTGCTGCGGGATTTACCAAAGTCAAAAATTTGCGGGGCGGTCTGAATGCCTGGGCCGAGCAGGTTGACCCAACCATGCTCAAGTACTGAACGAGGTTTGTACAGCCATGAACGATGACAACCCAAAGAAACCCGTATTACTGGCCGTTCTGGCTCATCCCGACGATGAAACCTTTGGGATGGGAGGCACTCTGGCTTATTATGCGCGCCGCAATGTGGCTGCCCATTTGATTTGCGCCACGCGTGGAGAAGCCGGAGATGTGGACGAGGAATACCTGAAAGGTTACCGCTCGATAGCAGAACGAAGGGAGGCTGAATTGCGCTGTGCGGCCGGAAAGTTAGGCCTGGCCGGGGTTTATTTTCTCGGATGGCGCGATTCGGGCATGCCCGGTTCGGTGGATAATCAACATCCGCAGGCCCTGATCCAACAGCCTCTGGAAGAGGTGGCGGGACAAATTGCCCACTACATCCGCCGATTGAAACCGGATGTCCTGATCACGTTTGATCCGATTGGCGGTTACCGTCATCCTGACCATATCTTCATCCATCAGGCAACGGTGAAGGCATTCAGGATGGCTACCGATGAAAACTGGCAGGATGCTGACCACTTGCCGCCATACCGCCCAGCCAAGTTCTACTTCCAGACTATTCCACGCGGCTTCTTGCGTTTCATTGTTCGGCTGCTGCGTCTGTTTGGTAAAGATCCCCGTAAGTACGGGCGTAACCGTGATATTGATTTGGTAGCGATCAGCGAGGTGGATTTTCCCACTCATGCGGTCATTAATTACCGCCGGGTAGCGGATATCCGCGACGAAGCCTCGCGCTGTCACGCCAGTCAGGGCGGTGGGTCATTGACGGGGGGCTTGTTTGCTCCGTTGCGCAGAATTTTCGCATCCAAAGAACTCTACATGCAATACTACCCCGAACCAAAAAACGGGCGGGTTGAACAAGACCTGTTTGAAGGTGTTGTTCAACTGCCGCCCTTTAAGCGTGAGCCTTAATTTTTCAGTCAGACTTCGACCGGTTCACCTATCACAATGGACTGGAACACCAGCCCTTCCGGAGAGGCATCTACCAGTAGGGTATCTCCCTCTTTGAATTCGCCCGAAAGGACTTTGAGCGCAAGCACATCCTGTACTTCCCGCTGAATTGTGCGTTTGAGGGGGCGCGCGCCAAAGTCGGGATCGTAACCGGCCTGAGCCAAGTACTCTTTGGCTGCCGGAGTGACCTCCAGTTTCAAACCGCGTTGTGCCAGCAGGTTTGCCAGACGTGCCAGTTGGATGTCCACGATCTTGACCAGATCCTCGCGGGTGAGTGGGTCGAAGACCACAATCTCATCAATGCGATTGAGGAATTCCGGTCGGAAGTGGGCTTGCAAAATACGGTTGAGTGTTTCTCGTCCCGGTTTGCCGTGTGCGTGGTTCAGCCATAACTCACTGCCCAAGTTGGAAGTCATAATGACTACCGTGTTGCGAAAATCCACTGTTCGTCCCTGACCGTCCGTCAAGCGGCCGTCATCCAGCAGTTGCAGCAGCACGTTAAAGACTTCCGGATGGGCTTTCTCGATTTCGTCGAAGAGCACAACGCTGTACGGTTTCCGCCGCACGGCTTCTGTCAACTGACCGCCTTCTTCGTAGCCCACATAACCCGGTGGCGCACCCACCAGCCGTGAAACGGTGTGCTTTTCCTGATATTCGCTCATGTCAATGCGAATCATGGCTTTTTCGTCATCGAAGAGAAATTCAGCCAGAGCGCGAGCCAATTCCGTTTTTCCTACACCGGTGGGGCCAAGGAAGATGAACGAACCAATCGGCCGGTTGGGATCCTGTAAGCCGGCGCGGGCGCGGCGCACCGCGTTTGAAACCGAACGAATGGCTTCATCCTGTCCAACCACGCGCTGGTACAGGCGTTCTTCCATGTGCAGTAATTTTTGCATTTCGCCTTCCATCAGACGAGAAACGGGAATACCCGTCCAGCGCGAAACGATCTCAGCGATTTCTTCGGCGTCCACTTCTTCTTTCAGCAGAGCGCCTTCCGCTTGAATCTGCTTGAGACGATTTTCTGCCTGGCGCAGTTGATCTTCTAATTCACGCAGCAGACCATAGCGCAGACGAGCCGCTTTTTCAAGATCGTTGCGGCGCTCGGCATCTTCCATTTCAATGTGAGCCTGTTCAATTTTTTCCTTGATTTCCCGTAAAGCAGCGATGGCTTGTTTTTCGGTTTCCCAGCGGGTATGCAGTTCAGCAGCCCGTTCGCGCAGATCGGCCAGTTCCTGTTCCAGTTTTTCCAGCCGTTCTTTAGAGGCTTTATCTTTCTCTTTTTGCAGCGCCTGCCGTTCGATTTCGAGCTGCATAATCTGGCGATCAACCTCATCCAAAGCTTGCGGCTTCGAGTCGATTTCCGTGCGCAGACGAGCGGCTGCCTCGTCAATCAGGTCAATGGCTTTGTCCGGCAAATGGCGATCGGTAATGTAGCGGTGCGAAAGCGTCGCCGCAGCAATCACAGCCGCATCCGTGATGCGAACGCCATGATGAACTTCATAGCGCTGTTTCAAGCCGCGCAGGATGCTGATGGTGTCTTCCACAGAGGGTTCTTCAACCAGCACGGGTTGGAAGCGGCGTTCCAGCGCCGGATCTTTCTCGACATGCTTTCGGTATTCGTCAATGGTGGTGGCGCCGATCATGTGCAGCTCACCGCGCGCCAGCATGGGTTTGAGCATGTTGCCAGCGTCCATGGCGCCTTCAGCCGCGCCAGCGCCTACAACCGTGTGCATTTCATCTACGAATAAGATCACCTGGCCGGCTGCACTGGTAATTTCATGCAGCACGGCTTTGAGTCGTTCTTCGAACTCGCCGCGGTATTTGGCGCCGGCAACCAGCGCGCCCATGTCCAATTGGACAATGCGTTTGTGTTTCAAACCCTCCGGCACATCTCCATTGACAATCCGCTGAGCCAGTCCTTCCACAATGGCCGTTTTACCCACACCGGGGTCGCCGATCAAAGCCGGGTTGTTCTTGGTGCGACGCGAGAGAATTTGGATGACGCGGCGGATTTCTTCATCTCGTCCGATAACCGGATCGAGTTTGCCCTGTCGTGCCATGGCGGTCAGGTCGCGCCCGTACTTTTCGAGCGCCTGATAAGTGGCTTCCGGATTCTGAGAAGTTACTCGTTGGGTGCCGCGCACCGTAGCCAGCGCTTTGAGAATGGACTCCTTGGTTATCCCGTACTGGCTGAGCCTTTTCCCTTCAATGCTCTCAGTTAAGCCCAAGAGGATATGTTCGGTGGAAACGTAATCATCCTGCATGCCTTTGGCGTACCGTTCTGCGGTGCTGAGCACATCGGCTGCCTGACGGGAAAGACCAACCTCCCCGCCGCTTCCATAAACTTTGGGTCGCCTCTCCAATTCCTGTGTCAATTCCTGCCGAATCGCCAGAACGCTGCCGGCAATGCGGGTAATGACCGCCGGAACAACCCCATCCTCCTGCTGAATAAGCGCCAATAGCAGATGAGCTGGTTCAATGGCTTGATGATTCAAGTCCTGTGCCAGCCGTTGCGCCTGAAAAATGGCCTCCTGAGCTTTTTGGGTGTATTTGTCTATGTTCATACGAAACCTCCTGATAATTGCTGATGTACCAATAAATCCGTGATTGATCTATAATGGCTGTCATCATGCTATGCTGAAAATATAAGATTCCTGTCGGTAAAATATTAGAGAATGTTAAGAGATCGCTGAAAAAAGTCCGAAAGTACGGGTATACTTGTCCTAATCCTTGACAAGAAGACAGGTTGTGAAAATTACGATGGAGAAAATCTCGTATTGTCATGTGTATTGGCTGGGAGAAGTTGAGTATCAACGGGCGTGGGATTTGCAAAATCGATTGGCAGAGCAGATTGCGTTCGGAAAGCAACCCCCCACTTTGCTGTTACTGGAGCACCCGCATACCTATACCATAGGGCGGCGTGGCGGGCGTGAACATATCCTCTGGCCGCCGGAAGAAATTCAACGGCGAGGCATTGCGATTTTTGAGGTTGACCGCGGCGGGGATATCACTTATCACGGGCCGGGACAACTGGTGGGTTACCCGTTGCTGCCGCTGGCATCTGCCGGCTGGCAGGGTGAGCGCCTGCCTCAGGCGGACTTTGTCGGTTATGTGCGTAAACTGGAAGAATCGCTGATTCGGACGCTATCATTATATGGAATCGAAGCCTTCCGAAGGGAAAGCTTGACCGGCGTCTGGGTAAATCAAGGGGAGGGTGGATTTAACTTCCCGGTCAAGATTGCTTCGATTGGGGTCAAAGTGGATGCACGCGGGGTTTCAAGACACGGTTTTGCCCTGAATGTTCAACCGGACATGCTGTATTGGCAGGGGATTATCCCCTGCGGATTGGATGGCGTGCAGATGGCCGCGATGCGCGACTGGCTCTCTCCCTGCCCATCCGTGAAGGAGGTGGCTGAGCAGGTAAGCCGTGTTTTTGAAACGGTTTTCGACCTGAAAACGGCGTGGCAGACTTCTGTTCCCTTCAATTTAGAGGGATGATTTGGCAATCACACGCACCACCAGCGGGCGATTGAAGGTTTTTTCAAAGGCTTCGAGGTGGTTTTCAACACCCCATTGTTCCAGCTGACAATCCTGATCTGAGAATATCTCTAAGATTACTTCTTTCTTTTCGCCAGCGACAAAGCGGGCGCGATGAACAGCGCCCATGTGACTGCGATCCAAACTCTCGGACAGGCGCAGGATGATTCCCAGAACTTTTACAGCCGTCTGAGAGTCCTTGTCAAGGGCGGCAAATTCGGGTTCTTTCTTGCTGGGTAGCGCCTTGCGGTGGTGCAGACTGGCCAGCGCCATGATGGCAATTTCCTTTTGGTCGAAGCCGAGCAAATCGGCGTTGCGAATCAGGTAGTAGGTGTGCATCTGGTGGTTTTGATAGGAAAGGAAGGCGCCGATGTCATGGAGCAGGGCGGCATATTCCAGCAATTCGCGTTCCCAGCGGCCCAAACGGTGCAGGCCGATTTGGTAGCCCGAGTCATATAACTGTAACGCAAGGCGGGCAACATGGCGGGCATGCGGCTCATCGAAGTTGACGGTGCGGGCTAAGTGCAACACGGAGCGTTCCCGTACGGTCATTTGCCCAAGCATCAGAGATTGGTCGGTACGGGAAAGGTAATCAATCAGCAATCCATCCCGCAAGCCACGTTCACTGGGGCGGAACGAAGGCAACTTGAGTTCTTCCATGATTGTATCAATGATGGCCGCTCCGGCAATGATGATATCGGCTCTTTCGGGGTTAATGCCGGGAATCTGCCGGCGCTCTTCCAGATTGGCCTGACAGAGAATTTGCACAACTTCTTTGAGTTGAGCATGGGTGATTTCGTCTTCCCGTTCCAGTTTGCGTTTGAAGAAGCGATGGGCGGCAATGTCTGCCAGATTGAGGATGGTACCGGATGAACCGTATACCACATCAATCTTATACGGTTGAACGCGCTGGATGGTACGAACAATAATGTTGCGGACGTAGTTTTGAATCAGAGCATAACGAACAGGGGAGATAGGTTCCTGCTCGTCCGGCAGGAAGAACATCGTTGTCAGGCGGATCGCGCCTAGTTTAAGCGAATCCAGCAGATGGTATTGTTGCTGGTCGCCCACAATGATTTCGGTGCTGCCGCCGCCAATGTCTATGAAGAGAGCTTGTTTGTCTGCCAGATGGACACTTGAGGCAACGCCCAAATAAATCAAACGGGCTTCTTCAAGGCCGGAAATGGCGCGGACATCCAAACCGGCTTCATCTTTCAAGCGTTGAATGAATTCGCCTCTGTTGCTGGCTTCGCGGGTGGCTGAAGTAGCGACAGCGATGATCTCCTCTGCCTGTCGTTGGCGAGCCAGTTCAGCAAACTTTTTGCAAACCGTGATGGCGCGTTCCATAGCCTCAGGTTGGAGAGTCTGCTCGATAAACTCGCCCTCTCCCAACCGCACGACTTCCTTCTGAGCAGTTAGCACTTGGTAGGTCTTGTTGGGGTTAATGCGCACCAGCAAAAGGCGGATAGAATTGGTGCCAATATCCACGAAACCGACCACCCGGCTTTTTGAAGAGATTTCAGGATTCTCCACGATTCATCTCCTCTGACTCAACTGTTGGGAAAGGAACATGGCCCGCTTGGACATCGGGTTCCGGAATTGATGAGTTGATTGCCACATTGCGGCGCAAGTTTTGCCATAAATCTTCTTTTTTCCATTCCTGCCATGCCTGCACAAATTGGTGGTACAGCGATTCGCGTTCCTGTTTGCGCAGTTCTTGGTAGTAGAGCAAACCTGGTTCAAGGCGTTTGAATGGACGGGAATGACCGAAATACTCAATGGTACGCTGACGTTCTTCTTCGATGAATTGCGGGAGATAGGCAATCCAGACATCGGCATCGTGAATTGCTCCCAGCAAATCCTGACAATGGCGCAGGGATTTGATAAAGCGCTTCAATTCATCCTCGAAAAGCGGGGCGAAAAACTCCAGCGTGTAGCGAAGGTGTTTGCCAGCAATGCGCATGGCGTGCAATTCTGCTACACATTCCGGCTGGGTGACATACGGTTCGAATGCGAGAAACTCATCCAATCTGGCTTGAATTTGTTCATCGGCCAGTTTGTGTAAGGCAGAATCGTGAATATCCAATTGATTCTTGTAAATTTCGAAAGGGGCAAGTTTCTGGGTGATTTCAGCCACCAGAGCGTCTTTTTCGAACCGCCGTAGGGCTTTGAGGACGTCTTTTTGCAACTCGCGCCGGCGTTGACGAAGGCGCAGGTGCAGGCGGCGCACGCCAGCCCGTTCGGGCGGACTAAGCTGGCTGATCAGCTCGCTCAGATGTTCAATCTGAACATCGGTATCGCGGGCTGCACCTAACGCGCGGGTTAAGGCACGGATGCGTTTGCGCCAGTTTTCGTGGCGACGCGGAGCAAGAAACGGCCCAAAGATGGGCAAAGCGCTGCGCAGGCGGCGAGTAGCCACCCTCATGCGATGGATGGCTTCAATGTCTTCGGCCTTTTTGACGCCTTTGATTTCGTCCACCATTGCGCTCAGTTGACGCAAGATAATGGTTGCGCCAAAAATTTGAATGTTTGGATTAAGGGAAGACTTTGGCATGAGGGCACCTCCTCGTGTTGACCGAATTTCATTATAGCATTGTTCGGCTTGCTTTTGAGCAGATCAATCAATCCCCCGCCTGATCATTGGCGGGGGATTGGTATGGTTTGAAGAATGCCGTGTGAGAATTAGACGTTGGCGTCGTCTTCGTCCATTCCGTCAATTTCGAACAGTTCGCCGGTTGCCATAAAGACAGTGCGTTCACAAATGTTGGTTACCCGGTCTGCCATTCGCTCAAGGTTGTGAATGACCCACAACATGAGATTGGTGTGATCGATCAGATCAGGGTTGGCGATCATTGCTTCAATAATCTTTCGGTAGGCCTGATTGAAAAGATCGTCTACTTGATCGTCTTCCTTTGGAATGAACAGGGCTTGGTTATGATTTTCTGACACGAAAGCTCCCAGTGCCCGATGGAGCATGCTGACGGCAATTTCTGCCATCTTTTCGATTTCCTGAATGGGAATGATGACTTCACCTTCACCAAGCCGGGTGACAACTTTGGCAATCCCTTTGGCGTAGTCTCCCATGCGTTCCAATTCGGTGTTGACTTCTAACATAGCCGTCAACTCGCGCAGATCGCGCGCCATGGGCTGCTGGGTTGCCATGAGAATGATGATGGCATTTTCAATGGCAAAGCGCTTTTCATTGATGGTCTGATCGGCTTCAAATATCTCGCGCGCCAGTTGCAGGTCGCGGTTCTTCAATGCCTGAATGGCAGATAAGGTGGCTTGCTCTACCATACTGCCAAGGATGAGGATTTCATCCCGTATCTGGTTGATTTGTCGGATTAAGGTATCGCGTGGCATTGGAAAGCCTTTCCTGTTTGAGATTTAGCCGAAACGGCCGGTGATGTAATCTTCGGTGCGCTGATCACGCGGGCGGGTAAAGATTTGGTTGGTTGTTCCGTATTCCACCATGATTCCTGCTCGATCCTCTGCCATTGTGAAAAATGCGGTGAAATCTGATGCGCGGGCTGCCTGTTGCATGTTGTGGGTCACAATGATAATGGTGTAATTTTGTGAAAGTTCACGCATCAGATCTTCAATTTTCAGCGTGGCAATCGGATCAAGAGCAGAGCAGGGTTCATCCATCAGAATGATCTCTGGTTTGACAGCCAGCGCACGGGCAATGCAGAGACGCTGCTGCTGCCCACCGGAGAGAGCCAAAGCGCTCTTTTTGAGGTTGTCTTTAACTTCATCCCACAGGGCAGCAGCGCGCAAAGTTTCCTCAACCAATTCGTCCATGTTACCGCGATAACCGTTGATCCGCGCTCCCCAAGCGACATTTTCGTAAATGGATTTGGGGAAGGGATTCGGTTTTTGAAAGACCATCCCGATCATACGCCGGATTTGAACTGCATCCACAGTCGGGTCGTAAATGTTTTTGTTGTGGTAAAGGATTTCGCCTTCAACCCGTGAATGAAGGATAAAGTCGTTCATGCGGTTGAAAGCCCGTAATACCGTGCTTTTACCGCACCCGGATGGTCCGATTATGGCTGTGATTTTGTTGCGTTGGATCGCAAGGTTGACATCCCTCACGGCTTGAAAATTGCCGTAGAAAATGTTGAGGTTGCGGGCTTCAATAGCGTAGTGGTTGTTTTCGTTCATTGGTTGCACATCCATAAGGGTATTATATCCGTTTTGAGAAACGGTTGCGGAGGAAAATGGCGATAGCATTCAGTGACAGCAGGGAAATCAGCAGCACCAAAATGGCGGCTGCCGCAATATTCCTGAAAGCATCCTGCGGGCGGGTGGTCCAGTTATAAATTTGAATGGGCAGAGCGGTAAAGTTGGAAAAAATACCGCTGGGGTCGGTAACGATAAAAGTAGAAGCGCCCACCACAATCAGGGGAGCCGTCTCGCCAATTGCCCGAGAAATTGCCAAAATGGTGCCGGTGAGGATGCCGGGCATGGCATACGGTAAAACGTGAAACCAGATCGTCTGCCATTTGGTAGCGCCCAAGCCATAAGCAGCCTGGCGGATGGAATTGGGGACAGCGCGGATGGCTTCCTGGGCATTGATAATGAGAATGGGCAGGATGAGTAACGCCATCGTCAGGCCGGCGGAGAGCAGAGTTCGACCGGTTGTGGCGCCTTCCACACCAAAGGCAGCTCCGGAGGTGAACTGGCCGAGCGTACGAACGAAAACTGCCAGCCCTAAGATGCCATAAATGATCGAGGGAACGCCGGCAAGGTTGTCTATGTTAGTTTGAATGATGCGGTTTATACGGTTTTCGCCGATCGCGTATTCCTCAAGATAAATGGCTGCTCCAACCCCTAACGGGAATGCGACTGAAATGGTGATCAGAATCAGGTAAATCGAGCCAAGCGCGGCGGTGCGCACACCGGCAAGTTCCGGCCGGCTGGACATGGGCACCCGTAAAAACCGGCTGTTCAACCAGCTGCGGAATTCCAATTCTGCCTTTGGAAAGTTCTCGGCTGCATCCAGTCTGACTCGTTCAGGGAAGAAGAGCGACTCAAGCAAGGGATAGCTTTTGACGACTTTGGGTTGAACGACCTCTTCAATTACAATAGCGTACAACTGATCCCAGGTTTGTTCTTCCAATGCGCCTTGGTCGCGTTCGATGGTGCGGACGCGGTTTGGCCGCAGTCGTTCGCGAATAATGGCGGTCAATTCTTCTTTTTCAAGCTCATCCAATGGTCTTGCCGCCAGCGTATCCGGATCAACCCGATTCTCAACGGCGACATACCCAAAGGCGCGGTTCGAGATGGTGATTAGCAGAGTGGCTAAAAAGACAATCGCAATGAGGGTAGATGCGTAAAAGACCGCTTGCCATACTTTCGCAATCTTGTGCCGGCGGAGCAGGTATTCTTCTGAGGACTGGTTGTTTTGAGTGGTAGAGAACATGAAGTCTTTCATTCGTACACCTCACGGAAGCGGCGGCTGATTTGCCGGCTGATCAGATTTAGTGTGAGCGTAATGACAAACAGCAATAAGCCGATGGCAAAGATACTGTTGTAATCCGGAGTGTCATAAGCCAAATCACCGCCGCTGATGCGGGCGATGTAACCGGTCATGGTTTCGGCCGCTTCAAAAGGATTGAAGGTGAAATTGGGGCCGGCCCCAGCAGCAATTGCTACGATCATCGTTTCGCCGACGGCGCGGGAAATGCCTACGATGAAAGCGGCTCCGATCCCGGAAAGGGCGGCCGGCACGACGATCTGAACGGCAGTTTCCAGACGGGTGGCTCCTAACCCATAAGAGGCTTCCCTGAGGGAGCGTGGAACAGAACTCAAAGCATCTTCGCTCATCGAACTGACCAGCGGAAGAATCATGATCCCCATGGTCAAGCCGGCGGCAGCCATGTTATAGATGCTGACGGTGTCTTGTCCGAAGATTAAACGCAAAATCGGGGTTGTGAACGTCAGCGCAAAATACCCATAAACGACGGTAGGAACACCCGCCAGAATTTCCAAAATCGGTTTGAGGATGCTTCTCACCCGGGCGGAGGCATATTCGCTCAGATAGATCGCTGAACCTAAACCCAACGGCAAAGCGACCATCATTGCAATAATGCTGGTGATCAGGGTGGATGTGACCAGTGGAAGTACGCCGTACTCGCCAATTGCCGGGCGCCAGTTGGTGGAGGTAAAAAACTCGACCAGGCTAATTTCTGGATCGCCAAAGAACAGCCAGGCCTCCTTGCCTAACTCGTAGACGATCCCAAGAGTTGTTAAGATGGATACAGCCCCGCAAAAGAACAAAATGCTCTGAATCAGGGTTTCGCCCGGCCGTATTTTTTTGCCAAGATTAATCGGGATTGCCGATTGTATGCTTTCTGCCTTTTGAATGGTTTTTTCCATACCCTCTTCTCTTCCTTGTTCGATGACAGGATGGGAGGCTGGCGTCCAGATTTCTGTTGGACGACCAGCCTCGATTCCTCTTGCTATTTGGTGAATTACTTCATCGCATCCAGCCAGTTCTGTTTGGCTTGATTCAATGCTGTTGTGCTGGCGGGGAAGTAGCCGACCTCTTCGATGACCTCGTTGACGTTCATGAGGAAGAAGTTGACGAAGGCAGCGACTTGGGGTTTAGCCTGCATGATGGCGGGGTCGGAGTAGATGAAGAGGGGACGTGCGAGCGGATATTCACCGCCTTCGACGGTGTCGAAAGTAGCCTCAATGCCATTGATGGCAGCGGCTTTGAGACGGTCTTTGTTTTCTTCGTAGTAGGCATAACCGAAGTAGCCGATGGCGAACTTGTCACCGACCACGCCCTGAACGAGGACGTTGTCATCTTCGGAGAACTGGATGTTGGCGGCTTTGAGGATGGCTTCTTTGCCTGTTTCCTTGCCGAAGGTGGCGTCCATGACGGCTTCGATGAAGTAGTCGAAGGTGCCGGAGTCAGTGCCGGGCGAGTAGCGGCGGATAGTTTCGTTGGGCCAGGCGGGGTTGACCTCGTTCCAGCGGGTGACCTGATCGGAGAACAGTTTGGCGAGTTCTTCGATGGTCAGGTTGGCAGCCCAGTCGTTATCGGGGTGGATGACGACGGCGAGGGCGTCGGTGCCGATGCGGAACTCAACCGGGTTGCGGCCGATGGACTGGCAGGCTTCGACTTCGGAGGACTTGATGGGGCGGGAAGCGTTGGCGATGTCGGTCTCGCCGCTCTTGCAGAAGCGTTCGAAGCCGGCGCCGGAGCCGATCGAGTCGATCTTGATGTTGCCGGTGAAGCCTTCGGCTTTGAACAATTCGGCGATCTTCTCAGCCAGCGGATAGACGGTAGAAGAACCGGCCGTGTAAATATCGCCACTCACGTTGGCAGGATCCACTTCGGGCAAAATGATGGTCGGCTGAGGTAAACTTGGTTGTGTTGGTTGCGGGGCAGTTGTTGGCTGAGCCGCCTGGGTGGGTTGAGCCGGTTGCGTAGGTTGAGGAGCCTGAGTAGGCGTGGCAGCCGGTTGGCAGGCAGCCAGAACAAGGCTTACAACCACCAACAATAGGAACGACTTGATACTGAAATGACGCATGTTTTCTTCTCCTTGTAGTAAAAAAAGGTTTAAGGATAGTTTCTGCTGGAATGATAGCATTTGAAGGTTAACTGGCTTAAAAGAGCAGGTTAACAACTTGTCAAAAAATATTAAGAGAGAAACCCATCGTGTAATCCAAACTAACCTGTATAATGGAGGGAAAGACAAGGTCGGCGATGAAGAAAAGTCGAAGAGCGGTAATTTCAATTCTTCAAAAGGCTTTCCCGGCATTATCGGCTGAGGAAGTTCTTGGCATGTTGTCGGCTGGCGAAGTTCGCGCTTACCCCGCCGGGACAAAATTGACCACCGAAGGGGCCTACGAAACGACTTTTTACATTTTGCTCAAAGGCGAAGTTCAGGTCACTAAAAGATTCAACGAGAACGAGGAGCGAATCCTCAAGCATTTGTTTGCCGGAGATTTCTTTGGCGAGATGGCGATCATTCATGAGGCGCCGCGTGCGGCAACCATTACCGCCCTAACCGATGTGGAAGCGCTCGAAATAGAGCGGGAAGCCTTTGTCCGGTTACTCCATACCAATAGCCGCTTGTCGCTGGCGATGGTACGCGAGGTAAGCCGTCGCCTGCGCGAGAATGACGAGATAGCGATTGCTGATTTGCGTAAAAAAACGGAAGAGCTGAGCGAAGCCTATCGGCGGCTTTCCCAGCAGGAAACGGCACGCAGTCAATTTTTGACAACCATCGCCCATGAACTACGCACGCCACTGATGGCGGCCAACGGCTTTTTGCAAATGATCCGCTCTGGCCACTTGCAAGGCCAATCTCTGCAACAAGCCTTGGATACGGTAGCGCGGAATTTACAGGAGATTACGGCATTGATCAACAACATTTTGTTTCTGCAAGAAATGGAATTGATTCTGCCGGAATTTCAGCCGACCGACTTAGGTCAGATGGTCATGGAGGTGATCGAAGCCTATCGCCCCGCCGCTCAAAAGCAGGCAATTGAGTTGCAAGTCCATCTGCCGGCTAACCCGGTTGAAGTAAAGGGCGATGCTAAAAGTCTAAGCCGGGCGCTTTCGGCAGTCGTGGATAATGCGATCAAATTCAGCCCCAACGGAGGAAAGGTTGCAGTCCACCTGTTAACCCTTGAAGGATGGGCTGACATTGAAGTTCAGGATAGCGGGGTAGGCATACCACCCGAAGCCATGCCACACATCTTTGACCGCTTTTACCATTTGGATGAGGTGGATGGCCACCTTTTCCGCGGCGCGGGGTTAGGGTTGTCCATTGCCCGACAGGTGATTGAACAACATGGCGGGAAAATTGAGGCGCAAAGCGAATTAGGCCGGGGCAGCATCTTCCGGCTGAAGTTGAAGCGCGATTAACCTGTCCGGCGGCTTTTGACCTTTGGACCTTGAGGAGTGTCCATCACTTCGTAGCCGGCGGCCATGATCTGATTGCGCAGGGCATCGGCATCCTGCCAGCGTTTTTCAGCGCGCGCTTGCTGGCGAAGTTCGACTAACCGGATAATCTCATCGGGGATGACTTCTTCGGGCGGCTGCCAGTTTGCCAGATTCAACCCTAAAACACGGTCAAACTCCAGCAAAGTGGCTTTCTTTACGCCGTTGGGGAGATCGGAGCGAACCAGTTCCCATGTCAGCGCCATGGCGCGCGGCATGTTCAGGTCATCATTGATCATTTCAAGAAATTTTTGCAGGTAGGTTGGATCTGGCTGGCTCGCTTCGCCCCACTCGTAGAAGGCATTCCGTAAGCGTTCGAGCGCTTTGGCAGCCCCATCCAGCCCTTCCCAGGTGAAGTTTAGTTTCTGGCGATAGATGGCATTGAGACAGAACATTCGGTAGGCAAGCGGATCGTAGCCTTCCTCGATGAGCGTTTCCAGCCGCAGGAATTTACCGGAGGATTTGGACATCTTAACGCCTTCGTCTAGCTGCAAGAAATAACCATGCAGCCAGAAGTTTGCCAGACGCGTGCCGTAGCAGGCTTCCGTTTGGGCAATTTCGTTGGTGTGGTGGACGGTGATGTGATCCTCCCCGCCGCAATGGATATCGAAGAAGGGGCCGAGATATTTGGCGGACATGGCCGAGCATTCAATGTGCCACCCGGGGAAACCCACTCCCCATGGGCTGACCCACTCCATCTGCCGTTTTTGACCCTTCGGGCTGAATTTCCACAGGGCAAAATCGGTGGGGTGGCGTTTTTCGCCCATCTCGATTCGTGCGCCAGCCTGCAATCCCTCAATGTCTAATCTTCCCAAATACCCGTAGGAAGGTAGTTTGCTGGTATCGAAGTAGATACCGTCGGAGGTGCGGTAGGTAAACCCCATCTCTTCGATGCAGCGGATGAAGTCAATCTGTTCCTGAATATGATCGGTGGCGCGGCACCAGATGGTTGGTTCGAGAATATTGAGGCGTTTCAGGTCTTTGCGGAATTCTTCCGTGTAGTACTCGGCGATCTCCCATGCGGTTTTGCCGGCACGGCGGGCGCCGGCTTCCATTTTATCCTCGCCGGTATCGGCATCAGAGGTAAGGTGACCAACATCGGTGATATTCATCACATGTTTAACCGAATAGCCATTAAACAGCAAGACCCGGCGGAGAATGTCCTCGAAAATATAGGTGCGCAAGTTGCCAATGTGGGCGTAATCATAGACGGTGGGGCCGCAAGTGTACATGCCCACCTCGGGGGGGTTGAGTGGCTGAAATTCACGTAAACTGCGGCTGTAGGTGTCGTATAAAACCAATGGTGTCATGGAATATCTTTTCTCTTGAGGGTGAGGTTATCTTTTATATTTTACTCGATGGTCAGTAAAACAATCCCTCCAATTGTCAGCGACATTCCCAAAATGGTCTTCAGCGTGAGTGGTTCACCGCCAAAGAGCAGGCCCATTAATGCGCCAAACAAGGGTGAAGTAAATGCAATTGGCATGACCCGGCTGAGTGGAGCGCCCTTAATGGCGGCGTAAAAACACAGCATCCCGGCTGCCCCGGCCACAATGCCGCCACCAATCACCATATAGAGCAGCGCTTTGCTGCCTGCTAAGGGAACTGTTTTCCACTGCGGGTAAGAGGCAACGGCTAACAAAATGAAGGCAATCAGGGTACGGATGGTAATTCCCATCGTTGGCGAAAGGTTGCCGAGATGTAAGCCCTTTTTTTCAAAATATCCTCCTACTCCCCAGCAGATAGCTGCCAATAATGCAAAGACCTGTGGTTTCATGCGGTTACACCTCCATCATTGCGGTTGAAAGTTGAAATAACGCTGGTAGTCCACCTGCCAGTCCATCGGAAGATACTCGCCGGTCGCCCGGTTTTGCTGATATTTGCCGGTATATTTTTCTGCGCGGATGGCCTGCAAAGCATCGATCAGACGATCCACATCAGCGGTTGAGTTATATAAACCAAACGAAATGCGTACCATGCCGGGAGCGTTGCGCCGGTCACCGCTGATCATCTGCTGGCGGATCTGTTCGGCCTGCGACTCATTGAAACCAAGTAAGTGAAGTAAATAGGGATGAGCGCAAAAACAGCCGTTACGCACGCCAATGCCGTATTCATAGCCCAAAATGGCAGCGACAAGAAAATGGGAAAGCCCCCTCAGATTGATGGGAATGACCCCTAAGCGCTGGTCGGCCCATTCTGGGCGGGTATCACCATAAATCTCAATGGCGGGGATGGTTTGAAGGCGTTGGAGGGCATAAGCGGTTAGTTCGGCTTCGTGAGCGGCAACGGTGTCCATGCCAATTTTGTCTAACTTTGCCGCGGCGGCTGCCATGGCAATCGCCCCTATGGTGTTCGGGCTGCCGGCTTCTTCCCGCTCTGGTGGGTCAGACCAGACCACATGCTGTGTGGTGACAATTTCCACCTGACCGCCGCCGCGCAAATCGGGGTCGCCTTGTTCAAAAATGTCGCGGCGGCCGATCAAAGCGCCGCTGCCAAAGGGTGCATACATTTTATGAGCCGAAAGGGCGACGAAATCCAAATGAGCAGGATCGTCCAGCGGTAACATGTTAACTTTGCGGTGGGGGGCAAGCTGGGCACAGTCCACCATGATCTGCGCGCCAACCTTGTGAGCTTTCGCTGCCAGATGGTGGATCGGATTGATATAGCCGGTTACATTGCTGGCGCCGCTTATTGCCACCAACGCTACTCGGTTCTTGTATTGCTGAAGCAACTCGTCAAAATGAGTTTCATCCAGTCTTCCATCCGGCAGCAGTCGGATGTGGATTACCTTTGCTACTGCCCGCCAAGGCAGGTCATTAGAGTGATGCTCCATCTGGCTGATCAAGACGATATTTCGTTCGGAGGAGAATGGAAACCGGCGGGCCAGTTTGTTAATCGCCTCGGTGGTGTTTTTGCCAAAAATGCATACATGTGTCTGGTAATCAGCGCCCACAAAGTTGAGCAGTTGAGCACGGGCTGATTCATAAGAATGTGTGGACAACTGGCTTTTGAAACCGGTTCCGCGATGCACACTGGAATAAAAAGTGAGGAAGTGGTTGATGCTCTCCTGCACATGGCGCAGGGCTGGAGTGGATGCGGCATTGTCAAGATTGACATAAGAGACGGAATTGCCGCGAAGGGTCGGTACCGGCGTATCCATGCCGCAAAACAGAGAGCGAAAGTCGTGTTTGATGGTATTCATATCCTCCTCGGTGGAATGGAAAGTTAACAGTTTTGTCAAACCACTTGCAAAATGGGAGAAAAACCGCTATACTAGTGGTAGATTTTGGAAAATAGTGGGTTAAGGTGGTAGGAAGCGCCGGAAAACCGGCGTTCCGCTATTAAAAGGAGAAATCGAACAAATGTTCTTGGGCCAGTTTGAGCATTCCATAGACGAAAAGGGACGGATGGTGATACCCAGCCGTTACCGCGATTTGCTCGAACTGGGTGGCGCGTATGTAACGCTTGGTTTCGACCAAAATCTGATGGTGTTGACGGCCTCCTCCTTCAAAGAAATTGCAGAAAATACCCACAAAGTCAGCCTGACCGATGAAGATGCCCGTGACCTCAAACGCTGGATTTTCTCCAATGCGGTTTGGGTCGAGGTGGATCGCATCGGTCGTGTCCTGATTCCGCAGCACCTGCGCGACAAAGCCCGCTTGAACACTGCTGTGGTGGTGGTGGGAGCGGGGGATTACTTCGAAATCTGGGCGGCGGAACTGTGGAATCAAAGAGTGAAGCAGATCGAGGATTCTGAGCAGGCGGCGAAAAGGTTCTCGTCGTTTGATATCCGCCTGTGACCGGTGACGAGGGGATGTCTCACTTGGAGGAATTCCCACACCACCTACCTGTACTTTACCATGAAATTATACACGCTTTAAGGCCGCAAAGCCCGGGTAGATATGTGGACGCGACCGTTGGTGCCGGGGGGCATGCCTGGGGGATACTGGAAGCAAGCGCGCCGGATGGGCAGCTTTTAGCGCTGGATAAGGACCCGCAGGCGCTGGCAATTGCGAGCCAGCGCCTGTCTGCGTATCATCCGCGTGTGATCCTTTTCCATGCTTCCTACACTCAATTGCGTGAGGAAATCCGCCGGCTCGGCTGGCAGCAGGTCGATGGCATTGTCTTTGATCTTGGGGTTTCGTCCATGCAACTGGATCAGGCTGAGCGCGGATTCTCCTTTCTTACCGAGGGGCGGTTGGATATGCGGTTCGATCCCACAACCGGCCGGAGCGCTGCCGATCTGGTCAATACCTTGTCCGAGGACGAATTGACCGACCTGATCTGGAGGTATGGGGAAGAACACTATGCCCGGCTAATTGCTCGCGAGATTTGTCGTTCCCGTCCGCTGCAGACAACCCTTGAACTGGCTCGGGTAGTGGAACGAGCGGTTGGCGGCAAGCGGGAACGAATTCATCCGGCCACCCGAACTTTTCAGGCTTTGCGTATTGCCACCAATGACGAACTACAAGGGCTGGAGCAAGTTCTTCCCGATGCAGTAGAAGTTCTGGCGAGCGGCGGCAGATTGGCTGTGATTTCATTCCATTCGTTGGAAGACCGCATCATCAAAAAATTCTTCCGGCGTGAAAGCCGCGATTGCATCTGCCCGCCAGACCAGCCGGTCTGCATCTGCAATCACCGCGCAACCCTGCGGGAAATCACCCGTAAACCCATTCTCCCCTCATCGGAGGAAATCGAAACCAATCCCAGAGCCCGAAGCGCAAAATTGCGCGTTGCCGAAAAAGTCTAAACTGGCACGACAATTGCATTCTAAACCCCGAGAGAACCCAACCAACTCAGAACGGAGCAACATCCAAGATGAATCAGCGAATAATTCAAGCCTATCGCCAAGCACCCTGGCGCGTTCAGCTCCAGTGGATTGGCTCATTTTTGCTGATGCTGGTGGTGGGGATGCTGATCGCCGGGGTGTATCTGTACGTCAGCGGACGGGCTGCCGAAACGGGGGCACGGATCAAGAACCTTGAATTAGAACGGGAGAGGCTGTCCATTCGGATTGCGGATATGCGCACTCAACTGGCTTTGTTGAATTCCTCACAGGTGATGCTGGAGCGGGCAGTAAAACTGGGCTTTCGCCCGGTACAGCGGGAGGATCTGGTTTATCTGCCAGTCGCAGGGGTAGCCGGTAGAGAATTCGTGTTTTTAGCGCCACCTCCCGCCGCTTTGCAACGCGAAAATAAACTGCTACGACCCGCCTATACCCAATCCCTTTGGGATTGGCTGTACCAGAGCGCTTATCAATTTGTCAATTCAAGAGGGGGGCAGCGTCCATGAATGGCGGCATCTGGCGAATGAGACTGATCGGCATGGTGTTCGTGCTGCTGAGTGCGGCAATTGTTTACCAGATGATTCGCATTCAAAACAGCGAGCATTCCCGCCAACTGGTGGAGATTTTTGCCAAAACCTACAATCAGCAGGTGCGGGTGATCATTCCGGAGCGGGGCAACATCTATGATCGTTGGGGTAATTTACTGGCAGGGAATAAGGAAGTCTATGAGGTGGGTATTGCTCCGTCCCAAGTTGTCAATCCCGAAACCGTTGCCAGAGATCTGGCAGCGGTGCTTGAAGTGGATTATTATGATACGCTTCGTAAAGCCGAGTCATTCCGCAGAGAAGGTAATCAACAGTATGAGCTCATCCGAGATTTTGTTCCAGCCGATAAGATTCGTCAGCTGGAGCAAAAAATCAGCGAATATGAGCAGGCAGAAAAAACCAAAAAAGGCGACCCGCCATCCCTGGCGGGTGTTTATTGGAAACCGCATCTCATCCGCAGTTACCCCGAAAATGAACTGGCTGCCAATGTGCTTGGTTTTTACAATTTTCTGGATCGTTGGAACGGCAGGGGTATGCTCGGGCTGGAAGAGCAGTATAATAACCTGCTTGCAGGCAACAAACAGCAGATCATTCTGCCAATGAACCCAACCGAAATTCAGGAACTTCCTGAAATCCCACCTGGCGCAAGTCTGATCACATCGCTGGACCGGGATGTTCAAGCCGCAATGGAGCGCATTATTGATAAAGCTGTCGAGGATAACGGCGCCGCCTCAGGTACATTAGTGGTGATGGACCCAAAAACAGGTGAAATTCTGGCCATGGCAACTACGCCCCATTTCAACCCCAACGAATACTGGCGATATGGGGAAATTTTCCCGGTGGGTAGTTACTTCAACCGCGCTATCAGCCAGTTATATGAGCCCGGTTCTGTTTTTAAGGTGTTGACGATGGCAGCCGCCATTGATGCTGGTGTGGTGCAGCCCGAAACGACTTTTGTGGATGTTGGCGCAATTGAGGTGGGTGGGATTTGGATCTACAACTGGGATCGTGGCGCTTGGGGGCCTCAGGATATGGTGGGCTGTATGCAGCACTCATTGAATGTCTGTTTGGCGTGGGTAGCGCAGGAACTAGGCCCAACTCAGTTTTATAAATATTTACAGGATTTTGGAATTGGGCGTTATACAGGCATTGATCTGGCTGGCGAGCAGGTCTATCCGTTGAGTCTGCCTGGTGACTCAAACTGGTATCCGGTTAATCTGGGCACAAACTCGTTTGGTCAAGGCGTGGCAACTACCCCGATTCAGATGATTACGGCGATTGCCGCCATGGCTAACGATGGCAAAATGATGGCTCCGCATGTCGTCAAGGCTTATATTCAGGATGGGGTTCAGTACGCGGTTAACCCGCGGGTGATTCGTCAGGTGGTCAAGCCGGAAACTGCCCGAACGATCACCGAAATGATGGCGGTTTCACTCGAAAATGAAGCCTCCAATGCATTGGTTGAAGGCTATCGGATTGCTGGGAAAACAGGAACAGCAGAAATTCCCGGCCCCGGCGGATACACCGACATGACCAATGCTTCATTTGTAGGGTGGGGGCCGGTGGACGATCCCCGCTTCATTGTGTATGTCTGGCTGGAAAAACCAACCAGTTCGCCATGGGGCTTGGTAGTGGCGGCTCCGGTATTCAGTCAGGCGGTTGAAGAATTAGTGGTGTTGATGAAAATACCACCCGATGAGGTAAGACAGCAAATAGCAAGTCCATGAGGCGCTGAGTTTATGCTAACACTGGCGGATGTATTCGAAGCCCTGAGCGGTATCAGACCCCAAGCTGCCTCGCTGATTATCAGTGAGGCTGCAGTTGATTCTCGCCAGTTAATTCCGGGTTCGTTGTTCGTTGCCTTGAAAGGTGAGCGCAGCGACGGACATGCCTATGTGGGGGCTGCGTTTGAACGGGGAGCCCATCTGGCATTGGTTCAGAGAGAGGTGGATGTTGACCGTCCGGTAGTGGATTTGCGCATGATCTCCGCCAACAGCCCGGTAGAAGTGCCGGCAGCGCCGTTCTGCATTCGGGTGGAAGATACCCTGCAATCTTTGCAAAAACTGGCAGCCTACTGGCGCCGCAAACATGACTTGCGAGTGATTGGGATCACCGGGTCAGTAGGCAAAACTACTTCCAAAGAACTGATTGCCGAGGTGCTGGCGCAGCGTTATCGGGTTTTGAAAACGCAGGGAAATTTGAATAATGAGATCGGATTACCGCTCACTCTGCTTCGGTTGACCGCCGCTCATCAGGCAGCTGTTTTGGAAATGGGCTTTTATGTGCCCGGCGAAATTGCTCTTTTGTGCGAAATTGCCCAACCCCAAATTGGCGTAATCACCAGTATTGGGACTGTGCACGCAGAGAGGGCTGGTTCGCAAGAGATCATTGCCAAAGGGAAGTCTGAATTAGTGCAGGCTTTACCGCCCGCTCCTGCTGGTGTAGCCATTTTGAATTGGGATGACCCATGGGTACGCTGGATGGCTGATCGGACCCCTGCTCAATTGTTGACTTATGGTTTAGATCCCAGCGCTGACTTGTGGGCAGATCAGGTTGAAGGCATGGGCTTGAAGGGAATTCGCTTCCGTCTTCACTTCCGTAATGAATCCATCCATTTGCGTGTTCCTATTATTGGGCGTCATTCGGTTCATACAATTTTAAGAGCGGTAGCGGTGGGGCTGGTTGCAGGTGTGAGCTGGCAGGAGATCATCTATGCTTTACAGCACAGCCAGTCCCAGTTGAGAATGGTGACGGTCAATTTGAGCAATGGGGCGATGATTCTGGATGATTCTTACAACGCGGCGCCTGAGTCCACTCTAGCGGCTTTGAATTTGCTCTCGGAGATTAGCGGCAGAAAGATTGCTGTGCTGGGAGACATGCTGGAATTGGGAATCTACGAGAAGCAGGGGCACGAAAAAGTTGGGATGCGGGCGGCGGAAGTGGCTGACCAGCTCATTACCGTTGGAAAATTGGCGAGAATCATTGCCGAATCGGCTCAAAAGGCCGGGCTGGCTGCCGAAAAAATCTATGTTACTGACGGGGTAGAGCAGGCAACCGAGTTGCTGCGAAGTATGCTGCGCGAGGGAGATGTGGCATTGGTGAAAGGTTCACATGGTTTGCGAATGGATCGCATTGCCGCGGCATTGGAGGTTGAATCATGAGAGAAACATCCCTGGCGCTGGCGCTAAGTGGTTTTAGTTTTATGTTGGCTATCATTTGGGGGCCGCCACTTTTGCGGGTGCTGCGTCATTTCCGGATTGGTAAAATCATCCGGGTTGAGGAACCGGATCGTCACTTTACCAAAATGGGTACGCCGACTATGGGCGGGGTGATGATTTTGCTGCCGGTCATGTTGTTGACCATCCTGCTCAATGCGGCTTCACTCATCGGAGTAACTGTTTTAGGCCGTTCGGTTTTGCTGCCGCTGCTGGTTTTGTTATCTTATTCGATTTTAGGGGCGTTGGATGATTGGGAAGGAATCCGCGGCCCGCGGCGTGGTTTGGGCATGCGGGCACGCACCAAGTTCATTTTCCAGTTGATTTTAGCCGTGGGAATTGCCTTTGGGCTGAAGTATGTCTTGGAAGTTCCGGAAATGTTCTGGCCCGGTTTTGATGAGCCGATCTCCCTGGGTATCTTTTACATCCCCATCGCAGCCTTCATCATCGTTGGAATGTCCAATGCAGTTAATTTTACGGATGGTCTGGATGGATTGGCTGGTCTAATTGCCGCAACTGCCTTTGCGGCTTATGGCGGAATCGCTTTATTACAGGATCAGGTCTTTCTGGCGCGTTTCTGCTTTACGCTGGTGGGTGCGATTTTTGGTTTTTTGTGGTTCAACGTTCATCCGGCGGAGTTGTTCATGGGAGATACCGGCTCTCTTTCCATTGGAGCCACTCTCGCTGTGGTGGCTTTGATGACTGGTCAGTGGCTGTTGCTGCCGATCATTGCCATTATCCCGGTCAGCGAGGCGTTAAGTGTGGTCATTCAAATCCTCTATTTCAAAGCCACCAAGGGTAAACGCTTTTTCCGTATGGCGCCCCTGCACTATCACTTCGAGTTGGGAGGATGGAGTGAAACGCAGGTGGTACAGCGTTTCTGGCTGGTGAGTCTGCTGTTTGCTATGTTGGGTGTGGCGCTGGCGGTGGTATGAAGAAGAACTGGCAGGATACGCGCGTGCTGATCATCGGAGCTGCCCGGCAGGGGTTGGCGCTCAGTCGCTATCTGGCCGGTAAAGGCGCGCGGGTTATTTTGAATGACCAGCGCTCGGATGACCAATTGCAGGCCGAAAAAACCGCATTGCAGGGGTTTGAAGTTGAATGGTATACAGGTGGTCATCCCTTGGAATTGCTGGAAGGCGTGGAGGTGGTCTTTGTCTCGGGAGGGGTGCCGTTGGATATGCCTTTACTGGTTGAGGCAGCCAAGAGAGGGATTCCGCTTTCCAATGATTCACAACTCTTCATGGAGCAGGTTTCTGCCGCGGTGATCGGTATCACCGGTTCGGCTGGAAAAACGACAACCACAGCCTTGGTAGGGCGGATGGCACAGGCGGATGTTCGACCGCCAAACAAAGCCTGGGTGGGCGGCAACATCGGTAATCCGCTGATTGAGGTTTTGGAGGAAATTCAGCCGCATGATCGAGTTGTGTTGGAACTTTCCAGTTTTCAGCTGGAGTTAATGAGCATGTCTCCGCACGTGGCTGCTGTTTTGAACATCACTCCCAATCACCTGGACCGGCATAAAACCATGCAAGCCTATACCGCCGCAAAAGCCCGCATCATTGACTTCCAGCATTCGGATGATGTGGCAATCTTGAACCGGGAGGATAGCGGCTCTTGGGGATTGCTCAGTCGGGTGAAAGGTCAACTGGTAACCTTTGGCCTGAAACGGCCATCACCCGAGTTGGGTGGTACATATCTGGAAGACGGTCAAATCTGGTGGCAGCACAATGGCAAACGCATTGCTCTGCTTCCTGAAAGCGAAATTTTGTTGCGGGGTGAACATAACCGCTTGAATGTGCTGGCAGCCTGTGCAATTGCCCTCGCGGCCGGCTTTCACCCGGATGCAATTCGCGCAGGCGTTAGCGGCTTTCGAGGGGTGGCTCATCGGCTTGAATATGTGCGCTCATGGCGGGGCGTGGATTGGTACAACGACTCGATTGCTACCGCACCTGAGCGGGTTCGCGCCGCCTTGCGCGCTTTCAGCGAGCCGATTGTTCTGCTATTAGGCGGGCGGGACAAACACCTGCCTTGGGAAGAACTTGCAGCGGATATTCGGCAGCGAGTAGATCATGTGGTCTTGTTCGGTGAAGCCGCCGACAAAATTCATCAGGCGCTTGGAAAACCCTCCTACGGCGAAAGACCCTTTACCATTACCCGCTGCGAGCGGTTGGAAGAAGCCGTTTTGGCGGCGGCGAATGTGGCTGAAGCCGGGGATGTAGTGTTGCTTTCTCCGGGCTGCACCAGTTTTGATGCGTTCAAAGATTTTGAGGAAAGAGGGGAGGCATACCGTTTATGGGTGAACAAACTGCCGTAAATTCCAGAGTTGCTTCACCATTGGGTGAGAGTTCCGTTCGGCCAATCCGACTGGGGATTGACGTGCCATTCGTATTAGCAGTGATGTTCCTGCTCGGCTTTGGTATCTTGATGGTCTATTCGGCTTCATGGCAACCATCCATGCTGGCTGAAAAACCGGTTACCTACTTTTTCCTCAATCAGCTGCGCTGGGTATTTGTTGGGATAGGAGCTGCGCTTTTCTTCATGTATGTGGATTACCGTCGCTGGAAAAAGTGGCTTATTCCGATGGTGTTCATAATGATTGTCCTGCTGGTGTGGGTTGCCGCTTTTGGCGAGGTTCGTTTCAACTCGCGCCGGACATTATTCAATGGTTCAGTGCAACCTTCTGAACTGGCTAAATTGGTCATTATTATTTATTTAGCCTTCTGGTTGCAGTCCAAACAGGAGGTGCTGAATAATATCCATTTTGGTTTGATTCCAATGGTTACCATTCTGGGAGCTACTGCCGGGTTGATTATGCTGCAGCCTGACCTGAGCGCCACCCTGACCATTTTGGTGTTGGGCGGCTTAATGTTCTTCCTGGCCGGGGTGGACTGGCGGCAAATTATTTTGATTTTGATTGTGGTAGGCGGCATTGGGGCTTTCTTCCTGCTCGTGTCCGACACCGGCCGTTTCCGATTTGAACAGTATCTGGTAGCCTTACAGGATCCGGTCAACGCCCACGATCATATCAAACGCTCGATTGAATCGATTGTGCGCGGTGGAATTTTCGGCGTTGGGATTGGAAAGGGATCGGCAAAGTTTGCTTTGCCGGTTTCACACACCGATTCGATTTTTGCGGTAATTGCCGAGGAAACCGGAATCATCGGTGCAGGAATGGTTATTATGACTTTCATGGTGCTGATGTGGCGTGGGATGAGCATTGCGCGTAAAGCGCTGGATGTCCAGGGGCGTTTACTGGCAGCCGGTTTGACCTTTTGGATAACGCTGGAAGCGGTCTTGAATATGGGCGTCATGGTCAGCGTCTTCCCCTTTGCTGGAAATGCTTTACCGCTGATCAGCGCTGGCGGTTCGAACCTGACCATGACGATGGCGGCAATTGGATTAATCCTTTCAGTTGGCAGGGTTGCCAATCACAAAAAGAACGAAGAAGAAGGGAGAGCATTCAGTGCGGTTGTTAATTTGCGCCGGGGGAACGGGCGGCGGGGTGTATCCCGCGCTTACCGTTCTTCACACACTCGGAGATGAGGCCAACCCCGTTTTGTGGGTAGGAGGGGAAGACGGCATGGAGAAGGATTTGGTTTCTCGCCTGAAAATCCCCTTCCGAGGCATTCCCGCCGCCGGAGTCCACGGCGTGGGACTGCGGGCTTTGCCGGGCAATCTGCTGCGCCTGGCAAAGGGCGTGGTTGCCTCTCGCAGAATCTTGCGCGAGTTTCAACCGGATGTGCTTTTCTTCACAGGCGGATATGTGGCTGTACCGATGGCTTTGATGGGAATACCACGAAACAGTTTGCTGTATGTGCCGGACATCGAACCGGGATTGGCTCTCAAAACGCTGGCACGGTTTGCGGATTGCATTGCGGTAACGGCAGATGAGTCTCGAAAATTCTTCTCGGCTGGCAAACGGGTTGTGGTAACTGGTTACCCTGTCAGACCTGAACTGATGAAATGGAATCGCTCGACCGGGAGGGCCTGGTTTGGGATAGATGCTGAGGCAAAGGTGCTACTAGTCTTTGGCGGCAGCAAGGGAGCGCGCAGTATTAATCAGGCTTTGTGGTCTGCGCTGCCGGCATTGTTAGAGGAGATTCAGGTTATCCATATTACCGGTCAAAGCGATTGGGGGGCGGTAAATGCTCAGCGGACTCAACTGCCGGCTGACCTGCTTCCCCGCTATCATGCCTATCCTTACCTGCATGAGGAGATGGGCGCAGCCCTGGCCGCTGCTGATTTGGCGGTTTGCCGGGCGGGAGCATCAACGTTGGGCGAACTACCCCATTTCGGATTGCCGGCAGTCTTGGTGCCTTATCCCTACGCCTGGCGGTATCAAAAAATCAATGCGGAATACCTTGCCTCGCGTGGAGCGGCTGTGGTCGTAGAAAATGATGATCTGGCTAATCGGCTATTAGCCCTTGTTCCACAATTGCTGAACGATGAATCTCGTCTTGCGGCAATGCGGCAGGCCATGCTCGACCTTGCTCAACTGCGAGCAGCGGAAAAAATTGCAGACTTGCTGCGGGAACTGGCGCAATCTCCCGCACGGAAAGGCAGGATGACGACATGGTGAGTTTGAATGTCGTGTTTTGGCTGCTGGTTATTTTATTCGCCCTGGTTGGCGGGGTGCGAGGTTGGGCGCGCGAAATCCTGGTGACTTTTGCGGTCGTGCTGGCAATGTTCATCATCACCGTTTTGGAGCGTTTCGTGCCCTTCATCCGAATCTTGAGGGAAAATGCGCCGGAAACTTTGTTTTGGATGCGGGCAATCGTCTTGCTTTCGCTGGTCTTCTTTGGTTACCAAACCCCCAACTTGCCGCGCATTGCCCAGGCCGGCAAATTTGCGCGCGAACGGCTGCAGGATATTCTTTTGGGGTTCTTTTTGGGCGCTGTGAATGGCTTTATGGTATGGGGAACATTATGGTGGTTCCTGCATAATGCTGATTATCCCTTCCCCATTATCACTGCCCCCGATCCGAACACTGTGATGGGGCAGGAAGCCCTGCGTTTGATCAACCTTCTGCCACCCGAATGGTTGATGGCAGAAACCGGTACGCCGATTATCTATTTTGCAGTAGCGATTGCATTCGTCTTTGTTCTGGTGGTGTTCATTTGATGAAACACGTGCATTTGATCGGAATTGGTGGCAGCGGCCTTTCGGCGATCGCCCTCTTCTTGAAGGAGAAGGGCTATCGTGTGACGGGTTCTGATCGGGTGATTTCCCCGCTGGCAGCCCAACTGGTCCATGAAGGGATTACGGTCTATGCCGGTCACGACCCCGCCAATGTCCGTGGCGCAGATGTGGTGATTCGTTCCTCGGCGGTGAAAATGGATAACCCGGAAGTCCAGGCTGCCCTGTCGGCAGGGATTCCGGTGCTCAAACGGCAGGAATTTTTAGAGCAGTTGAGCGGTGAACAACAGGTACTGGCAGTGGCAGGAACGCATGGAAAAACAACCACCACGGCAATGTTGGCGTGGATTTTGACTCGTCTCAACTACGAACCATCCTACTTGATTGGCGGGGTTTCGAAAAATCTCAAACGCAATGCCCACGCCGGGACGGGCAAGTGGTTCGTTGTTGAAGCCGATGAATATGATTACATGTTCCTCGGCTTACGACCGGATATGATTGTACTAACCACTGTTGAACATGATCATCCCGATTGTTTTCCCACGCCGGATATTTACTTGAGCGCTTTTGCTCAATTCATTGAGCGGTTGAAAGACGGCGGGGTGGTGATTGCCAATGCTGAAAGCGGCATGGCTGCCAATTTGGCAGCACAATTTCGGCAGCGGGGCGGAAATTGCCTGACCTACGCAATGCAGGTGTCAGCAGATGTGCAGGCAAGCATCCTGGGAACCAACGCAATGGGCGGTTTTGATTTTGAAGTTGCCTTTAAGGCGAAAAATCAGCCTGCGGGTTCCATCCGGGTTGGTTTGCAGGTGCCCGGCACTCACAATGTAATGAATGCCACGGCAGTATTGGCGGCATGTCATTGGTTAGGAGTGCCTTTGGAAGATGCAGCCCGCGCTTTGACAGAATTCAGCGGCACGGGACGGCGCTTTGATGTGTTAGGCGAGGCCAGCGGTGTGGTTGTGGTAGATGATTATGCTCATCACCCCACGGAGGTAAATGCCACTTTGTCCGCTGCGAAAATGCGTTATCCCCAGCGACGGATTTGGGCAGTTTGGCAGCCACATACGTATTCCAGAACCTTAACTTTAATGGAGGGCTTTACTCAGGCATTTCAAATGGCTGATGAGGTGGTGGTAACTGAAGTGTATGCAGCCCGCGAAAAAAGAGAAGGTTTTTCCGCTGCTCAGGTAGTTTCGCAGATGTCTCATCCATCGGTCAGGTTTATCCCGACCCTTGATCAGGTGACGGCTTTTTTGCTGGAAAATCTACAAAAAGGCGATGTTCTGCTGGTGCTTTCAGCAGGTGATGCTGACCAAATCAGTGCACAGGTTTTTTCCGCTTTGAAAGGAAAGGAGTTGGCAGATGTCTAATTCAAAGAAACGAACTTATTCATCCACAGTAACCGTGGCGCCGCCTTTGCGTTTGGAAGGTGCAGAATTTCAAACCAGGCGAGAGGCGCGTCCTCAGCGTGAATGTCTGACTTCCCGGCCGCCGCTTATGGATGCCAACCGGGAAGACCTGCTTAATCGCTTGATCGAGGCAATTAAGGCTCTTTAGGAGACTTCCGCGTGAAATCACCGGCAACTGGCTTTCCCATCCGGGAACTGCGCGAGCAATTTGGCGAACGGCTGCAAGAAAACGTGCGGCTGGCTAATTACACGGCCGCACGGGTCGGCGGCCCGGCGGATGGGTTGCTGGTGGTGAACAGCGCGGATGAACTGGAGAAAGCGGTCAAAACGCTGTGGGAGCTCAAAATTCCCTTCTTGATTTTGGGAGGCGGTGCAAATGTGCTGGTGAGTGATCGCGGTTTTCACGGGATTGTCCTCCTAAACCGGGCTCACACGATTAAGATTCACGCGCAAACCGAACTCCCCACGGTGTGGGCGGAGTCGGGAGCAAACCTTGGGATGATTGCCCGACAGGCTGCACTGCGCGGTTTGAGTGGGCTGGAATGGGCAAATACGGTGCCGGGCACCCTTGGTGGCGCTATCTACGGAAACGCCGGGGCTTTTGGTGGGGATATGCAGGGAAATCTGCTCATGGCAGAAATCTTGCACCCGCAAGAAGGTAAGCAAACCTGGCGGGTTGAACAGTTTGGTTACGAATATCGCAGCAGTGTGTTGAAGCGAAGTGGAACGAAAGCGGTCATTCTCTCTGCCACATTGAAACTGGAAAGAAGCACTCCCGAAGCAGTCAAGGAAAAAATGGACGAATTTTCTACTCGCAGAAAACAAACCCAACCACCGGGTGCCAGCTTGGGTTCAATGTTCAAGAATCCGCCGGGTGATTATGCCGGGCGGTTGATCGAGGCGGCCGGTTTGAAAGGGATGCGAGTAGGTGGGGTGCAGGTCAGTCCTGTTCATGCCAACTTCTTCGTGAATACCGAATCGGCAACCGCCAGTGATTATCGTCAATTGATTGAAATGGTGCGCAATACGGTTGAGAAAAAATTTGGAGTCCGGTTGGAGTTGGAAGTGGAACTGGTTGGTGATTGGCAGGACGATGAAATCATGATGAAGGGTGAGCAATGACAGACAAAATTACAGTTGGGGTTTTCTTTGGCGGACGTTCCGGTGAGCATGAAGTTTCATTGCTCTCTGCTCGTTCCGTTCTTGCCAACCTTGATGCATCGAAATATCGCCTGATTGAAGTGGGAATTACCAAAGAAGGAGAATGGCTGAGCGGTGAGGGTGTGCTGGATGCTTTCCAAAAAGGCGTGACCACCTCCTTACAACCCGTAGCAATGCTTCCTCAGGCGGGTGATCATCATTTGTATCGTCTGAATGACGGCCAGTTTCAACCTTCTGTCCGTTTAGATGTAGTATTTCCGGTCTTACATGGAACTTTTGGCGAAGATGGTACCCTTCAAGGCTTTCTGGAATTAATTGGGATCGCGTATGTTGGCGCTGGGGTACTGGCTTCGGCGGTTGGAATGGATAAGGCTTTGTTTAAGACTGTGCTGCGGGCTTTTGATTTACCTGTACTGGATTTCCAGCTGTTCAGCCGCCGGCAGGTGGAACAGGATTTGGAAAATGTAATTCACACCATCGAATCCACCCTCTCCTACCCAGTCTTTATCAAACCGGCGAATTTGGGCTCTTCGGTGGGAATCACCAAATGCCGAAGCCGTTCGGATCTGATGGAGGGTTTGTACGAAGCAGCCCGCTATGATCGCCGGCTTATTGTGGAGCAGGGTTTGGAAAAACCGCGTGAAATCGAAGTCAGCGTGTTGGGCAATGACCAACCAATTGCCTCGATTCCCGGAGAGGTCATCCCGGGTGAAGATTTTTATACCTATTCAGCCAAATATCTTTCGAATAGTTCTGAATTGCTCATTCCCGCGCCGCTGCCGGATGAACTAACGCGGGAAATACAGCAAATTGCCGTGCAAACCTACCGGGCAATTGACTGCGCCGGCATGGCAAGGGTGGATTTCCTGCTCGACCGACTCACCCAGCGAGTATATGTCAGCGAAGTCAATACCATTCCGGGTTTTACTCAAATCAGCATGTATCCCAAACTCTGGGAAGCAAGCGGACTGCCTTATGCAGCTTTGTTAGATCGGTTGATCGAATTGGCAATGGAACGCAAAGCAGACCGTGACCGAACCGAGTTTCGTTATCGGAGGGAAGAATGAGCGTAAATTCAACTTCCGCAATCAGTCGGGCTGAGCAGTTACGGCAACGGCGGGCGCAGAAAACTGCAAACCGGGTTTCAGCGAGGCGTAATTCTGCGCCGCTGAAATCAGCCGTTGGCGCTAAAACCAGTCCAGCTATTTTGATGAAAGGCTATCAAGCCAGTACAAGCGTACCACTTCGAAAGATCCCAACCATGCGGGTGCGAAGGCAGTACTATTACCCGCTCGGTTCAAGCGGTGCGGAAATCCGTCTGCCAGCGATCCCTCTTGTAAAGCCGGGAATGCGGCTGGTGTCCGCTATGTTAGCGGTTCTATGTGCCATGATTTTATATACGCTCGGTTTCAGTGATCAGTTCGAGGTGCAGCATTTTCAGGTGTTAGGTTTGCAACGATTCTCTTACAGTGATCTGGAGGCTGTATTACGACTGGAAGGATCACAAATCATCGAATTCGATCCATTGCAGGCCAGGCAAGCCTTGAGCGCAGCATTTCCAGAACTGTCTTTTATTGACATTCAGGTCGGATTACCGGCGGAGGTGACTATTCAGGTTGTCGAGCGACAACCGCTATTTGCGTGGGATAAAGGCGATCAAGTGTACTGGCTGGATGCTGACGGGGTCATTCTGCCGCCTCGAGGAGAGGCTGAGGGGTTGATGAGGATCGAATCCAATATTACACCGCCTTTGGCAGTCAGCAATCAACCTCAAAAAGGCGAGTCGGAAGCTCTATCCAGTCATTCGCCAACCGCTTTGTGGGGACAGAATGTGGATGCGCTGGTCTTGAAAGCGATAAATGATCTCGTTTTTCGCTTGTCCCCCGAATCCAATCTCGTCTATAATTCTATTTATGGACTAGGGTGGCAGGATCCACGCGGTTGGGAAGTCTATATCGGCAAAAATCTGGAGAATTTTGAACAAAAACTGACAGTCTATGAATCCATTGTCGAATACTTTGAAAAAACAGGTGTCCATCCTCAAGAACTGGTCAGTGTTGAGTTCATTAATGCTCCCTTCTATAAGTAACGGAGAATGCCATGGATGAACCAATCGTAGTTGGAATTGATATTGGAACGACCAAAGTTTGTACGCTGGTAGCCCGCGTAGAGGGTGAACGTACCATGCGCATTCTGGGCGTGGGTATCGAACCTTCACAAGGGATACGGAAAGGGAACATTGTTGATCTGGCAGCGGCCTCGACCTCAATTGCCCGTTCCATTGAAAAAGCACAGCGCACATCGGGGTTTGAAATTACTTCTGCGTTGGTCAGTTTGGCAGGGTCGCATGTGGCATCGGTCAATAGCCGCGGGGTGGTTGGAATTTCTGGCGGTGTCATTGATGAGATGGATGTGGCACGGGCTTTGGAAGCGGCACAGGCCGTGGCAATCCCGCATAATCGTCAGATCATCCATGTCATTCAACGCAGTTTCATTGTGGATGGACAGGATGGCATTCGGATGCCGATTGGCATGCACGGCTATCGAATGGAAGTGGAGGCACACATCATCACAGCAGCAGAATCAACCGTGGAAAATTTACGGCAATGTGTGCAGGCTGCTGGTGTTCAGGTCACCCAGTTTGTCCTCAACCCGCTGGCTTCGGCCGAGGTTGTTCTCTCCGAAACCGAACGCCAAATGGGTGCGGTCGTTTGTGACATTGGCGGGGGAACCACCGATTTAGCCATCTACATTGATGGGGATGTGTGGCACACGATGGTGCTGGCAGTGGGTGGTAATCACATCACCTCTGACATTGCCCACGGCCTGCGTCTGTCCATAGATCAGGCTGAAGAGATCAAGAAGCGTTATGGTCATGCCATTGAAGCCGAAATTGCTGAAAATGATGTGATCAGTGTGCGGTCGTTTGGTCAGGAGGCGCCGGTTCAGGTCAACCGGCGGGACTTGGCGAATATCATCGAGGCTCGTGTTGAGGAAATCTTCATGCTGGTTCTGCAGGAGATCAAACGATCCGGTTATGATGGTCTGCTGCCGGCAGGAATGGTTTTGACCGGCGGGGCAAGTTTGTTGCCCGGCATGAAAAATCTGGCCAGTTCAGTACTTGGTTTACCGGTTCGGGTTGCCAAACCCGAAAATCTGATCGGTTTGACCGATCAACTGAATTCGCCGGCCTATTCAACCAGCGTGGGGTTGCTGCATTGGGCTTTACTGCTCAGCGAAGCCGAACCTTTACACCCGCGCCGTTCGTTTCTCCCGAAAGGGATTAACTTGGATGGAGACAGGATCAAGAATTTTTTGAAACGCCTGTTGCCTTAAATTTTTCCGGAGGTCAAGCGCCTAAATTTCAAACCCAATCAAGACAGGTTAAGCGGAGGAACATAAAATGGATCTTTACAGTAATCAAGCAGAATCTTTTGCCCGCATCAAAGTAATTGGTGTGGGTGGCGGTGGCTGCAACGCGGTCAACCGTATGATCGAAGAAGGGTTGAGCGGCATCGAATTTGTCACCGTCAACACTGATGCGCAGGCTTTGCTGCTTTCCAAAGCCCCAACCCGTGTTCGGATTGGCGACAAATCCACGCGTGGTTTGGGGGCTGGCGGCAACCCCGAAGTGGGACGCAAAGCGGCTGAGGAATCCGCCGAAGAGCTGTATGAGGTGCTCAAAGGCTCGGACATGGTCTTTGTGACGGCTGGGTTGGGCGGTGGTACTGGAACCGGCGCTTCGCCAATTGTGGCGCAAATTGCCAAAGAAGTAGGGGCATTGACCATCGGTGTTGTAACCCGCCCCTTCACCTTCGAGGGCATGCGCCGTCAACAGGCGGCTGAAGCCGGTATTGCCAAACTCAAAGAACATGCCGACACACTGATCGTGATTCCCAATGATCGCTTGCTGCAAATTGTGGACAAACGAGTAACCCTGCAGGATGCTTTCCGTACGGCAGATGATGTTTTGCGGCAAGGCATTCAGGGTATTTCCGAACTGATCACTGTGCCGGGGTTGATCAACCTTGACTTTGCGGACGTACGGGCAATCATGTCCGAAGGCGGCGCAGCCCTGATGGCGGTTGGGCATGCCAGTGGTGAAGATCGTGCCCGCATTGCTGCTGAGATGGCCATTTCCAGCCAGTTGCTGGATATTACCATTGACGGCGCGCGTGGCATCCTTTTCAATGTGACCGGCGGGAACAGCCTGACCTTGTTCGAGGTCAACCAAGCAGCGGCGATCATTAAGGAAACTGCTCATCCTGATGTGAACCTGATCTTTGGTGCAGTGGTTGATCCGAACATGGGCGATGAAATTCGGATCACGGTGATTGCTACGGGGTTTGACCGCCCCAGCGTCCGTTCCCCTTTAGTGGAACCGCGCCCCGCCCAGAAGAAGGAAGAAACCGCTTCCTTCCCGGCGAGCAGCCCCGCACCCAAGGCTGAGCGGCAAGCGCCTCCCACTTCGCCGACCGAATTCCAGCCGCATGTGATCAATACCAACGATCTGGACATTCCAGCATTTCTGCGCAATCGCCATACGCAACGCTGAGCCGTTCATTTTGATGATCGGAGAGCCGATGCTCTTCGTCTGGTATGATCCATGAACAAACAGGGCGGTTTGAGCCCCTGTATTTCAGGTTGCCTGTATTGGAAAAACATCAGCAAGGCAGAATTCATCCTCCCTTCTGCCTGATCAGCGTGATGAATTAGCGGTTTGTTTCAACCTGTCTTGAGGAAGCCCCCCTGAATGAACTTCAGTGGGGGTTTCCGTTAATTCGCGGAAATTATTGTGGCTAACCGACACTCCTGAGATCAAAACGGGATCTGATTTGCTTAATGAATCGTTAACATAAAAATCTCAAAAATGACTCCGGTTGAAGCCCATCCTCTTTTTATGGGGGTTAGGGGATAATTTGCCTAATAATCACCAGATATTGGCCTTGTTTATAAGTAATAAAGTGAATGGAGGGGTTTATAATTCTTCCACTGCATTTTGTTGAACGAAAATTCTACTAAGATAATTTTAAGATTAGAATTGTCCTTTTCCTATTGCATCTTGTTTTTAGATATGCTAAAATATTCCCGTACATATACTACTGATAAGTTTTTATACCCCCATATATGGGGGTTCAATTTCCGGGAAAGGTGTTGTCTGGAAAGTAAGGCTCGAAAAGACAAGGGGGTGGATTGCAGGAGTCTATTGAGGCAAACCACAAGATGATGGAGGAGTTCATTGCGTTGCCCATATTGTCATCATGAACAATCCAGGGTTCTGGATACCACCCACGACCAGCGCGGCGGCATTCGCCGCCGAAGAGAGTGCGAGAAATGTGGACAGCGTTTTTCCACTTATGAGCGTCCCATCCTCGCAACCCCGCTGGTTGTAAAGCGGGACGGAACCCGCGAAGAATTTGACCGTGAAAAACTGATGCGCGGTATTCGGATTGCCTGTGCCAAGCGTCCGGTCTCGGCGGCTGAAATTGATCGCCTGGTGGGGGAGATCGAATCTTCCTTGCAACAAATGGGGCGGGCAGAAGTTTCCTCCCGGGTAGTGGGGGACATGGTCATTGCCGGACTGAAGGAATTGGATCAATTGGCTTATATCCGCTATGCCATTGTCTACTTAAACTTGAACGATTTACATGCCATTCGCAAGGAAATTGATCGTCTATTAGAAGGTTCATAATTTACAGGAGGATCCCATGCAAACACAACAACAAATTACGAAAAATGGTCTGCTGCCAACCCCCCCTCGTCCCAAAAATCTTCCTGCAGTGGAATTAACTGAAAATGCCCGTCAGGTGTTGATTCGGCGGTATGTTCGGCGCGGAGATGACGGAAAACCGGCCGAAAGTGTTGAAGATATGTTCTGGCGGGTGGCTTATCACGTTGCCAAAGTGGAGGAACAATGGGGCAGCGATGTGATGAGTCGGGCACGTGAATTTTACATCCTCCTCACCAGCAAAAAGTTCTTTCCTAACTCACCTACCTTCACTGGCGCCGGTACGCCGCTGGGGCAGCTGGCAGCCTGTTTTGTTCTGCCGATCAATGATGACATGGGGCGGGATTCATCCGGGATTTTCCAGACATTACGAGATGCTGCCCTGATTCAACAAACTGGCGGCGGCAATGGCTTTTCTTTTTCTCGTTTGCGCCCCAAAGGTTCGATGGTCAAGTCTTCTGCGGGGCAAGCAACCGGCCCGGTGGGATTTTTGCGAGTATACGACCACGCCTTTGGTGAAATTGCGCAAGGCGGTACCCGACGTGGAGCCAATATGGCAGTCCTGCGAGTCGATCACCCGGATATTGAAGAATTTATCACCTGTAAGACGGATGAGAACGCCATCACCAATTTCAACATCTCCGTCGGCATTACCGACGATTTCATGCGTGCGGTTGAGAAAGATGAGGAGTGGGAACTGCGCTTTCCGGATGTTCATTCCCCGCTTTACCGGCAGGTAAAGGGCACACTGGAACAGTTGGTGGAAGCCGGCGTTCCGCTGGTGACTTACAAAAAAGTACGCGCAAAAGATCTGTTCGATAAAATTGTGCGGCAGGCTCATCACAATGGGGAGCCGGGCGTTTTGTTCCTGGATGCGGCCAACCGGAGCAATCCTGTACCTCACTTGTATCCGCTTGAAGCTACCAATCCCTGCGGTGAGCAGTGGCTTGGCCCGTACGAAAACTGCTGTTTAGGTTCGGTTAATCTGGCGCAGCATTTTGGTCCTGACGGTAAGGTGGATTGGGAAACCTTGCGCCAATCGGTAATCACAGCAACCCGCTTTCTGGATGATGTGGTGGAGGCTAATCAATATGTGCCGGCAGTACCGCAGCTGAAAGAGGCTGCTCACCGCGCCCGCCGGATTGGATTGGGGATTATGGGGTTGGCAGATCTGATGTATCATTGCGGGGTGCGGTATGGTTCGCCCGAAGGACAGGAATTTGCTGCCCAGGTGATGGAATTTGTCCGCTACCATGCCATGGTCACCTCGGTGGAGATGGCAAAAGAACGTGGCCCATTCCCGGCGATTAAAGGCTCGATTTACGATGCGGAACAAATGCGCTGGTCACCTCCAAAACCGCTTTCCTCCTATGAGCGGGATTGGGGACGCCCGGCATTGAATTGGGACTGGCTGGTGGATCAAATCCGCCAGTTTGGTATTCGTAATGCTGCCCAAACCACGATTGCCCCAACCGGCACGATTGCCACTGTAGCGGGTTGTGAAGGATACGGGTGTGAACCGGCTTTTGCACTGGCTTATATTCGCCATGTCAACGATAATGGCAAGGATTTACAATTGACTTATGCCAGCCCGCAGTTTGAGCAAGCCTTGATCAAGGCTGGTATTGAGCCGGAAAAACGGCAAGAAATTATCGAGCAGGTTATGATGGAAGGCTCCTGCCAGCAGGTTGAGGCTGTGCCGGATGAAATTAAGCGGGTTTTTGTTGTTTCGGCTGATATTACTGCCGAAGAACACGTCCGTATGCAGGCCGCCATGCAGGCCTTTGTGGATAATTCCCTTTCCAAGACCATTAACTTTCCGGAAGGCGCAACCGTTGACGATGTAGCAATCGCCTATCAACTGGCATGGAAACTGGGCTGCAAGGGAATTACGGTGTATGTAACCGGTTCGCGCGAAAAAGTCGTTTTAGAAACCCTTTCCACCGCCAAAAAGAAACAAACCGGCGGTGAGGAAGAGAAATCCCAAGCTGTCCATCCGGAAAAAACAGAAGATCAATTAACCATCTGGCACGAAACCAAAAAACCGCGCCCTCGTTACCTGACCGGGTTTACTTATTCGATTGATACGCCACTGGGCAAGGCATTTATCACCGTCAATGAAAACGGCGGCAGTCAACCCTTTGAAGTGTTTATCAACACAGCCAAGGCCGGTTCAGATACGGCGGCTGTATCCGAGGCAATTGGAAGACTGCTTTCGTATATCCTTCGGCTTGCTTCACCTATTGAGCCGGCACGACGATTGCGAGAGGCGGCCAATCAATTATTGGGAATTGGCGGCGGCCGATCGCTGGGGTTTGGGCCGAACCGGGTGCGCTCCCTGCCGGATGGGGTCGGCCAGATTTTGGACGAGTATTTACAGATCCGCGCCGAGAGGATGGTTTCTCAACAGGACAAAGAAATTAAAGAACAGACTGCACCGGGAAATGGTCATCGCAGCGCAGTGGAAAAGAGCGATACTCAACCGGTTGGTCAAAAATTGCTGCGCTTTGGGGATTTATGTCCCGAATGCGGTGAAGCAGCTGTGATCAACGAGGAAGGCTGCCGCAAGTGTTACGCTTGTGGATATAGCGAGTGTTAGAAAATTTGTTAGGTCAAATGGACTCCTTTCAGAGAGCGCTCAATTTGGGGCGCTCTCTGATCCGCTTTTTGGGGTGGATTGTTTTAGTGGGATTAAGCGCCTGTGGAAACCTGCCTCTAATGGTTGATGATAGTACTGGCGCTACTCCGCAGGCAGTCCAACCGATCACGGCGGTAGAGACAACTCCAACATCTACTCCGCAAACCTTAACCCCAACTTTGACCCTGTTACCCTCGATTTCACCATCACCGTCTTCGACATCCACCATAACGCCAACCTTTACTCCTATTTTTACAGCGACATCGCAGCCCACCTATGTAAAGTTGAGAGGAAAAGTGACCATTGCCCAGGCAGTCTGTCATTATGGGCCGGGTGCGCCGTATCTTTACAAATATGGAGTTTATGCTGGCAGTAATCTGGAGATTATCCGGCGAGTTGAGGGCGGAAATTACATCGAAATTCAGGCAATAGGGGGCAATAACCCATGCTGGGTGAGGGCAGATTATTTGGATATTCGGGGGGATGTGAACGAGCTTCAGCCGGTACATCCCTTTGAGGTCAAATTGCCCATTTCACCGTACTATGCTCCGCCGGCATGGGTGCGTGCCGAACGGAACGGCGATGAGGTTACGGTGACATGGGCTGCTTTGAACCTGCGTGCGGGGGACGATTCGGAACAGACGCCTTATATCGTTGAAGCATGGGTCTGTCAGGGTGGTCAAATGGTGTTCCAACCGGTTGGATCGTATTGGACACAGGTTACCCTACGGGATGAAGCGGGATGCGGAGAAGTTTCCCGTGCCCGTCTTATCGCTGCGGAAAAACATGGTTATACCCGGCCGCTGGAAATTGAGTGGCCTCAAGCGGGTACGATCCTGCCGATTCCGTGAGTTTTACTCTTTTTCAGTAGAATATACCAGCCAGCCGGATTGGTCGGGCTGTTCGCGTTGCTGGAACACCTCAATTTGTTCGTCTTCCAGCCAAAGGACGGCTGGGCGGGCGGCATAGTTGTAGTTAGAAGCCATACTCAATTGATAAGCGCCTGAGGCGGGAATAGCCAGATGCTCTCCGCGCTTTAGAGGGGGTAAATAGACATTCGAGATGAGAACATCACCGGACTCGCAGAACTTTCCAACAACTCGCATGGTTTGAGTGGGTGGATCGGTTGGTCGCTCAACGACTTTGGCCGTATAACGCGCCTGATAAAGAGCAACGCGTGGATTGTCCGCCAATCCCCCATCAACAGCCACCAAACGGATGCCGGTTGGGGTCATCTTCTGACTGCCGACTTGATAAATGGCAACCCCGGCGCGGGCAACCAGCCAGCGTCCCGGTTCCAATACCAGACGGGGATAAGGCCAGTCATAACGGATAGCGGCTTCTTGAATAGCGCCGGAGACAGTACTCACCCACTGTTCGGGATCATCGTCTGGGTCTTCAGGAGTGTATTTCACGCCCCAGCCACCGCCGGGACTGATTTCGGATGGCACGTAATTGTTTCTGGCTGCAAATTCGCATAATTTTTCAATCGCCATTCGGTATGGTTCGGTATCGAAAATCTGTGAACCCAGATGAGTGTGCAAGCCGGTCAAATCTACCCATGGACTGGATAAACTTTGTTGCAAGGCCTCTTCTGCCTCACCGTTTTCCAAATGCAGGCCAAATTTACTGTCCAAATGCGCGGTTTGGATGTGAGGGTGGGTGGCCACACTCAGATCGGGAGTGATGCGCAGCCAGACCCGAACCCGTTTTTGGCTGTGTTTTGCAAGTTGCTCCAACAGAGTCAGTTCTTCCAAATTGTCAACAACAATCGCCTGGATTCCCCAGTCTATAGCCGCCTGCAATTCGGCCTTACTTTTGTTGTTTCCGTGCAGATGAACCACTGAGGGAGGGAAAGCGGCTTTTTGAGCGATCTGGATTTCGCCCAGACTGACCACATCCAGCCCGATACCCCACTGGGCAAGTTTGCGGGCGAATTGATAAGACAGATAGGCTTTGCTGGCATAAGCCAGAACCGTTTCGCCGGGATAATATCGTTTGAAGAGTTGACTCAGACGTTCAATTTGGTGACGAACGGTTGTTCCGTCATAGACGTACAAGGGTGTTCCGTATTTGTCGGCAAGTTCTACCAGATCACATCCTGCAATCGTCAAGCGACCGGCTGTATTGATGGAGGCGCTGTGTGGAAAAATTGACAAATCATCCATTTTCTTAAGGAACTCATTGATACATATTGGTTGCGCTGATATATAGAATTTCACCGTAATAGGTGCGATGATAGTCTTGGTTGGGATAATGGGTGTGGATAGTTTCATCCAGAAAGTTTGCCGGGTTCAAGTCCGCCCAGTAAATTTTTCGGCACTCGATGGCGAGGGATGCTTCTGCAAAGACGGGAGCGGCAACCACATGGGCTGGTTCAGGGGTCAGCCCAGCCTGAGCGATTTTATTGGCATCCTTTCCAGAACGTGAACCAATCAGGGAGAGGGCTTTGCGATATTGAGCCGGAAAGGCGCACAGGGTAAAGGTATCATACTGATTACAAAATTCGTAGGTATAGCGGGTGGGCCGGATGAAGACCTGTGCGTAGGGTCTTCCCCAAATAGAACCAATGCTGCCCCATGAAACGGTCATTGCATTGAATTTACCGGCGTGAAAATCACCGGCGGTGAGGAGCAGCCAATCATTTTCCCATAGATCGAAGACGCGGATACGCAAACTTTCTGGGGAGAGAGGGGTGCGCTGCATGTTTTCTCCTTAATCGAGGGATTGAACCCACGTTGGACAATTATAACAGGTTGGCAAAAGATGTTCCCTTTGGTTGAGGATGCTAGGAAAAAACTGTCAGGGGAGCATCCTGGAGAAGGAATTGGTAATTGCCTGACCCAATCCCGATAAACCATTCACGATGGGGGTAAAAGGATCCCATCCGCCGCTCTTGCCCGAGCTGATACCGCTGCCCAGATCAGAGCCAAAATAAAGAAGCAGCACAAATGCAATTCCCAATAGTAAGAGAAAAAACAGTTCCCCCTTTCGACCTGATCCATTGCTCATAGAGACGCTCCTGGTTTTGACCCGTCATGAACCATTGGATTTTTCAAGGAAGATACGATTATCCTCATTATACACAATCTATAATCCTAACAGTTCGCTCGTAATGATCTGCTGTTGGCGAATCACGAATGGGTGAGATTGATGATACAATAATATCCCATTTCACAATTAAGAGGTTACTCATGCAGGATCAGGATGGACTTCAGTATCATGTAAAGGTCAAACGAGGGGATGTAGGCCGTTATGTCCTCCTGCCGGGGGATCCGGGCAGGGTTGAAAAAATTGCCCGCTTTCTGGATGAACCTCGTTTCATTTCCACCAATCGCGAACACACCGTCTATACCGGAAAACTGAACGGCGAATTGGTTTCGGTGGTTTCCACGGGGATGGGGTGTCCCTCAACGGCGATTGCTGTCGAGGAGTTGATCGCGGTTGGTGCGGATACCTTCATCCGTGTAGGCACATCCGGCGCAATGCAGCCGGGTATGCAACTGGGAGATCTGGCAATCGTGACCGGCGCCATTCGGGATGAAGGCACCACCCGCCAGTATTTGCCGATTGAATTTCCGGCTGTTGCGGATTTTACGGTCGTCAATGCCCTCATCAAAGCGGCTTCTCAACTCGGTGCCCGATATTTTGTAGGTATTTCTCATACCAAAGATTCGTTCTACGGTGAGGTAGAACCGGATCGTATGCCGATTGCGACGGAGTTGAAAGCCCGCTGGAACGCATGGGTTGCTGGCGGCGCCATTTGTTCGGAAATGGAGGCCGCCGCCATATTGGTGCTGTCATCAGTTTACCGCAAACGAGCCGGTGGAGTGATGACCGTCATTGGCAGTGATACGGCTACGCTCATCAACCAAAAGACATCACCTGATCTGATGATTCAGGTGGCGGTAGAGGCTATCCGAATTTTGATCGAATCTGACCGGCGTTCGACTTAATTGAGCAAACTGCGATGACGATATTGAAGAGCCTCGGCCAGGTGGGCGGGTTGAATGTTCGGACTGCCGGATAGATCAGCGATGGTGCGCGCCAATTTCAAAATCCGATGATAAGCCCGCGCGGAAAGCTGGAATTGCTGCATCGCGGTTCGCATCAGGTTGGTGCCGGTTTCATCGAGAACACAATATTTGCGAATCTCTGCCGGGCGCATATCGGCGTTGCAGGTGAGACCATCCTCCTTTAGTCGTTCTCGTTGAATTTGGCGAGCGGCCTCGACTCGGCTGCGAATCACCTCAGATGGCTCTCCCTGGCGTTTGTCGCTCAATTTTTCATAATCTACGCGCGGCACTTCAATGAAGATGTCTATCCGGTCCAGCAGTGGGCCGGAAATCCGTTTCTGGTATTTGGTAATTGTGGATGGTGAGCAGGTACAGGCTTTGACCGGGTCACCGAAATTTCCGCATGGACATGGATTCATTGCGGCGACCAGTTGGAAATTGGCTGGAAAGGTGAGTGAACCTTGAGCGCGGCTGATGGTGACGATTTTATCTTCTAAAGGCTGGCGCAGGACTTCCAATACCCGCATACCAAATTCGGGTAATTCGTCCAAAAAAAGGACACCTCGATGGGCCAATGAGATTTCGCCGGGGTGAGGGGTGTTGCCGCCGCCAACCAAACCAGCATGGGAAATGGTATGATGGGGAGCGCGGAAAGGGCGGTTTCGGACGAGTGGAATATCACGGGGCAATTTGTCGGCAATCGAGTAAATCCGGGTAACATCCAGGGCTTCTTCAATGGTCATGCGCGGCAAAATTGCCGGTAATGCCCGAGCCAGCAGGGTTTTCCCAGTACCGGGCGGGCCAGACATCAGCACATTGTGACCGCCTGCCGCCGCAATTTCCAAAGCCCGCTTGGCGTGTTCCTGTCCTTTGATTTCCTGAAAGTCAGTTTGAACCTGAACTTGAATTTCGCTGATTTCAACCGGAGGATAAGGTGGAATTGGGTTTTCGCCTTTGACGTGGGCGATCAGGTCAAGAATGGTTCGGACGGGAATGATTTCCAAATCAGGTATTAAGGCGGCTTCGGCAGCATCGGCTTCGGGCACAAACAGACGGGTAAACCCCAACTGGCGGGCGGCTGCTGCCATTGGCAAAATTCCACGCACATGACGGACTCCACCATCCAGTGAAAGTTCGCCGACTACCAGAGAATTGGAAAAGGCGGCTTGTGGAATTTGTTCGGTGGCGACCAATACCGCTAGGGCAATCGGTAAATCATAAGCAGGGCCTTCCTTTTTTACTGAGGCTGGAGCGAGATTGACGGTTATCCGTTTGCGCGGATAGATCATGCCGGCGTTCTTGATGGCCATTTGTACCCGCTCACGCGATTCCTGTACGGCGGTGTCCGGCAAACCAACAATCACCATTGCCGGCAGGCCCTGACCCGTATCTACTTCAACTTCCACGATGGCAGTTTCCAAGCCGATGATTGAGCAGGAGTAAATTCTGGCAAGCATGAGAGATTATCTACCGGATATATCGTCCGCTGATGTATTTTTCCATCTCTTCCAGCAACAAGGCCTGATCGGAAATGACCGTCTTGACCACGTCCCCTATGGTAATGATCCCCACCAATTTGTCGTTTTCGATGACCGGCAAATGACGGATTCGGCGAGCGGTCATCAAAATCATGCAGTCTTTTACGGTTTGAGTGGGGGAAACGGTGATCACGTCGGTGGTCATGAACGTTGAAACAGGCAGGAGATTGAGGGTTTCCCTTTGGCGCACCGCCTGACGAGCATAATCTCGCTCTGAAAAAATCCCGACCAACTCGCCATCTTTGACGACGGGCACCGCTCCAATATCTTTTTCAGCCATGAGTTCCAACGCTTCCATGACGGTTGAGTCGGGTGAAACCGACCAGACTTGCGATCCTTTGTTGTGCAGAATCTGACGAACTGTGCTTTCCATAATAACCCTCCCATCTTATGCAAATAGAAAACGCACTTATATTTATTATAGAGGAAATTACCTTTCATGGTTATCCCGATTTAGCCGGATAATTAATTGGTTGTGGGGATTGCGATTATTGAACTTGATCGGGTTATAATCCAAAAATCCCCCTGTATTTCTCAAAAAGGAGTGTGTTCCATGTACATGATTTTATTTGTGCTGGATGAACCCGGCCAGCTCGACGACTTGTTGGAGGGCTGGTTGGAAATTGGAATTCATGGTGTTACCATCATTGAAAGCACCGGTTTTTACCGACGACAAATTAAGCGCTCCAAGTTGCATCTCACGTTTCTGGTAGAACCCGCTTCCAGTATTCTTGAGGAAGGCAATATTACCCTTTTCACGGCTGTGGAGGATGAATCGCTGGTGGAGCGATGTCTGCAAAAGACCGAACAGATCATCGGGAATTTAGAAAAGCCCCATAGCGGGGTGTTTATGTCCTGGCCATTGAGCAGCGCAAAGGGCTTGCACAAAGAATTGGAGGAAGGGAAAAAGAACTCATGATCTGGATCGAATTTGTCGTCAGCGCAGCTTTGGTGGTGTTTGCAGCGGTAAAACTGGCCGAATACGGCGACATCATTGCCATTCGTACCGGCTTGGGAAGAGCCTTTATCGGCGTTATCTTGATGGCTTCGGCTACCTCGCTGCCCGAATTCCTGACTGCTATCAATTCTATCCGTCTGGGCATACCGGATCTTTCAGGCGGTAATATTTTTGGCGCAAACATGTACAATATGCTACTGCTGGCTTTCATCAGCATCCTGGGGTGGAGAGAACGAGCCTTACGAGCGGTGGTGCGCCGCCACGGTTTGACCGGTGGCGGCGCTATTTTGATGATTTTGCTGGCCACTTTTTTTGTCTATATCAATCTGGATATTAAGATAGGCTGGGTAGGTGTAGACAGTCTCTTGCTGATTGCTTCATACCTGATACTGGTTCGGTTGCTGCGTACCTCCACTACGATCAGCGAAGAAGAGCGCAACGAAAGCGATGAAGGATTACCTACATTGAAAATGGCTGTCTTGTGGTTTGGCGGAGCAGCGTTGGTTTTAGTGCTGGTCATGCCGTGGCTCGTTCGCGTAGCCAATGATATTGCTGATTTAACCGGGCTGGGCGAAGGTTTTGTGGGGGTGGCTTTGCTGGCATTTGTATCCACCATGCCTGAATTAGTTGCCACGATTGCCGCCGTCCGGATGAAAGTTTACGATCTGGCGATTGGCAATTTATTTGGCAGCAATATGTTCAATATGTTTGCGCTCGGATTGGTGGATATTCTTTTCACCAAAGGACGATTCATCGGTAGTATTTCACCGGAGTTTGTCCTGGTCGGTTTTTTGGGTTTAATAATGAATAGCATGGCGCTGATCGGAAACCAATCCATCATCCGCCGGCGGGCATTGTCCTTCCTGGAATTGGATGCGGCCGTGTTGATTTTGACCTTTATTCTTGGAATGATTTTGATCTATCAACGTGGTCTTGGGATTTAATTGAAATGGATCCTCTCGAAAGCGGGAGGATCCATATGATTTAGTGCGGATAAAGGAATTTAGTACGAACCGGATCTGGGGGTAAAGGTGCGTTGAACGACACTGTCATCAAAGAAACCGCCAGTGTGTCCGGTTTCAGCATATTGATAAACAGCAGCCGCGTAAATGCCGCTCAAAGTCGAATTGATCAATCCAACCAGGATCAGGGCTATTACCATCAACACAATCATCGCGATTGCCAGCGCGGCGGATTCCAGCACAATGAAGGCTATGCCAGCGAAAACCATCCCCAGAATGACGATTCCAAAAGAAATCAGTCCGAAAACGGTGCCAATCCCAATGTTCCCGGCAATTTGTTCACCCCATGTCTTCCGCAATAAATATACACTGCGTTTGATTGCATCAATTGGACCGACTCCCTCAACAGCCAGCACCGGTACTACCAAAAAAGTTGCAATGTTCCATGCAAAACCAATCAAAGAGATAGCCATTCTACCCAAACCGCGGCTGCGTTCGGAAATGGCACGAAGCAGCATTCCTACCGTAGCAGCAATAATGGCATAGCCGACGATATTCAACAAGCGGCTGAAGGCAATTTGGAAACCCTGTCCAACAGTGGGGTTTCCGCCTCTCAGTCGAACTACAGCCGCTCCAACCAGGGCGGTATTTGCAAAAAAGATGACGGTATATTGAACAATGTAAAACAGGAAAATGACCACGAATCCGGCTATCTGGATTTTTTCGGAAAACAGGCTGTCCATCAGTCCGCTGAGGAACATCGGAAGAGCGAAAGTCAGGGTAACGATCAAAGTGCCCATGGCAGATACGATTGGAAAGACCAGTAGTTCCTTATCAGCCGAAAGCACTCGAAAACTCGCCTTAACCAATTCCCAACTGTTGCGAAGTTTATCCATGATCTCCACCTCCTCAATGATTTACGATTAACCGCTTCAAAAGTTGCGGCATAGCCTAGTCGGAGTTTCTTTCGGGGGGTTGGCTGTTCTTGCCCCGTCCCAATTCTTGCGAACGTTCATAGGCTGCCCAAATAGCCCGGCTGAGGGCGGTTCGGAAACCGGCTTTTTCCAGATAATACAATGCCGCAGCCGATGTTCCGCCCGGAGAGGTCACCTGATTTCGCAAATGAGCCGGATGATCCTTTTTGAGGGCATAATATTCCACCGAACCGCGAATGGTTTGAGTAACCAGCTGTTCGGCAATTCGGCGGGGAAAACCAAGATGGACACCAGCGTCGATCAGCGCTTCCATGAACAGGAAGACGTACGCCGGCCCGGTGCCGGAGAGGGCAGTCGCCATATCCAGATAATTCTCTTCCTCGACAAAAATTTCTTGACCCAGCGCCATCAAGATCAGACGGGCGGCTTCTAATTGCTCTTCGGTTACAGATGCGGAAGAAGTCCAAACCGTAATTCCCTGCCCGATTTGGGCCGGAGTGTTCGGCATGGCGCGGATGACGGCGGGGTGCTCCAATCCGCCACTAATCGTTTGAATTGATGCGCCAGCAATGATGGATAAAACAACAGCATGAGGTGCAATTTTCCCACGCAAACCAGCCAGCACGGTGCGCAATTTTTGTGGTTTGACTGCCAGAATGACGATATCGGCATTGTTTACGGCTTCTGCATTGTCAGCGGTGAAGCGGATACCATAGCGCTCTACCAGTTCACCACCGCGTTCAGGGCGGGGGCCAGCCGCAATGATATTTTGCGGCGGCAGTACTTGATTGCGGATCAAGCCGGCAATGATGGCTTCCGCCATAACGCCGGGTCCAATGATGGAAAGATTTTGTGAGTTCATCATCCCTTTAATTCCACCTTGTCATTTTTGAGATACGGCCGTCGAAAACCGTGACCAGCGCGCAAAAATCGCCATGGAGAGCAACCTTCCAGCGCTTTTTTCCTTCAATGCAACTTCGCCGCAATTCCATTCCCCTTCGGATTGCTGAATCAATTGCTGCAGGGCGTATTGGAGAGTCAATGCGGAAGCCTTAACCGCATAAGCCGTGAGTACGACGAAGAGCGGTTTAGGCGTGAGTACGTTTTTGCATGCTTCAAGCAAATGCGGTAACAAACGGAAAAATTCCCAAACTTCCCCTTTGGGGCCGCGCCCAAACTTTGGCGGGTCCAGAATCAAACCATCGTATTTTACACCGCGACGGCCTTCCCGTTGAACAAACTTAACCGCGTCGTCCAATATCCAGCGGATAGGTGCGGCTTCCAAACCGGAAAGAGCTTGATTTTCCCGCGCCCAGTTGAGGACTTTTCGGGAAGCATCCACATGAGTTACCTGAGCGCCGCTTTGGGCGGCAGCCAGACTAGCCAGGCCGGTATAACCAAACAAATTCAATACCCTGACTGGCCTACCAGCCGCTGAGATTTGTTCGGCGATCCAATCCCACTGGCAGGCTTGCTCCGGGAATACGCCCACATGGCGGGAGGCGGTCGTTTGGACATAAAAAGCCAGGTTGCGATAGTGTACGATCCACCGTTCAGGGATGGGTTTGTGTTGCTGCCAGTGGCCGCCATTCTCTTCTGGTGTCGGCAAAAAACGCGCATGAGCGGCAGCCCATTTGTCTTGCGGGAGGGCAGGCGACCAGACTGCTTCGGCTTCTGGTCGAACCAAGAGGTAGTTTCCAAAGCGTTCCAGTTTCCATCCGTTTCCGCTGTCCACCAATTCGTATTCTTTCCATTCAGGTGAAGTCAGGATCAAGTAAGGAAATTGCGGGTTGTTTTTTATCAACATAGTCCTTATGCAAGCGAGTATATCAGATTTTGAGCAGGATAAACCTTGTGGATTGGCGGGTTCATCCTTAGGCATGTAGGAGATTGGATGAAGAGCAAATTGCCGAGATGTTTTGGTTCGACAGGAGCAGAATTGAGCGTTATAATCCTCAACGTTTTGTGGAGAAACACCTATCGCTTCAAGAGGTGATGGCCATGCAGACTTTTGATTTTGACCGGGTGATTGACCGCCGCAGTTCGGATAGCATCAAGTGGCATTACTTTGCGGAGGATGTTCTACCCATGTGGGTTGCGGACATGGATTTTGCCGCTGCTCCTGTCATTCTTGAAGCACTCCAGCAGCGTGTTTCTCACGGTGTTTTCGGGTATCCGGCGGAAGTAAAGGGTTTGCGGGAAGCCATACTGGAATGGTTGGAAAAACGATATACCTGGAAGGTCAACGCAGAAGACCTGATCTTTCTGCCGGGAGTAGTGGTGGCTTTTAATTTGGTCGCTCAGGCGCTTTGTTCTGATCAGCGTGGTGTGGTCATTCAAACACCGGTTTACCCGCCTTTTTTGAATGTCGGTCAAAATGCCGGTGTCCCTTTACTGGTTTCCAGACTGAGGATGGGTGATCGTAATCGTTATGAGGTGGATTTTGATTCGTTTAAAGACGCCCTCGCTCAGAATGCCGGCATGTTTCTGCTCTGCAATCCGCATAATCCAGTCGGAAGGGTCTTTACCCGTTTTGAGTTAGAGCAAATGGCCGAGCAGTGCCTGCGGCAAGACGTGATCATTTGTGCCGATGAGATTCATTGTGATCTGGTATACAGCGGTCATCATCACATCCCGCTTGCTTCACTGGATGACGAAATCGCTCAAAGAACGGTTACGCTGATGGCACCCAGTAAAACGTTCAACATTCCCGGCCTAGAGTTTTCTTTTGCGGTCGTTCCAAACGCGCAAATACGGCAGAAAATCCATCAGGCAAGGCGTGGCTTGATTGGAGGAGTCAATCTGTTGGGCATGGTGGCGGCGCGAGCAGCCTATCAGCATGGTGAGGACTGGCTGGAACAGTTGATAGCCTACCTGCAAGCCAACCGCGATTGGTTGTATCGGACGGTTTGCGAAGAGATGCCAAAAGTGGGTATGCCGCTTCCGGAGGGAACCTATCTGGCGTGGCTGGATTTCCGTGAGACGGCTGTTGGAAACGATCCTTTTAACTTTTTCCTCAATCAGGCAAAAGTAGGATTGAATGATGGCCGTGCCTTTGGAAACGGAGGTGAAGGGCATGTTCGCCTGAATTTTGGGTGTCCACGAAGCGTGTTAAAAGAAGGCATCAACCGCATGGTTGCGGCGTTGGAGAAAAACCAAAGAGGATAAAAAATGGAACAAACCACTCAAACCCCAACTCACAGCAAGGGGTGTGGAGGCTGCTTTTTGAGGGGGATGGGGGTGTTGAGTTTATTGCTTTTGCTCCCGATCCTTATCTATGGGCTGCTATTTGCTGTGGGAGCGCTGTTGATCACTTCCGATCCGTCAAAGGATGCCAAAATGATCGTCTTGCTGGGCGGCGGAGACCGTCAGCGCTGGCAGGAGGCTGTCAAACTCTTCAAAGCGGATCCGTCCAGAATTATTTTGATTACTGAGACCGGTGACACGATCAATGAGATTGGCACGCGTTATAGCCTTCTGGTGCGCAACAATCTTTCGGCAATGGGAGTACCCATGGATCATATTCGCATCATCCCCGACGTGTCCCGCTCAACAGTCGAGGAAGCCAAAAGCGTGCGGCAATATATGGAATACTGGGGGCATCCTTCTTGTGTTGTAGTGACGGACCCGTATCACACCTTTCGCACGCGCTTGATCTTTCAGGATGCTTTTCGCGAAAGTCCAGTCAAAGTTCAAATTCATGCGGTACAAGGCCACTGGTATCAGGCAGCCACATGGATGTTCAGCCGGCAGGGGTGGGAGGTCACCTTATTGGAGATCGTCAAAGTCGTTGGTTATTTGTTCGGTGCGGGAAGATGAAAAAAAACAACAGAGCCGCTCATTGCGGCTCTGTATGACGATTGGATTATTGGAAGTTGGTTACTGCAGTGGGACAACTTGCGCGGCTTGGAGACCTTTGGGACCTTTTTCGATAGAAAACTCCACTTTCTGGCCTTCCTTCAACTGCTTGTAGCCCTGCATATCGATTGCGGAGAAATGTACGAAGACATCCTCCCCATTGTCACGGCCGATAAAGCCGTACCCCTTAGCGGGGTTGAACCACTTGACGGTCCCGGTGAAACGTTCTGACATGCTTTACTCCATACATTTTGAAAAATTTCAGGTCTGGCTCCAGGAGCCGCTTGACCATGTAGGTCAAATGTATCACGCCTTATTTTTGATGTCAAGTCAGAATGGTTTAGAATTTTTTGAATGGAAGGTCATTGAGAAAAAACACTCATTATTCGCGCCAAATCAATCCTTACATCTTTTATTTACTTCCTTTCGAAAAGGTGAGTGTATTGCGTAAAATCATGGGCTGGGGGATAATACTTCTGTCTTGAAGGTAAGCCTGATGCAATGAGGGACTTAAGACCGAGTCTTCAGAGCCTGGAACGGCAGATATTGCTGGCGGGGATGATACTTTTCCCGCTGGTTGTTCTCACCTTTTTACCCATATCGCCGAGGCCATTTCAGGAACTGGAAATCATCACACGCTTGTATCAGGCGGAGGTGTTGAATCATCATGAGAAGGCTGCCAGCAATTTACGGCTATTATTAGAATATTACCCCAATCGAGTGGAGTGGTGGGAGCGGTTGGCGTTCCACGAATTGGGGTGGGGTAATTTAAAACAGGCGGCAGCGGATTTTCAACGGGGGTGGGAATTGGGCTCGATTTCTGAAAAAGGATTGTTAGTGCTGACGCAGACCCTTTTTGAATTGGGAGATACAAACCGCGCCGTTGATTTCGGTCTTGTGCTCTTGGAGAAAGGGGATATATCTCCCGACTATTTTCCCCATCTGGTTGATATCTTTCAAAAAGCCGATCGCTGGGATCTGTCAAACCAAACTGCTCAACGTTGGGCAGCTGTTCAGTCCAAAAATGTGGAGGCTGTCTGGATGGCGGCTTTGTTACAGTCTTATCAAAATCCGGGTGAGGCCATCCATCTTCTAATTCCGTTGAGCGCCGGGCGCGGTTCGCTGGCGCAGCAGGCCAGCCGGTTGCTTGAAGCCTTGGAAACCGCTCAGAAAAACCCTGATCCCGCATATCAACGGGTGGTGATTGGTCAAAGGTTGGGAGAGCTGGGGTATTGGGAGATTGCGGAGCAGGCTTTTTCAGAGGCGGTTCGTTTATCCCCGGATTATGCCGAAGGTTGGGCCTTGTTGGCGGAAGCCCGTCAAAATTTGGGCAAGGATGGCTATCCGGCATTGCGTCGAGCTTTTGAACTGAACCCGGTTTCGGATATTGTACAAACTGCTCTGGCGTTGTATTGGCGGCGTCAGGATCAACCCCTGGTGGCGTTGAGTTATCTGCGTACTCTGGCAGAAAAACATCCCGAGGAGGGGCGCTGGCAGGTTGAAATTGGCGCTGCGCTGGCTCAGAATGGGGACTTGATTGGCGCTCTTCATGCCTACCGGCTTGCCGTGGAAATTGAACCGGAAAATGCCGAACTCTGGCGTTCGCTGGCGGTTTTTTCTGCTTCAAATGGGTTTGACCCCACCGCTTACACCTTGCCAGCAGCCCAGCGCGCTTTGGATTTGGACGGCAACAACCCGGCCTCGCTGGATACGGCTGGATTTGTGTATTTACAATTGGGGGAATGGAAAGAAGCGGAACAGTTCTTGCAACAGGCATTGAAAGTGGACGAGTCCTATGCTCCGGCGTTGTTACATCTTGGGCAGGTCTATCTCGAAATGGGCAGAACGAGTCAGGCATTTCAGCCTCTCAAGAAGGCTGCCGAATCGCGGGATGCAGGGATTGCCCTGACTGCCCAAAGATTGTTGCAGCGGTATTTTGCGGAGCAATACACTCAACCATGAGGCAGGTATCTGCTGCCAGACTCGAACTCACACTGCTAAACAGCCGCAGGAGGTTGATCTTATGCTCAAGGTTTTACGCACCGGTTTAATTGCGATGGGGATCTTAATCTTCCTCAGTGGATGTAATTTGATCAAGCAAATTGAAGCCTCGGCGATGGCAGCCAGAGATGCGGGCAGTATCCTGTTTTATGATGATTTCTCTGATTCAGCCAGCGGATGGCGGCAATGGAGTTCACCGGAAGCCGTCATTCATTATCAAAATGGAGTGCTTGCTTTTCTGATCAATCAACCCAATTATGATTACTGGTCACTGGCGGGTAAAAATTTCACCGATGTTACTCTGGCCGTTGAGGCCGAATTGAGTAATGGCCCGCTGGATAATGATTTTGGTCTGATCTGTCGCTTTCAAGATGAATATAATTTTTACGCATTTTTGATCAGCAGCGACGGGTACGGTGGAATTGTCAAGGTAAAGGATGGGATTTATCAAGTATTAAGCAGCCCAAACGGGCTGGAATTTGGTAAAATGATCACGCAAGGATACGCCCGTAACCAATTACGAGCTGATTGTGTTGGTTCTCGCCTAACCATGGTGGTCAATCAGCAAAAGTTTGCCGAAGTGGAAGACACGGACTTCAGCATGGGTGATGTAGGACTGCTGGCTGGCGCTTATCAAACGCCGGGTGTGGAAGTTCATTTTGATAATTTTTATGTAATCAAACCTTAAGGGTATGCGGATTTATTTCGACACAATTGGGTGCCGCCTGAACCAGAGTGAGATTGAATTGCTGGCCCGTCAGTTTCGGGCTGCCGGTCATTCAATTGCTGAAACACCAGCCGAAGCCGATGTAGTGGTCATTAATACCTGCACCGTCACCAGCGCGGCGGCGTCTGACTCCAGGCAGAAAATTCGTCAGGCTGCCAGAAGCGGTGGCGCTTCGATTGCGGTTACCGGTTGCTGGGCAACTCTGGAACCAGAAGCAGCCCGGCATTTACCGAATGTGGCTTGGGTCATACCGAATTCCGAGAAACATCGTTTGACTTCCACAGTGTTGGGTGTTTCGGTCGAGGAATTTGATCTCGAACCGCTTGCCCGTCAACCTTTGCCCGGTCTTCATCAGCGTACCCGAGCTTTTATCAAGGTTCAGGATGGTTGTGATAACTTTTGTACATTCTGCATCACGCGGTTGGCGCGGGGCAAAGGACGCAGCGAATCGATCGCGGACGTCGTTGCCGAAGTGAGATCGGCTGTGGCTGGCGGAACGCGAGAGGTAGTTCTTTCGGGAGTCCACCTTGGGTCTTGGGGACAGGATTTTACGCCACCGCTGCATTTGCGTCATCTGATTGAGGCGATCCTTTCCGATACGGATGTGGAACGGCTGCGGCTCTCTTCGCTTGAACCTTGGGATTTGGATGAATCTTTTTTCCGTTTGTGGGAAAACCCGCGCATGTGCCGTCACCTGCACCTGCCGCTTCAATCAGGCAGTGCGGCGACCTTGAAGCGCATGGTTCGTAAAACAACTCCCTCGGCTTTTGCTTTACTGCTGGAAACGGCTCGAACCTACTGCCCGGATATGGCAATTACAACAGATGTGATTGTTGGCTTCCCCGGCGAGAGCGAAGCCGAATTCGAAGAGAGTTTGGCATTTGTTCAAAAGATGAACTTTGCCGGGGGACATGTCTTTTCCTACTCAGTTCGGCAGGGGACAGCAGCAGCCCGCATGAAGGGGATGCTGAACGGGGCGGTCATCCGTCAACGCAACGCGATCATGCGGGCGGTTCTGCAACAATCGTCTCTCTCCTTTCGGCAGAGATTTGTGGGGAGTGTTGCTCATGTTCTGTGGGAGTCATGTGATGAGGTGGGCGCAGATGGCTGGCGGCTGCATGGCCTGACCGATCATTACATCCGTGTGGAAACCCATTCTCCTACGGCGCTTTGGAATCAGATCAGCCGGGTCAGATTGGAACAAATCACCGCCGAAGGGATGAGCGGAGTCATCCTGAAGGACAGGGATTGACTCAACGTCTTATTGCAAAAGCCAAAAAGCCAGACTGAAAGAAATCACTCCCAGCAGACTACCGGCGATGGTCTGGGAAAGAGTGTGCCGTTTCAAGTGCACTCGAGACCAGGCCACAATGGGAATAAAAACGAAGAGGGGCAAAGCGTAAACACCCCCGAGCCAAAAGCCCAGAGAAGAAAATCCTGCGGTTGCAGCAGCATGGGCGGAAATTTTCCATTTCAAGTTGACCAGAAAAAGACCACTGGTTTCCATAATCGCCGCTGCCGCAATTATTTGAAGGAGAGAGGGGGCCTGTGCAGTTTTGAGCAGGGAAAAAGTGATCAGGCTGCAAGTCATACTGAATAAATAGGGGCGGATGCGTTGCTGGCGCACATAAACATCCAAATCGGTTATTTGCCCGCGATGATGAAGGTATGCCAGATAACCCGCTGGGAGGAGGATCATCAGCGTTAGTGTGAGAATATACCAAGCCAAGTTTGATCGGTTTAGCTGAGTCAACAACGGGATGGACAGCGCAACAGAGGCGACTAACGGCGGCGAAAACAGGCGCGAAATCCACACTGCCAACCGGTAGTGCCATCTTGGCGGTACGATAGGCACGATTTGTTCTGAAACATGGATAGAAGGATTGATTTCCATACCTGTTCTTCCTCTCATCCATCTTAAATGAGGGCAGTTAAGGATTTTTGATTGGAATGTTAAGGTTAAGTCAAAGGTCATTGCTGGAACAAGTTTGTACCGACTAAAAATGAACAGGCAGGAAAGAACGGTTTTCTAAACCTGCTTTATGGGCAAAAAATTAAGTAATCTGCGGTGTGTTGAGAAAACACACCGCAGGAAAGGACAATTTTGAAAAAGATATTTCCCTAGAGCCCTTTGAGGTATGGATCAGGCAGGCTGGCTCTCTAGATCTTCAGTTGTGAGATGATATTCTTCAGCACGCTGGCAGACTTTTGAATACCTGCAATCTCTTCATCGCTTAAGTCAAGTCGAATGATCCGTTCGACACCATCCAAATCCACGATGGTTGGCAAACTCAGGCACACATCCTCAATTCCGTAATAGGGCTCGTCAATGTAACTGGAAACAGAGAGAACCGTACCCTGATCGCGGATGATCGCTTCACAGATACGCACCAAGCCGCTGGCAATGCCGTAATAGGTGGCTCCTTTACGCTCGATGATGTGGTAGGCGGCATCGCGAGTCTGCTCGAAAATGGTGTTGAGGATCTCCTCAGCACAGCCCAGTTGATTGACCGCGCAATACTGGGGCAGCCGCATACCAGCAATGTTGGCTAATGACCAGACCGGCACTTCACTATCGCCGTGTTCGCCAATAATGTGGGCATGCACACTGCGCGGATCCACATCAAAGTGTTGAGAGAGTAAATAGCGAAAACGGGCTGTGTCCAAAACCGTACCCGAACCAATGACATGATTGCGCCTAAATCCGGAAATTTTGAAGGCCACATACGTGAGGATATCTACCGGATTTGTTGCGATCAGTAAAATTCCGTTCGGGTTGTTTTCAACGATTTTTGGAATGATTTGCTTGAAAATTTCGGTGTTGCGCTGGACCAAATCCAATCGTGTTTCACCGGGACGTTGAGCCGAGCCGGCGGTGATCACGGTGATGATCGCACCGGCGGTATCTTCATAATCTCCTGCCCAAATGCGGGCTGGTCGGCCGAGAGGCATGGCGTGATTCAAATCCATGGCTTCCCCTTCGGCTTTGGCGTGGTTGGCATCAATCAATACAATTTCACTGGCTAAACCGCTTATCAGCAGGGAGTATGCAAAAGTAGCGCCGACATTACCTGCGCCGATAACGGCGACACGAGTGGGTTTCTTAAAAACATGGGTCATGGCAATTCTCCTTGATTCAGTTATCGTTGAGATTGTTTTTCTTTGGCCTTGCGGGCTTCCATGAAACGCTCATAGACCCGCTTCCAGGCCTGAGTTGGCTTCTCTGGCCGAGTTTTCTTATGCTCCTCGGTGCTCATGAAGAAGGCGAAGTCTTCTAAAAGAACGGAGATGGGTTCGTCCGGCGAGTGATATATAATCGGTCTGCCCAGGTTAATGGATTGTACCAGCACATCTGGTGAGTAGGGGAGACTCAATGTAATGGGTTTTTTGAGAGCTTGTTCGATCCGATCACGGGGGAGGCCGTGTTTGGGGAAAACATTGTTCAAAATCAGTTTGATTTTTTCGGGCGGGTAGTTTAGTTTTGCGTAGGTGTCAAGCGCGGCTGCCGCAGCCCGCAAGGATGAAAGCTCAGGAGCCAGCACCAGCAGAATGATGTCGGCCATATCCAGCGCGATCAACGCCACTTCGCTGAAGTCGTGCGGTAAATCGGCGATGAGATAATCGTAGTGAGGGCGGAGAAGTTTCAGGGAGACATTCAGAGTTTCGTCAGAGAGCATCTCTGCTTCGGTTGGGAATGTCGGGGCAGCAATGAAACTGACGCCCGATTTGTGACTTTCGATGATCGAATGCAGAGCTTCGGTATCCATCTCCAAGGGATCAATTCCTGCCAAATCGGCCCAGGTGCGTTTGAGGGGCATGTTCAACAACAAGGCGACCTGACCAGCCATTAATACCAGATCAATTAGCATGGTCGGTGCATTCCATAGTGAACGGAGGGCGATAGCCAGATTGACGGCGAGGGTAGAAGTACCGATACCTCCGCGCAAAGAATGAACGGCAATTATTTTGGCCAGTTTGGTTGGGGGCGGGGTTTCCCCGCTCGGCAAAGCATGGCGAATCACTTCCATGCGTTTCAGAAGTACGGTCATGCGGGCGACCAGTTCTTCCGGCTCAAAGGGTTTGGTAATGTGATCATCGGCCCCCGATTCAAACGAAGCCAGTTTATCCTGTAAGCCGGCCTGACTGGTCAGCACCATGATAGGAGTATGCGCAAAGGCGGGGTCTCGGCGTAAGCGACGGGTTACTTCATAACCGGAAATATCGGGCAGATTGAGATCGGTAATGATGACATCCGGTTTCAGGATGTTGGCTGCTTCCAAACCCTGCGTTCCGGTCAACTCCGTGTAAACCATGTGTCCAAGCGGGCGCAGGGCATGTTCAATCATGCGGTGGAAGATAATTTCGTCGTCAATCAGCAATACAGTTGCCATGATCTATCCTTTGGGGTTGTTTTCTGCCGAACGCTGCTGAGCTTTCATTTCTGCCAGCGCTTTTTTCAGCAGAGGGATCTGATTTTCCATATCAGCGATCAGGGTATCTGCCCCGTTTAATTTGCCATTGGCTGCCTGTAAATCCAGTTGGTGGGCAAGACGGGTCAGTTTGACGGCTTCAAAGTTGGCTGCAACACCTTTCAAGTTGTGGGCAAGCAGTTTTACGCTGGTGGCATTCTCCGAACGAATGGCTTCTCTAAGTTCGATTACTTTGGCTTCGCACTGTTGGATGAATTCTTCAAAAGTAGCCAGGAAGAATTCCAGATCATCGCCAAAACGTGGAAGGATTTTTTCAATGTACTCAGCATCACCAAGCGATTGGGTGTTTTTACGAAAAGCACGGCTGAGGAATTCGTCTTCTTGCTCAGTTATCTCATCAATCCTCTCTTGATCAGAAATTTGCCCATCGGTAGTGGCGGTCGCTTGATTTGAGCTGGGTAAGGAGCCATTCGAGTCGGTTTCCAGAGTCTGGAAGTACTCTTCAAATTTCGAAGATATATCCTCGGTTGTTGTTGAAGGTTGCTTCTCGGGGGATTGTGATTGAGCAGACTCGCTATGAGCGTTTTTCAGTCCCCAGCGTTCAATGGCGTTGAACAATTCACGTGGTTTGATCGGTTTGGAAAGATAAGCATCCATGCCACTGGCAAGGCAGCGTTCAACATCCCCCGCCAAGGCGCGTGCAGTCATGGCAATGATGGGGATATGGTTGGTTTGGCCCTCTCTCGAGCGAATCCGCATGGTTGCTTCGTAACCGTCCATTTCTGGCATCTGTATGTCCATCAGGATCAGGTCGTAATGGTTGTGAGCGGTTTTATCCACAGCAATCTGGCCATTTTCGGCTTCCTCGACGATATGTCCAAATTTGGTCAGCAAGTTCACAACCACTTTTCGATTGACCGGATTATCTTCGACTAAAAGAATATGGCGAGAAACCGATGACCGCAGTCCCGAAGCGGTTGGACGGCTTTCTGTGACTGCTTTTTCAGCAACTCCGGAAGGCGCATGACTCGAAAGGGCAGATTGTACTGCATTGTAAAGCGCCTGCTGTCGAACCGGTTTGATTAAGGTTGCGGTGCAACCAATTTTCTGACATTCTTCTTGAGGGATGTGAGTTCCAAGTGATGTGAGGACGATGATCTTGAGGTTGTGACGGATTTCTGCTGCGAGGTTTTCAGGCAGCAGAGGCTGACCATCTTCCAGTAATATCCGGTAGTCAACCAATGCCAAATGGACAGGGGCATGATTTCGATTGGCGGATTGCAATAATTCGGCAAAGGATTCGCGGTTAGCGCATTCACTGACGGCAAACCCTACTTTTTCCAGTTCCATCCGCAAGGATTGGCGGCTGGAAGCGTTTGGATCAGCGATCAAGACATGTTTTTGATGAGAGAGGGCAATTAATTCAAATGGTTGGGTTTCTGGTGTTCCCTGACGGGAGAAAACCGCATTGAACGAGAAGGTGCTGCCGACACCCGGTTCACTGATTAGGGAGATTTTTCCCCCCATCAATTCCACCAACTGGGTGGAAATAGCCAAACCTAGGCCTGAACCGCCGTATTTGCGGGTTGTGGACATATCTGCCTGAGTAAACCGCTCAAAAATGCGCGCTTGGCGGTCCAGAGGAATACCTATGCCGGTATCACGAACCGAGAAGCTGAGGGTAGCCTGCGAGCCGGTTTGGGCAATCGGCTGAACGCTGATGACAATTTCCCCCTGCTCGGTAAATTTCACGGCATTGCCAACCAGATTGTTGAGCACCTGCCGCAGACGATTGGGGTCGCCGCGCAGCAATACCGGTGTTTGCGGGTCAATTAAACAAACCAGCTCCAGCCCTTTGGCGGTTGCCCGCTGCGAGAAATTCACCGCCACATTTTCAACAATCGTGCGTAAATTGAAGTCGGTGGTTTCCAATTCCATTTTTCCGGCTTCGATTTTCGATAGATCGAGGATATCGCTGATCAGGTTGAGGAGGGATTCTGCGCTTTCCAGAGCGGCGGTGAGGTATTCGCTTTGCTCGGGGTTGAGAGGCGTGTCCAAAGCAAGGTTGAGCATACCGATCAACCCGTTGAGCGGTGTGCGAATCTCGTGACTCATGTTAGCCAGAAATTCACTTTTGGCTAAATCGGCTTCTTCAGCTTTTTGGCGGGCGCGGACCAGCTCGGTGATGTTGTGGTAGAGATTAAGGACGCCCACTTCCTGCCCATTGACGATAACCGGCACGCCGAAGATTTCCACATCAATCAGGTCGCCGTGGCGGGTCTGGCGTTTGCTGACGCTGTGAATCAATTCGCCCTGACGGACACGGCGGCTGAATTCAAACGCTCCATCACGGAATTCTTGAGAGGTGATGATTTCATCCAGCTTTCCGCCCAAAACTTCTACCTGAGTGTAGCCGAAAAGACGCTCGAATGCCGGATTGCAGGCAACGATGTGCCCGTTCAAATCGAGGGTGACAATGGCAACCGGGCTGTTTTGGAAGATACTTTCAAAATATTGCTTTTGTCGTTGAATTTCGGCTTCGGCTTTTTTTCGTTGTGCGATGTCGTGAAAAATATAAATGATGCCTTGCTGATTCTCGCCATCTTGAAACGGAAAACCGGTCACTTCAAACCAGCCGTATAATGATGGCATGGGAATGACCTGAGTTTTGGTGAGGGCTTTTTTCTGCACCGGTTCAATGACACCCGGGAAAACCTCTTCGATGTTTTTACCGATCAGGTCGGCATAAGAGGTTTTGAGAGTTTGGGTAGTTGCCCGGTTACAGCGAATGATTTTGCCGGTAGAGTCGGTCAGTAAAACCAGATCGGAGATGGCATCAAAAGTGGCTTCCCATTCTTTTTTGGCACGAATGATGTTGGCTTCGGCCTGATGCCTTTCCAGGATTTCACGTTGGGATATTTCTTTGACGGCATAAAGTTCGCTGGTGCGTTGAGTGAGTTCGTTTTTGAGATGCTGATTTTCTTGTAAAGTTCTGAAATAGTGATATATATGAATAGTATTCAGAAGGATGATGAAAGCCGCGAAGAGATCTACCAACCAAAGAGCTGGCTCATTGAGTTGGGTTTGAATGAACGAAAAGAGCGTTAAGATCAATCCGTTGGAAAGAATGAAAACGGCTGTTACAAGAAAAGGTAAAATCAATCCCGCCAGCACCCCTGCAAGAGGGAAGAGCAGGGGAACAAGTGAATGGATAGGTGGTCTGGAACCTTTATCCGCAAGCATGGTGGATTATCCGGGAATTGTAAGGAAATTGAGATTCCAATTTCCTTGACTAAAATTATAATTGACCACGCCAAGATTTGCTATTATAATCGCATGCTTTGTTGAATTGAAAAATTGCGTCTGGAAATAAAGGCGTTATCGAGGATAAATGAATATCGAAGATCAAACCGGTACTACTGTACTTCACCGTGAAACCGAAGCCAAGCCCAAGAAAAGCTGGCGGACGTGGCTGATTGGCAGACCTTTACCAACTGCAGATGCTCCCCACCAGACCATTGGAGTGTTGATTGGTTTGGCGGTTTTTGCGTCCGATGCGCTCTCCTCCACAGCCTATGCGACTCAGGAAATGCTGGTCATCCTGATGGTGCTTGGCCAGCAGGCTTATCAGTATGTCTTTCCGCTGGCGGTCGCCATTGTCATTTTATTGGGCGTGGTTACCATCTCCTACGAACAAACAGTGCATGCCTATCCAAATGGGGGTGGGGCTTATATCGTCACGCGGGATAACATTGGCGCGTTGCCTTCGAAAATTGCAGCAGCAGCCTTATTAACCGATTATATTTTGACTGTTGCTGTCTCAATTTCCTCCGGCGTGGCTCAAATCGTATCCGCTATTCCATCGCTGTTCGAGTACCGGGTTTGGATGGCGGTTGGTTTGGTCGCTTTCATCATGATCGTCAACCTGCGGGGTATAAAGGAATCGGGAAAGACTTTTGCCATTCCAACCTACTTCTTTATTTTTGCCATGTTCCTGACGGTTCTGGTTGGATTGGGACGGTATCTGTTTGGTTCATTGGGCGTGGTGAGTGACCCGCCTCCCTTAGAAATCCTGCACACGACCTATGGTGCGGGGGCTTTTCTAATTTTGAGGGCATTTGCGAGCGGTACTGCGGCGTTGACAGGGATTGAAGCCATTGCGGATGGTATCCCGGCTTTTCGTGAGCCTCGCTCCAAAAATGCAGGTACGACACTGATCATCATGTCGTTCATTCTCGGGAGTTTGATGTTGAGTATTTCATTTTTGGCTGCGCACATTCAGGCCGTTCCATCCGAAGCCGAAACGGTCATTTCCCAACTGGCGCGCACCGCTTTTGACGGGCGAGGCGGCCTGTATGGCGCTGTCATCATTGCCACAACCGTCATCTTAATCATGGCAGCCAACACCTCCTTCGCCGACTTTCCACGCTTAAGCGCCATCACAGCGACGGATGGTTTACTACCGCGTCAATTAACCTATCGGGGCAGCCGTCTGGTGTATTCACGCGGCATTGTGCTGCTGGCTTTACTGGCAACTTTGTTGATTGTAGTATTTCAGGCTTCTGTGACCCGTCTGATTCCACTTTATGCGGTGGGCGTATTTCTGTCCTTTACCCTGTCTCAAGCCGGTATGGCACACCGTTGGTGGAAGATTGGAAAATTACAAGAAGGGCAGGAGTTGCAGGAACGCGGATCGGTATTGCGTTATGATCCCAACTGGCTGGTGAAGATGATCATTAACGGTTTTGGTGCATTTTGTACCGGGGTTGTGATGATTGTGTTTGCAGCCACCAAGTTTGTGGATGGGGCGTGGGTGGTGATTGTCATCATACCCATCCTTGTGGTCATGTTTAGCGGCATCCAGCGTCATTACCGCCATCTGGCTTCCAAACTTTCGCTTGAAAATTATGGCGGATTACCACGAATTGCCCGCCACCGTGTGATTATCCCTATCGGGGGGGTTCATCGCGGCACGCTGGCAGCCTTGCGGTATGCACGAACCTTATCCGAAGATATTACCGCTGTGCATGTGTCCATTGATCCGCAGGAAGCCGAACGGGTTCGTAAAAAATGGGAAACATGGGGAGATGGTCGCCGCCTGGTTATTCTCGAGTCGCCTTACCGGTTATTCATCGAGCCGTTGTTGGAATACATTGATGAAATTGAAGCCCAACGCCAGCCGAACGAGATCATCACCATTGTGGTGCCGGAATTTGTGCCGCGCCATTGGTGGGCAAGTTTGCTGCATACCCAAACTGCGTTTACTTTACGGATGGCGTTGCTCTTTCATAAAGATATCGTCATTACCAGCGTTCCCTATCAGGTGGATTAATGAAAGAAAACCAAGAACAAACCCAAAAAACAATGCAGATAATTGTGGTTGGCTGCGGCCGGCTGGGTTCGGCGCTGGCCTATCGCCTCTTTCGGGCAGGCCATTCGGTAGCCGTGATCGACTCCTCGCCTGCCTCATTTAACAATTTGCCGCCAGATTTTACCGGTCGACTACATGAGGGAGATGCCCTTTCCCAAGATGTGCTGGTTCGGGCTGGTATTGAAAATGCGGATGCTCTGGCAGCAGTGACCAGTTCGGATGCCATCAATGCTGTTGTGGCGCGAGTAGCTCGGGAAGTTTTTCATGTTCCCAATGTAGTTGCGCGCAATTACGATCCACGCTGTCGGGTGTTGTTTGAAGAACTGGAATTGCAGGTGATCAGTTCAACCAGTTGGGGTGCGCAACGCATCGAAGAGATGCTGTACGATTCGGGTGTACATACCGTGTTTTCGGCGGGAAATGGAGAGGTAGAGGTATACGAATTTGTCATCCCTGAAAGATGGGAGGGTAAATCTCTGGAAGAATTATTGCCGAACGAAGAATGCCTGCCGATCTCGATTACGCGTGCCGGACGGGCAATGCTGCCCCAACCCGGCTTGACGATTAAGGGCGGGGATATCATCCATGTCAGCGCCACATTTAATGGCAGTAATTGCTTACGCCAGAAGTTGTTGGAAGGAAGGGAGTAGCCAGAATGTACGTTGTTATCGCAGGTGGCGGAAGAACCGGAGCGCAATTAGCGCGGATTCTGGTTGCCCAAAATCATTTCGTTCAATTGATTGATAACCGTCCGGAAGTGCTGGCTCGTCTACACAAGGAATTGCCAACCGAGGTGATTTTTGAAGGCCGGCCTATTGACCCACTGGTTCTAGAAAAGGCAGGGGCAGAAAAGGCAGATGTGCTGGCTGCCTGTACTACCGAGGATGAGGTTAATCTGGCGATCTGTTTCATGGCGCGCAGCCGTTACAAGGTGCCGCGCACCATCGCCCGCATCAATAATCCACGCAATGCCTGGTTGTTTGATCACAAGTTTCATGTGGACGTGGCGGTCAACCAGGCTGAGATCATGGCCTCGATCATCGAAGAGGAAATGTCCTTGGGTGATATGATGACCCTGATCAAACTGCGCCGCGGGAATTACTCCCTTGTCGAGGAGAAAGTTCCTCCTGATGCTCCGGCATTAGGGATTGCCATTAAAGATCTCAATTTGCCCGAACACTGTGTCATTGCAGCCATTATTCGGCATGGTGAGGTCATCGTGCCACGTGGTGTAACCATTTTTGAGTCGGGAGATGAAGTTTTAGCCGTGGCAGATCCGGAAGGCGCCCGACAACTGGCCAGAATGCTTTCACCGAATAAGGTGGCTAACGGCCGGACGAAGTGAATTGCGTTTGACCGCTACCCAAGCATGCGGTATAATTTGATTCTATCTCGTAATCACCTGTGCACTGCGGAAATCGCCAAGCAAATCTTCAACGGGTTTGGCAATTTGCGCAGGACACAGTGGCAAAAATTGATAAGGAAAGGATAATGATATGCCCAAACGGACATACCAACCAAAAATTCGCCGCCGTGTTCGCGTGCATGGCTTCCGTGCCCGGATGGCAACGGCAGAAGGACGGCAGGTTTTGAAACGCCGCCGCCTGCGTGGCCGCTACCGTCTGACGGTCACTGCCAACAGCCATGTCAAGAAGGTTCGCTGGTAATTGCTGCCGTCTCTGCAGGTGATGCCCTTTGGGCGCAACCTGCCGTTCATTGATCCTCAATGGACGGGTTCATGGGTGAAGCGCAAATTCAGGTTGAGGCGGTCGAGCGATTTCAAGCGGGTGCGGCAAACAGGCAAGGCGTATACGCACCCGTTTCTTGTGTTAATGGTGCTGCCCAGTGAAAATGATACCGTTCACATTGGAATTACCGCCAGTAAGGCGGTTGGCGGCGCCGTTGATCGTAATCGTGCAAAAAGACGCCTTCGTGCTGTGATGGATGCCTTATTGCCCCAACTACCCACCGGGTGGGATATGGTGCTCGTAGCTCGTAAGCCGGTTGTAACGGTTGACTTTGTAGACCTCACTCAGGCTGTGATTGACTTGTTGAAGCGTGCACACCTGATTGTGGATGGTGGAAACCAATTTGATGATCGAGCATGATTATTCTCATGAACCACGCTTGCGAGACTTGCCGTTCAATTTCAAAACTGCGGCACGCTGGCTGTTGCTGGGCTTAATTCGTTTGTATCAGAAATTGATTTCTCCGGCGCTGCCCGCGAATACTTGCCGATTCTACCCCACCTGCTCCCACTACGCTTATCAGGCAATTTACAAGCATGGTGCGCTCAAAGGAACATTCATGGCTGTTTGGCGGGTGTTGCGCTGTAACCCGTTTAACCCTGGCGGATATGATCCTGTACCTTGAATTTAATTGACAAACTCAACTGACACCACAATATCTATGAAAAACACGAAAATTTTATTCATTGCATTGTTTCTTTTGGGGGCTGTATTGTTAACATCCTGTGGCGGACCCCTCTCCGGTTCCAGTTGGCCGGGGGTCAGCTCCAATGGGGATACGGTGTATGTTGCTTATATGCAGCATGTCTATGCCATTCGCGCGGCGGATGGCAGTATGATCTGGCGTTTTCCAGAAAAGGCCGGCAGATCAATGTTTTTTGCTGCACCCGTGCTAGCCGATGATCAACTACTGGTCGGTGATTACGAGAACGTTCTGCACAGCCTTGATCCAAACACCGGCGTTGAAAAGTGGATCTTTGCTCAGGCTCAGGCTGATTGGATTGCCAGCCCGCTGGTAGTGGATGATGTAATCCTTGCGCCGAATGCAGATCATTTTCTTTACGCACTTTCAAAAAATGGATCCCTGTTGTGGAAATATGAAACAGGACGAGCATTGTGGGCGCAGCCGGTTAGCGATGGAGATGTGGTATATCAGGCTTCCATGGATCACAGCGTGTACGCGATCAACATTCGAACCGGTCAAAAAATCTGGTCGCTAGATGCAGGCGGAGCGGTGATTTATTCACCAACGCTGGATGTTGAGGAGGGTGTTCTTTATCTCACCACTCTGGCGCGTAATTTAATGGCGATCAACACTAGGGATGGTTCGATCCGCTGGCAGCGTAAATTCGAAGGCGGTTTGTGGACTCAACCGGCGCTTAAAGATGGACGGCTTTACTTGGGAGATTTGCAGGGAACGGTTTACGTCATTTCGGCCGAGGACGGAACGGAAATTTGGAGTCAAAAAGTTGATCAACCGGTGACGGGGAAGGCTACGATACTAGATAATCGTGTCATCTTTCCAACCGAAGATGGCAGTCTGATTGCCATGACGCTGGAAGGTGAACGGTTGTGGAGTCGCACATTCGATGGCAAGTTGTATACCGGGCCGGTGGTTATCGGCGACCGTTTGGCGGTAGGCATAGCCGGCGGTAAGGACTTTTTGAAAATGGTCTCGCTGGATGGGCAAGACCTGTGGACGTTTGTTCCACCTAAATGAGAGAGGTAAAAGTCATGTGGGACGCTTTAATCATTACACCGTTTATCAACACCATACTGTTCATCTATAACATTGTTGGACAGAATTTCGGGATTGCGATCATCCTGTTTACATTGCTCATTCGGGTAATCACCCATCCCTTGATGGTCAAGCAAATCAAGGGAGCGCAGGCGATGCAGGAACTCCAAAAGAATGAAAAATGGATCAAGATTCAAGAAAAATACAAAGGCGACCGTGAAAAACTGGCGCAGGAACAAATGGCGCTTTATAAAGAATTGGGCATCAACCCGTTTGCTTCCTGTTTGCCAACCCTGATCCAGTTGCCAATTATCTTCGGGTTGTATCAGGCGATCATTTCCGCGCTTGCCAGCACTCCATTGGATTTACTGCGACTAATCCGCCATATCTATCCCGGTCTGCTGCAAGTTGAATCGTTGATCCCGCTCAATTCGCGTTTCTTATGGATGGACTTGGGTCAACCGGAGCGGTTATTCATTCCTGGATTGAATTTTGGCATTCCGGTGCTGGTGGTGATTGTGGTCATCACGACCTACATTCAGGGAAAACTGATCGCCACTCCTTCTGCCAATCCCAAAGACCAGACAGCTGCCATGTCGAACATGATGAATTTGTACATGCCAATCTTCATGGGTTATCTGGCATATACCCTGGCATCAGGACTGGCTTTGTACTTTATTGCATCGAATCTGATTGGTATTCTACAGTATGCCATGCTCGGTAAGGTCAATTGGGGAAATGTGTTCCCATTCTTGAATAAACAGACAGCGCCAGCCGGCAGCGGCGGGAAGAAATCCTATTCGAAATAGTACACATCATTCCCCGACTTGAATTTGAGAAGGGAAGATTTGAGGAGTCTATGAGTCACGAGAAAACCACCCTTGAAATCATTGCTCCAACCGTAGAAGAGGCAGTTGCCAAAGGATTGAATCAACTGGGCTTGCGGGAAGACGAGGTGGAAGTAGAAGTTTTGGATGCCGGCAGCCGCGGCTTTCTGGGTTTGGGCAGCCGTCAGGCACGCATTCGCCTGTATCTCAAAGAAAAAGAGAGCCTTCCCAATCCGCCTTATGAAAATGGTCAGACTCGAACGCAGCGGGTAGAAAGAAAGCCAACCCCCTCAAAAACTGAATCCCCCTCTGCCGAAGGGGATTTGGAAAAGGATGATCAATTCGTTCTGCAAACCGCCGAGCAGATCACAGGTGAGTTGTTGCAGAAAATGCACCTGAAAGCCCGTTTGAAGGCTACCATGCTTCCTCCGCAAGATGAAAACGATCAGCCAACTGTGATGGTTGAAGTTCAAGGAGAGGATTTGAGCATCCTGATTGGGCGTCGTTCAGAGACGTTGAATGCTTTGCAATACATTACCAGCCTGATTTTAAGCAAAGAAGTTGGCAGATGGGTGCCGTTGATGATTGATGTGCAGGGCTACCGCGCACGACGCGAACGCCAATTGCGGGTGCTGGCACGCCGAAGCGCCGAGCAGGTCATTCACACTGGCAGGAAAATTACACTGGAACCGATGCCAGCCAATGAACGTCGGGTCATTCATCTTGAATTGCGCGATCACCCGCAAGTAACCACAGAAAGTGTTGGCGAGGAACCCAACCGAAAGGTTACCATCTATCTAAAGAAAACTCATTCATGAGTCATCCCTGAAAACAGGCATTTTCTATCCCAACCTATAGATGCCTGTTTTCTTTTTTGGAGTCAAATTTGACCATCTGGCAATTCATCATCTCTACCCATGCTGATGGTTTGCTGGGTTATCTGGCTGTCATTTTGACCATCTCCGTCTTCAACCTGTTTTGGTTTCGGCGGATTGATCGTTATCCGCCGTCAGAAAATAAACCGATGGTTTCAGTGCTCATCCCAGCCCGGAATGAGGAAAAAAATATTGCCGCATGCCTTGAATCGGTGCTGGGGCAGAAATATCCACATCTGGAAGTTTGGGTGTTGGATGATCAATCTACCGATCGCACCGGAGAGATTGTGCGAGAATTTTGCCAGAAAGATAGAAGGGTGAGGTTGTTAGAAGGAAAACCCCTCCCTACTGGATGGTTGGGTAAGCACTGGGCTTGTCAGCAATTAGCTGAGCAAAGCAATGGTGATTTGCTTCTCTTTTTAGACGCCGATACCCGCCTTCATCCCCAAGCAATCCATCATGCAGTCAATACGCTTATCTCTGAGCGGGTGAATTTGCTGAGTGTAGTGCCAAAAGAGATTGTAAAAAGCTGGGGAGAACGGCTGATTCAACCCTTTTTTCTTTGGGCGGTCTATACGGTATTGCCGCTAGGCCTCTCCAAGAAGATTCAACTGGGTTGGCTGACTTTTACGATTGGCCAGTTTATGTTGTTTGAACGACGGCCTTATTTTGAAATTGGTGGTCATGCCGCAGTTCGAAACGATGCAGTGGACGATCTGGCGCTGGGACGCAAGATCGTGCAAAACGGCTTTCGCTGGTGGCTGGCGGATGGTACGACCCAGGTAGAATGCCGGATGTATCATTCGTTAAGGGAGGTCATCGAGGGCTTTAGTAAAAATTATTTTGCTGCTTTTCGGTATAATCTCTTGTCATACGGTTTTGTTTTTACCTGGTTACTTTTGGTATTCTGGGAACCGCTCATTGTTCTTTTTTTGAACCTGGCGGGTTTGAAGGTGAACTACTTTCCAGTTCAAAAAGCGGTTTTAGCGGCGGGGCTCTCCCTTTTTATTTGGGGATTTGTTTACGTACGCCTGAAATTCCCTGTGTATCTGGCTCTGTTCTATCCTCTTACGGTGCTGTTGAATACACTGATCGCAGTTAATTCTTTCCGGTTGACCATGAAAGGTACTTCTACTTGGAAGGGCCGCCGCATGGAAAAACCCAAAATTCGCTTCTTCTAATGGAGGCAACCTCATGAAAGCAGTGGACATCATTATCAAAAAACGTGACAGAAAAGTTCTAAGCCGTGAAGAGATTGAGTTTTTTGTGAGGGGATTTACTCGCGGGGAAATACCTGATTACCAAGTAGCCGCTTGGGCTATGGCAGTCATGCTGAATGGGATGACCGAACAGGAAACCACGGATCTGACCCTTGCAATGGCATACTCCGGTGAGGTGCTGGATTTGTCGGGGGTAGTGCAGATCGCGGTAGATAAACATTCAACCGGTGGAGTAGGGGATAAAACCACACTGGTGGTTGAACCCCTGGTGGCTGCCTGTGGATTACCGGTTGGTAAAATGTCGGGGCGGGGGCTTGGCTTTAGCGGCGGCACATTGGATAAGATCGAATCCATTCGCGGCTTTCGCACCGATTTGAGTAAAGAAGAATTTATCCATCACCTGCGCACTTATGGATTAGTGCTGACCGGCCAAACTGGCGACTTAGCACCCGCAGACGGTAAATTATATGCATTGAGGGACGTGACGGGGACTGTTCCGTCTATTCCGTTGATCGCTTCTTCAATCATGAGCAAGAAAATTGCCGCCGGTGCGCAAGCCATTGTTTTGGATGTGAAAGTGGGGGTGGGCGCATTCATGGAAACGCTGGAGGATGCCCGACATTTGGCTGAATTGATGGTAGCCATCGCCCGCCTTTCGGGCCGCAAGGCGGTAGCCATTTTGTCGGACATGAATCAACCGCTTGGATATGCCGTGGGGAACGCTTTGGAGTTGCGCGAAGCCATTGACACTCTGCATGGTAACGGTCCGGAAGATTTTTATGAGCACTGCATGGAAATTGCCAGCCACATGTTGGTGATTGGCGGAAAGGTTCAAGATTTGCGTGAGGGGCGTGATCTTGCTGAAGAAGCCTTGCGGGAGGGACGGGCATGGCAGCAATTCCGTACTTTGGTCAAGGCTCAAGGCGGGGATGTCAGTATGGTCGATCAACCTCATAAGTTACCTAAAGCAACATATATCGAAGAGGTATATGCTACTCAGGAGGGGTATATATCCGCCATTCATGCGCGGGAGGTGGGCGAAACTTCGGTTGACTTAGGGGCGGGTAGAGCGAAAAAAGGCGACTCAATTGACCATGCCGTTGGGATTGTCATTCAACACAAAGTTGGAGATTATGTACGAAAAGGGGACTTGCTGTTTACCATCCATGCCAATAACTATTCCAAATTGGCGCAGGCTAAAGAACGATTGCTGGCGGCGCACACTTGGAGCAAGACCCCGGTTGAACCCTTGCCGCTTTTTTATGGTGTGATTGAGTAGGTCGTCTTTCTTTTGCCGCGATGAAGCCAACCCGTTTTGAAGTGGTTTTTGCAGTAATGTGATTGACCAGTCGCGGTTTTCACTTGTCATTCGGTCAAATTCGTGGCATAATTTCGGCGTCTGAAAAAAGCGATGATGGAAACGAGTAAGTTTGTGCGCAGCCTCAGCGAGTCCGGGTTGGTGTGAGCCGGGCGCACAGCGGCAAACTGAAAATCCTTCCGGAGCTGCAAACTGAACGCAGGATAAGCCTGCCAGTAGGGGCGCCGGCTTCGCCAGCCGTTAGAATAGGCGCGAATATATCCTGAAAAAGGCGTATTCGACTGAGCGCCTGCTTTTCAAGCAGGAAACAGGGTGGTACCGCGAGAAAAACCCTCTCGTCCCTGTGTGGGGAGAGGGTTACTTTATTAAATTCAAGTCCTTTAAGGAGTGAACATGTTTAGACCGGTTTCTCCAAAACTCAATATTGTATTGATGGAAGAGGGAGTTCTCCGCTTCTGGAAAAAGAATCAAATTTTTCGGAAATCACTGGAGCAGCGGGAAGGCGGACCGGAGTATGTCTTTTACGAGGGGCCTCCCACAGCAAATGGCAAACCGGGTGTGCATCATGTGCTGGCGCGCGCTTTCAAGGATGTATTCCCGCGTTATAAGACTATGCAGGGGTATCACGTCATTCGACGTGGCGGATGGGATACACACGGCTTGCCGGTAGAAATCGAGGTAGAAAAGAAACTCGGTTTTACCAACAAACAACAAATTGAGGATTTTGGGATTGCCCGGTTCAACGAACTTTGTCGTGAGTCGGCTTTTTCTTATATTCAGGAATGGGAAAAGTTGACCGACCGAATTGCTTATTGGGTGGATTTGGATACGGCTTACATTACCTATACCAACGATTACATCGAGTCAGTCTGGTGGATCTTGAAGAATTTCTGGGATAAGGGTTTGTTGTACCAGGGATTCAAAGTTGTACCTTATTGCTCACGTTGTGGCACGCCCCTCTCCGATCACGAAGTGGCGCTGGGCTATGATGATGCAACCGATCCTTCGGTTTATGTGCGATTGCCGTTGGTAGACGAACCGGATACTGCCTTACTGGTGTGGACAACCACACCATGGACACTGCCAGCGAATGTGGCTGTGGCAGCGCATCCCGAGGAAAATTATGTTGTGGTTGAAAGAGAATTGGAAGAAGGCGGGACTGAAAAGTTAATCCTTGCAGAAGCCCTTTTGGAAAAAGTGTTCAACGGTCAACCTTACCGGGTTGTGAAAAGTATGAAAGGCAGGAGCTTGAAGGGCAAGCGCTATCAACCCCTCTTTACCTTTGTGCCACCCGATAAGCCGGCTCATTACGTCGTGCTGGGCGATTTTGTAACCACTGAGGACGGGACGGGATTGGTTCACATGGCGCCTGCTTTTGGTGCAGAAGATATGAACGCAGCCCTGGAATATGATTTGCCGATCATCATGACCGTTGCGCCCAATGGCGCTTTCATCTCGGAAGTGCGTCCCTGGGCGGGCATGTTTGTCAAGGATGCTGACCCGTTGATCACGGATGATTTACGTCAGCGTGGACTTTTGTTCCGATCGGGCACCTATACTCACACCTATCCGTTCTGCTGGCGTTGTGATACGCCGTTGTTGTATTATGCTCGTCCCACTTGGTACATTCGCACCAGTCAGTTCAAGGAGCGGATGGTTGAATTAAATGAACAAATCAACTGGTATCCGTCCCACATCAAAAATGGCCGGTTCGGAAACTGGCTGGCTAATAATATTGACTGGGCTCTCGGCCGTGAGCGATATTGGGGAACCCCCTTGCCGGTTTGGGAATGCGAGCAATGCAAACACCAGGAATGCATTGGCTCGGTAGCTGAATTGAGCCAAAAAGTTGGACGGGATCTTTCCGGCCTGGATTTGCATCGTCCGCATGTGGATGAAATAACCTACCCCTGTTCTGACTGCGGTGGAAAAATGCGGCGAGTGCCTGAGCTGATTGATGTATGGTTCGACTCCGGTTCGATGCCGTATGCCCAATGGCACTATCCGTTCGAGAATAAGGAAATTTTTGCCAGTCAATACCCGGCTGATTACATTTGTGAGGCCGTGGATCAAACCCGGGGCTGGTTCTATTCGCTTCACGCCATCAGCACCCTGCTTAATGATCAGGTCAGTTTCAAGAATGTGATCTGTCTTGGCTTGATTCTGGACGGCAAGGGCGAAAAAATGTCTAAATCGCGTGGAAATGTGGCCGACCCGTGGGATGTTTTGAATAAGCACGGCGCAGATGCGATGCGCTGGTATCTTTACACAGCCAGTCCCCCCGGACAGGAGCGGCGCTACTCATCCGAATTGGTTTCAGAAGTCGTGCGGAACTTCACATTGACTTTGTGGAATACCTACTCTTTCTTTGTAACCTATGCCAATCTGGACGGTTGGAAACCGGATGCTTCTCATCTTCCACAATACAGCGATTTGGACCGCTGGCTGCGTTCCAGCCTGCATACCTTGGTGCGGGATGTAACCGAAGCCATGGAATCCTACGATGTTTTGGGGGCTACCCGTCCAATTGAAACCTTTGTGGATCAATTGTCGAACTGGTACTTACGGCGCTCGCGGCGGCGGTTCTGGAAAAGTGAGTCGGATGAGGATAAACAAGCTGCCTATGCGACTCTCTATGAAGCATTGGTCACGCTTGCAAAACTTCTTGCACCGACCATGCCCTTTATGGCGGAAGAGTTGTACCAAAATCTGGTTTGCAGTGTGGATGAGTCCGCACCAGAATCGGTACACTTGGCGAATTGGCCGGCTTTCGACCCGCTGGTGATTGATGAACGGCTCAACCGGGAAATGGCTCTGGTGATGAAATTGGCTTCCGTGGGACATGCGGCGCGGAATAAAGCCAATCGAAAAGTGCGCCAACCGCTGGCGGAGGCTGCTTTCTCAGTAGGCACAGCCGAAGAAATGCGTGTGGTCGAAGCCTATGCGGATCTGCTGGAAGATGAATTGAATGTCAAAAAAGTGCGCGTGTTGGATACAACCGCCGAGGCGGTGGCGTACTCCCTCAACCCGCTCCCCAAACAACTGGGGCAAAAATATGGCAGCAAATTCCCGGCAATTCGCAAGGCGCTGCTGGAATTAGAGGCTGAACCAGCGGCAAAAAAGCTTCTTGCCGGTCAATCGCTTGAAATCAAAGCCGAGGGCGAAACCTTTATAATTCTGCCGGAGGAAGTGGAAGTGCGGGCAACGGCGCGTGAAGGTTTTGCCGTAGCCAGCGAGGGAGCTTATCTGGCAGCATTGGTAACGGATTTGACGCCAGAATTGGTCAAGGAAGGTTTGGCACGGGAATTTGTGCGTCGTGTTCAGGATTTGCGTAAACAGGCTGATCTGGAAATTTCAGATCGGATCCGACTTTATTACATGGCTACCCCCTTGCTGTCGGAAGCGGTCAAAGATTTTGCTGCCTACATTCAAGCCGAAACTTTGAGTGTAGAGATGGTCGAATCGCTGCCGGATGAAAACCTGCCTACTACCAAAGATGCGTTTGACGAACAGGAAGTAACCATTGCCCTGAAAAGGGTTGAATGAAAGATGAGCAAGTATGGCAAACAGGGCATCCGAAAGGGTGCCCTGTTCTACATTAACCATACAAAAACTTTACAAACTGGGTCTGGTTGGTACAATAGAATAAATGAGATCAAAAATCTTCAATTCGAAATGGGTGTGGGGTTTTTTACTGGCATCCATTCCATTATTGGGATGGTCGCTTCGCTCGACGCCGCTCAAGGAGATTGTTCAAGTGATTTCTCATCTCCACCCCGGTCAGATCGGAATACTGGCAGGAGTTAACCTCCTTGTTTTCGTTTTGATTGCCTTTCGTTGGGAGATCATCCTTCGCTCAATGGGAGCATCAGTGCCTATCAGCAAACTGGTTCGTTATCGTCTGACCAGTTTTGGGGTGAGTTATTTTACCCCCGGTCCGCAATTTGGCGGCGAACCAGCCCAGGTTGCGCTTTTGACTCGTAATCATGGCGTACAAACAGCTCGCGCCATTTCAAGTGTCTATCTGGATAAGTTATTAGAATTATTGGTCAATATTCTGGTCATTGCTGCGGGGATGGCGCTGGTTTTGAATACCGGCTTTCAAAATGCTTATATTGAAAATGGCAGTGTTACTCCGGTTTTTGTGTTAGGGGTGATTCCTGCAGCCCATTTGGCTGCATTGGGGGCAAAACGCTATCCTGCCAGATGGCTGGTGCAGGGATTGGGCTGGCTGCGCTCACAAAAGGAATGGATCCGAACTGGTGCTAATTTGCTGATCAATGCAGAGGAGCAAATTGCGGAATTTTTGTATAAATCTCCGAAAAGCCTGTTGCTGGCAATCTCTGTTTCTTTCCTCTCATGGGCGATGATGGTTCTGGAATATCTGCTTATGATTCGGTTTCTTGGGCTGGAACTAAACCCGGTACAGGCCGTATTTGCGTTTGTGCTTTCGCGATTGGCATTTCTGGCGCCTTTACCCGGCGGTTTGGGAGCGCTAGAAGCAAGTCAGGTTTTTGCCATGCAAACCATGGGCTTAACGGCCGCCTCTGGCTTGGCTGTAAGTTTGTTAATGCGGTTCAGAGATGTGCTGATCGGGTTAATTGGTTTGGGACTGGGTGGGTGGACATTAGCGCGCCCTGCGCAGTCGTCTCAAAATGAAGTCTGGAAGTAGTGGAAAGGAAAGATCATGAAAAGGCAACACAATGGAATTGACTGGCTGGGAGGATTAATTATCCTGTTGACAGTAATAACTGCAGGGATTCATATCTCTTTGTTGTTTCCGGATGTCGTTTTTATTCTGAATGGTCTGGGTTTCCTTTCTCTGGCGGCTGCTTACTTTTTACCAGTCCCGTTCCTTGCTCAAAGAAGAAAATGGGTTGCCTGGGCTTTTATGGCCTATACCCTCTTGACGATACTCTTATGGATTGCATTTGGTGAGCGTTCTGTGCTTGGATTTGCCACCAAAGCGGTCGAGTTAGCGCTTCTGATCAGTGTGTGGATTGATCACCGCCGCCGCTTGACAGACGTTGCTTAGATTACTACCCCATCGAGGTGTTTGTATGGAAGAACCCCTAATACTAAATCAAATTGTTTGTGCGCGAGTACCAACCGCGGTTGGAGAATTTCAGTTATGTCTCTATACCAACAATCGAGACGACAAAGAACATCTGGCGCTGATTCGCGGTGATGTCTTTGGCAAGGAAAATGTCCCTGTCCGTATTCATTCGGAGTGTTTCACCGGTGACGTGCTGGGATCCCGTCGTTGTGACTGCGGGGAACAGTTGCACCATGCAATGGAGTATATCGCTCTGGAAGATTGCGGCGTGATCGTTTATCTGCGACAGGAAGGGCGCGGGATTGGGTTAATGGAAAAACTGCGCGCTTATAACTTGCAGGATCAGGGGCTGGATACGGTGGATGCCAACCTTGCGCTGGGGCATCCGGAAGATCAACGCGAATACAGTATGGCGGCCGCAATTTTGAAGGATTTGGGCATTCGCTCGGTTCGGCTTTTGACCAATAACCCCGACAAAATTGCGGATTTAGAGAGCCGGGGTATTCACGTGGTCGAGCGGATACCGCTCATTCCGACCATTTATCCCGACAATGCCGCCTACTTGATGACAAAAATCAAACGCATGAATCACCTGTTGGATGCTGAAGTTCTTCATTTTGTCCATTCTTATTCGAACCGAAATGGAAAGCATTAATGAAGGTGAATTAAGAGTTTTGGATTGGCTGAACCAGCATAAAATGTCGGCCAATCGTCAGGGAAAACCGCTGGTAACGCTCAGCTACGCCCAAGCGCTGGATGGTAGTTTGACTTTGCGGAGAGGCATGCCAACCGGATTGAGCGGCCCTCAGGCTCTGCGCCTGACTCACCGATTGCGCGCTAATCATGATGCCCTCCTGGTTGGAATTGGGACGGTGCTGGCCGATGATCCGCAATTGACCGTGCGCCTGGTGAGCGGTAAAAATCCGCAACCGGTCATTGTGGATTCTCGACTGCGCATTCCACTCGAATGTCAATTAATTCGCCGAGATGATTGCAAAGTTTGGGTGGCTTGCGCACCAACCGCAGATTTGATTCGGCAGCGAAATCTAATTGAACGCGGCGTTGAGCTGATCCACTTACCGCGCCGCGGAGACCGCGGTTTAGACCTTGCGAAATTAATGCATGAACTGTGGCAGCGTGGGATTGAATCGGTCATGGTTGAAGGAGGGGCAAAAATCTTAACCTACTTCCTCATGGAGAAGTTGGCGGATGTAGCCATCATCACCATCGTACCACGCTGGTTGGGGGGCTTGAATGTGATCACCCATCAACGATCTTCAGATCATTTGCCTTTTTTGAGTCAGGTTCAGTACGAAGCGTTTGGCAGGGATGTGGTCGCGTTTGGTGTTTTGGAATGGACGGAGCGGTAAATGAAGCGGCAGGTTTTGGTTCATCGAGCAGCGCGAAAAATTGAGATTGTGGAGGAAGCCTGTCCTCCGCCAGCCGATAATGAAGTTCTGATTCAAACCCGTTTCAGTGGAATTAGCGCTGGTACGGAAGCAATGATCTATCAGGGGTTGTTCCCGGAAAATCTTGCGCTGGATGAGAACCTGGCTGCCTTGAGTGGGGAATTCAAGTACCCTTTCCGTTACGGGTACTGTTGCGTAGGACAAATTATCGAATGTGGAAAGAACATTCCATCTAGTTGGTTGGGCAATCGAGTATTTGCTTTCCATCCTCACGCAAGTTATTTCAATATGCCGTTGGATGGCCTAGTCCCTTTACCGGATACGCTGCGAGATGAAGATGCGGTGTTCCTGCCCAATATGGAAACGGCGGTAAATTTTTTGCAAGACGGCAGACCGCTATTGGGGGAAGCCGTGATTGTCTTTGGATTGGGAATAGTGGGGTTATTGACCTGTGCTCTTCTGGGGCAGTTTCCCCTCGGCTTTTTGGGCGCTTTGGACTTGTTTCCCCTCCGGCGTCAGATCGCGCTGAGTTTGGGAGCAGACATTACGCTGAACCCGAATGAATTTCCACAAGTCGGTACATTACGACAGGCGTTTCTATCTGCCGGATTGCCACAATCTGGAGCAGACCTGGTTTTTGAACTGAGTGGAGCGCCCGCGGCGCTCAATCAAGCCATTGAGATTTGTGGTTTCAACAGCCGCATTGTGATCGGCTCGTGGTATGGCAAAAAGACCGCTCCTTTGGAATTGGGCGGCGCCTTTCACCGCAACCGAATCAGCATGGTTTCCAGTCAGGTAAGTACCATCGCGCCTTGTTTGAGCAGCCGATGGGACAAACAACGCCGCTTTGAAGTGGTTTTTGAACAACTGTCCAAAATAAAGCCGGGCAATTGGATCAGCCATGAGTTTCCACTGACAGAGGCCGAGCAGGTATTTGAATTGCTGGTCGATTCACCCAATGAGGTTTTACAGGCTGTTTTCATTTATCGCTGAACTGTTCCCTCGGCCGAAATGGTAGAGAGACGAGAAGGCCTGGTTGAGGGTTGGATTTCACGAATCGTTTTTTCGTAAAGGGGGTGAATCTGGTCAAGTAAAATGCGTGTGATTTCTTCTGGGCGGCGATAGTTGGCAAGCGGACGAGTATCCAGCGGCGGAAAAATATCTACGCGCACGTCAACCGGCCAGCGGTTTGGAAACAGCTCTCGCATCAGAATTTGCAACGTGGCTGCCAGTCGGCGTTTATCTTCGTCGCGGCGGCGGATCAGGGTGAGGGGGTGATTGAGCGATGGAGCGGCAATCACGCCGCTGACCATGACGGGCAGCACCGGCAGGCCGGGTATTAGACGGACAAACAGCCCTGTGCTGACTGACCATTCCTTTAGGGATTCCAATGCACCCGGCAAAACACTTGGGTCGGGCTCGATTTTGCCTGCTGGAAAAGTCAAAACAGCTCCTCCAGCACGAAGATGGGCAGCCGTTCGACGAATCACATCACCGCGTTGCTGCTCTGCTTCAGGAACAAAGAACAAATAGCGGCTGGTGGCGGGGAGAGCGCGCAGAAAAGGCCGTTCGGCTGCCAACACGCGTAGATCGTCGCGCGGCAGGGCTGCAAACAAGGCGAGTGTGTCAGCCATGCCGGGGTGGTTAGAAAGGATCAAAACCGGCCCGCTGTTGGGCAGATAATCCTGCCCGTATATGGCGAGGTTACGCACATATTCAGGGAGCATTTCCCGTGAGCCGGCAGTTAATCCGCCAGCAGCAACACCTCGATCGAATTCCAGAACATGACGGGCAAATTTACGCGCAGGGTAATCAAACAAACGACGCAGTAACGGACGCCCAAAACGCCATCTCTGAATACCAAAGGAAATCAACATATCTTCGATGTTGATTTCTACCAAAGCCTGTTCACTGGCGAGATAATCAACCGAGTTCATGTTAAGATTATAGTGTAAACCATTGCGGTTTTGGTGCGAAACACTTTTTTTTGTAAAAGGAGTTGTACGATGTATCGGGTAGGCGTTTTGCGAGAATTCATTGCCCAGCATTATTTAATCGGCGGCGACTGGGGGGCTGAGAATCAAGTCCACTCGCATCCTTATCGCCTTGAAGTGGAGTTGAGCGGCAGGCAGTTAGATCAGCATCAATATCTGGTGGATATCGTTGCCATCGAAAATTCACTTGACCAATTGATTGCCCATTATCGGGATCACACCCTAAACGACTTGCCTGAATTTGCCGGTGTCAATCCCTCCCTAGAATATTTCGCCCGGCTGTTGTGCGAATCGCTGGCTCAGCAGTTTCTCAATGGTTCAGTGGAGCGCATTTCCGTAAAATTATGGGAGAACTCATTCGCCTGGGCGGGTTATGAGGTGGCGCGATAAGTGAAAGTTGGGCTGATCATTTACGGGAATCTGGACACCCTTTCGGGTGGTTATTTGTACGACCGTAAATTAGTGGAATATCTGCGCAGTCAAGGAGATGAGGTGGAGATTATCTCTCTCCCTTGGCGGAATTATTTTTATCATTGCATGGATAATTTCAACCGCAAAGTTTGGGAGCGGCTTTGTCGTTTGGAGGTGGAGATTCTAATTCAGGATGAACTCAATCATCCATCTCTGTTTCTTGTCAATCGTTATTTGAAAGAAAAAATGTTGTTTCCTCTGGTCAGCATTGTTCACCATCTCCGCTGGCTGGAAGAGCATCCCCCGTTTTTGAAGTGGCTTTACCGCCAAGTTGAGCGGCGATACCTCAATTCTGTGGATGGATTCATCTGTAACAGCCAAACTACGTTGCAAACGGTGCAATCGCTGATAAAGGTTAAAAAACCAGCATGGGTTGGGTATCCAGGCGGAGACGCGTTGAAGGTAAAACCAAGCGATACGCCAATAGCGTATAGCCATAATTCAGAGGTGCAATTTCTGTTCGTTGGGAACTGGATACCCCGCAAAGGCCTGCACACCCTTTTGGAAGCGCTGCGAGATTTGCGATCTTTTGAGTGGCGACTTTTTTTGGTGGGTAGAACCAATCTGTTGCCTGCTTACGAGCGAAAAATCCAGCGTCTGATCGAGGCAAACGGTTTGAGGAAGCGGGTAAAAATTCTTGGCGCAGTCACCGATGAGGAATTGGTTGGTATTTGGCAATCTGCGGATGTGCTGGTTGTTCCGTCTCAATACGAAGGGTTCGGGATTGTTTATCTGGAAGCGATGCGCTTTGGGGTTATTCCAATTGGCGGACAAAACGGCGCTGCTGGGGAAATTATTCAAAACGGCATCAACGGTTTTCTCGTCCCGCCGAATTCTCCAGTAGCGCTCAAGGATATCCTGATCGCACTGTTGAAGGATGCCAACTTGAGGGACAGCCTGCGAACAGCAGCGCTTGCTCGTTTTGAGCAATTTCCCAGTTGGCAGCAGAGCATGGCAGCAGTGCGAAAATTTTTGGTTACACAATTTCTTGACTGATCATGGAGGAAACAATGGAATGGTCATTTAGCCGATACTTATCCGCCAAAAAGTCTGTGGATGATCGCGCTCTCAACCGGCAAGTGTGGGAGGCCTTGAAAACGGAAATTCAGCACAAGTCCGCAGGAGAGCGCATCAGGGTTCTTGAACTGGGGATGGGCATCGGAACGATGCTCCAACGCGCGTTGGAATGGGGATTGTTCAACGCGGCGGAGTACATCGGCGTTGATGCCGAAGCGGAAAACATTGAAAGCGCAAGTCAACTTATTCCAGAATGGGCGAAGGCGAACGGATGGGCCTTGCGACCGTTGGCGGATGACCAAAACTCAGAAGATGACTGCGAAGAAATTGCCTATTGCTTTATGACGATGGATTTGTTTGAATTTCTACAACAAGATCCGTGGCGAAATCACTTTGACTTGGTGATTGCCAATGCGGTGTTGGATTTGGTTGACATCAAGCAAGTTTTACCGATGATTCGAGATTGCTTGAAACAAGATGGAATCGGCTATTTTTCCATTAACTTCGATGGCGAAACAGTTTTTGAGCCTGTCTTGGATGAAACATTGGAGAAACAGATTATCGGGTTTTATCATCAAAGCATGGATGAGCGGCAGATCAATGGTCAACCTTCGGGGGATAGCCGTAGCGGGCGGCATCTTTATCATGCGCTCAAACAATCCGGCTTTGAAGTGCTGGAAGTTGGCGCTTCAGATTGGGTGGTCTATGCGCGCGAGGGTCGTTATCCGCAGGATGAGGCCTATTTCTTACATTTCATTTTGCATTTCTTCGAGGAAACATTGCAAAAATATCCACAAATCAAGCCAGCTGACCTGGAACACTGGTTGAGCATGCGCCGTTCTCAGGTTGAGAACGGAGAACTATTTTATCTGGCTCATCAATTGGATTATTTGGTGAGAAAAGTATGAGCGGTGAGGGTTTCCCTTCTGCCGCGGGAAGTTATGTTCTCGTGCTGAGATTAACTCGTCCGATTTCCTTACAGGTCGGACGATTAGGTGTGTTTAACTTTCCTCCTGCATTTTATACTTACTGCGGTTCAGCTTTAGGCAGCGGAGGATTGCGCGGGCGTTTGAAACATCACCTTGCCAATTCGGTGTCCGTTCACTGGCATGTGGATTACCTGCGCCGACATTGCGAGGTGTGGGAAGTGGATTATTTGTTGACGGATGAACACATGGAGTGCCTTTGGAGTAGATTTTTCCTCAGTCAAGAGCCATCCTTCGTGCCCGTGCCGCACTTTGGGGCAGGCGATTGCCAAAATGGTTGTCTGGCTCACCTGATTGGTTTTCCTGAAGATCAGATTTCACAAATTTTAAGGAATTTTGCCCTTGCATGGAATTGTCAACGCCTACCCATGCGTTAAAAATTGTGGTATAAGATAAATAACCCTGCTGTGTTCGTGATGCAGCACGACCGGTTTTGAGCCAACACCAATTAAGAGGGTTCCAATATCACTTGAGTGACGCGATAGACTTCGGTCAAGGCGGATCTCGGTGGAGGATCCCAAACCTGCGAATGCAGGTTCAAAACTACGCAGCACACGGCACGGCGGGGGGTTTTTTTCTCCTGCCGGTCAGTGGCATGGAGATTTTTTGTTGACATACCTCATCAATCGGGCTACACTATGATTAGTTCAATCGCCAAGGAGATGAGAAGATGGCTGCCCGATATCAACTGGTGCTCAAATCAGGGCCGAATGCGGGTCTTACCTACCCCGTAGAGGGTGAGTTAATTTCAATCGGACGAGATGCCAGCAATATGCTGGTGGTTAACGATCCGGAAGTTTCGCGCCGGCATGCCCGCATTTACTGGCAGGGTAATGGTTATTATATTGAAGACCTCGGATCAACCAATGGCACGGCAGTCAATGGAGCCAGGTTGGAGTCGGCCTATGCCCTTCAAGGCGGTGAACTAATCACTCTCGGCGAAAATACACACCTTCTCTTTGAGGCCGTTGAGCTTGACCCGGATGCCACCATTGCGGCTGTGCGCAGTTCACTGATGAAAGAGGAGCCTGCTCCTCAGCCGGCTTATGAACCTTTGATTACCACTCCTCCTCCCATGCCGAGCAGCTTTACCGGTCAGGTACCTGAGGCGGTTGCTGCGAAGAAAAGCAGGCAGCCCGCAAAAAAGAAATTATCTCCATTGGTCATCGTTCTGATTGTTCTGGTAATCCTGCTTGCGTGCGGTTGTATCGCTTTTGCAATCTTCGATGCGCTGAATTTGTACTGCACAACGCCGTTCAATGCGATTACGAATTTGTTTATACCGGGGGCATGTCCTCCCTGATGTGGATGCGAGTCCATCAAACAGCCCATGCTGGATAGGTTGAAACGGGCTGTTTGCAGACTCAGGGGCTTGCTCTGGTACAATTGATTTAATGTCGAACACGGGTCGGTTTGGATGAGTGATTCGGTGCAACCCTCAACTTCGCCGCGCTGGAGTGGCACGACCAAGCTGGTCGTGGCTTTGACAACGGTGGCTATTTTGGCGGGGTTACTCATTCGATTTCGCCAAATTGTGGGTTTGTTGCTGGTCGCTTTTATTCTGGCTTATCTGCTTTACCCCATCACCGATTTTCTTCACCGAAAGTTAAGGCTTTCCTGGCGGCTGGCAGCGTTGATCGTCTTTGTTTTGCTTCTGGTGGGGTTAGTATCCCTGTTAACCGTCAGCGGTTTAGCCCTTTTCGAGCAGGTTCAGAATTTGGTTCGTTTTCTGGATACTCGCATTCGTGATTTGCCGAAAATTATCGCTGACTTGACCGCTCATCCAATCGAAGTTGGTATCTTCGAAATTGATCTAGCGCAGTACGATCTTCCCAGTCTGGCGAGTCAATTGCTGGGCATGGTGCAGCCCATCTTATCCAACTTGACCACCATCATTGGAAAAGTGGCTGCCAGCGCAGCAACCACAGTTGGCTGGTTGTTTTTCTCGGTTTTGGTCGCTTACTTTATTCTCAACGACTCCGGCGGCGTTCGCGAACGTTTGATCAACCTTCAGATTCCGGGTTACAGTGAGGATATTGCCCGTTTTGGCAAGGAATTGAATCGGATTTGGAATGCCTTTCTACGCGGCCAGATGATCATCTTCGTCATCACCTTGCTGGTGTATATCCCCTTATTGGGAGCTTTGGGCGTGAGTTTTTATGTGGGGCTGGCTTTGCTGGCCGGGCTGGCACGTTTTGTCCCCTATATTGGACCGTGGGTAACCTGGATTACGTATGGTCTGGTTTCTTACTTACAGGGAAGCACGATTTTCGGTGTTGAAGCGTGGCTGTATGTCATCATTGTTTTAGGTTCAGCCATCGTTGTAGATTTCATTTTGGATAATTTCCTGGTTCCGCGCTTAATGGGTAGCGCCTTGAACATCCACCCGGCAGCGATCATGGTAGCAGCTTTGATTTTTGCCAATTTGTTTGGTTTGATTGGAGTTTTGCTGGCAGCGCCGGTCACTGCCACTGTAAAATTGGTTGCGAACTATGTTTTTCGCAAGATGTTCGATTTGGATCCTTGGGAGGGAATGGAGAAAATTGCAGACCGAGAACCGAATGCGATGGCTAAATGGATCAGCCAATGGTTCGGTAATCTCTTTGCCCGAATCAATCGACGGTTCCAAAAACAATTCCCGAATGGAATTCCGCTGGTCAATTGGCTGGAGGAGTTCCGCAACTGGTTGGGACGGGCGTTGCAGAAAAACGTACCACCCCAAAACAAACCGAACTCTCGCAAATAGGACCTATCCGTTCTTAAAGAAAAACCACAAGGAGAAGTAAAATGAGCAATACCATGGACCCGAAAACAGAAACGATTGCCGAAACCGACAACTACATGGCCTGGCAGGCTGAAGAACCGGATGGGGAAACTACCTACCATCTGGAATTAAATAATGTGACCCTTCACTTTTTCACGGAGGAGTGGGAAGAATTTTTGGAATTGGCGCGGGCGATCATCCGCGATGCGGATGGGCGTTGATTAATAGCGGCCACGTGGTTGCGACTCTAAGATAGCAGCCAATTCTTCCTCGCTGGCTGGTGTAACACGAACGACACCGGCTTTGTACTCTGGTATCTTTGCCTGCGGGTCAACTGCGTCGGTGGTTAGCAGGTTGGCAGCCGCTTCTCGAAAGTGGAAAGGAATGAAAACCACACCGATGTTGGTTTTTGTGGTTACTTTTGCGCGCAAAACGATTGAACCGCGCCGCGAGGTAACTCGAACGGGTTTACCATCAGTCACACCGAATCGGGCTGCATCTGCCGGATGAATGTCCATGAGGGCTTCGGGAAAGAGGTCATCCATCCACGAGTGGCGGGTCAGGGTGCCGCCATGCCAGTGTTCCAATACCCGCCCTGTGCTCAACACTAATGGGTATTCCTCATCTGGCATTTCGGCGTTGGGAACATATTCCAAGGGATGGAATTTTGCCCGCCCGCGGGGAAAGCGCTCGCCATAAAGATAGGGTGTACCGGGGTGATCGGTAGTGGGAACGGGAGTTTGTAACCCGACTTTTTCAATACGCTCATAGCGGATTCCAGCATAGTCGGGCACATAACGACCCATTTCCTCCAAAATTTCAGAGGGGTGATGGTAGTCCCAATAGGCTGAGCGGGGGCGGTTCAAACGACTCTCAATCCGTTTGGCCAGATCGCAGATGATTTCCCAGTCGGGTCGGGATTGACCGCGCGGGGGAATCACCTGCCGGACGCGCTGTACACGCCGGTCTGTATTGGTAAAGGTGCCTTCTTTTTCTGCCCAAGAGGCGGCCGGCAGAAAGACATCTGCAAATGCACCGGATTCGTTTATGAACAGGTCTTGGGCTACTAAAAATTCCAATTGCTGCATTTTCTTGCGGGTGTGATTGAGGTTCGGCTCGGACATCATGGGGTTTTCACCCATGATGTAGAGAGCGCGCACTCCACCGGGGTGAACGGCTGCCAGAATCTCTGTGGTGGTCAAGCCGCGCTGCCGGTTCAACCCACCAGGTTCAATATGCCAGGCTTCTTCCCAGCGGCGGGCATTTTCTTCATTGTCAACAGCCTGATAACCGGGGTAATGCCATGGCATTGCGCCAGAGTCTGAGGCTCCCTGTACATTGTTCTGTCCCCGCAGCGGGTTTAAACCGGTGCCTCTGCGTCCCACGTGACCGGTCAACAAAGCCAGATTGATTAAGCTCAACGCGTTAGCAGTTCCATGAGTGGATTCGGGAATACCCAGCGCCCAGAAAATGGCGCCATTCCGAGCAGTGGCATACATGCGGGCGGCTTCAATGATCAATTGGCGGTCAACTCCCGAAACTTGTTCAGCGAATTCAGGGGTGAATTTTTCCATAGAAGCTGCAAAGGCTTCAAAATTCTCGGTGCGTTCCTCAATGAAGTGGCGGTTGTAAAGATTTTCTTTGAGAATGACATGGGCCATTGCTGAAAAGACGGGCACATCGCTGCCTGGACGGATGGGCAGGTAGAGTGAGGCGTAATTGACCATTTCGATCCGCCGCGGGTCAACGACAATTAACCTGGCACCGTGTTTCTCGACAGCGGCTTTCATTTGCAGAGCGATGATGGGATGGTTTTCAGTCGGGTTCGAGCCGGTCAGGATGAACACATCGCAATCCTTTACCTCGGCAGCCGTGTTGCTCATGGCGGCTGATCCAATGGCCATTTGCAGAGCCACCACACTGGCGGCATGGCACAAGCGGGTGCAGTGATCTACATTGTTGGTGCGAAAAACTGCACGAAAAAGTTTTTGGAGGAGGTAATTATCCTCATTGGTGGCTTTGGCACAGCAGTAAACTGCCATCGCTTTCGAGCCGTCACGCTGATAAATTTCCACCAAACGGTCGGCGGTGTAGTTGAGGGCTTCATCCCAACTCACTTCGCGCCATTCGGAACGGTCAAAGGCCTGTGTGCGCTCACCGGGTCTTTGGGGGTGTTTGCGGATGAGCGGAACGGTGATCCGTTCTTTGTTGTAGATGAAGTCGTACCCAAAACGACCCTTCACACACAGGTTACCATGATTGACGACTGAATTAAAAGGAGAGGTTACCTTGAAAATAAAATTTTCCCTGACGTGTAATTCCAGATTACAGCCTACACCGCAATAAGGGCAGGTGGTTGGAACAATCTTTTCTGCTTTCAACATGATGTTGTTCTCCTCTGGGTCAAGAGGGGTTAGGGGAGATTGCTTCGCGCCGTTTGCGGCGTTGACGCTGGCTGCGGGTTAGGTTCATGATCTCGTCCGGGCTGTACCCCATTTCCAGCAACCATTGACGCTTGGGCTTGAGAGCGCCGGTTGGACAAACCCCAACACACTGTCCGCAGAAAACGCAAGTAGACTCAGGCATGGGAATTTCATAAAAAGTACTAATTTGTGTTTTATAACCGCGGCCGGAAAAGTTGATGGCATAGGTGTATTGGGCGTCTTCTGCGCACACCTGAACACAACGCCAACAAAGGATACACTTGGCATAATCACGAATGTACATTGGGTTGTCATCCATTACCGCTGGATGGCGTGGTTCGGCATCCGGGAATCGGAATGAATTCGAATGGTATTGAAGGAGCATTGTCTGAATCTCCGGTGATTCGCTCAAATCCACACTGGATGCCAGCATTTCCAGTATCGTTCGTCGTGATCGGATAACTCGTTCACTACGGGTGTGAATGATCATGCCCTCCCGTATCGGTACAACACAGGCTGGTTGCAGCGTGCGTGATCCTTCGACTTCCACCACACAAATTCGGCACAAACCGTTAGCTGTACAATGGTCATGGTAGCAGATGGTGGGAATTTCGATACCTGCCTGCCTGGCAGCCTGCAGGATCGTACTGCCAGCCGCTGCCTGGACAGTCTGCCGGTCAATGGTGATTGTGATTGTTTCGTTCATATTGGATTACCCTTCTAACGCTCTTCAGACGGGTTGAAACAGGTGAGGAAAATGTTTCATAGCGCTGAGGATGGCGGAAGCAGCGGTTTGTCCCAATCCACATAATGAGGAGTCGGTCATTGTCCAGCCGACATCTTGAAGGCGTTCCCAATCTTCCTTTTGAATCTGACCGCTGACGATGCGTTCCATAATTTCAAATTGTCGCTGAGTGCCCATTTGACAAGGATAGCACTTTCCGCAGGATTCCTCGGCGAAGAACCGTGCTAGCCGCAGGCAAATATCTCGCAGGTCACGGGTTTCATCAAAGACGGTGATAACCCCTGACCCCAAGGTTAAGCCGGCTTCTTTCAAGTCCTCAAAGGTCAACCGGACGTTCAGGTGGTCCTGAGTGGCGAACGTACCGGCAGCGCCACCAAATAAGGCGGCCTGGAAGTGATGCCCCGGTCGCACACCGCCGGCTAAATCATACAGTAAATGATGAAATGGTACACCAAAAGGCACTTCGTACAAGCCGGGTCGAACCACATCGCCGGAAAGACAAAATAATTTACTGCCGGGGGACCTTTCAGTTCCTAATCTGCGGTAATGGGCAGACCCTTTGCGGATGATAACCGGCACATTAGCCAAGGTCTCCACGTTATTAATCACCGTGGGTTTACCGAACAATCCATGAGTGGTTGGAAAAGGAGGTTTCAGCCTTGGGAAACCGCGTTTTCCTTCAATAGACTCGAACAATGCGGTTTCTTCTCCGCATATATAAGCACCTGCGCCGCGCCGGATTTCAATATCAAAGTCAAAGTCTGTATCGAGGATACTGTTACCGAGAAAGCCGGCTTCACGAGCGTCTTCTACGGCTCTCTTCATCGCATCATAGGGCAGCAAATATTCTCCCCGGATATAGATATAGCCTTTTTGAGCGCCTATGGCATATCCGGCAATGAGAATACCCTCCAGGATGCTGTGGGGGTCATCTTCCATCAAAACGCGATCCTTGAATGTGCCGGGTTCAGCTTCATCGGCATTACAAACAACATATTTGACATCAGCCGGCGCCTGAGCGGCTGCTTCCCATTTTAATCCGGTCGGAAAGGCTGCTCCACCGCGGCCCACCAGACCGGCAGCCTTTATTTCTTCAATGACCTGACGTGGTTGCATGTTGAGGGCTTTTCGGAGCGCCTGGTAGCCGCCCAAATCAAGGTATTCTGACAATTCTACTGTGTGACCCAAACCGCAGTTTGCAGTGAGAATTGAAACCGTCCCGCCCAAAATGCTGGAGGGACGTTCTCCCTTGCCGTTGACCAAATCCTGCCAGGTTTGCTGGTTGGCTCTGGCAACCGGTTGACCTTGTATCAGCATGGCGGGAGCATGTTCACATAAGCCCAAACAGGGTGCCATTTCTATCGTTAAAGAGGGTTGTACACCAGCAGAGGGGGAAATGTCTTGGTGGAAGCGGATTTGTTTGAATAGGGTTTCGGAGCCAGCCAGAGCGCAGGCGGGATCATTGCAAATATGGATAACCGTTTTACCAACGGGTTGGCTGTAAAACAGGGAATAAAACTCGATGACACCATACACATCGGCAAGAGGTACGCTTAAAGCCCGTCCAATGGCTTCGGCAGCGGACTTTGGAATATAGCCGTAAATTTTCTGAGCCTCGTGCAGGGCAGGCAGCAAGGCAGTTCGTCCCTGTTGGCGGTATTGTTCCAAACATTGGAGAAGCAGACTCAAATCATGGTCAGTCATCAACTCTCCTCGTCAGGCATCTGATTTTGGAAAAAGGGAGCAATGGAAGCGGTGAGGAGTGAAAAGAGCGGTTCGGATAATTCCTACCAAACCGGTTATAATTATTATACATGAAGTTGACGGTTGTCGTTCAAGCAGGTGGCGAATCGACGCGCATGGGGAGCAATAAAGCTCTGCTGCCTTTTTTGGGGCAGCCTTTGATCGAGCGGGTCATCGAACGGCTCAGGCCAGTGGCCGATGAGATTCTGATCACGGCTAATCAAACGCAAGATTTCGAGTTCCTGAACCTGCCGGTTCACAGAGATGTGCTACCCGGTTATGGAGCATTGGGCGGTTTGTTGACTGCTTTGACCATTTCCCCCTCACCTATTACGGCAGTGGTTGCCTGCGACATGCCGTTCGTCAGCGCTGATTTACTGGCCTACCAGTTGCAGGTTTTGGAAAATGGCTCATGGGATGCGGTTGTTCCGAGAAGCAAGGCTGGTTTTGAGCCTCTTCATGGGGTTTACCGCACCCAGATTTGCCGGCAGGCAGTCGAGTGGGCAATCGAGCGCGGGGAAAGGAAAATGATTGCCTGGTTTCCAAAAGTGAAAATTTATGCCCTCGAAAATGCGGAATTACATCCCTTTGATCCGCAGGGCCGAATTTTCTGGAACGTTAATACTCCTCAGGAGTTGCAAACCGCCGAGGATGTAGCTCAAAGCGAGACGAATTAGGGTAAGGGGTATCTATTGGCAAGGGCCGATGATCGTGCAAAATCAACCCGCTGCGGGTGCGTGTAGAGATTAAACTGGTTGCGGCGGGCGTAACCAATCAGCGTGATCCCGTACTGCTCGGCGAGTTGAATGGATAGGGAAGTGGGCGAGGTGCGCGAGATCACAATCGAAGCGCCAATGCGGGCGGCTTTCTGCAGCATTTCCGAACTGATTCGTCCCGTAGTCAGCAAACATCGCTGTTGGGGTTCAAGGGCCAGACGTACCAGTTTACCGGCAATTTTATCCAGAGTATTGTGTCTGCCAATGTCTTCGGCAAAAGCAATGATCTCTCGCCCGTCGGTCAGCAATGAACAATGAACACCGCGGGTCTGACGATATAGTTGCTGGGAATCAAACAGTTGATCCATCCAAACCATTAATTTCTCAGCCGGAAAAACATCTCCGTTGAGGATGGGTCGGGTTATTTTTTGAGCATTTTCACCGGTCATTCCACCGGTGCAGCCGGAAGTTTTGCGCCATGTGAGGGGCTTTTCAACCGAGTGATTTAACCATACATCCACATTTTCGCCATGATCGCAGAGGCGCAGGATTTCGACTTCGTTAATGCTTTGAATAATTCCCTCGTTGAACAGGAAACCAATCGCCAGATCTTCCAAATCCAAAGGAGTACACATCCATGAAAGCCAGACTGTTCCATTGACGGTAAGGCTGACACTGGCTTCGGAAATGACAAAGCCTTCTACGACCAGAGAGGTGATACCGTTTCGATATTGAAGAAAATGCAGCGGTTGAACCGCGCCGGGCTTATTCATGTGAGCACCTTTTCCAAACAGTAACTATCGGACACAGTTTCTCTAATTTTACTTGATTATCCAAATTCTTTGCGGCGTGGGAATTCTTGGTAGAATTGGTCATGCCATGAAGGACTGGTTTGATTTATCTATCCGGCAAAGCATTTTGCTATATCTCCCAATTTTTTTGCTGGTTGGGCTGGTTGCCTGTACCGTGCCAGCCACCAGCCCCACCGTTTCAGTTGATCTGACTTCACTGGCTGAAACCGCAGAAATCCAACTCACCCGAATTGCAGCCAGTCTGGCAGCGACTTTGAATCCCAACTTGACTCAGCCAGCCGTTACCCCACCCCCCCCACTGAAACGTCGGA